>Ga0181520_10004579_pt1 | contig 22969 bp, 15 predicted proteins | sample PEATcosm2014_Bin_29_FD_132451 | JGI IMG/M metagenome (GOLD analysis project Ga0181520, IMG submission 132451) | Peatland microbial communities from MTU Mesocosm Facility, Houghton, MI, USA - PEATcosm2014_Bin02_30_metaG | ecosystem: Environmental > Terrestrial > Soil > Wetlands > Peat | place...
AATTGCCGGCGCCTTCGGCGGTGGAATCCTTTTACAGCTGAGCTTCTCTCTTCCACAGATCATCTCCGGCCTTTCCGCAGTCGCGGCTGTCGCAGGTTTGGCCTTGGCATATAAGGAATTTGCGAGTAGCAAAGCTGAAATTCAGACCAATCTCAATCACTCCTAGTGGGGCTAAATCCCTATCGGCCTGGAATGGAAGCAGGAATGAGGGCTCGGTCAGTAACCATTCGTCTGAGTTGCTGGAATGGGGATCGTGTCGCGGTTATCCCCCATTATGGTCCCCGATTGGTGCCCGCGTTATTCAAGATATTGTTCAAGGGTTTAGATGTTTATGAAGTATTAGCGTATATAGATCATCCGGTTGCAACAGTCTGCCGTAGCGCATCGCACCTTGCACCACGAGATTCTTATCTCAGTAAACCCGGCTTGCAATCACTTGAGTACCGGCTGAATTTGACTCGATGCTCGTCGAGCGCAGCAGGATTTCGAAGAAACGGAGCGATCCATCGGAGCGCGTCGCGCGCTTCAAAATTGGTTCGATTGCAGCTGGACGCAGGATGGTCTCTGCGGCAGCCTGGGTTCCGGCCACGTCCAGCCCTTGCAGAAGCAGCAAGTGACCTGTGCCTGCAAGATTGGGAAGATTGCTTCGGCTTCCCTGCTTCGCTGCCCAGCATTCTGGCTCATGCCGGCGTCAACCTTATAGAAGGATTCCTCGGCCGCGCATCGCGGATGGGTACCTGATTTACCTCAAGCTATGTGAGGAATTACGCCCGAATCAGTTTCCTTTTCACTCCCAGGAAGTTTCTTGGGGCGTATTAAAAGGTCCACCCCAATATCGCTGACAGTTGAGCCGCTGCTTATCTTCGCGAACATTTCCTTCGCGAAAGACTCTTCGGGCTTCTCAATTTCCATTCGCTCCGTCCCGCGCTCAAGAATCAGACGATCTCCGGAACAAGAGACGACATTCCATAGATTCGGCATGAATCCTCCTTGACGAATCCGCCCACCATTGTACGCTTCAGTCAATCCCCATGACATCCAACGGCTTCAAGGCCTCGCCGCGGCTACTCTGCGCCTTAACAGAAGCGCCTTCACCGCCTTGATGCTGTTTACCGATGAGGAAATGACGGTTTCGCCACAAACCGGAAATTGAGTGGCACAACGCGACAAATTCATTGCCAATTAGTCGGCAGAATCCTTCTTTCGCGCTTTCTGTTGACCGAAAAGTAAAACCGGTTGGTCCACTACACATCGGAACTCGAACACCTCGAAGTGGCACAACTTCGTGAAAGGATCCGGAGTAGCGACTCCGTCCCAAAGCCCTCAATTCATCCGTTTCCGTGTTCATAATTGCTCAGTTATAGAGTTATTTGCGCACATACCATTATTTAAGCGGTAGGTGCGTTGCTTGAAGGAACGAAGGGTGGATGGGCTCATGAAGCTTCTACATTTCGCTTCGTTCCTGATTGCAGGATTCCTCGTTGGAGCCCCAGCAGTCGCCACAGCACAAGACTTGCCTGCGCACCCCCAGCGTCCCGGCCTCTCCGTGTCACGGCCGGAATCCGCACGACGACTTCGTACCCTCACCACAGCTCGTGAAGCCCACGATATCTCTCTTAAAGAAGCAGCGCGCGGCTATCAAGTTCGGATTCGTGGAGTCGTCACGTTTTACGATCCGAACGTCGATCCCAGACACGCAGCACTCTTCGTCCATGATGCAACAGGCAGCATATTCATTGGACTTCCGTCGCGCCCGATCCTCGGTTTGAAACCGGGAACGCGGGTGGAAGTTACCGGTATCAGCGGAACCGGAGACTATGCGCCGTTGATCCGCAATGGGCGCGTGAGAGCAATTGGAAACTCGCACGTTCCAGAGAGCGCTCCACGGCCAACGATGGCCGAACTGTTTGGCGGAAGCATGGATGGGCAGTGGGTTGAAATCGAGGGTATTGTCCATTCGGTGCGTCTCTTGCCCAAGGATGCGAATCTCGAAGTCGCCACAGTGGGCGGTTCGATCACCGCCACCGCTCCCAGGGAAGCGGGAACGAACTACGACTCGTTGGTCGACGCTCGTGTTCAGATCCGAGGGAACGCGGTGCCGGTGTTCAACGGTGGTCGACAAATGGTCGGTTCCCGTGTCCTGTTTTCGTCCCTGCATGAAGTCAAGGTCGTACGACTGCCGCCGGCTGATCCCTACAGGACGCCGGCTATTCCGATCGCCCAATTGCTATGGTTCTCCCCGGGCGTCGTCTTGCGGCACCGCGCTCATATCCGAGGCCGGGTGACTCTCGACTGGCCTGGCCGGATGTTATGCATCCAGGAGTCCCCCAACGGCCTCTGCATGGAGAGCCCACAACTCGATCCGGTGCAGATCGGTCAGCTGGTGGATGTAGTCGGCTTTCCAACAGTCAGCGACTTTAAGCCCACTCTTGAGAATGCGACGTTTCGCGTCGCGGAAGGAAACGCGCCCTTGACCGGTGCATTCGTGTCCATTCAGCAGGCGCTGCGGGGAGAACATGACCGGGAATTAGTTCAGATCGAAGGAGAGTTGATCGGCCAAGACCGCGCGACGGGCGATCTCACGCTTGTTCTGCGTTCCGGCGATTTCGTTTTCTCTGCAATCCTCCCCGAAGAGAACGGTGGCATCGGGATGCTCCCTTGGAAAGAAGGTAGCCTGATCCGGGTGACCGGGATATGCAGTGTGAGAATGGATCCAAAAACCAGCGGTCAGGGATCAGGGTCCGTGCAGCCGGGTTCGGTCAACATCCTGCTCCGCTCAATCGACGACGTCGCCGTACTGCATTCCCCCTCCTGGTGGACAGCCCGCCACACACTCGCCGTCCTCTCCTTCGTGGGAGTCCTTTCATGTGCCTCTTTCGCCTGGATCTTCGTTCTGCGCGGTCGTGTTGAGCAGCAAACTCAGGCAATCCGCCTGAGCGAGGAACGCTTGCGCCACCTCTCGCAGCATGACGTGCTGACCGGTCTGCCCAATCGCTTTCTGCTCAATGACCGGCTCGGCATCGCTCTGAAGCGCGCAGATCGATTTGACCCCGTTTTGGGGGTGTTAATGATTGATCTCGACGGATTCAAAGAAGTCAACGATTCCCTTGGCCACCATGCGGGTGACCTGGTGCTCTGCGAAGTCGCGGCACGCCTTGTATGCTCCGTTCGTGAGATCGACACCATTGCACGTCTCGGAGGGGATGAGTTTATCGTCCTGCTGCCCGACCTGCACCTGGCGGGCGAAGCAGAATTTGTGGCTGGCAAGATTGTGGCTGCAATCTCTGAACCAATCGATGTCGGCGGCACTCGAGTTCAGCTTTCGGCCAGCGTCGGCGTCTGTACCTCTCCAGAACAGGGCAGGGATGCCGAGAGGCTGATGCATTGCGTCGATGCGGCGATGTACCTCGCCAAGGCAACCGGAAGAAACAGATACCAAGTCTATGGCGATGCCAGGCAAATCACCTCGGTCTCGCTCTAAGCACAATTAGCAGCAAAATGGTGTCATCGCTCACCACGCACATCTGGAAGAATTCCCTGATCAGATAAACGCCCCCGGGATCGCGGTACTTTCAATGAACTCTGCGCTGTTGAATATGCCGTCGACTTCCAGTCATGTAAGACCTGGATTGCGTCCCTGCCTCAGATCCCACAGGGCGGCAACGAGCGCATCGATTTCTTCGCATGTGTTGTAGAGCGCGAGTGTCGCGCGCAGCGTGCTCTCGACACCGAAGCGGCGAAGAATGGGCTGGGCACAATGATGGCCGCCACGCACCGCGATTCCCTTGCGGTTCAGATAGTCGCCGATTTCTTCGGTACGGAAACCATCCATAACGAAAGAAAGAACGCCTGCCTTTTCCTTGGCTGTACCGATGATGTGCAATCCAGGAATGCGTTGAAGCGCGTCGGTGGCATACGTTAGCAGGATATGTTCGTGGCGTGCGACATTCGCGATGCCGACGCGGTCAAGATAATCGATTGCCGCACCGAGGCCAACCGCATCGGCTATATTTCCCGTCCCGGCTTCAAAGCGCTGCGGAGGCGGCTGGTAGAGCGTCTTCTCAAAGGTGACATCCTGGATCATGTTGCCGCCGCCTTGCCACGGAGGCATGTTATCCAGCACTTCGGACTTGCCAAAGACGACGCCGATGCCAGTTGGCGCAAATACCTTGTGTCCCGAAAAGACATAGAAGTCGCAGTTGATGGTCTGCACGTCGACGCGCATGTGCGACACAGCTTGCGCGCCATCCACTAACACGCGCGCACCATGACGGTGAGCGGCCTCGACCATCGCATTCACCGGCACGATGGTTCCCAGCGCATTCGAAACGTGCGCAATCGAGACGAGACGGGTCTTCGGCCCCAGCAGCTTTTCGTACTCATCGAGCAGCACCTGGCCGGAATTGTCGACCGGCGCAACGCGAAGCCGCGCACCCGTCTCCGCACAGAGCATTTGCCATGGAACGATGTTGGCATGATGTTCCAACCAGGTGATCACGATCTCGTCGTCTTTTTGAATATTGCGGCGTCCCCAGCTCTGCGCGACCAGATTGATCGCCTCGGTTGCTCCGCGGACAAAGACAATCTCGCGCGTGGCCCCGGCATTGAGAAAGCGTCGCGTCTTCTCACGCGCCGACTCGTAGGCGTCGGTGGCGCGCGCCGCTAGCTCATGTGCTGCGCGATGCACATTCGAGTTCTCGTGTTCGTAAAAGTAAGTGACGCGATCAATGACCGACTGCGGCTTCTGCGTCGTGGCCCCGTTGTCGAGCCAGATCAGTGGGCGCCCGTTCACACGCTCGCGCAGAATGGGGAAATCGCGGCGAATCGCCTCTACGTCGAACGAGTAGGACGAGAGGCCAAGATCGCCCAGAGGCTCGGGCTTGCCAGCGTTCGTGATCACGACCGGCACAACATCCACGGGATAGAGCGGACGCTGTTGGGTCGAAGAATCTGAAGATGCCGGAGCGCGCAAGCCAGGCGCGTGAGCCACGGTTCCGAGGAGCTGCGGCGTGTTCAAGTCGAGCGGCGCGGCAAAGGGATTGCTTCTTCCCGGAACCTTTTCTCCTGCCCCCGTCGGCTCCTCCGGCACGCCAACGGCCGGTACGGGGCCGGGAACCGCAGGCGGAATGGAAAAGAGCGGACGCGCTTCTTCAAGGAAAGAGAAAGCCGGAATCGCCGAAGAGTCGATTGCACCAAACGCATTGGGAATTGCCGGGGCAGGCGGCTGCAGTGATTGCGCGAACTGAGAAGGCTGAACATCAGCGATCAATGAATAAGGAATCGCCGCAAATCCCTCGTCGTTGGGAATCGTGCTCCCAAACGCTTGCGAGGGAGTGTTCGGAGCAACCGGTTCTGCCGCAGATTCAGAGTAAAGCGGCCGCGCATCCTCAAGGAATGCAAATGCCGGTGTAGTGGGGGAAGCGGCAACGCCTCCCGGTCCGCTGGCTGGTACCGAAGCGGCCGGCGCAGGAACCGGAGTGCGCACATTGGGCGCGGCTCCTCGGTCCGGAACGGAAACAAATGCAGCCGGCAGCAATTCAGTCACACCTGCCCACAGGCCGGGCACCGCGGGCGCAGTCGGACTGGGCACCGCGGCGTAAGGATTCCCGCCTAAAGCTGAGTTCGGTGGCAACGCCGCAGCAGCAACAGCGGCCACATGCGGCTGGAACGCCTCAGGCAACGCATGGAACATCTCGTTGGCCATGCGCGCAATCTCGGACGAGTCGAGAATGCCGGGACTGCTTCCTTCGCTACCGTGTAAGACCGTTGCCCAGCTTCCTGTTTCTGAAGCCGCGGGCGCAACCTGCGTTGGGTCACTTGTACTCATGGTATTGACCCACATCTACGTCCTCGAGCAGGGCGATTGCATCGTCGGTCAGCACGGACGCGGAGCAATACAGCGAAACCAGGTAGGACGCCAGCGCTCTCTGATCGATCCCCATGAAACGTACCGATAGGCCGGGGCTCTGTTCGCCGGGAAGTCCGGGCTGGAAGAGGCCAACCACGCCTTGCTTCTTTTCACCGACGCGCAGCAACAGGATCTTGGATTTGAGGTCCTTGCTTTTTACGGCGATCTTGTCGGTTGGGACGAGCGGAATTCCGCGCCAGGTCAGAAATGGCGTACCAAACAGGGTCACCATCGGAGGTGGCACTCCGCGTCGCGTACATTCGCGCCCAAAGGCCGCGATGGCGCGCGGGTGAGCGAGAAACAGCGAAGGCTCTTTCCACACCTTGGTCAACAGCTCGTCCAGATCATCTGGAGTCGGCGCGCCCTTGCGCGTCTTGATCTTTTGCGAGGCGGCTACATTATTCAACAGCCCGTAGTCCGCATTGTTGAGCAGTTCGCTTTCCTGCTTTTCCTTCACGCTCTCAATCAGCAGGCGCAACTGCTCGCGAACCTGGTCATACGGATTGCTGAGCAAGTCGGAGACGCGGGTGTGAACATTCAGCACCGCGTTGATGCTGCTCAGTCGGTATTCGCGCGGCGTTTCCTCATAATCGACGAAGGTTGAAGCCAGGGTAGATTCATCTTCATGGCCACAGGTCGATTCAATTGCCTTGGTCTCGTCCACACGATTGCGTCTGAAGGTTCCCGACTCGAGCGGTTTCCAGTCAAGCAGGCGCACCAGCCAACGCGGCGTAATCGCTCCAAACTGCGGTGCGGTCTTGGTGACATTGGCTAATTGAAATGCCGCTTCTTCGCGTAACGAGACTCGGCTTACTTCTTCTGGCACAGACAGCCTCCTTGTGGGGCAGGAACATGCCGATTGTAGCCTGCGGCGATGGGCTCATCCATTGTGCAAATTCGAGTCGATCCCCGGTTCACGGCTCGAAGGAAGCTTGTGGCGAAGCGCACATCGCAACGTCACCGCGCGTTGGCACGATAGAGCCATTGGTTGGGGACAGCGCTCTAATACTTGCGGACGCGTCGATCGACTCGATCGGACCAGGCGTGAATTCCTCCGGTCAGATTCCAAACCTGAGTGAAGCCGGCCTTATGCAGAACCTGCACTGCCTTGGCGCCTCGTGGTCCCATCTTGCAAACCGTCACGATCTTCTGATTCACGTCGAGTTCGTTGATGCGCTGCGACAACTCGGCCAGCGGGATCAACTGGCCGCCGATATTGGAAATCTCGAACTCGGATTCATCGCGCACATCGAGCAGAAAAAGACTTTCGCCGGCATCCAGCCGCCGCTTCAGCTCTTCAACTCGTATCTCAGGAACACCCATTGCTTTGCCCTCACTTCAAACCTGATTGGCGAGCACTCGCCTGGCTGCGCTCGACTCAAATTTGGACCCAAAATAGAAAACCCACCTGCCAGTTCAATTCCTGGCGGTGGGTCCAAAGAGGCGGCTGCTTGTAAGTTACTCTAGCTCAGCCATTTCCTCACGCCAGAAGATACGAGCGCGCAGCACATCTCTGCACAACAACACGCTTCGGTCTTCATGACGGTGAGAATCTTCACCTAATTAATGTAGCATCCTGCCTCTCGGAGGGGCAAGGACCCGAGGCGACGGCATGGCAATGGCCGGGAACTTAAGTTTGCCAACCGCTCGATCTGCAACCGCCGTCGGCAGTTTCTTCACTCGGTGGGGTTCAGCACCACGAAGCCGCCCGAGTGGCTGATATAGATTCTCCGAAAAATCGCTGCGGGCAATAAGCCAGCAGCATCGAATGCAACTGAACGGCGTGACTGAACCACGTCCATGCGTCGGACCATCGTCGTGCCAATCTTTATGGTGACGTTGGGATAGACGATAGTGCCATTCGCACCGCTGCTGGTCGCCATCGATCCACCCCAGGGCTGAGATGAAAGAGAATCGCGGCTGGCTGGGAATAACTCCGGTATCCTGGCGCCGGTATCCAACTGGAGCTGCACCTTCGCTCCGCCTACTTCCATAAACTCTGCAGGGATCAGCAGGCGGTTGGTCGTGGGCGAACCGCGGTACTGGCCGATCGTCTCGAATCGACATCGCTCCCCGGCGGGAGGTGCGTCTCCGAAGCGCAACCAATGCTGCTTGTAGTCGATGAGAATGTCGAAGTTCGAGAGGAAGTCTTCGCCCAGGACACCGCGAATGCCTGGAGCTAGCATTTTCTGCCGTGTCAGCGTATCCACGGCAGCCCCCAGGCCGGATTGCGAAGCTTCGCCTAGCCGCACATCTTCCAACCGCACCAGTGCGTCCTGCCGCACATGCAAAATCCCGGTGAGCGAAACCTCGCCGACGACGGGAGCCTTCAATTGCCGCGCAAGCTCGGGGTCGATCACGGTGCGTGTCGTCCCTGTGTCCAGCAAGAAATCGAAGGGGCCAACGCCATTGATCCTGGTCTGAACGAGAATCAGATATCCGTCGCGGAGCCGGAACTTGACCATGTCGTTGGATTGCGGCACTTGCGCGGCCAATGGGCCGGCAAGAGCAAGCGGAAGCATGAGAAGAAAACGGCGTCCAAGGCGACTACATCGATCCGGGCAACAACATCGAGCAAGCAGGAGGCGGGCCGTTCGCATGGTTCACTTCCCATCGGCAATGCGCTCAAATCTCTTGAGCGCTCACTGACCCAGGAATTTACGCCGTGTCATGGGACATTGTCTACAGGAAGATATCCAAGCCGGTTACTGTGGATTCTTTGGCATTAAGCGACCTTGCAATCGGTCTTATTGGCGCGCATTGCCGATAAAAAGAACGCGCCCATCCGGCGTAAACACATGCCGAACAGGCGCGATGACCAAAGGTTACTTCTCAAGTTCGATCTTGCGACGGTTCACCCGAACAACCCCAGTAGTATGCGAGATCGGGAAAGCCGCTAAAACTATTGGTTATCGCTGCTCTTGGTTACGTCCTTCACAGCATCGAGAAATGACTTAGACCCTGGGGTGCGGTGAATCCGTCCATTGAACACATCGTCCCAGGTGATGTAGGGGTAAAGATTGTGCGCTTTGGCCTGCTCCTCGAACTCAGCTTTCAGTTCAGCCAGCTTCTCAGGGTTCTGTTTGGCTAAGTCGACTCGCTCCGTATAGTCATCGTTCAGGTTGTAAAGCTCCCAGGCGTTTTCATCGAATGGCTGTTTACTCGCCGCGTTTCCGGTGATAAGGCTGTTGGGGTACGCTAATTCAGCTTTCCACCCGTGATCGTAAATCGACCTTGAACCGAAGATGTAGTAATACTGCACCGTGTGACGGGTAGGCGCTTTGGCATCGTCGATCGAGTATGCCAATGAAGTTCCCTCGATCGGTTGCTGTTTGATTCCCTTGATCTCCTCGGGCGCCTTGACGCCCACAAGATCGAGTGTCGTGGGAAGAATGTCGATGACATGGCTATACTGGGTGCGGATTCCGCCTTTATCCTTGATACCTTTCGGCCAGGAGACGATGAGCGGATTGTGCGTGCCGCCTTCACTGTTCGCATCCTGCTTCCAGTACTTGAATGGAGTGTTCGCGGCCTGTGCCCAGCCAAGCGGATAATTTCCATTGGTGGCAGCGCCCGTGCCGATCTCTCCAATCTTATTCAGGTTGTAGTTAATGTTTTCTTCATAGGTTGCGGGCTTGCGCACAAAGCCCTGATCGACGGTTCCGTTCAAGGTGCCTTCTTTGCTTGCTCCGTTGTCGCCGATCATCACATAGATGAGGGTGTTATCCAGTTGGTGGATTTCTTTCAAGTGATTGATCAGGCGGCCAATTTCAAAATCCGTATAACTCAGATAGCCCGCGTAGACCTCCATGAAGCGCGCATAAAGCTTCTTCTCTTCCGGTGACAACTGATCCCAGGCCTTGATATCCGGGTTGCGATCGGGAAGCTTCGCATCGGCAGGGATAACTCCGAGTTTCTTCTGACGTTCAAAAACCTCCTCGCGATAAACGTCCCAGCCTGCGTCGAATTTGCCCTTGTATTGATCGCTCCAGTATCTATCTACCTGGTGCGGGGCATGAGTGGCGCCGGGCGCGTAGTAGAGGAAGAATGGCTTGTCTGGGGCAGCTTTCTTCTGGCGATCGATATAAAAGATCGCCTTATCGGTGATCTGATCGCTGAGGTGACGCCCATCGGGACGGACGTGTGCCTGATCTTCCACTAAGTCAGGCTTGTATTGGTCGGTTTGCGAACCCAGGAATCCGAAGAAGTGGTCAAAGCCCTTTCCGGTTGGCCAACGATCGAACGGGCCTGCATCGGTCGCGTCTTCATCGGGAGTTACACCGTATTTGCCAACCGCGAATGTGTTGTAACCATCCTGCCGAAGGATCTCTGCAATGGTTCCGGCCGTGGAAGGAACCCTGCCGTCCCAGCCGGGAAATCCAGCGGACATCACAGTGTGCGAAAATCCCGACTCGTGCACGGATGCGCTGTTACGGCCAGTCAGCAGCGCTGCGCGGGTTGGGGCGCAGATGGCGCACGTGTGGAAGTTCGTATAACGCAGACCATTGCTTGCCAGACTGTCGAATGTGGGAGTCGAAATGGGCCCACCGAATGTGCCGGCAGCGCCAAAGCCCACATCGTCGATCAGAATCCAAACTACGTTTGGGGCGCCGGCCGGCGCTTTCGCAGGCTCCGGCCACCATTCTTTTGACTCGGCGAGAGTTCTACCGACGACTCCTTGATACGGCTGCGCCTCTTGCGCATGCAGCGAGAGTCTCGCGCTCGTCGCAAGAATTAACGTCGACGTCAATGCCTTCAGTACGTTCTTCTCTTTCATAAATCTCCTGTTGGTTTCAATCGCTCAGAGATAACTCGGTGACCTGATGCCCAGTGAGTTCGGCAGTCAGTCCGCTGCTTTGCGCGGACTGACTGCAATCAAACCGCTGAGTGTGAAGGATCGTGTTGAGGTAGAGCCGAAACATGCCGGCAACGCTACTTGCTATTGCTGCTCTGGGCCGCCGCCGCTGCCGCTGCCGCTTTTTGCCGGTCAAGATACCACTGGGGCAGATAGGTGTGGTGAACGCCTCCGCTAGCAAAATCGTCGAAGGTGAGGTAAGGGGCGAGATGATGCGCCTTGGCCTGCTCGTCGTATTCGGCCTTCAACTGCGCCAGCTTTTCCGGATACTTCTTGGCCAGATCGATGCGCTCGGTCGGATCGTCGTTCAGGTTGTAGAGTTCCCATGCGTTTTCATCAAGCGGCGGATTGCTGAGTACGTGTTTGGTGAGAACGTCATTGGGGTACGCCAGTTCGGCCTTCCATCCGTTGTCGTAGATCGACCGCGAACCGAAGATGTAGTAGTACTGCAAGGTATGACGCGTAGGCGCCGTGGCGTCGTCAATCGAGTAGGCCAGAGAGGTTCCTTCAATCGGCTGCTGCTTGATGCCGCGAATTTCTTCGGGAGCCTTGATGCCAACCAAATCGAGCGTGGTGGGAAGAAGATCGATGACGTGGCTGTACTGGGTGCGAATACCGCCCTTGTCCTTGATACCCTTCGGCCAATAGGCGATCAGAGGATTGTGCGTTCCACCTTCGCTGTTGGCATCCGATTTCCAGTAGCGGAAAGGCGTGTTTGCGGCCTGTGCCCAGCCCAGCGGATAGTTGCCACTCCTGGCTTCAGGCGTGCCGATCTTGTCGATCTTAGCCAGGTTATAGGCTACATTCTCCTCCTCGGTTATCGGCTTGCGAGAGATGGAACGGTCGATGCTGCCTTCCTCCGATCCTTCCTTGCTGGCTCCGTTATCGCCAATGGAGACAAAGATCAGCGTGTTATCGAGCTGTCCGATCTCCTTCAAGTGATTGACCAAACGGCCGACCTCAAAGTCTGTATAAGTCAAATAGCCCGCATAGACTTCCATGAAGCGCGCATAAAGCTTCTGCTGATCCGGCGTCAGTTGATCCCATGCCTTGACGTTCGGATTGCGCTCGGGAAGTATCGCATTGGCAGGAATCACGCCAAGTTTCTTCTGACGCTCAAAGACCTCTTCGCGAAAGACATCCCAGCCCTTGTCGAATTTGCCCTTGTATTGATCGCTCCAGTATCTGTCAACCATGTGCGGGGCGTGCGTGGCGGCGGGCGCGTAGTAGAGGAAGAATGGCTTATCCGGTGCAGCCTTTTTCTGGCGGTCGATATAGAAGATCGCCTTGTCAGTAATCTGGTCGCTCAGATGACGGCCATCGGGAGTTGCGTGTGCTTGATCCTCCACCAGGTCCGGCTTGTACTGGTCGGTCGCAGAACCAAGGAAGCCGAAGAAGTGATCGAAGCCCTTGCCGGTTGGCCAACGATCGAATGGGCCTGCATCGGTCGCATCTTCGTCGGGAGTTATGCCGTACTTACCCACCGCAAAGGTGTTATAGCCGTTATCGCGCAGGATCTCGGCAATGGTGCCTGCAGTGGCAGGCACGCGGCCATCCCATCCGGGGAAACCGGCCGACGCGCCAATATGCGAGAAGCCCGATTCATGCACAGACGCGCTGTTGCGCCCGGTCAGCAGCGCCGAGCGGGTCGGCGCGCAGATGGCGCAGGTATGGAAGTTGGTATAGCGCAGACCATTGTTGGCCAGAGAGTCGAAGGTAGGCGTATTGATGACTCCGCCGAATGTGCCGGCAGCGCCATAGCCCACATCGTCGATCAGAATCCACACTACATTGGGGGCGCCGGCAGGTGCTTTCGCAGGTTCCGGCCACCATTCTTTTGACTCGGCGAGAGTTCTACCGACAACTCCCTGGTACGGTTGTGCCTCTTGAGCATGCAGCGAGAGTCTCGCACTCGTCGCGAGTATGAGCGTCGACGTCAACGCCTTTAGTACACCTTTCTCTTTCATAGAACTCCTATTGATCTTGGTCTTTGATAGATGACTCAGTTAGAGAGTTGTCAGTTCGCGCACTCAACGTTCGCAGGGCACTACTGGAGCGTGAAGGTCACCAGATCGATCTTCCCCGTGAACCGGTTGGGCGTTTTGTACTCCAGGCTTACCGGTGAGCCGAGATCGCTGCCCACGTCGAGCGACTCGCCGGCGCCGTAGATGCCGGAGAAATGCGCCTCTCCCTCGGACGAGCCGTTGATGGACAATTTGACATCGCCAGCGACCGGTCCGCGGGGACCGAACGGTTGCGCACTACTTGTAACCGGGGTCGACGGCGAGTCGGGTGTGACGCTCAATTGGATATGTGCCAGTCCAGGTCGCAGTGTTGACTTGGCGACCAGCTGATCGGAGTGGTCGTTGCCGACGTTCACCTCGTAGTAAACCCGGCTGTCCTTGACGAACAGAGTGAACCCGCCCAGCACGCCGCCCTCGGCGACAACCACGCCATCCGCGCCGTCGGTGGGCACCACAACATCGGCATCGATTGTGTAGGCGTGGCCGAACAGGCCGGGTGAGTAACGCAGAGGCAAACGCTCAACACCCGAGCGGAAGGTGAAGACTGTCTTGTTCCTGATCTGCTGGTCAAGCGGCGATGAGCGCGCGGGCAAAAGCGGGTAGGCATGATTGCGCGTCGCTTCCTCATCGAAAACCTTGAGGAGTTCTTTCAGCTTCTCGGGGCTTTTATCGGCGAGGTTGTGCGCCTGGCTGTAGTCATCGTTCAGGTTGTAAAGCTCCCAGGGATGAACGTCGAGGTCCTTGTCCGTGTTAGTCACCGGAAGCGGGGCCTCCCAGGTGGAGTGATAGCGATTGCCGGCCCACCAGCCATCCTTGTAAATGGCGCGGTTGCCGCTGGTGGTGAAGTACTGCAGCGTGTGGCGCGTCGGAGCGTTGGGATTGTCGAATGTGTAAACCAGGCTCTTGCCTTCGAGCGGAATCTGCTTAGCGCTGTCGACTTGGTCGGGCAGCTTGACGCCGGCGATGTCATAAATCGTCGGCGCGATATCGTTGATGTGAGAGAACTGTCCGCGAATGCCGCCTGCATCCTTGATGTGGCCAGGCCAGTAGATCACCAGCGGATCGGTTGTGCCACCCAGATGGGAAGCGTCCTGCTTCGTCCCCTGGAAGGGCGAGCTCAGAGCCCAGGCCCACGCTGCCGCGTAGTGATTCATGAACAGTTCGCTGCCTAGTAGGTCCGAGATGTCTTCGCGCGCTTCGATGGTCTTAGGACCGCCGTTGACGTCGCGCGCATCGTGGCCTTCGAGTCCGCCCTCGGCGCTCGCGCCGTTGTCGCCGAAGATCCACAAGACCACGGTGTTGTCTGCCCGGCCTTGTTCGCGAATTGCATCGAGCAAGCGTCCAACTTCGAAGTCCGTCTGCTCCGCGTACCCGGCGTAAACTTCGGCCTCGTGCGCCAGCAGTTTCTTTTGCTCCGACGTCAGAGAATCCCAGGCCGGGAGCCCATCGGGCCGCGGCGTCAGTTCCGCGTTTGCCGGAATCACGCCGAGCTTTTTCTGCTGGTCGAAAGCTTCCTGGCGAATCACGTCCCAGCCTTTGTCGAAGCGGCCCTTATAGTGGTCGATCCAAATCTGCGGAACGTGGTGCGGCTCGTGCGTGGCGCCGGTGGCGTAGTAGATGAAGAAGGGCTTTTCGTGCGCAACCGCATCATGCTGATGCAGCCAGGTGATGGCTTCATCGGTGATGTCGGTTGTGAAATGGTATCCCTCTTTGGGTGTCTTCGAGGGCTCGGCCGGCGTGGTGTCGCGATAGATGCGCGGGTAGTACTGGCTGTCGGCCGCCTGGATAAATCCGTAGAAATGCTCGAAGCCGAGACCCGTGGGCCAGCGGTCGAATGGTCCCGCTGGGCTCACCTGCCACATCGGCGTGTTGTGCCACTTGCCGTAGGCTGACGTGCTGTAGCCGTTCTCTTTGAGCACTTCGGCAATCGTCGCGGCGCTCTTGGGCAGCACCGTGTTATAGCCGGGAAATGGAGCGGACCACTCCGCGATCGAGCCGAAGCCGACCTGGTGGTTATTCCGGCCCGTAAGCAACGCCGCGCGCGTGGGCGAGCAAAGTGAGTTCATGTGGAACGAGTTGTAACGCAAGCCCGAATCCGCAAGGTGCTCGAAGTTTGGCGTGTAAATTGGACCGCCAAAGGCCGAGGTCGCGCCAAAGCCCACGTCGTCGATCAAGATCAAAACAACGTTCGGCGCCCCGGCTGGCGCTTTCGGTGGTTCCGGCCAGGACTGGGCAGGGGCTTCGTGCACCGGCACGGTAGGCCCAGTAGCTGTCGCGTCCTTGTCCTTGGCCCATCCGGGACTCCAAAAATTCAAAGCCACTGTTCCGCTCAGCAGCAGTCCTACGCGTTGCGAGAAATTCATTGAGCACTCTCCAAAAATCGATCAAGTTCTGAAAACTACTTTTTCGTTTTGTTCGCCGACGATCCAAACGTCACGCTGATACGAAAACAGGACGCGGCTTTGTAGCAACCGCCGCAGTTCCGGCTCTGCGCGTTCTCGCCCAATCCATCACCCGCGCAGGCGCGCCGTTGCGCTTGAGTTCCTCGGCCATGAATCGCATATACGGATCGATGTGATGAAAGAAATGCTTGTACCCCGCGCATAGGTAGTTCAGGCCGTACTCGCCCGATGCCGTCGTCGTAAAGCGGTGCTTCGGGCACTCGCCGTTGCAGGCGAAGCGCACATCGCATTCAGTGCAATCGGAGGGAAGCCCGGCCGCCTTGTGATTGCCGAAACGTGTCTGCTGCGGCGACTCCACCAGGCTTGCCAGCGACTTCTGCATAAGATTGCCAAGCCGATTGTCGGGATAGACGAAGTGATCGCAGGAGTACACATCTCCGTTGTGCTCTACAGCCAGCGCCTTGCCACACTGCGGAGCAAAAACGCAAAGGCTCTGCGGAAGGCCGGCCCACGACTCCAGCGCAACGTCGAAGACCTGCACAAAGACGTCGCCGACATCCTGAATCACCCAATCGTCGAAGACCTGCTGCAGGAATCGTCCAAACTGCAACGGCTCGACCGACCACTCCGAGACCGACGACTCTTGCCTGGAATATGGCTTCAACAAAACCAGCCCGTTGGGGTCGGGCTCCTTTGCCAGTTGCTCAACGACTGGGATGAATTGCAGATACTTGCTGCCGATTTCCTTAAGAAAGCGGTAGACTTCACGCGGACGATAAGAGTTCAGGCGATTGATGACGGTTAGCGTGTTGAACTCAACGCCATGTTTCTTGAGTATGCCAAGGCCGCGCATCACGCGGTCAAAGGTCGGCTGGCCGCCCTTGTCCACGCGATATGTGTCGTGAATATCCTCCGGCCCATCGATCGAGATTCCGATCAGAAACTTGTTGCGCGCCAGGAATTCGCCCCAGGCATCGTCGAGAAGTGTGCCATTGGTTTGGAATGCGTTGTCGATGCTTTTTCCGTTCGCATATTGTTTCTGCAACTCGACGACGCGCTCGAAGAACGGAATCCCCAGCAGCGTCGGCTCGCCGCCCTGCCAGGCAAAACTGACATGCTGCGCCGGCTGCGATTGAATGTACTGCCGGATGTAGCTGGCGAGGACATCGTCCGCCATGCGGAATTCGCGCCCGCTGCTCGGGTAGAGATTTTCTTTTTCCAGGTAGTAGCAGTAAGTGCAATCGAGATTGCAAATCGCGCCATGCGGCTTGGCCATGATGTGAAACGGTTTCATCGGAGATTCCTTCTGGGGATCGTTGGTCAGGGATCGATTCGACCGCGGATCTCGCGGTTCTGCGCTATCTCGCTTGCAGCAGGTCGATCGTTTGATCTGTCCCTATCGAACGGCGGGACAACAAGACAATTTGAGATTGTCGTTAGGCAGGCTGCGCGGACAACAACGTGCCGCGAGACGCAGGGCTGCGTCGTGCAGCGATTTGGAAGCGCAGTTTGTAGGAAGGCTTGATTGCTTCAGCAATGCGATTCTCCACTTGTTTTCAGGCTGGAAGGCATGAAAAAAGCTCACGCAGTGAACTTCGTGAGCTGGAGCTTCGCGTTCAGGAATGATCGAGGAACTAGAGCACGACGCGAATCTCCAACGGTGTGTCGCCTTGGATACAACAACAAATCGCGTTGGGAATTCGTTCGCTCATCGTCTGACTCAATCAACTCGACCGTACCATTGGAGAAAATAGAAGTCAAGAAGAGACGAGTTATGGACTCGCGGTCTTAGTGATTGTTTTCGCAACCATGCTTGACACAAATTCGAGTTTATGGCTCAATACGAACAAATGCAGGAGCCAACTTACATCACGGCAATCCTTGTGACCGCTTCCGAGCCGACTCTCTGTCGCTCGTGTTGTTGACCTCCGCATACTCTCTCAGACAAGCCGTCGTTGATATTGTGCTCTAGCCACATAAGGGCAGTTCGTCATGCTCTGCACTGGTCCGCGCATCGTGCCTGTCAGCGAGAACTCCAGACAACAAGCCATTCGATGAATCGGCGCGCAGTTTTAGTTTGCCGCATGAATCGATGCCCGGACCCGCTCCGGAATTCAATGGAAAGAAAGCCCACCATGAGCAAGAGACTTTGGATACCCACCAACATGAGGCATTGTTGTCGCATGTCTCCATTCCGTGCAGTCGATGCGCCCTGCGTCGTGGCCAGGTGCACCGTACCCATCTAACCGCAGTGTGCGCCCAGCGCTCGTTGCAATGGTCCACGACTTAAGTTGTGGATCTTTTTTTTGCGGTCAGACGATCGCATCTTGGAGGCAAGTATGTCTGCTGTAGATTTCTCATTCCGAACTCTTGTAAAGCGAAACCATTTTCGCCTATTGGCCGCTCTGTTTGGCATCCTCGCGGCTTCGTCCCTATCGGCGCAGATCGTGGAAACTGGAACCATCACCGGTGTGGTGAAGGACAACACAAGCGCGCTGATCCCGAATGCTCATGTCACGGTGCGTAATTCTGACACTGGTCTGGCTAGCAATACAGTCACAGACGCGCAAGGACTTTATGTCTCGCCACCGTTGAAACCAGGCAACTACACGGTTGAAATCGATGTTCCCGGATTCAAGCCGGTTGTTGAAAAAGTAAGACTGGAAGTGGGTCAACGTACCGCTGCGGATGCAACTCTCGCTGTGGGCTCGGCTGCGGAGACAATAGAAGTTCAGGCTTCCGGCCAACTTCTGGAGACCGAGAGTTCAAGCGTCTCCAATCTTCGTTCGGAAGACGCGGTCAAGAATCTACCCCTGAACGGGCGCAACTTCGCTGAGTTGATTGGGCTCGGCGCGGGAGCCGTTCCTGCGGAGACCCAGATATCCAGCGTCCCCTATACCATGCAACGCGGAGATACATCCTTCGCCTTCAATGGCCTTCGCTATCAGGAAAATCGCCTGCTTTTGGACGGCATTGCCGACAACGACAATCACAACGGCCTAGCCCCGATAGTTTTTCCGCCGATCGACGCGATTCAGGAGTTCTCGGAAGATATTGCCGATGCCGACGCACGCTATGGGCGCGGCAATGGCGGCACTGTCAACCTGGTGTATAAATCCGGCACAGAACGCTATCACGGGAATGTCTTTGAGTTTTTCCGCAACTCCGCCCTGAACGCCAGGAACTATTTCGATACAGCCGCCAAGCCCCCACTCCGGGAGAACCAGTTCGGCGTCACCTTTGGCGGTCCGGTGTTTTTCAAGCAGGCGAATCCCAGGACTTTCTTCTTCGCAGACTACGCGGGGTCGCGTCTTGCCCAGGGCCAGACAGACTTAGAGAGTGTCCCGGACGTCAAGATCACATCCACCGGCTACGACTTCTCCGCCTATCCGGCAGGATCCATCAAGAATCCGAAGACACATGCGGCATATGCCAATAACTTCGTTCCATTGAACGACCCGCTCATCGACTCAACCGGCGCGAATGTTTTGAAGTTCTATGAGCAATATGCGACTCCTAACGTAGCAGGCGCTACGATTGCCAATAACTTTTTATTTAACCCTCTGCGCATCGACAACGGAGACGCTTTCGACGTGAAGGTGGATCGTAAGTTCACGGAGCGCGACAGCGGCTTCCTTCGCTATAGTCAGTCGTTGGATACTGTCAGCCAGCCAGGCATTCTGCCTGTGCCTCTGGTGGGTAGCGTCATCTGCGGACCCGCAACGAACCCGGCACATCAGGCGGTTCTCAGTGAAACACACATCTTCTCACCGACCACGATCAACACGGTGCGCGTTGGCTGGTCCCGATTCTTCGTCAATGCGGAGAACTGGGACGCTGGATTGAATCTTCCCACCCAACTCGGCATACCGGGCGTAGAGATTGCCGGCAATCCCAGGTCCGATGGATTGCCGGTGATGAGTTTCTCCGGCTATACGCCGATTGGCGACGCCGGCAACAGTCCTACGCAGATCGGAACCAATAATTACCAGACCGACGACAACGTCAATCTGGTGCGCGGCAAACACTCGCTGGATGTCGGCTTTGAGTTTGTGCGCCTCGAATACAACATGTACCAGACCGGGGCGGAACACGGCTCCGAGGCCTACGGCACGCATTACACCGGACTGGCTTGGAGCGATCTGCTCTTTGGAACCCCATCGAGTGGGACCTATTCCCTTCCCAGCGGCACGGTTGGCTTGCGGCAGGGCGATCTCGCCTTCTACGGGCAGGACAACTACAGGGTCACCAGCAGGCTGACGCTGAATCTCGGACTCCGCTACGAGAACTTCCTCGGCTGGCCCTGGAGCGAAGCCCACAACAAGGAATATGACTTTGTTCCTTCCCTATCGACCACGGCTCTCGAGCAGGTGGGAACCAACGGCGTTCCGGGCAGCGGCCTGAGCGGTAATAACCTGAACTTCGCGCCCCGTTTTGGTTTTGCCTACCGGGTGACGAACAAGACCGTCTTCCACGCGGGCTATGGCATCTATTACTCGGCGCCAAACGTCACCAATTCGAGCGGATTGTCGGCCAATGTTCCAATCGACAATTACTGGGCGTTCAATAACTCGTCCACTTACGGAGCAGACACGACCGGCACGCCTTTCAATTTTGCCGCGAATGGATATGCCCACACGGTTGTTACTTCCGGCAGTGCATTGCGGCCTAACACGCCGGCTTTTTCCCAAGACCCAAATGCGAAGACGCCCTACAGCGAGCAGTGGCATGCGTCCTTCGAACAGCAGATTCCGTTCTCGACCGTGCTTAAGTTTGCTTATGTTGGGACCAAGGGAGTTCACTTGGACCATCTGAGGGACATTAATGCCGGTCAATTGGGAGTCGGGGGGGCAACCACCGTATCCGCCGTCCGCCCCTATCCGTTCTTCGCCCAGATCAGCGACCTTGAGACCCACCAAATCTCCAACTACAACGCACTCCAGGTTACGGCCGAGCGCCGCGCACATGGTGTGGGCTTCCTCGCCTCATACACCTACAGTCACGCTCTCGACGAAAGCACCGGCAGCCCAGGTAGCGTCACCAACCCTTACGATATTGGTTATGACTACGGCAATTCAGACGAGAATATTCCGAATCGCTTTGTCGCCAGCGCAACCTATGAACTTCCGTTCCAAGGTTCCGGCATACTCAAGCCGGTTGTGCGGGGATGGCAATTGAATACCATTCTCCAGTACTACGACGGCTTTCCGTTCTCTGTCTCCTCCTCGAGCGGAGTCGGCGACGGTCTTACGCCCAGGGCGCGACTCGTTGCCGGAGACGGCAACGGGTCATTGCCGAGCGGCCAGCGCAGACTTGCGGAATGGTTTAATACCGCGGCCTTCGCGAATGCTACCGCGGGGACCTGGGGAGACTCGGGACGCAATATCCTTCAAGGTCCGGGCACGAAGAACGTTGATTTTTCGATCTTCAAGAATACCCACTTGACTGAAGCGAAGGTTCTGCAATTGCGTGCGGAGTTCTTCAATCTGCTCAACACGCCGCAGTTCAACAATCCGGGAGCTACTTTTGGCGCGGGCACCTTCGGAAAGGTCTCTTCGGCGGGTAGCGAACCTGTGTTCCAGCGGCTTGAGCGCCAGATTCAGTTAGCCGCGAAGATCAACTTCTAACCTTCTCTGGCGGCGTTCGCGGCATCAGGCGCCGCCAGACACTTCCCAAAAAACAGTGCGCCCCCGCACATCCTTTGTCCGCACATTCCCACGGGAGGTCGTGACCAATGGAAATCACCACGCGCAGTCTCTGGACACTTGTCCACGGCATGGGCTTCGGCGCACTCTATCTGCTGGCTTGCTCAGGCGCTATCGTCCTGCTGTATCTACGCTTTTCGACGGAAGCTCAAACGAATGTTCCGCCTCGAAGAGATCGCTTTCTCGGCGCCTACCTAACCGCCATGGCCGCGCTGGCATGGCTCACCGTTCTCTCCGGGACGTACATCATCTATCCGTGGTATCGAGCCCCTGCTTCGGTTGGCGCCGCGCAGCTTGCCGGCTTCCCACGCGCGCTTCTTCTGTCAAATCCGGCGACAAGGGCGTGGCACTCGATCGGAATGGAGTGGAAGGAGCACGTCGCGTGGCTCGTGCCCATCGCAATCACCATGGCTGCGGTGATCGTGATCAAGTACGGCCGAGATCTGAGGTTTCATCCGCAGCTTCGCTCCGCGCTTCAAGTGTTCCTTGTGACTTCGCTTGTGGCCGCAGGCATCGCCGGCTTTTTTGGCGCGATGCTGAACAAGAACGCGCCTGTCGAGGGCGGCCAAACGGTTTACCTGGTTCAAGGAGAGAAGCCATGAGCTTGCAAACTGCTATTGCCCAGGAAGACACCGCGGCCATTCCCAACTCGACAATCATTCCCAACGGTTCCGGAGCGGCCGCCATTCTTTCAGCCGGTATTGGTTCGTTCGCGGTTGCGTTGTTTTCGATTCTCGCGGACAAGTCCGTCTATGTGAAGAATCTGTCGGTCTTCTATAAGCCAACCGGACCTCTGTCTGGCGTAACCACAGCAGCCATTCTTCTCTGGCTCGCTGCGTGGGCGACTCTTGAATGGCGTTGGCGAAAGCAGACCGTTGCTCTCGCACGGATCAACATCATTGCTTTTGCCCTTCTCAGTCTCAGTCTATTGCTGACATTCCCGCCCGCGACGGACTTGTTCTAAGCAGGTGCGCAATAATCACGACGACTGCGTTGGCAATGTACATTGTTCCTTTGAAGGATAATGATGCCCTTCTGAAAGAAGTAGTGCCGACGAGGATGAATATAATTGGCTTCGCTAAAATCCTCTTTTTAGTTATCGCCGCACAAAGGGTACTTGCGTAGCCGGTGAGCCCCCTTGACGCCGCAGAGAGCGGACCTGCGTCTTTCAATAGTCAGGCAAGCCGCCGGGAGCGGACGCACTCCATAGATTCTGGATTCGTTGAGAGCGTTGGAGACCTGTCAGAGACAGCTGCATTCTTCCCCGGCGCGGGCGGTTCATTCGGCCAGGATTCAGCTTTGAGCGAGTTACTTCTTTAAAGCTGCCAGAATCGTTTTCTGATTTGCAAGGATCTCTTTCTGATTCGCGAGAATCTCGCGGAGTGAGCCTCGGTTCTTCTTGATGACTGCCTGGTTGGCAAGGATCGACTTCTGGTTTTTCAGAATGGACGCCTGATGGCTGAGGATCTTTTTCTGATTCGCGACAACTTGCTGGTCTGACATAAGTCTTACCTCTTCCTTCACTCTATTAGTCACCAATGAACGGCGCTTCCGTCAAGTAGTCCAATCATACCGCTATCCTAATTGTGCGTGGCTTCGTCGTTCGGCACTTGGCCGCTAACGGGGCAGAGCGATTTGCGCCGTCGCCATCTCGGTGACTTCGGAGTAACCGTGCTCAACAATCTCGCTCGCTCGTGCGCGATAGATATCCGGATCCCGTGGCGCCCAGGTGCCCAGGCCGTCCACGTAGCGATTGCACATACAGAACATCGCGGCGATGAGCACCGTGTCGTGAACCTCGAGATCCGTCGCGCCTTCTCGCCGGGCTGCGGCCACGTCACCTTCCGTCACCAGCTTTCCATCCTGTTGAACTTTACCTGCGATGTTCAGCAGGGCTTTGAGCTTGGGAGAAATCTCCGCGTTGATCCAATCTGTCTTTACCTTTTGCACCAGTGCTTCATCGTGATTCAACTGTGCTGCCGCAACCGCGCCATGGATCGTTTGGCAGAAGTAGCAGTCGTTGCGCCACGAAACGTGCGTGGCGATTAGCTCCCGCTCGCCCCGTGAGAGTGTGC
>Ga0181520_10004580_pt1 | contig 22966 bp, 24 predicted proteins | sample PEATcosm2014_Bin_29_FD_132451 | JGI IMG/M metagenome (GOLD analysis project Ga0181520, IMG submission 132451) | Peatland microbial communities from MTU Mesocosm Facility, Houghton, MI, USA - PEATcosm2014_Bin02_30_metaG | ecosystem: Environmental > Terrestrial > Soil > Wetlands > Peat | place...
GTGTGCGCCTTGCACCAGCGCACGACCATCTCGATGTACTCGGGCACCTGACCGACCGCCGAGCCCATGCCGCGCTCGGACATGCCGTGCGGACAGCCGAAGTTCAACTCGACGCCGTCGCACCCGGTTTCCTCGACGCGGCCGAGGATCGCGCGCCAAGCGTGTTCCTCGCACGGCACCATCAGCGAGACGACGAGGGCGCGATCGGGCCAGGCGCGTTTGACCTCCTTGATCTCGCGCAGATTGACCTCGAGGTCGCGGTCGGTGATCAGCTCGATGTTGTTCATCGCCATCAGGCGGCGATCGGGACCGTGGATCGCCGCATAGCGCGCGCCGGAGACGTTGACGACCGGCGGACCCGCCTCGCCGAGCGTCTTCCACACCACGCCGCCCCAGCCGGCGCGAAAGGCGCGCTCGACATTGACCTTGCGGTCGGTCGGCGGCGCCGAGGCGAGCCAGAACGGGTTGGGCGACTTGATGCCGAGAAAATTGCTGCTGAGATCGACCACGTCGTGTTCCTTCAGCTCTTGGCCTTGAGCGCGGCGTCGATCGAGCGCGCCGCCAGTTTGCCGTCCTCGACCGCGCTAACCGTCAGGTCGAGCCCGCCGGAAACGCAATCGCCGCCCGCCCAGAGCCCGGGCAGGCTGGTGCGCCGCTCGGCGTCGACGACGATGCGGCCGGCGCTGTCGCATTCGACGCCGGCGCTGTCGACCGTCGCCCCGTCGGCCTTCTGGCCAATGGCGGTGAACACCACGTCGGCCTCGATGCGGAAGGCGCCGCCGGCGCCGACCAGCTTGCCGTCCTCCTCGCGCGTGCGCTCGAACAGGACGCCGCTCGCCGTGTCGCCGTGGCCTTCGATGGCGATCGGTTGCGCCCACGGACGAATGACCACGCCGTTGGTCTGCGCCAGCTCGCGCTCGAAGGCGCTCGCCTTCATCTGCTCGACGCCGCGGCGATAAACGATGGTCACGCTTTCGGCCCCGAGCCGCTTCGACTGCACCGCGACGTCGACCGCCGTCATGCCGCCGCCGATGACGACGACGCGACGGCCGACCGGCAGGCGGGCGAGATCCTTCGCCTGACGCAGCTCGGCGATGTACTCGACGGCGTCGATGACGTTGGCGAGCTCCTTCTCGCCCGGCAGTCCGAGCTTGTTGGTCGAACCGAGGCCGACGCCGAGAAACACCGCGTCGTAATCGCGGCGCAATTGTTCGAGCGTCACGTCGCGACCGAGCGCGACGCTGTGCTTCACGGCGATCCCGCCCGTCGACAGAATGAAGGCGACCTCGCGCGCCGCGAAGTCGTCCGGCGCCTTGTAAGCGGCGATGCCGTATTCGTTGAGGCCGCCCGACTTCTCGAGCTTCTCGAAGATCGTCGCCTCGTGGCCGGCGACGGCGAGCGCGTGGGCGCAGGCCAATCCCGCCGGGCCGGCGCCGACGATCGCGACGCGCTTGCCGGTCGGCGCGGCGCGGCTGAACGGCGTCTTGCCGGTCGCCATCTGCGCGTCGACGGCGTGACGCTGCAGCAGGCCGATCCGCACCGGCTTGCCCTCGGCCGCCTCGCGCACGCAGGCCTCCTCGCACAAGGTCTCGGTCGGGCAGACGCGCGCGCACATGCCGCCCATGATGTTGGCGTTGAGAATCGTCTCGGCGGCGCCGAGCGGATTGCCCCCCGCGACCTGACGGATGAAGAGAGGAATGTCGATCGAGGTCGGGCACGCGCGCTGACAGGGCGCGTCGTAACAGAAGTAGCAGCGGTCGGACTCGACCTTCGCTTCGTGGGCGTCGAGCGGCGGGTGCAGGTCGCTGAAATTGTCGCTGAGCTTGGCGCGATCGAGGCGGCCAGGCTTGACGTCGGCGATCCCCCTCGGTTCGGAAACGATTCCCATTCCAGCCCTCTCCACGCGCGAAGCCGCGCGCCGCGTTGCGACAATTCTTGACCAATTGGTCAAAATGCTCGCCCGGCTTATAAATTATGTCAAGTGCGCGAACGTGGAGCGAGCCGCTAGGCGGCACATCAGCGCAGGGGCGGCGAGCGTCGGCCGTCCGCCGACGCAGGCTCGGGGTTTAGCACATGTCGTCCTCGGTCGCGCGTCGGAATCGCGCCGCATCTGTCCTCGTTTGCCGCGTCGCCGCGGGCGGCGCCTCAGCCGAGGTCAAGAAGCCGATGGCGACGCGCCCGGGCCAGACGCGCGCGAAGCGATCGTCGCCGTCAATCCGGCGCAATGGCGCGAGCAGGAGCCCAAGGGCTCGATCACGCCGATCGGGACCGCACGGCTGGAGATCCCTTCTCGCCACTGGCGGGGAGATGCGGAGCGACGAAGCCCGCTCACCGTCTTTTCGCCCGGCTCGCCGTCTCGCCGGTGGCGAGTTCGACGATTTCGGCGGTGATTTCGTCCTGCCGCACCAGCCGTTGCGTCGCCCTCAGCTCGTCGAGCTGGCGGTCGATCTCGCGCCGCGCCGCCGCCATCGTCTCGACCCGCGCCTCGTTCTCGGCGGCGAAGGCGTTGAGCGCCGCGTCGCAGAGCTGCGCATGGAGGAAGTCGAAGGCGAGGTCGCGAATGAGCGTGTCGGGCGGCAGATTCATCAACGGCGCGGCCGCTCCGGTCGGCGGCGCGAACGCCGTGAGGTCGAACGGGAACAGGCGCCGGCGCTCCACCCGCACCCCCTCGCCCGGCCGCCAGACCGAGAAGACGACGACGACTCGGTCGACCTCGCCGGCGGCGATCGGCGCTTCGATCGCGGCCAGCAGGCGGTCGGCGAGCCGGGCGACGCCTTGCGGCTGGGCCGCCATCGGCGCCCGCCAATGCACGGCCAGCCCGCGCTCGGCGGCAAGCGCCGCGCCGCGCGCGCCAACGATGAACACGCGCGCGTCGGCAAGATCGCCCGCCGCCTCGATCACCCGCTCGCTGAAGGCGCCGGCGAAGCCCTGCTCGGCGACGAACAGGGCCAATGCCAGCCGCGCCGAGCGCCGCCTTGGCGAAGGCGGCGGCGGCGACGCGGCGGCGAGCGCGCGGCCGATCGCGACCCCAATCGTCGTGGCGTAGCTGTCGACGGCGACGAGCGCGCCGCGCGCGGCTTGCGCGCGCGCCGAGGCGATGCCGCGCATCGCGTTGACGACCGAGCCAAGCTGGCCGATGCCGTCAATGCGCGCGGTGACGTCGGCGAGGCGGCGGCTCATGCGCCGGCGCCCGCAAGAGCTTGCGCCTCGGTCTGCAGGACCGCGCGCAGGCTGGCCGCGCCCTCGGCCGACAGCTTGCCGGTCGTCTCGATCTCGTGGACGATCTGCGGCGCGCGGCGGTCGAGCCCCGCCGGGAGGGCGTCGCGGAACTTCGCCACCGCCTCGACCGGCAGCGGATCGAGCGCGCCCGACTGCACCGCGAGGATCAGCGCGGTCTCGTCGGCGAGCCGTAGCGGCGCATGGCGCGGCTGATCGAGCGCGGCGCGGATGCGCGCGCCGCGCGTCAATTGCCCGCGCACCCGCGCGTCGGACATGCCGCCAAAGCGGGTGAAGATCTCGAGCTCGAGGAACTGCGCATAGTCCAGTCGCAACCGCTCGGCCGCCGCCCGCAGCGCCGGCGCCTGGGTCTTGCCGCCGACACGGCTGACCGAGAGGCCGACGTCGACCGCCGGCTTTCGGCCCTCGTTGAACAGCCGCGCATCGAGCACGAGCTGACCGTCGGCGATCGAGATCAGGTTGGTGGGGATGTAGGCGGTCAGGTTGCCGGCGTCGGTCTCGGCGATCGGCAACGCCGTCAGCGAACCGCCGCCGCGCGCGGCCGACAGTTTCGCCGCCCGCTCGAGCATGCGCGCGTGCAAGTAGAAGACGTCGCCAGGATAGGCTTCGCGGCCCGGCGACTGGCGCGTCAGCAACGCGATCTCGCGGTGCGTGGCGGCATGCTTGCTCAGGTCGTCGACCACGATCAGCGCGTGGCCGCCGCGGTCGCGGAAATATTCGGCCATCGTGAAGCCGGCGAAGGGAGCGATCCATTGCAATCCGGGCGGGCTCGCCGCCTCGGCGACGACGAAGATGCAGCGCGAGGGATCGCCGTGCGCCTGGATCGCGTCGATCGCGCGCCGCACGCTCGACGTCTTCTGCCCGACCGCGACGTAGACGCTGACGATGTCGCTGGTCTTCTGGGCGATGATCGCGTCGATGGCGAGCGTCGTCTTGCCGATCGCGCGATCGCCGATGATCAACTCGCGCTGGCCGCGTCCCAGCGCGAACAGCGCGTCGATGACCAGAACGCCGGTCTGCACCGGCTCGGTGACCAGCTCGCGTTCGAGGATGCCGGGCGCCGCGCGCTCGATCGGCTCGCGCCGCGACGCGGCGATCGGTCCGCCGCCGTCGATCGGCCGGCCGAGCGGGTCGACGATGCGGCCGAGCAGCGCCTCGCCGACCGGGACCCGCACGACGTCGCCCGTTCCGCGAACAGCGTCGCCCGCTTCGACCGCCTCGGCCTCATCGAGCAGGACGCAACCGACGCGGTCGCGCTCGAGCGTTTGGGCGAAGCCGAACTGCCCGCCGGCGAAACGCACCAGCTCGTCGAGCCCGACGTCGGGCAGCCCGGAGACCAGCGCGACGCCGTCCTCGACCTCTTCGACCCTGCCGATCGACTCGACCTTCGCGCCGAGCTCGGCGCGATCGAGCCGCGCCCGCGCGCCGTCGAGCCAACCGTCCGCCAGACGTTCGACGTCATCCGACATCGGCGATCTCCGTCTTCAAGCGGTCGAGGTCGGCGCGCCAATTGTTGGCGACGACGAGATGCGCGCCGCGCAACTCGAGCCCGGCGACCAGCGTCGGATCGACGGCGAAGCCGACTTCGGCGGCGCGGCCGAGCGCTTCGGCGACGCGCCGCCGCGCCGCCGCCTGCTCGTCCGGCGACAGCGGCGAAGCGCTGACGATTTGCAAGCTTCCGCCAGAAGCGGCGTCGCCGCGCTTCTCGTCCGGCAGGGAGCGAATGGCGGCGACGAGCCCGTCGAGAAAGGCTGCGCGCACCGCGGCCGCGTCGAGCCGGCCGGCGAGCCGCCGGGCGATTTCGAGCGCGAGCTGCGCCGCGCGCGCGGCGAAGGCGCGCTCGGCGGCCTGACGCTCCGCCGCCATCGCCGCGCGCGCCGCCGTCTCGAATTCGCCCGCCCGGCGATCCGCTTCGGCGCGTCGCGTCGCGCTCTCCTCCTCGGCCGCCGTCCGCGCCGCGGCGAGGATCGCCTCGCGCTCTACGCCGAAGCCGGCGCGCGCCTTGATCGCCTCGGCGGCCGCCGCCGCGGCCTCGGCGCGCTTGGCCTCCGCCTCGGCGAGGATGCGGACGGCCGCGTCGCGTCGCGCCGCAATCATGGCGGCGAGCGGCCGCCAGAAGAAATGCGCGAGAATCCAGATCAGGATCGCGACGTTGACGGCCTGGAGGCCGAGCGTCACCCAGTCGATGGTCATGCGATCATTTCAGCAGCGGATTGGCGAACAGCAGCAGCAGCGCGATGACCAGGCAGTAGATCGCCATCGTCTCGATCATCGCCAGGCCGACGAACAGCGTGCGCGAGATCGTGTTGGCCGCCTCGGGCTGGCGCGCGATCGCGTCCATCGCCGCGGCGACGGCGCGGCCTTCGCCGAGCGCCGGGCCGATCGCCCCGAAGGCGACGGCGAGCGCGGCCGATGCGATGCTGACGGCGGCGATCCAGTTCATGGCGGCGTCCTTTCGTTCGATGGCGATTCGGGAGCGGCTTCGGCGACCGCGCCGGCGACGAACACCATCGCCAGCACGGCGAAAATGTAGGCCTGCACCGCGCCGGTGAGCAGATCGAGCGCCATCAGCGGGACCGGCACAAGCAAGCCGGCGAGAGAGAGGACGAGGCCGACGACGAACACGCCGCTCATCACGTTGCCGAACAGGCGGACGAGCAGCGAGAAGGTGCGCGTCAGGCTCTCGACGAAGTTGAGCGGGATCATCAACGGGCTGGGCGTGGCGAAGGTGGCGAGATAGCCCCTGACTCCGCCCGCCTTCACGCCGAACCAGATCACCGCCAGAAAGACCAGCAGCGCCAGCGCCGCGTCGGTTTCGAGGCGCGCCGTCGGCGGCGTCACGCCGGGAACGAGCGACGACCAGTTGGCGACGAAGATGAAGACGAACAGCGTGCCGATGAAGGCGCGGTAGGGCGCCGGATCGACGCGCATCGTGTCGCGGATTTGCGAGTCGACCGCTTCGACCACCAGCTCGAACGCCGCCTGGGTGGACGACGGAACGAGTTCGAGGCGGCGGCGCAACGCAAGGCTTCCCGCCGCCAGCGCCGCGATGATGCCCCAAGTTGCGACGACTGGCTCGCTGATCGGAATCGGCCCGACGTGGAACAGCACCGGGCTGACGAGCGGCGAGATCACGCGACGCCTCCGATGCGCCTGACCAGCGCAGCGCGCGCGACAAGCAGGCCGAGCGCGAGCGCGATCAGCGGACCGGCGCCGCGGAAGCTCGCCGCGGTCAGCGCGCCGATCAGCAACGCCAGCCGCATCGCGGTCAGCCCCGCCGCCGCGCGGACGCCGCCGACGACGAGACGCCGCGCCGCCGCCGCGAGCGCGATCAGGTAGAGATAAGCGACCCCGGCGCCGACGGCGGCGAAACCTGCGAGTTCGAGGGCCTCTGCGGCTGCGCTCATTGGGCGTTGATCCATTTCCACGCCGACCACGCGCCGACCGCCAAGCCGACCAGCAGCAGCGGCGCAGTCCAGAAGATGCCGGAGCCGAAGGTGCGGTCGAGCCAGCGGCCGATGAAGACGCCGATCAGCATCGGCGTGACGATGACCCAGCCGAGCACGCCGATTTCGGCGAGGCGACGCGCGGTCGACGGCTCGCCTTCGCGCAGCCAGCGCCGCCGCCGCTCGCCTTTCTGGCGCGCGCTGGCGACCAACGGGTCGCGCTCGTCGGGATCGGATCCGGGCGCGCTCATCACCACCCCGTTGGCCCGTCGCGCCCCTCGGGGCGCAGGCGGCGCATGATTTGGCGGATTGCCGTCAGATGCAGACGGGCGCTGTCGGCGTGGGCGCGGCGCTCCTCATCGGTTTCGGAGCGGAAGCGCTCGATCACAGTCTGATCAAGCGTCGCCAGGTCGTCGCCGGGGACCGCCTCGCGCGTCGCCACCGCGACCTCGCGCCCGCCGCTGACGGTCAGCACGCCGCCGCGCACCGCGCAATGCCGTTCGGCCCCGTCGCCGCCGAGCCAGCTCACGACCGAAACCGTCAGGCGCGTGAGGAAATCGGCATGGCGCGGCAGGACGCCGAAGCCGCCGCTGGCGTCCTCGGCCCGCAGCGAAGTCACCCCCTGCTCGTCGACGACGATTTCGAGCGGCGTGACGATTCGCAATCTCATGCGGCGCGCTCCGCCGGCGCGGCCGCGCGCTCCTTGGCGCGCGCCTCGTCGATGTCGCCGACCATGTAGAGCGAGCTTTCGGCCCAATCGTCGGCCTCGCCGTCGAGGATCGCCTGGCAACCGGCGATGGTCGCCGCGCGCGTGACGCTGCGCCCGCCTTGGCCGGTGAACGCTTCGGTGACGGCGAAAGGCTGCGTCAGGAAACGCTGCAGCCGCCGCGCGCGCTTGACCACCAGGCGGTCGGCGGCGCCGAGCTCCTCGACGCCGAGCAAGGCGATGATGTCCTGCAGCTCCTTGAAGCGCGCCAACGTCTCGCGGGCGCGCTCGGCGACACGGTAATGCGCGTCGCCGACGACCTGCGGATCGAGCAGCGCCGAGGACGAGGCGAGCGGATCGACGGCGGGATAGAAGCCCTCCGCCGCCAGGCCGCGCGACAGCATGATGACGCTGTCCATGTGGCTCGAGATGGCGGTGACCGCCGGGTCGGTGAAATCGTCGGCCGGCACATAGACCGCCTGGATCGCCGTCACCGCCGCCCCAGCGACCGAGGCGATGCGTTCCTCCAGCGCCGCGACTTCGGTCGCCAGCGTCGGCTGGTAGCCGACGCGCGACGGCAGTCGTCCCAGCAGGTTGGAGACTTCGGCGCCGGCTTGGACGAAGCGGAAGATGTTGTCGATCAGCAGCAGCACGTTCTGGCGCTTGTCGTCGCGGAAATACTCGGCGATCGTCAGCGCCGTCATCGGCGTGCGCCAGCGCGCGCCGGGCGGCTCGTTCATCTGGCCGAACACCAGCGCCGCGCGCGCGAGCACGCCGGAACGCTTGACGTCGGCGAGCAGCTCATGACCCTCGCGCGACCGCTCGCCGACCCCGGCGAAGACCGAGATGCCGCGGTACTTCTCGATCATCGCCCGCATCAGCTCCATCACCAGCACGGTCTTGCCGACGCCGGCGCCGCCGAACATCGCCGCCTTGCCCCCTTGCGCAAGCGGCGCGATCAGGTCGACGATCTTGATCCCGGTCTCGAAAATCGCCGTCGCCGAGGTCTCGTCCTTCAGCGCCGGCGGGGAGGCGTGGATCGGCCGCCGCTCGACGTCGGCGGGCAACGGCGGGCCGAGGTCGCGCGGGGTTCCGGTCACGTCGAGCAGGCGTCCGAGCACCGCCTCGCCGACCGGCGTCGTCAGCGGCCCGTCGGTCGCGTGAACCGGCGTCCCGCGCTTCAATCCGGCCGTCGCCTGCAACGCGATCGCGCGGACGGTGTTGGGGTCGAGGTGGCCGTGCACCTCGAGCGTCAGCGGCTCGCGGCCTGGCGCTTCGACGATCAAGGCGGCGTCGATCGGCGGCAGACGACCGTCGAAAGCGACGTCGACGACGGCGCCGCGGACCGAGACGACCTTGCCGAGCGAGGCGACGGCCTGCATGGCGGCTCCAGCGGCGCGGTCGCGCTGGCGGGACAGCGGTGAGCTGCGGTCCGCGGCGGCGAATTCGCGCTTCAGGAGCGAGGGTAGGACCGAGCCTGCCCCTTGTCCATGTGCGGATCGTCGCTGAACCGCCGCTCAGATGTCGTAGGTCAGTTCGCCTTGCGTTTCGGTCAGGTCGCGCATCGCCGCCAACGAACGATGATCGAGGACGTCGGCGATCGCCGCGCGCACCTCGAGCATCATCAGCCGGACATGGCAGGTCTTCTCGCTCGAGCAGTCGTCGCAGCGGCGATAGAAATTGACGCTGGCGCAGGCGATCGGCGCCAGCGGCCCGTCGAGCGCGCGGACGATGTCGCCGACCATGATCTCCGACGGACTCTTGGCCAGAGCGTAACCGCCGCCGCGGCCCTTCTTGGAATGGACCAGACGCGCCGTGCGCAATTCGCCGAGGATCGCGTCGAGGAACTTCTTGGGAATGTTGTTGGCGGCGGCGATGTCGGCGACCAGGGACGGTTGGCCGAGCGGCTTGGTGGCGAGGTGGATCATCGCCTTCAGTCCGTACTTGCCCTTGTTGGTCAGCATCGCCACTGCCTATGCTCTCCGCGGCGCAACGCCGACGCGCGCGCCTTCTATCTCGACTCGTTCGACAAGATTTATACGATTTCCGCTCGGCGTCTATGTGGGTGCGGCGTCACGGCTTGCCAACCTCCCCGTCGGGCAGCCTGGGGCGCAGCTCAAAAAGATCGGCGCGGACCCACAGTTCGGCGGGAAAACCGGAGTCCGTCTCGGAAGCGAAGAGGCGATAATCGGCCCGCGCCGCCGTGATCTTGGGATCGTTCCAAACCCACTGATGGAAGCGCGTGTCGAGCCGGCCGACCAGCAGCGCGTCGGGGCGGCGGCGGTTGAGGTCGGCGACCAGCCGGTCGCGGTCGGCGTCGATGTAGACGCGCATGCGCTCGGCGAGCGCGCCGTCGCCGGGGTTTTCGTCGATGCGCCGGCGCGCCGCCGCGGTGATCCACAGGCTGGGGACGCTTTGGACCCAGACGCCGCCGACCCGGCGCGCCATCGGATGGCCGAAGGCGAGGCTCTCGGAGAGCGACGCCACGGTCGGATGCGGGCCGAGGGAAGCGAGCGCGCGGGCGATCGCCGGCGTCTCGATCCCGTTCATGGCGAACAGGCCGCAGGCCGCGCCGAGCGCGGCGGCGACGCCCATCTCGGCGATGGGCGCGGCGCCCTTCCGCCCTTCGAGGGCCCAGGCGAGCGCCGCGCCGACGCCGGCGGCGACAAAAGCGAGCGGCAGCGGCCAACGGCCGAGCGCCAGCAGGGCCAGGGCCGCGGCGAAAAACGCGAGCGCGCCGAGCGCGACCCGCGGCCTTGGCTGATGCGCGCGAGCGAGCGCCGCACCGGCGGCGAGCGCGAAAAAGGCGAGCGCGGGATAGGCTTGGTAGAGCCAGCCCTTGCCCTGGACGAGATAAGCGGCGAGCGCGCCGAGACCGGCGAGCGCGGGAATCGCGACCAGCGGCTCGCCTGGATCGTCGCGCGCGAGCCTCAAGGCGCAGACGACGAGGACGAAGGCGAAGAGCGGCCCCGGCGCGGCGAGCAGGGACGCGAACGACTCGCGGATCGGCGCGTAGACGTCGAGGCCGATCGGCAGAATGTTGGCGACGTAATCGGGAAACGCGTGCGGGACGGCGGCGACATAGGCGAGGCCGAACGCCGCCGCGACGTAATACTCGCCCGCTTTCGCCAGCGGGACGACGCCGGCGCGGCGGACGAGATAGGGCAGCGGGACGATCGCGACCAGCGCGTAAGGCGGCTTGATCGCCGCCATCAGGCCGGCGCCGAGACCAGCCAGAAGCGCGAGCCGCGCGTCGACCGGCGCGCGCGCCGCCCGCGCCGCCGAGAGGGCGAGGAACGGCAGGCCGTAGACCGCCGCCAAGTGATCGCGCTCGTCGAACGACTGGCCCGGCAACGCGGCGAAGGCGACGAGGGCGACCGAGGCGCCAAGCGCGCCAAAGCGGTCGAGCAGGCCGGCGCGCCTGAGGATCGTCGCGGCGAGGCCGAGGCCGACGGCGATCGACAGGAAACCGAAGGCGGCGACCGTGAACTCGGGCGCGACGCCGAGGACGCGCGCCAGCGCCACCGCCGGCCAATAGAGCATCAGCGAAGCGGGCGGATTGATCTCGACGACGTCGCGATAGGGCGTCGCGCCGTCGAGCCATTTCTCATCGACGGTGATCAGCCACGAAACGTCGCCGAGCAGGCCGAAGCGCCATTGCAACAGGACCGCTGCGACCCCGATGACGACGATGGGCGCCAGCGCCGCCGGCAGGCGGCCGGCCGGCGCGCGCCAGCGGGCCCGAGGAAGCGCGGCAGGGGGCGCGGCCGACATCGCCTTCAGGCGCGCCGCGCCGCCGCTTCGTCGCGGTCGGCGGACTCGTCAGCCCGCGCCGAGAAGCCCGCCTCGCGCTCGACGACATAGAGCGGGCGGCGCTTGACCTCGGCGTGGATGCGCCCGACGTAGACGCCGAGCACGCCGGTCATCAGCATGTTGGCGCCGCCGAGGAACGTCACCAGCACGGCGAGCGAGCTCCAGCCGCGGGCGAAATCGGCGTTCATCGTCCACATGGCGATGACCCACAGGCCGTAGAGGATCGCCAGCGACGAGATCGCCAGGCCCGCCCACAGCGCGAGGCGCAGCGGCGCGTCGGAGAACGAAACGACGCCGCTGATCGCCAACCGCAGCATCTTGGTCAGCGAATATTTGGTCGCTCCGGCGGCGCGCGGCGGCCGACGGAACTTGACCACCGCCTGACGGAAGCCGATCCAGGCGAACATGCCGCGCACGAAGCGGTCGCGCTCGGGCATGGCGAGAAACGCGTCGAGCGCCTTGCGGTCGACGAGACGGAAGTCGCCGACGTTGCGCGGAATCTCGACCTCGCTGAGCCGGCCAAGCAGGCGGTAGAACAGATCGGCGGTGAAACGTTTGAACGGACTCTCGCCCTCGCGCGTCAGCCGCTCGGCGTAGACGACCTGGACGCCTCGCTTCCATTCGGCGACCATGTGGAGCACGACCTCGGGCGGGTCCTGCAGATCGGCGTCCATGACGATCACCGCCCGGCCGGCCGCGCGCGCCATGCCGGTGGTGATCGCGACCTGGTGGCCGAAATTGCGCGACAGGCGGATGTAGCGATAGCGCGCGTCGGCGCGCGCCTTCGCTTCGAGCACGATCGGCGAAGCGTCGGTGGAGCCGTCGTCGACGAAGATCGCCTCGGCGGGCGCGTCAAGCGCGTCGATCAGCGCGTCGAGGCGGCGCAGCAGCAGCGGCAGGACCGCCTCTTGGTTGTAGATCGGAACGACCAGCGAATAGACGGGCGACATGTGACGCGAGCCTCGGCCGACGATGCGTGCCGATAAGGTAAGCCGCCAACGCTTAAGAAAGCGGTAACCAGACGAGCGCGGCGGAGGGTCGACTCGCCGCCAAGATCGATCGCCCTCGGCCGATTCCCGGGCCGCCCCACGCAAGCCTGGAGAGGCGCGCGCCGCTCTGCTAGAGGGACTTCGGCGCCGTCTTCTGGCCTGCGCTCGGGCGCGGCGAGGCGGGGCGGGAGCGGACGAACAGGGCCGGGAGCGCGCGTCATGGAATGGGAAAACACCCCGCTATCCGACAACGTCGAGGATCGGCGCGGCGGCGCCGGCCTTGGCGGGATCGGCGGCTCGGGCGGCCTCGGGCTGGGGACGATCGTCATCCTCACGCTCATCGGCTACTTCACCGGCATCGATCCGCGCATGCTGATCGGCGGCGCGGAAGTCGTCTCCGACATGCGCTCGCAGGCGCCGCAGAGCCAGCCCGCCGCGCCCGGCGTCGACGACAAGCTGAAGCTGTTCGTCCGCCACGTTCTCGGCGAAACCGAGGCGGTGTGGGCGGACGCGCTGCCGGCGCAGACCGGCGTGCGCTACCGGCCGGCGACGCTGGTGCTCTACGACGGCGCAACCGAGTCCGGCTGCGGCGGCGCCCAGGCGGCGATGGGTCCGTTCTATTGCCCGCTCGACAAGAAGGTCTACCTCGACCTTTCGTTCTTCCGCGACATGGAGACGAAGTACGGCGGCGGCGGCGATTTCGCCGACGCCTACGTGATCGCCCACGAGATCGGCCACCACGTCCAGGACCTGCTCGGCATTCTCGCCAAGACCGACGCGGCGAAGGACAACGCGAGCCGCACCCAGGCCAACGCGATCTCGGTCCGGGTCGAGCTGATGGCCGATTGCCTGGCCGGCGTCTGGGCGGCCAACGCCAATCAGAAGTGGAAGCTCCTCGACCCCGGCGACGTCGAGAAAGCCGTGGCGACGGCCGGGGCGATCGGCGACGATCGCCTGCAGACGGCGGCGCGCGGCTATTCCGTGCCCGACAGCTTCACCCACGGTTCGTCGGCGATGCGAGTCAAATGGCTGACGGCCGGCCTGCAGAGCGGCAAGGTCGACAGCTGCGACACGTTCAAGCAATAGCGCGGCCCTTCTCCCGCAAGCGGGAGAAGGGTTTCGCCTACGCCGCGTTCTCCAACAGCAGCGTGCCGGCCGCGGTGTTGGAGATCGGGATGTGGTAGTTCTGATGCAGGCGTTTGACCTTGCCGGTCAGGCAGCCGCGCATCGCCAGCCAGAGAATGAACTCCAGCCCCTGCGCGCCCGCCTCCTGGATCAGGTCAGCCGTCGAGATCTCGGCCAGCTCCTCCGGATGGTCGACGATCTTTTCCATGCACATCAGGTCGAACTTCTTGTTGATGAAGCCCGCCCGCTTGCCGTCGAGCTGGTGCGACATGCCGCCGGTGCCGAGGATCACGACCTTCTCATTGCCCGGGAAGGCGGCGATGGCGCGGCCGATCGCCTGGCCGAAACGGTAGCAGCGCATCGGCGTCGGCACCGGATGCTGCACGGTGTTGACGCAGATCGGGATGGTCTTGATCGGGTTCTTGGTCTGGTCGCCCCAGAACAATTGCACCGGCACGGAAAAGCCGTGGTCGACCGCCATCTCCTGGCACGAGCAGACGTCGAAACCGTCGGCGACGACGCCGTCGATGATCTGCCAGGAGAGCTCCGGGTAGCCCTTGAACTTGCCGAGCGCCGGGATGCCCCAACCCTCGTCCTGGTTCTCGTATTCGAACGCCGCGCCGATGGCGAAGGTCGGCATCTTGTCGAGGAAGAAGTTGAGGCCGTGGTCGTTGTAGAAGACGACCGCGACGTCGGGCTTCTGCTCGGCGAGCCACTTGTGGACCGGCGGATAGCCCTCGAAGAACGGCTTCCAGTACGGGTCTTCGAACTGCTTCTTCGCGTAGGCGGCGCCGACGGCGGGAATATGCGAAGAGGTCAGGCCTCCGATGATGCGAGCCATGGCGTCATTCTCCCTGCTTCTTGAGCATGTCTTTGAAGGCTTCGACGGTCATGCCGGTCTGCTGCGCGCCGAGGTCCTGCACGCCGAGGCCGAAGATGCCGGCGAGCTTGGCGAGATAGTAAATGTTGCCGCCGACCTCGATGAGCTGCGCGACGTTGCGCGCCCGCACCGCGGCCTTCTGCTGCTCGGTGAGGCCGAACCGGGTCATGTAGGCCTCGGAATCGCGGCGGAAATCCTCGCGCGCGTCGGCCCGGTTGAAGGAGTAGCACATCTTATTGAGCGGGTAGCCCTTCATCGCTTCACGGCCGTCGAAGATGACGGTGTCGGGAAGTTCATGCAGCTCGTGTGCGTGCGTCGACATCGTACGTCCTCCCGCCGAGATGGCGTTCATCGCGACCAGTAGAGTCGCATCGGGTTATCGACCAGCAGCGCCTGCCGCTCATCGGGCGTTTCGGCGATGCGCGGGATCATGTTCACCAGATCGCCGTCATCGGGCATGTGGGTCGTCATGTTGGGGTGCGGCCAGTCGGTGCCCCACAGCACGCGGTCGGGAAAGGCCTGCGCCAGCGTGCGGCCGAACGGAACGAAGTCGTCGTAGTTCGGCGGGCCGGAGATCGACAGCCGCTCGGGACAGGTGACCTTGCTCCAGACGCGCGGATTGGCGGCCATCAGGTCGACGAAGCGGCGGAAGTCGGGATGGTCGACGCCCTTGGCGAGGTCGGGCCGGCCCATGTGGTCGACGACGATCGTCGTCGGCAGCGCGTTGAGGAACGGGACGAGGTCGGCGAGTTCGTGCGCCTCGAAATAGACGACGATATGCCAGCCGAGCTTGGCGATGCGCTCCGCGATGGAGAGATAGGTCTCGCGCGGCGTCGCGTCGACCAGCCGCTTGACGAAATTGAAGCGCACGCCGCGCACGCCCGCCTCGTCGAGCGCCTTCAATTCCGCGTCGCTGACGGTCGCCTTGACCGTCGCGATTCCGCGCGCGAGGCCGTTCGCGGCCGCGAGCGCGTCGACGAGGGCGCGGTTGTCGGCGCCGTGGCAGGTCGCCTGGACAATGACGTTGCGCGAAAAGCCGAGGGCGTCGCGCAGCGCGAACAGCTTCTCCTTCGGCGCGTCGCACGGCGTGTACTTGCGCTCGGGCGCGTAGGGAAAGACGTCGGCCGGGCCGAAGACGTGGCAGTGCGCGTCGACCGCGCCCGGCGGCGGCGCGTAGGTCGGCCGCGTCGGGTTCGGCTTGAACGGCATGTAATTGGCGTCCATCGCGGGCTCTTTCCTCAGCGGCCGAACACGACGCCGTCGAACAACTTGCGCGCGGTGCGCAGCAACGCGGCCGACGCGACCGCGCCGCCGTCGTCGAGATCGACGACGACCGTCATCTCGCCGGTCGGATGCTCGACCGCGAGCGACTTGCGCCGGCCCGCGGGCAGGACGGCGAGCGCGGCGGCGGGCGAGCCTTCGAGCAGGCAGGCGGTGGCGACCGACACGGCGCCGAGCACGCCGATCGCCGCGTGGCAGCGGTGCGGGATGAAGGTGCGGGTCATGATCGCGCCGCCCGCGGTCGGCGGCGCGACGAACGACATCTTCGGCACCGACTTGTCGGCGACGTCGCCAAGATTCATCAGCGGCCCCGCCTTGAGGCGAATCGATTCGAGCTTGGCCCTGAGCGGTTCGTTGGCTTCGAGCTCTTCGCGCGTCTCGTAGCCGCTGACACCGAGGTCGGACGCGCGCATGACGACGACCGGCATGCCGTTGTCGATCAGCGTCGCTTCGACGCCGTCGATGACGTCGACGCCGCGGCCGGTCGGCAGCAGCGCGCCGCAGCTCGAACCGGCCGTGTCGCGGAATTCGATCGGGATCGGCGCCGCCGTCCCCGGCGCGCCGTCGATATGCGCCTGACCGGCGTAGGTCGGCCGGCCGCCCGGCGTCTGAACGCGCGCGACCGCAATCTGGCCGGTGTTGACCATGTAGATCGTCACCGCCGTCTCGTCGCCGGTCGCCTTGACCAGGCCGCGCTCGAGCGCGAACGGACCGATCCCGGCGAGGATGTTGCCGCAATTCTGCGCGTCGGTGACGATCGGCTTGTCGACGAAGACTTGCAGGAACAGATAGTCGACGTCGACGCCGGGACGGGTCGAGCGCGAGACGACGGCGACCTTGGAGGTCAGCGGATCGGCGCCGCCCATGCCGTCGATCTGCACTTTGTCCGGCGAGCCCATCACGTCGAGCAGAAAGGCGTCGCGCGTCGCGACGTCGCTCGGCAGATCCTCGGCGAGGAAATAGCCGCCCTTCGACGTGCCGCCGCGCATCCACATGCAGCGGGCCGAGATCGACGTCCGCTCAGACATATTTCAGTCCCCGCTCGGCGAGGCGCTCGCGCAGTTTGTACATGTCGAGGCCGAGTTCGCCGGCCTGAAAGCGCTTGCGCTTGGCGTCTTCGTTGGCGCCGCGCGCGCGCGCGGCTTTCAGCGCCTCTGCGGCGTCGGCGCGCTTGACGACGCAGACGCCGTCGTCGTCGGCGACGATCACGTCGCCCGGCTCGACATAGGCGCCGGCGCAGACGACCGGCACGTTGACCGAGCCGAGCGTCTCCCTCACCGCGCCCTGGGCCGAGACGCATTTCGACCACACCGGAAAGCCCATTTCGGTCAGGTCGCGCACGTCGCGCACGCCGGCGTCGATGACGAGACCGACGCCGCCGCGCGCCTTGACCGAGGTCGCCAGCAGGTCGCCGAAATAGCCGGCCTCGGAGGGCGAGGTCGGCGCGACGACCATGATGTCGCCCGCCTTCATCTGCTCGACCGCGACATGGATCATCCAGTTGTCGGCCGGCGCGACCGAGACGGTGACCGCGGAGGCGGCGATCCGCGCGCCGGGATAGATCGGCCGCATATAGGAGGCGAGCAGGCCGATGCGCCCCTGCGCCTCGTGGACGGTCGCGACGCCGCACTCGGCGAGGCCGGCGACGACGTCCGGCGCGGCGCGGGCGATATTCTGGACGACGACGTTCATCTAAAGCTCATCCACGGTGCGAGGGAACATCGACTGGAAGCCTTCGGCGTATTTGGCGTTGCGCCCGCCGCCCTGGCCGCCCGAATTGCGCTTGAAGTGGTTGGCGCGGTTCTGGGCGAGGTTGGCGTAATAGGTCCAGAGGTGTTCCTGCCCGACCATGCATTGGATGGCGGCGTATTTCTTGTCCCAGACCTCGGTGATGTCGAGGAAGACGTCGGGCTTCCAGTTCATCTGCTCGGTCTGGTGCGGCTCGAACAGATAGAGTTGCGGCGCGCCCAGCACCTTCTCGTGCGGATTGTGGCCCCAGGCCTGGGCGATCATGCGGCATTCGAGCGCGACCTTGGTCGCGAACATGTGGTCGGTGTTGTAGGGGTCCCACAGCGAATGGCTCATCATGAAGGTCGGCTGGACCTTGCGGATGACGTCGACGAGACGGAACTTCGCGTCCTTGTCCATCTCAAGCGGATAGTCGCCGAGGTCGAAGAACTGAATGTCGTGGACGTCGAGCGCCTTGGCGGCCTGCTCGGCCTCGACGCGGCGCGCCGTCTTGACCTTCTCCAGGGTGACGCCCGGCTCTTTCCAGATCTTGGCGCTCTCGCCGCGCTCGCCGTAGGACAGACAGACGACGGTGACCTCGTAGCCCCTGGCCTGATGGAGGGCGATCGCGCCGCCGGCGCGCCAGACGAAATCAGCCGCGTGCGCGCTGACGACCAGCGCGGTCTTCTTGGTCATCGCCCGTTCCCTCCCTGCGGCGGCTCTTCCAAGCCTTGGCGCACGATCATTCGCTCGCCGGCCTCGGCTGGCCAGTTCGAAATCGTCCCCTGCCATAAGTTTTTGTTATAAGAATGACCAAACGGGTCGCCGCCGCATGTGGACCGACATCCCCAACCTGCGTCACCTGCGCGCCTTCGCCGCCGCCGTCGAACACGGCGGCGCAACGCGCGCCGCCGAACGCGTCCATCTTTCGCAACCGGCGGTCACCCAGGCGCTGGCCAAGCTCGAGTCGCGGCTCGGCGCCAAGCTGTTCGTCGTCGGCGCCGACGGCATGCGGCCGACCGAGATCGGACTGCTGTTCCATGACCGCGTCGCGCGCGCCTTTGCGCTGATCGAGACGGGCGCGCGCGAGGCGCTCGGCGCCGAGGCGCGTCGCCCCGACGGCGTCGCCCGATTCGCGCGGCAATTGACCGTCGCGCAGTTGCGGGCGCTGGCGGCGATGCAGTTCAACCGCAATTTCAGCCTCGCGGCGCGCGAGCTGAAGCTGTCGCAGCCGTCGATCCACCGCGCCGCGCGCGACCTCGAGCGCGTCATGGGCGCGACCCTGTTCGTCGCCGCGCGCCAGGGCGTCGAGCTGACGTCGGCGGCGTCGATCTTCGCTCGCCACGCCGCGCTCGCCCATTCTGAGCTGCTGCAGGGCTTCGCCGAAGTCGGCGAACGGCTCGACGCCGACCCCGGCGAGATCGTCGTCGGCTCGATGCCCTTCGCCCGCACTCAATTGCTGCCTGACGCGCTCAACGCGCTCTCGCGCGAGCGTCCGCGCGCGCGGGTGCGCGTCATCTCCGCCCCTTACGACGGGTTGCTGGGTCGGCTGCGTTACGGCGTCATCGATTTCCTGGTCGGCGCGCTGCGCGAGCCGGCGCCGATCGACGACGTCGTCCAGGAGCCGCTGTTCGACGATCCGTTGTCGATCGTCGCGCGGCGCGGACACCCGTTGACCTTGCGGCGAACCGTGACGCACGCCGATCTGATCGCCTACCCCTGGGTGGCGCCGGCCGAGGAGACGCCGGCGCGCGCGGTGTTCGACCGGCTGTTCCCGCCCGAGGACGTCGCGCGCATGCCGGGCGGCCTCATCGAGACCAGCTCGCTGGTGTTGCTGCGCGGCCTGCTCGCCGGCGGCGACCGGCTCGCCCTGCTCTCGGCGCGCCAGGCGCGTACTGAACTCGACCAGGGGCTGCTGGCGCTGGCGCCGTTCACCGTGCCGATCGGCACGCGCCGCATCGGCCTCACCACCCGCCGCGGCTGGCGGCCGACGCCGACCCAGGCGCGGCTGCTCGACCTGTTGCGCCGCTCGCGCGAAGCCGAGGCTGCGCCGAGCGCTATAGGGAAATCGAATGGCCGGCGACGCCGTTCGACCTCGCCGCCCGAGGCGGAGCGCCGCTAGAAATCAGCGCCAAGGGGAGAACGCATGAAGACAGGGCCGAACGGCGCCGGCCGCATCGCCTTTCTCGGCTTCGGCGAAGCGGCGCAGGCATTCCTCAAGGGCTGGCGAACGCAGCCACGCTTCGTCGCGCACGTGACCGCCTACGACGTCAAGACCGATTCCGCCGACCCAAGCGTCCGTGACGCCAAGAGCGACGACTACTTCGCCGCCTTCGTCGAAGGCGCGGCGACCGCGCCCGCCGCGCTCGACGGGGCGCGGCTGGTCTTCTCGCTCGTCACCGCCGACCAGGCCGAAGCCGCCGCGCTCGCCGCCCTGCCCGGTCTCGCCGGCGACGCGTTGTTCTTCGACTGCAATTCCTGCGCGCCACAGACCAAGGCGCGCTCGGCCGAGCGGGTCGAAGCGACCGGCGGTCGCTACGTCGACGTCGCCGTCATGGCGCCGGTTCACCCGCGCCTGCATCGTTCGCCGCTGCTCATCAGCGGCCCGCACGCCGACGCTGCGGCGGCGACGCTTCGTTCGCTCGGCATGGCGCCCGAGGTTCACGCGGGGCCGGTCGGCTCGTCGTCGGCGATCAAGATGATCCGCTCGGTGATGATCAAGGGGCTGGAGGCGCTGGCGTGCGAATGCGCGCTCGCCGGCCGCGCGGCGGGCGTCGACGCGGTCGTGCTTGCGTCGCTTGACGAGACCTTCCCCGGTTTCGATTGGAAGACGCGCATCGCCTACATGATGGAGCGGGTGATGACGCACGGCGTGCGGCGCGCCGCGGAAATGCGCGAAGTGGCGCTGACGGTCGATGGGCTCGGCCTCGACGGCGCGATGTCGCGCGGCGCGGTCGCCTGGCAGCAGCGCATCGGCGAACTGGCCTTGCGCGCCGCCGACGGCGATTCCTCGAACTATCGCGATCTCGCCGACCAGATTCTGTCGGCGCTCGATTCCCACGGAGAAACGAAATGAAGATCTGCGTCGCCGGCGCCGCGGGCGCATTTGGCGTCAAACACTTGGACGCGCTCGCCGCGATTGAGGGCGTCGAAGTCGTCAGCGTGGTCGGCGGCAAGGCCGCCGACGTCGAGGCGCTCGCCGCGAAGCGCGCCATCCCGCACGCCGACAAGAGCCTCGAACAAGCGCTGGCGCGTCGCGACGTCGAGGCGGTCATTCTGTCGACGCCGACCCAGATGCACGCCGCCCAGGCGACCGCCTGCCTGAAGGCGGGCAAGCACGTCCTGGTCGAAATCCCGATGGCCGACAATCTCGCCGACAGCGAGGCGCTGGTGAGGACGCAACGGGAAACCGGGTTCGTGGCCATGGCCGGTCACGTGCGGCGCTTCAACCCCAGCCATCAATGGATCCACAACAAGATCGCCGCCGGCGCGCTGAAGATCCAGCAGATGGACGTGCAGACCTATTTCTTCCGCCGCAGCAACCTCAACGCGCTCGGCCAGCCGCGCAGCTGGACCGATCATCTGCTGTGGCACCACGCCTGCCACACCGTCGATCTCTTCCAATACCAGTGCGGCGAAGTCGCCTCGGAGGCTTTCGGCCTGCAGGGGCCCAAGCACCCGACGCTCGGCGTCGCAATGGACATGTCGATCGGAATCAAGGTCCCATCGGGCGCGATCTGCACGCTGTCGCTGTCGTTCAACAACAAGGGGCCGCTCGGCACGTTCTTCCGCTACATCTGCGACAACGGCACCTACATCGCGCGCTACGACGACCTCTATGACGGCGAGGACAAGAAGGTCGACCTCGCCGGCGTCGCCGTCTCGAATAACGGCATCGAGCTGATCGACCGTGAGTTTATCGCCGCGATCCGCGACAAGCGCGAGCCCAACGCCTCGGTCGCCCAGTGCCTGCCCGCCATGCGCACGCTCGACCGGATCGAGAAGGGCATGCGGTAGGGCCGCCCCTTCTCCGTTCTAGACGTGGTCGTTGGCCGCGCCCTTTCGTGGCCGCCCAGACGCACTCGCCGAGCGCATCTGCAAGCGCGCCGGCTCTGCAGTCGGCTGAGGGACGACGACGATCTCCAGGTCGCCGTGCGGCGCGCGCTGCGCCGCGCGGGCGAAACTGCCGTGGACCCTGTCGCCGGCGTCGCCGTGCGGCGCGCCGACGACGAGCGAGCGCGCCCCGACGGCGCGCGCATGTTCGAGCAGCGCCTTGGCGGCGAGACCCGCGGGCGCTTCGATCAGCATTGAAGCGGCGGGCAACCCAGCCGCCTCGACCACGCGTATCGAGCGCGCGACGATCGCCGCCGACTGCTCGACGGTTTCGTCATCGGCGGCGTCTTCGCCCGCGACTTCGAGAACCTGGAAATGGGCGACGGCGACGCCGCACCGCGCGGCCGTCGCAATCGCGATCGCGCGCCGCATGACCGCCTCGTCGCCGGCGCTGCCGTCGACCGCGGCGACGACCAACAGCCGCCCGGCGGCCTCGGCCGGCGCAGGCGCTTCGGCGACCACGCGGCCCTCGACGCCGAGCGCGCTGCGTCGCGCGACCAGAATAAGCGGGGCGATGAGCGCCGCCGCAGCGGCGACGGCGAACGCCGTCAGCGAGCCGAAATGCTCGGCGAGGGTCGGCGCGAGAATCGGCGCGATCACTCCGGCGAACCAGCGCAGGAAATTGTAGCCGGCGGATGCGACCGGCCGCGGCGCGTCGGACACTTCCATCGCCATTTCGGTGAAGATCGTGTTGCATACGCCCATAACGGCGCCGCTCGCCATCACGCAGCCGGCGATCGCCAGCTTCGAGCCGACGCCCATGACGACGAGCAGGATCGCCAGCCCGACGAGGCTCGCGCCAACGACCTTGAGCGCGCCGAAGCGCGCCTGAAGGCGCGGCGTGACGATGACCGAGAACACCGCTAGCAGGACGCCCCAGCCGAAGAAGATCACGCCGACCGCATGCGCCGACATTTGCAGCACGAAGGGGACGAACGCGAGCACGGTGAAGAATACATAATAGTAGAAGAACGCGGCGGCCGAGACGGTGAGAAGCCCAGGATGGCCGAGCGCGACGAGCGGCGCGACGAGCGACGTCTTGGCGGCTGGCTTCGGCTGCGCCGGCAGAAACAGCGCAACCGAGACGAGGCCGATCGCCATCAGGGTCGCGGTGCCGAAGAACGGATAGCGCCACGAGTGGGCGCCGAGCGCCGCGCCGACGGCCGGGCCGGCCGACAGGCCGAGGCCCATCGCCGCCTCATAGACGAGGACCGCCGAGCCCACGCCGTGGCGCGACGAGGCGACCAGCACCGCCAGTCCGGTGACGACGAAGAAGGCGTTGCCGAGTCCCCAGCCGCCGCGAAACAGCACCAGCTCGACGACCGAGTTCGATGTGCCGGCGAGCGCCGAAAAGACGACGATCAGCGCAGCGCCGAGCAGGAGCGTACGGCGTCCGCCGAGCCGGCTCGAGACGAAACCGGTCACCAGCATCATCAGCGAAGTCACCAGGAAATAGCTGGTGAACAGCAACGACACCTGGATCGGCGTCGCCTGAAGACCGGCGGCGATCGATGTCAGGATCGGATCGACGAGGCCGATCGACATGAAGCCGACGACGCAGGCGAAACCCGTCGCCCAGACCGCCCGCGGCTGGTCAAAGAAACTCACCCTCTCGGCATGCGCCGCCATACCATTTCCTCATCGCCAA
>Ga0181520_10004582_pt1 | contig 22958 bp, 22 predicted proteins | sample PEATcosm2014_Bin_29_FD_132451 | JGI IMG/M metagenome (GOLD analysis project Ga0181520, IMG submission 132451) | Peatland microbial communities from MTU Mesocosm Facility, Houghton, MI, USA - PEATcosm2014_Bin02_30_metaG | ecosystem: Environmental > Terrestrial > Soil > Wetlands > Peat | place...
CGCGGTCGGCAGCCGGCCTTCCTTTTCGAGAATCTGCTGCTTCAATTCCTTGCCGATTACGCGATGAAAATCCCGCACCATGGTCGGATACGGATGCGCGCCCAGTGCCGAGCCCAGCAAATAGTAAGTCGTCCGCACGTTGGTCACCCAATCGCGCATGGCCTCGCTGATTGCGTCCTTCAGCGTCTTCGAGCCTGACGAGACGCCGCGCACTTCCGTGCCCAGCAGGCGCATGCGCTTCACGTTCAGCTCCTGGCGCTCCATGTCCACGTCGCCCATGTAGACCACGCACTCCAGGCCCAGCAGCGCGCACACCGTCGCCGTGGCCACGCCGTGCTGCCCCGCGCCGGTTTCGGCAATCACGCGCTTCTTGCCCATGCGCTTCGCCAGCAGCCCCTGGCCGAGTGAGTTGTTAATTTTGTGCGCGCCCGTGTGCAGCAGGTCTTCGCGCTTCAGATAAATCTTCGCTCCGCCCAGCGACTCCGTCAGCCGTTTGGCAAAATAAAGCGGCGTCGGCCGTCCGGCGTAATTCTTCAGCAAATCGGAAAGTTCCGCCTGAAAAGCCGCGTCGGCTTTGGCCTCTTCGTACGCGTGTTCCAGCTCATCGAGCGCAGCCACCAGCGTCTCCGGCACATACCGCCCGCCGTAGACGCCAAAGCGTCCCGCTCGCGACTCGCTCGGATTTGCTGGAACAACAATCGACGCCATACGCGACTCCGACACCATTTCCCTTGAGGGGCGGGAGCTTTTAGTGTACTAGGAGTTGCGTCTTTTTCACGCCTGCTTCCGCGCCCGGCTGATGTCGCACAACATGTCGGAATGAATGTTCAACCCGATGTTGGTCATGTTGTAGAAGTGCTCGCTGGCCACGAGCCACACAATCTCGCAAATCGCCCGCTCTGAGTAGTGCTTCCTCAACCGAGCAAAAGTCTCCGGCTTCACATTCTTGTCGCGGGTCAGCTCGGTCACGTAGTCCAGCGCCGCGCGCTCTGCCTCGTTGAACAAAGGGCTAATCGCGTATTCGCCGAGAGCATCGAATTTCGCTTCGTTCATTCGCGCCTTGATCACAAACGAACGGCCAATATCGATGCAGAACTCGCATACATTGATCTGCGCCACGCGTTCGCGCACCAGCATCTGCGTCTCGGCCGGCAACTCAAGCTTCCTGTCGAGCTTGGCAATCTTCCCGGTGAACATGCCAAACGCGAGCGGCATCCGCGCGACAAAAACTTTGAGCGGCGTCATGACCTTGCCGAACTGGCGGCGCGACATGTTGTAAACGAGCTTCATCATCAAGCTTGACGGATTCTCAATGGGAGGAAGAAACGTAGCCATGTGTGAACCTCCGGGGACCCTCTTCGTAAGTTCTGATGTTTGCAAACAGGAATGCGGCGCATCCGCGTCTATCAATCAATTACGAGTGCCGGAACCGAAAGGTTACTTTCTCGCGGCACGCGCGTTGGCGATAAATGCCTTCACCTTGGCCGCATCCTTGCGCCCGGGCGCAAATTCAACCCCACTCACCACATCCACGCCCCACGGATGCAGCGTTGCAATGGCTTCGGCAACATTGTCAGGCGTTAGCCCGCCAGCGGCGATCAGCATTAACTCCTCCGCTCTCCCAAAGAGCGAGCGCCTCGCCGCGGACCAGTCGTAGCTCTTTCCCGTGCCGCCCACCGCCGACTCAGTTCTCGAATCGACCAGAATCGCATCCACATTTGAATCGAGCGCCGCCAGGCCCTCCGCCGTCTCCGCGTCAAAGTGCACCACACCCAGAATGCGCACGCCCGACCCGAAACGCGCACGCAGCGCGGTAGGCAACTCAGCCGGAGCGTCCCAGTGCAGCTGCACGCCGGTCAAGCCCGCAGCTTCTACCGTCGCAGCGATCTCCTCCACCGTCGCATCCACAAACACGCCGATCTTCTCGATCTTCGCCGGCAGCCGCGGCACAATAGCCGCGACTTGCTCTGCCGTCACGCGGCGCGGGCTGGGCGCAAACACAAATCCCACCGCATCGGCCCCCGCATCTGCCGCGATGATCGCGTCGGCAAGTGACGTGTTGGCGCAGATTTTGATCCACAGACTCATGGCTTGCCCGCGGCGCCCTTCAGCAACTCCGTCAGCGCCGCTCCGGGATCGGGCTGGCGCATCAGGCTCTCGCCGATCAGGAATGCGTCGAACCCCGCTTTGCGCAGCCGGACAATATCGTCGCACGTCGCAATGCCGCTCTCCGTCACGCGCACCACGCTCGCTGGGATCCGCCCGGCCAGCGCTATCGACGTCTCCGCGCTTACCTCGAAGGTTTTCAGGTCGCGATTGTTTACGCCGATCGCGTCCGCGCCCGTTTCGCCCAGCGCGTCGAGCACGTCATCCAGTTCCTCTGCCGTGTGAACCTCAACCAGCACGTCGAGCGCAAGTGAGCGCGCAGCCTGCGCCAGCCGCTTCAGCTCAGAATCTTCCAGCGCGGCGGCAATTAGCAGAATCGCGTCGGCGCGATGCGCGCGTGCCTCCACGATCTGATATTCGTCGACGATGAAGTCTTTGCGCAGGCAGGGAAGCGGCGTGGCGCTAGACGCCATCTCCAGGTTGCGCAGGCTGCCTTGAAAGTACGGCTCGTCCGTCAGCACCGACAGTGCAGCCGCCCCACCGGCGCGATAGCGCCGCGCCAGCCATGCGGGGTCGAATGCAGCGCGAATCAGCCCCTTCGATGGAGAAGCCTTCTTGATCTCAGCGATCACGGCCGGTCCCGTCGCGGCTTGGCGGCGCAGCGCCGCAGCCCACCCACGCGGATGGTGCTCGGCGGCGCGCCTTTCAAGTTCGGCGACGGGCATGTCCGCTTTCGCCGCCGCCAAGGTCGCGCGTGTCGACGCCAGAATCGTCGCCAAAAATGTGTCCGTGCGGGTGGTCATGCTCTCAGTCGAGTATACGGGCGACCAATCGCGGCCGATTGAGCATCATGGCGGCTCCAATGAAAGTTGCCTTGGAGGGGCACGACTTCAGTCGTGCCAATAAGGCAGAACAAACGGGACGGGCTTTAGCCCCCGAGGGAAGCCTTTCGGCTGGTTCCGAGAGTCTATGCAATCAATCCTAGATTTTCGCGGGAGTCTTCGCATCCCCCGCCAATTCTCGCGCTGCCTGCCGTCCCAGCCGGATGCAGTCCGGAACACCGATGCCATCGTACGCATTTCCCACCAGATGCAGCCCCGGCAATTCAGCCACGCGTGCGCCGATCCGCTGCATGCGTGCCCTGTGGCCCACGGCATACTGCGCCATCGCTCGCCTCCAGCGCGATACCTGCGCATGCTCGGGCTCGACGTCTGCGCTGAACGTCTTCCCTCCCAGAATCGCAGCCATCTCGCGCCGTACCGTCGCAACCAGCGCCTCGTCGCTCTGCGCCAGCAGCGCTTCGCGATTCATCCCGCCCAGGAACGCGCGAAAAACAGCCTTGCCCTGCGGTGTGCGCCCCAGAAACTTGCGATGCACAAAAGTGCAGGCCAGCATCGCGCGTCCCTCGACGGCCGGTACCAGAAATCCGAACCCCTCCGGCAGCGTCCCGATCTTCTTTTCGTCGTAGACCAAATTCAGTGTGATCGACGAAGAGTACGGAATGCCGCCAAGCTCTTCGCCCAGCGCAGCGTCAACTGGTCCCAGCAGCTCGCCCGCTGCCCACGCAGGTGCCGCCATGATGAGCGCATCATAGTCATGCTGCGTCTCGCCAGCCCCTACGCTCCAGCCGCCGGCCGTCTTCCGAATCGCTTTCACGGCCGTCCCCGTGCGCAACTTCGCCGGATCAATCCGCGCGACCAGCGCATCCACCAACTGGCTCATTCCTCCGCGCAGTGCCGTAAAAATCGCGGCTCCACCGTTTTGAGTCCTGGACGAGTTCCTCGCCGCATTTCGCATCCGCTTGTGCGCCGCCAGCATTCCACGCGTCAAGGAGCCATACTTCGTCTCCATCTCTACCAGCCGAGGCAGCACGGTTTGCGCGCTCAGTTGTTCGGCATCGCCGCCATAGATCCCGCTCAACAGCGGGTCGGCGAGCCGGTCAACAGCCTCCTGGCCAAAATGCCGCCTCACCAGCGCCGCTACCGACTCATCGCCTCCGCTTGGCCGTGAAGCGTGCAGCAACTCGAGCCCCATGCGCACTTTGGTGCGCAATCCAAACAGCTGCGTTAGCGCCGTGGGAATCAACTTGGTCGGCACCAGGAACATCAGCCCATCGGGCAACGCCACCAGCCGATTGCGCACAACAATATAGGTCTTGCGTGCCGCATCGTTCGAGGGCAGCAGCTCCACGCCCAGGCCCAGCTCACGGCACAGTTCGGCTGCAGCCGGCTTTTCGGTCAGAAACGAATCCGGCCCGCGCTCGAGCACCGCCCCATTCACAATCTCCGACGCCAGCGATCCGCCCAGCCGCGGCCTTTCTTCGTACAGCGTGTAGTCGACTTGCGCTCCCGTCGCGCGCGCCTTTTCCAGCTCATAGGCCGCCGCCAGTCCCGCAATGCCTCCGCCGACAATCGAAATCCGCATTCTGACCTCACTCCATCTTTACAGCAATTTGCGTCGCACGCGCGTGGGAGGATGAACGAGCAGCGTTATCGGAATCTCCTTCTCAAGTCTAAAATCAAGCCGCGGCCCGAATGTTGAAAGTGATTGAGGGCCCTCAAAGAGCTAGAATCGGGTCGGAGTTCGAATCCGCTTTTCCCGACCCGGAAGATTGTGTCGGGTTTGCTTTCATCCATTCCTCGTTCCTGATCCCCGGGTGCCTCGCTCGTCCATCATCCGGCTCTCGCCCGCAGCAGGAGACCTTGCATGACCGCCGAAATCATCCACCGGCTGCACTTCGCCTTCACCATCACCTTCCACTATTTATTTCCGCAGCTCACCATGGGCCTGGGCCTGCTCATTGTAGTGCTCAAAACCGTGGCCCTGCGCACCGGCAGTGAAACGTGGGACCGCGCGGCGCGTTTCTGGGGCCGCATCTTCGCCATCAACTTCGTCTTTGGCGTGGTCACCGGCATTCCCATGGAATTCGAATTCGGCACCAATTGGGCGCGGTTCTCTCGGCTCTCGGGCGGCGTCATTGGCCAGCCCCTCGCCATGGAGGGCGTCTTCAGTTTCTTTCTTGAGTCCGCGTTTCTCGGCCTGTTTCTCTACGGCGAAAAGCGCATCTCGAAGCTGATGCATTGGTTCTCGGCGGTCATGGTCTTTCTGGGTTCGTGGATCTCCGGCTTCTTCATCATCGTCACCGACGCCTGGATGCAGCATCCCGTCTCCTACGCCCGCATGCCCGACGGCCACTTTGAAGTGCTCAGCTTCTGGCAACTCCTCATGAACCCCTGGGGACTGCTCCAATACATGCACAACATGACCGGCGCAGTGGTCACCGGCTCGTTTGTCATGGCCGCCGTTGGCGCCTTCTATCTGCTTGAAGCCCGGCGCGAGGACTACGCGCGCATTTTCTTGAAAGTCGGCGTCGTAGCCGGCGTCATCTCGTCCATCCTCATCATCTTCCCTACCGGCGACCTCGCCGGCAAATATGTCGCTCAAAACCAGCCCGTGGCCATCGCCGCCATGGAGGGCCTATTCAAGAGCGAAACAGGCGCGGGCATCGTGCTCATGGGCCAGCCGAACGAAGAAACGGGCCAGATCGACAATCCCATCGTCGTGAACGATGTCCTCAGCTTCCTCATCTACGGCACCACCAAAGCCGAAGTGAAAGGCCTCGATCAGTTTCCGCAGGACCAATGGCCCACGGCGCTGCCGCTGCTCTTCTACGCCTACCACATCATGGCTGGCCTCGGAACGTGGTTCGTTCTGCTCATGGTGGTAGCCGCTCTCTTGCTTTGGCGCGGGCGACTCTTCACTGCGCGCTGGGTGCTGTGGGCTTTGCTGCTCAGCTTTCCGCTGCCCTACATCGCCAACACCGCCGGCTGGATGACCGCCGAACTGGGCCGTCAGCCCTGGCTCATCTACGGATTGATGCGCACCAGCGAGGGCTTCTCCGCCACCGTCTCGGCCAGCAATGGCCTCTTCACCCTGCTCGGCTTCATGGGACTCTATGCTTTGCTTGGGCTTCTCTTCACGGTGCTCATCTATCGCGAAATCGATCACGGCCCCGAGCCAGAGAAACCGGCCACTGAATCCATCGCCGCAGATTGACTAATGCGATTCGGCCTGTGCGAACTGAAACTGTGAACTACGAACTACGAACTGCGAACTGACGACTGACAACTGACAACTGACAACTGAAAACTGAGGTTTTCCTCATGATGGGTTTTACCTGGTTCTGGCTCGTTGCCGTAATGATCGTCGGCTACGTGGTCCTCGATGGCTTCGATCTCGGCGTAGGTGTGCTGCACCTGTTTCTTGTCCGCACCGAGGCCGAGCGCAGGGCCACCCTCGCCTCCATCGGCCCCGTTTGGGACGGCAACGAAGTTTGGCTGCTCGCCGGCGGCGGAACGCTCTACTTCGCGTTTCCGCTCCTCTACGCTTCGGCCTTCTCGGGCTTCTATCTGCCGCTCATGATCGTGCTCTGGCTGCTGATCCTGCGCGGCGTGAGCCTTGAGCTGCGCAATCACATCGACGTCGGCGTTTGGCGAGCGCTGCTCGATGGCGTCTTCGGCTTCGCAAGCGCGCTTCTTACCATCTTTTACGGAGCAGCTCTGGCCAACGTGCTCCGCGGCGTGCCGCTCAATGCCGACGGCTATTTCTTCCTGCCCCTCTGGACCAACTGGCAGCCCGGCGTCCTGCCCGGCATTCTCGATTGGTATACGGTCATAGGCGGCCTCGTTGCTCTCGTCGCGCTCACGCTCCACGGAGCCTTGTGGCTCTCGCTCAAAGTTTCTGGCAATCTCGAGCAGCGCGCGCGCAACGTCATCTCGCCGCTCTGGTTCATCCTTGTCGCGCTTACAATTGTCAGCCTCTTCGCCACCGTTGCCGTGCGCCCCACCAGCCTTGACAACTACTTCCGCTACCCGGTCACGTTCATCGTTCCCGTCGGCGTCGTCGCCTCGCTCGCTGCCATCCAGCTCTGGAATCGGAAGCGCGAGCCGCTAAAGGCCTTCGTCGCCTCATGCCTCTACTTCTTCTTCATGCTTGCCGGCGCATGCTGGGGGCTCTATCCGGTTCTACTGCCCGCTTCCACCGGCTCTGCCAACGACATCACCCTCACCCGCGCAATCTCCGGCCCGCACACGCTGGCCGTTGGCCTTGCCTGGTGGCTCGTCGGGATGGCTCTCGCCGTCGGCTACGTCGTCTTCGTATACAGCCGCTTCAAAGGCAAAGCAGACGCGGCGGCGGAAGGGCACTGATATACACTGCGCATCAGTCCAGGCAATCCCTCACGACAAGATGCGCCCAGTCATTCAGGTATCCGGCGTCCGCAAGAGCTACGGCAAGACCGTCGCCGTGGCAGAAGCCTCGTTTGAAGTCAACGAGGGTGAGATCTTTGGCCTCATAGGACCGAACGGCGCAGGAAAAACCACCACAATGGAGTGCATTGAGGGGCTGCGCAAGCCCGATCGCGGCTCCATCGTGGTTCTGGGACTCGACCCCTTCCGCAAGGTTTATGAACTGCAGAACCGCATCGGCGTGCAGCTGCAACAGGCGCAGTTGCAGAAGCGCATCAAGGTCTGGGAGGCGGTGGACCTGTGGGCTTCGCTCTATCGGAAAAAGACCGCCGACGGCGATCGGCTGCTGGATCAACTCGGCCTCACAGACAAGCGCAACGCCTGGTTCATGAATCTCTCCGGCGGCCAGAAGCAGCGGCTGTTTATCGCGCTGGCACTGATCAACGATCCGGAGGTAGTGTTTCTGGACGAGCTGACCACCGGCCTCGATCCGCAGTCGCGCCGCGCAATTTGGGATCTGGTGCGCGGAATTCGCGAACGCGGAAAGACGGTCTTCCTCACAACGCACCTGATGGAAGAGGCTGAGAGGCTATGCGACCGCGTGGCCATTATGGAGCATGGGCGCATCATCGACATCGACACGCCCGCGAACCTGGTGTCTCGCCATTGTCCCGAGCGATCGGTTGTGCTTGAAGTCAGCAATCCGGGCATTGCGGAACGCTTCAAGATGATTCAAGGCGTGGAAAGCGTGGAACGCAACGGGAATCGACTGACAATTTGCGGGCGTGGCGATCTGGTGACTGAAGTGATTCACTGCCTGTCGGAAGATCGGGTGCGAGTCACCGATTTCCGTGTCATTCTGCCCAACCTTGAGGACGTTTTTCTCAAGCTGACGGGGCGCTCCATTCGAGAGTAGGAAGAGCTACGATGCTGCATGGATTGGGTAAACTGACCTGGATTGAGATCAAGATCTTCCTGCGCGAGCCGCTGGGCGCGATCGGGACGATTGTGGTGCCCGTGCTGGTGTTTGTCCTGGTCGGGCGGGCGATCGCTTCAAAGGCGCAGACACCTTCGATGAGCAGTTTTGCGCGCGTGGGCCTTCCGGTTATGGCGTCGATTCTGATTGTGATCAGCACTGTGCTTTCGCTGGTGACCATCATTTCAATCTACCGAGAGGGCGGCATCCTGAAGAGGCTGCGGGCCACCCCGCTGCGGCCGCAAACCATTCTTACTGCGCACGTCCTGGTCAAGCTGCTGCTCACCGCGGTGTCACTGCTGCTGATGTTTCTCGCCGGTAAGAGCTACATACCGCCGGGAGTCCACCCTCCGATCGTCTCTTTCGCCATTGCACTCGCAATCAGCACCTGGAGCCTTCTATCGATCGGTTTTGTCATCGCCAGCATTGTTCCCACAGCGCGATTCGCGCAACCGGTCGGAGCGGTAGTGCTGTACCCGATGGTCGGGCTCTCAGGATTGTTTGTGCCCGTCGCATCTTTCCCACCCGTGATTCGCGTGCTGGCACACGCATCGCCCATGACCTATGCCGTGAGCTTGCTCCAGGGCATTTGGGTCGGCGACGCATGGTCAGCCCACCTTGCGGATGTGACAATGCTCATCGTGTTTTTTCTGTTGTTTACCGCGCTCTCGGCTAAGATCTTTCGCTGGGAGTAGAAAACGGCAGTGACGTGTGTCGTTTTCGTCTACAGCCGCTTCAAAGGCAAGGCAGACGCCCACGCCGGCGGCCATTGATGCAGTAGCCGAATGAATAACTTACGCAAAATGCGTAAATATTTACGTATTTTGCGTATATAATGGATGCCGTGAACAACCTCGCCCCACTCGATACAATCTTCCCGTCCGTCCGGGCCGGAATTCTCTCCGCGATCCTCCTCGAACCGCGCCGCTGGTGGTTCCTAAGCGAACTGGCGCGGCACTTGGACGCCGGACCATCCAGTCTCCAGCGGGAACTAGAATCGCTCGTCGAATCGGGCATTCTGGAGCGCCGCGAAGACGGTCGCCGCGTCTATTTCCGGGCCAACGCCGGCTCGCCGGTCTTTGCGGATTTGCGCGGGCTGGTGGAAAAAACCGCAGGGATCGTGCCCGCACTCTCCCGGGCTCTCGGCCCATTTGAGGATCGCATCGAGTTGGCATTCATATTCGGTTCTATCGCCCGCGGGCAGGAGCGTGCATCGAGTGACGTGGATCTGATGATTGTTGGAACGTTGAAGCAGATCGACCTGGTTCCGGTATTGCGCAAACTGGAAGACCGGTTCGGGCGCGAGGTGAATGTCACGCTGTTCTCATCGCGGGAGTTTCGCGACAAGCTGGCTGCGGGCGACCACTTTCTAAGTTCTGTGCTGAAGGGCAGAACTATACTCCTGAGGGGTTCGCTCGATGAGTTGGACAAAGCTGCTGCAGGACGGAAAGGTCCACCGTCACAAAACAAGCGGAAATGAACTCGCTGAAATCCGCAGGCTCGTACAGCGCGATCTCGCCGACGCAGGTCTCCCCGGCCTTTCAGAGGACAGGCGCTTCGCCACTGCCTACAATGCGGCGCTTTAGACTGCAAAAATGGCCGTTGCATGTGCCGGCTTTCGCGTAGCAAGTGTCCCTGGTCATCACCGGATCACCTTCGAGGGTGCGAAGCTGGCGCTGGGAAAAACTGCGGCACACCTTACGGACTATTTCGACGCATGCCGCCGCAAGCGGAACGAGATCGACTACACCGGGGCTGCAATTGCCACCACCACAGAGGCAGACGAACTTGTGTTGCACGCCAAAGCATTCCTGTCCATCGTTGAAGCTTGGATCGCCGCAACGTATCCTGCGCTCAAGCCTTGATGAACTCTCGGCTTCAACAAAAGGAACTACAGCGTCACCAGCGTCTCCGCCGCCACATGCCGAAAAGTCTCAGCCTGGCTATCCAGTTCCGCGTCCCAGTTCTTCGGCTGGTAGATGCAGCACATCTCCTGGGCCAGCGGATCGCCCGTTAGCGCATAGGCCCGCGCCCGCGACCCTCCGCAGATCTCCTTGAACTCGCAGGCGCCGCACTTGCCCTTGAGCTGGCTGGTGTCCCGCAATGCCTTGAAGATCGGAGCGTTGCGGTAGATGTCGGCCAGTGGCGTCTCGCGCACATTGCCCGCATGAATCGGCAAGAAGCCGCTCGGATAGACGTTGCCGACATGGGAGATGAACATGAATCCTTTGCCGTCATTCACGCGGCGCGTCGCCCACCCCATGTTGCGCGTTTTGGCGTCGGCCGTCGGCGTGCCCGGCTCATACGCCGCTCCATGTGCCCGCCCCGCTCCATTTCCCGCGCCGTGTCCCATGCGCTTCTCTTCCAGATTGTGCTGCAGCAGGTAGCGCCGGTAATGCATCGCTTCTGTCGTCTTGATCTGGAAATTCGCCCGCCGCGAAAGTTCGTAAATTTTGCCGAACACCTGCTCGAACTGCTCGCCGCTCAATAGATCGTCCAACTGGCCGCGTCCCACGGGAACCAGGAAGAACACATTCCACATCACGATCGCCAGCTTCTCGAACAGATCGCACAGGTTGTCGAGGTCGTTCACGTTGTGCCGGCTCACCGTCGTATGCACCTGGATCGGAATGCCCGCCTCATTCGCCCACTCAATCGCCTGAATCGTGCGCGCCCACGCTCCGGGCAAGCCGCGAAAGGTGTCGTGAATCTCGGGGGTTGAGCCGTCCAGCGAAATCCCGAGCCGCACCAATCCGGCCTCCTTCATCTTGAAGATCGCCTCGCGGGTCAGCAGCGGCGTGGCACTAGGGGTCACCGCAACGTGCACGTCCTTGCTCGCGGCGTAGCGGATCAACTCGAAAAGATCCTTGCGCTTCAGCGGGTCGCCGCCGGTAAACACGAAAATGGGAATGTGCATCGCGGCGATCTGGTCGATAAGCGCCTTGCCTTCTTCATGAGTCAGCTCGTCGGGATGTGCAATCGGCTGCGCTGCCGCGCGGCAGTGCTTGCAGGCCAGGTCGCACGACTGCGTAATCTCCCAAATCGCGAGGAACGGCGATTCGTCGTAGTCGATCCCGCCTCGCGCGGGAATGTTTTGCATCGGCTGCATCGTCATGGGACCTCCTGGCGCGAAAGCGCCGGCAAAATTGCCCGAATCGCAGCAGCCCGGCGCACCAACTCATTCGGCGCTTTGGGGATGAAGCAGCTTCCGGTTGAAAATCCTCGGCAGCGAATCACTTGCCTGCCGCGCCACAACATGGAAATCTGCCCCCGAGGGCCACGATTCCGGTTCAGAAGACCACTTTCCGGGTGGGTCAGGCTGTGATTGGGATCACTTTACGAGCCTCATTCGGGACAAATAAAAGCCCATTCTGGACAAAACCGGGAATCAGGAACACAATTCTGTCACCAGCAGGGCCATTTGCCCGGCCCCGCGCCTATAGTGGCAGTGCGGGAGTTTTCAGCCGGCAAACGGAGCGGGCAAATCGAGATAAGGTGAGTTGGATCACCTTTTTATGTGCGGCAAAGCACCGCAATCCGAGCATTGCCTCTGAGACTATTTGAACGCTCCAGAAGGAGGTTCCCATGGCAGCTCTTCTAAGGCCAAGTTGGACTAAACCCTCCACCATTCTCTTCGCCACCGAGATATCGCCCAACGAGAAGTCCTTTTCGTTCGCGCTCGCCTCAGCCAGGGAATTCGGTTCCGAACTCATTCTCTTTCACGCCTTTGACACGCTCATCGCATCCACGTCGGAGTCCTCGGGCATTCGCTATTACGACTCCGCCGCAGCCGCTCGCTCTGAAACGCACCACCTCGAGCCGCTCGCGCTGCGTGTCCGCGAGGCGGGTCTCAAATGTGAAGTTGTCGTGCGGCCTGGGCTGCCCGCCGACGAAATTCTCGCCTTCACGCGCGAGCGCCAGATCGACCGCATCGTCATGGGCACTCACTCGCCGGGGCCCATCGGCAAGCTGCTGGTGGGTTCAGTCGCTGAAGCCGTTTTGCGCACCGCTGCGGTGCCGGTCTTCATCATCGGTCCCGATGTAGTCGACGGCAGCTATCGCAACTTTGCCACCCGCACCATCCTCTGCGCTGTCAGCCTCCATGAGGCCAGCCCCGTCATCGCTTCATTTGCCGCGGAGTTGGCCGCGCAGCACGGGGCGCGCCTGATTCTGCAGCATGTCATCCGGCCCCAGGACCGTGCCGAGTTTCTCGCAGGTCGTTCGCTCGACGAGGTGGAAGCTGGCATGATCGCGTTGGTTCCCAGCCAGTTGCAGGGTCAGGTTGCCATCCAGACCGTCGTGGTGCCCGGTGACCCGACCGAAGAGCTGCTCTATCAGAGCCGCGCGCAGCAGGCTGACCTCATCGTCCTCGGCGCGCAAGGCGCTTCGGCCTTTGCGGCAATCACCCGGCACGGCGTGGTCTACAAAACTCTCGCCCACACGCACTGCCCGGTCATCACGCTTTCGCCGGTCGTGCTCGCAGAGTGCGGGTCCAAGGCGGAGAGCCACCGCCCGGCTGAAGCCTACATGGCCGGTGTCTTTTAGCTTCACTCCGCTTTGCTGAACTGGGCATGGAACGCCGGGCTCTCGCCGGGCGGTCGAGTGAGCGTCCTCGCCCGCACTGAGGGCAAGCGCATCCCCCGCTGACCTCGCGGCCCCTCCTCCTGGATCACTCTCAGCAACAGCAGAACCAGCACAATGGTCAGGATCAGGCTGAGGCCTCCTCCCCCGTACAACCGGTCTCATAATTGCCCCTGCTGCCTGTTGCGCAAGAATGGAACCCGGCAACAAGGCGGGTCCCATGATTCCAGCGAGTTGACGAAGATGGTTGATGAGACCGGTTCTCGTATCCCCACCCCGGTCCCATTCGATAGCCGCCATATCCAGATCCCAAAATCAGCATGATGAGAATGATCAGCAAGAGCATTTAACTCTCCTTCCGCCACGATGCATGCGCAACGCGGTCACACAAACCCTTTGCTCTGATTCCCTGTCCACATGCACGGATGCTTCGCCGAAGACGAGTTTCACACGGCCAACAAAGCGTGCGATCCCCGCGCGCGATGCCTGCAACCTTGTCGTGGTTGCTTCACATTGGCGTTTCATGTCGTCATTGCGTCCGCTGCAATGCGCAGCGCAGCGAACAACCCGTGCGTAAGGCACGGCGTCAAAGCGTGAGTGGTTGAGAACGAATCACCGGGAGGTGAACGATGCTCTGGACAATCTTTGTCATTCTTCTCGTGCTGTGGTTGCTTGGCGTTGTTTCGTCATACACCTTCGGCGGATTCATTCACATCCTTCTCGTGATCGCGCTCGTAGTGCTCGTGTTTCAACTGATCACGGGACGCAGACCCGTCGTCTAGGCGCGAACCCCTGCAGGGACAGAATTCCCGCGACGTCTGTCTCGCCCAAGCGGCCAGAGGGTACCAACAGGGTCCGCCATCGACAAACCGAAACAAAACCCAAGGAGGTGGAATCATGGATAAGGATCGGGTAAAAGGCGCAATCAACGATGCAGCAGGACGGGCGAAACGCCAGGTTGGCGAGTGGACCGGTAACACGGACGCCCAAGTGGAAGGAGCCGCGCAGCAAATCAAGGGCAAGGCTCAGAAGGTTGTAGGCACTGTAAAGGACGCGGCGCGCGATGCGGCCTCAAATCTCGGCCGCGAAAAGGAATTGGAGACCGAAAAAGAGCGGGAACGTGAGCGTCAGCGCGAGAACGAGCGAGAGCACGCGCACCATGGCTGAGTCTCGACCTCCATCGGTTGCCGCCGGCGAAAGCAATCACCAGCGAATCGATGCGGCTTCATCCATCAACAAGAAACCATGCGGGCAGGCGACGGCATGAAGCGAATTCGAAGCCGCTTCTTTCAGTCTCCTGCCCGTCTCCACTTGGCAGATCCCTGGCGACTAATCTGAGCCACCTTCGGCGAGCAGTGCCCGCAGCCACGTCCTATCCGGCAGCCAGCCAGCGAGCCAGAATTCCAGCCATGCGCTATACTTTCCGCATTGGGCTGCATCGGTTCGGCTTCGCCCCGAAGCGAGGTGCGTCTTCCACAAGGACACTGCCATTCGCACGACCGACGTTCCGTTAGCGCTGACAACGCGCTGGCGCGCCGTGGTTCGCGTACTCCGAAGTCCAATCGATAGTTTAAGTTGCGCCTTACTTCCCTCCTCATGCTCTCTTTGCGGCTCTCCCTTGCCGCAGCTCTCATCCGTTCCAATTTGCCCTGTTTGCTGGTCGGAATTCCCAGTTCACAGCGGACCCGTCTGCGCCCGCTGCGGCGACTCCCTGGGCGCGACCGCAGGGCCAACGGTTTCAACACTTTGCCGCACCTGCCGCCTCGCCTCTCCGCCGTTTGTCCGCGCTGTTTCCCATGGCGTATACGAGGGCCGCATGCGCGAGGCGATTCACGCGCTCAAATACGACCGCCTGCACTCGGCCGCCCGCGAGCTGGGCCGCATGCTCGCAGGCGCAATCGCGCAACTTGCCGGCGAAGCGCCGACTGAAATGTTGGTAGTCCCCGTCCCGCTGCACCGCTCCAAATACGCGCAGCGCGGGTTCAATCAGTCGCGTTCGCTCGCCGTCGAGGCGCTCAAATTCCTGCGCGCGAGCCACCCGCAATGGATACTTACGCTCGCTCCCAGCACGCTCATGCGCCTGCGCGCCACCGAAAGCCAGGCTGGCCTCGCCCCGCGCGAAAGGCGGATCAACGTCCGCGGCGCATTTTCAGTCTCCGATCCGTCAAAAGTAACGGCGCAGAACATTTTGCTGGTGGACGACATTCTCACCACGGGAGCCACGGCGCGAGCTGCTGCCCAAACCTTGCTCAAAGCCGGGGCTGCTTCTGTCTGGGTAGCCACGTTGGCGCGTGCGCAGCGCTCCACGGGATTTGGGCGTCACATCAACTCGGCCCGCGACGAGGATTGCCAAGACGACGGCGAAATTCTTACCGGCGCGGCCATGCACGCAGCATCATCGGATTCATCGTCCTTGCGGAAACAGCCATCTTTTTAACCCCGGGGGGAAGAGATGTCGTTGGGAAAAGCCATGATTCACGCGCGTAAGCAGAAGGCGATTGCCAAAGCCGTAGTAATGGCCGCGGACCACGGTCCCGCGCCGCACGTCCACGCGCACATTCTGCAAATGCCGGTTCTGGTGCTGAACGCTTCCTATGAGCCCATCAATATCTGTGGCGCACGCCGCGCCCTCGTGCTGGTGCTCAAGGGCATCGCGCGCACTGAAGAGGAGCACGGCCTTTCCCTGCACGCGCAGCGCACCATCATCGCCATGCCCTCGGTCATCCGCCTGCTCGAGTACCGCCGCATCCCCCACCAGACGCGTGCCCTCTCGCGCAAGAACATCCTGCTGCGCGATCGCAACACCTGCCAGTACTGCGGAGAAGCCATGCCGCCCAGCGAGCTGACTCTCGACCACGTTGTTCCGCGCTCACGCGGCGGCAGCTCCACCTGGGAGAACCTCGTCGCCTGCTGCCACGAGTGCAACCGCCACAAGGGCAACCGCCTGCTCAGCGAGATCGATGACATGATCCTGCTCCGCGAGCCGCGCCCCTTCTCGCTCCACACCAGCCGCCAGATCATGCGCATGCTGGGCCGCAGCGACGACCGCTGGCGCAAGTACCTCTTCTATTGAGCGCCGCGCCCTCGACTGTTCCCTCTGGTCTTTTCATTGACTCCGCCCGTCGATTCCAGTATGTTCACCCTGCGCGGGTTGCGTTGAGGTCGCGTCTGCCGTTTTCCCACCGCGGCAGCCCCCATTCGCCCCTTACCACAATCGTCAGCGCGCACTGCATCATCGAGCATCCGGCCTGTGCCCCTTCACAGCCGCACGCTCTTTCCGTAAGCCGAATCACACGATCGCCGCATCGGCGAAACGGGGGAATTCGCAAATGAAGATTCGACCCATCCGCACGGTCCTGTTTTTGCTCGTTTCCCTGATTGCCGCGCCCGCATTCCGCCTCGCCGCGCAAAACCCTCTCACCGCCCTCGCGGATGCCGCCAAGGAAAAGGCTGCGGAAACAGCCATCGAAACCCTGCTGAACAATCAGCTCCCGCTCACGTTGAACGCCAAAGACGTGTACCCCACCGTGACCACGCTCCCCGGTGGTCCATTCAGTCCGCAGCCGCTGCAGCTTACGGCCGATCAGCTCGATCAGCCGCTCGCTCCCGGCGACTACACCATCAACACCCTTGATTTCTGCTCGGAGTACTCGGTGCACCAGCCGGGAGCCGGCGTCGCCTACGTGCTCGGGCCCTACGAAGGCAAAGCTGCTGGCGCCATCGGAGCTCTCATCTGGCGCGGAACGGTGCAATACAACATCAATCCAAACTCGCTGCAAGCCGTCTCCTGGGCCATCCAGTCAGGTCTCACGTATGCGCAAATGCCCAAGACGTATCAAGGCATCATCGATCAGGTAATTCCCGACTTCAAAAGCGAGATCACTGGCGACTTCGTGCAAAATCTCGAAACCACCTACAACAACGCCGCGAAAACGGTGAAGCTGCCGCCGCTCGATACGCTGCTCGCCGGGATGGGCACGTCCGGCCAGTTGGCTCTCGACGCCGAGCGGCAGCGCGCGATTCTCACTGCGCAAAATACCAACGATCAATTGAAGCAGCAGACGTTGTTTCAGGGGCAGGAAAGCGGAATCTACACGCCGGTGAAGGCGGAGAACGGCCCGTGGACCGAGCGCGTAAAGGGCCAGGTCTACATGAAGCTGCTCATCGCCGGCGGCAACATGACGACCACCAACGTCATGCAGATTCGCGTCATGCCGCCGCCGACAGTGAACGCACGCAACGCCGGCCCTGGCCGGTATCTCGGCCCGCACCTGGTTCGCGCCGCGTACGGCGAGCCGCAAACCGCACCCTCCGGCGAAGGCTCCAGCACAAGCGTTACGAGCTTGATGCAGGGCTCGCTCGGCTACTCGCAGGGGCAAGGCGCGCAGGCCCTCGGCCAGGTGCCCGTCGTATCGAAAAATCCGGCTCCGGCTCCTGAGCCAACCCCGATCGGCGTGGTGCAGACAAGCAGCGAGGGAACCGTCAGCGTCACTCGCGCCGGAACCACCACGCCCGTTCCGCTGGAACCCGGCGACACCATCGGCGTGAACGACACGATTGAAACGGGGCCCGCCTCCAGGGTCTCGATCCTGTTCGATGACAACACCGAGTTCACCCTGGGCGAGAAGACGAAGCTGAAGGTCGATGATTACGTCTACGATCCGGACGGGAAATCGAACAAAGCACGCTACACCTTCCTTCAAGGCATCTTCCAATACATCGGCGGCTTGATCGAAAAGAGAGATTCAGCCGACGTCAACATTGATCTTCCGGTTGGCAGCCTTGGCATCCGCGGCACAGAGTTCGTCGCCAAATCCGACGGCACGCCAGGCAACCTCGAGATCGACTTGATCACCGGCGCCGTCGCGCTCACGCCCACCGGCTCAGCTTCCGCCGGGCCCACGATGTCTGCGCCGGTCCAGATCGAAGTCACGCCTTCCGGCACGCACGTCCTGCCCCTCACTCAGGATCAGTACAACGCGATCAAGGCTCAGATCAGCCCCGCTGTGCCCACCAGCTGATTGCCCGCGGGTTTGTTCTTCACGCTGCTGTGCTGACTAACACCTGCAACCATTGGGTTGCATTTCATCTCGGCCTTTGCTACTATGCAACCCAGAGGTTGCTGATCATGGAAAATAAAATCGAGAAGCGGATCGAGCTCAATGCCCCGGTCGACCGCGTCTGGCGCGCCCTCACCGACTACCGCGAATTCGGCGAGTGGTTCCGCGTCGCGTTGGAGGGACCGTTCATTCCCGGAAAGGTGTCGCGTGGCCGCATTCTCCATCCCGGCTATGAACACGTCGTCTGGGAAGCATTGATTGAGAAGATGGAACCGGAACGGCTCTTCTCTTTCTCCTGGCCCCAAATCCGCCACCATGACAAGGAACGCTATTCGCCGGACTACTCGCAGGCCCCACGCACGCTGGTGGAGTTCCGTCTCGAGAAGACGGCGACCGGCACTCTGCTCGTGCTCACCGAGTCCGGATTCGACAAGGTTCCCGCCGACTGGCGCGGCGACGCATTGCGCGGAAACGACGGCGGCTGGACCCAGCAGATGAAGAACATTGAAAACTATGTCGCGCCAAAGAAGTAAGCGAAGCGCACCCAGGCGTTCTGCTCCGGCGCTGCTCTTTGCTGCGCTGGGCGATAAGACGCGGCTCGCGCTGGTTTCGAAGCTCTTGTCGGGAGAGCCCGCGTCCATCGCCCAGCTCGCCGCGGGCTCGCGGATCACGCGCCAGGCCGTTACCAAGCATTTGCGCGTGCTGCAGCATGCAGGCATTGTGCGCGGCATCCGCGCTGGAAGGGAGCACCGTTTCGCGCTCGATCCCAACTCGATCGAAGAAATGCAGCGTTATCTCGATCGCGTCTCGCGACAGTGGGACGCAGCGTTGGCCCGCCTCAAATCCTTTGTCGAGGCCCGATGAGGCTCATGACCGGAGCAACAGTACGCCATCGGCGACCGCCGTCGCCTCACACGCTCAGCTTTCGCATGTATTCGGCATCGATCTTGAGCGCCTCCATCGGATCCATGTCGAACTCTTCCTGTTCGATGAAGTAGTACTTCACTCCCCTGGCTGCGCGCATCACCTCGGCGTAGTGCGCCACACCGCGTCCCATCACCGTGGAATGCATCTGGCCGTTGGCGCCGGCCACCATATCCTTCACATGCAATAGCGGAAAACGCTGCGGCGTCCTGGTCAAATAATCCACCGGATTGTGCCCGGAGGCGTATACCCAACCGCAATCCATCTCGAAGACCACCAGCTTGGGATCGGTAAGCCGAAGCAGCTCGTCGTAGACCAGCACGCCGTCAATCACGGCCCACTCCGGGGTGTGATTGTGTACGCCAAAGGTCATGCCGGCGGCCTTTATCCGCTCGCCAATGCGGTTGAATTCGCCTGCGATCCAGCGCCAATCGTCCAGCGTCGTCGGGCCGCTCGCCTGCGGATCGCGGTGCATTCCACCCGACGATGAGCAAACCAGGTATTCGAGGCCCAGTGCCTGAGCGTATGAAATCCATTGGTCGAGTTCCGTCTCCAGAACTTTGAGCGTATGGTGCGAGCTCACGCAGCGCAGTCCCGCAGTGTCCATCGCATGGCGAAAATCCGCGGCCGTGCGATCGTAGAATCCCGCTGCTTCCACCACTGTGTAGCCCGCCGCGCGCACCTGCGTCAGCGTGCCTGCAAAATCCTTGGGCAGCAGGTTGCGCACGCTGTAAAGCTGCAATCCGATGGGTAGGTGGAGCGGGCGGGCTTCAAGCCGCCCGCCGGCGGCGCAGGCCGCAATCGCTCCCGTGGTCTTCAAAAAATGCCTTCGCGAAATGCTGCTCACAAGCAAACCCTCCGATCGATTCTGAACGCTAACCTGTGATTTGTTTTCCGACCTCATCCCAAACGGCCGCGCTGTGGTGGAAGTAAGAGTAATTGGCCATGTGGCAGGCGATGGCGGCGTGGTTGCCAAAGATCTCGTTCTCCGTTACCGCCTCGCGCGTCTCCACGGCCCTGAAGAAAGTTGCCAGGTGATCGGCAGTATCGTCGTAGCCGGGCGTCGCCGCATAAGTCTCCGTCTCGGCAAGCGCGGCCGGCGAAGCGGGATGCGCCGCATGCCATTCATCGAGATACTGCTTCTTCGCCGCTGCCGTCCATCCGTTCAGCGAGTACCCTTCCGGCTGCGGGCGCGTATCCTGCGGAACCACCGTGAGCGTATTGCCGTTGATGGTCATCGTCGCTTCTTTGCCGTAGAAGATGATCGGTTCGCCCTGCGCACTGTTTTGATTACAATGCAGGTTCAGGATCGCGCCATCGTACTCGTACAACGTCGCCAGCAGGTCGGGAAAGTCGCGCCCGTCTTTGAAATAGGTCAGGCTGCCGCTCGATTGCGCCCGTTTCGGTGCCGCGTTGATCCCGCTCACGCATTGGATTCCCGAAAGCAGATGAACAAACAGATCGCCCGCCACTCCCTCGCCGTAGTCGCTGAAACACCGCCAGCGGAAGAATCGCACGGCGTCAAAGGGTCGCTGCGGCGCGTCGCGCAAAAACGCTTTCCAATCGATCGACTCTTCGCTCGCGTCCGGCGGAATGGGATAGACCCATGCGCCCGACGGGTTGTTGCGGTCGGAATGGCCTTCGATATAACTCACCTCGCCCAGCCGTCCCGATGCGTAGATCTCCCGCGCCTTCTTGTACACGATGTTGCTCACGCGCTGGCTTCCCACCTGCATGATTCGGTTGTTCGCCTTCACCGCTTCCACCATCGCGAATCCATCCGCCACCGTGTGCGACATCGGCTTCTCGCAGTACACATCCTTGCCGGCGGCCAGGCAATCCAGCACGATCGACCGGTGCAGATGGTCGCTCACTGCCACAATCACCGCATCAACGTCTTTCCGCTCCAGCAGCGGCCGGTAGTCGCTCATCGCCGGCACGTCCGCGCCATAGGCCTCAAGTCCTGCCTTGCGGTGCATCTCGTAGAGATCCGCTGTCGCCACCAGCTCGCCCGTCGGCACGTTGCGCGCCGAGCGCAGCAAATCGCAGCCGCGAATTCCCGTCCCGATCGACACAAAGCGAATCTTTCTCCCGCCCACATTCTCCTGGGCCGCGAGCACGGGAGGTTCCAGCAGCACGGCTTTTGCGGCCGCACCGGCCACGGCCGCTCCCGCGCCAATCCGTACAAAATCCCTTCTCGTCAACATCGATGTCTTCATCTTGCCCCCGAAAAGCAAGCACAATTCTCTCCCTCCAGCCTGCTCTTGTCCACTCACTCAGTGCGCAGAGAGTGGGTGAGCTTGAAGGGCACAGACTTCAACCCGTACATAAACCGAGCAAAATGATTTGGGGCTTCAGCCCCTGAGGGAAATCTTCCCAAACTGACCCCCTGCCTACCGGACAATTCCGTGCACCTTCAGCGCGCCTATGCGAATCTAGATAGAAGTGCACGCGATTTGTTAAACGCCGCACTTCCCCGGCCCTTACACAAAACAAAGCTCCAAGCAACAGAGGAGAAAACTGTTGTCCGCGATCGACTCCACATTGCCCGCTCTGCCATCCGATCCCGCCGCTGGTAAGCGCAACGGATCGGGAGCCGGTGCCCGGCCAGCGCAGATTCAGAATCCCAATCTCGAGCTGCACGCGGCCTGGAAGCCGCGAGTGAATCCGTGGCTGATCGCAATGACCGTGGCGCTTGCGGCATTCATGGAGGTGCTCGACACCTCCATCGCCAATGTGGCCCTGCCCCATATCGGGGGCGCGCTCGGCGCAAGCACCGACGAAGCCACGTGGGTGCTCACCAGCTACCTCGTCTCGAATGCCATCGTGCTTCCGCTGGGCGGCTGGGCCTCGTCGCTCATGGGCCGGCGCAACTTCTTTGTCCTTTGCATCACCATCTTCACCATCGCCAGCTTTCTTTGCGGCGCCGCTCCCTCTTTGCCCATCCTCCTGCTCTGCCGCGTCCTTCAGGGAGCCGGCGGCGGCGGCATGCAGCCCATGGCGCAGGCCATCATGGCCGACAGCTTTGAGCCGCACAAGCGCGGACAGGCCTTCGCTCTCTATGGACTCGTCGCCGTGCTCGCGCCATCCATCGGCCCCACGCTCGGCGGCTGGATCACCGACAACTTCTCCTGGCGCTGGATCTTCTTCATCAACATTCCCGTCGGCATTCTCGCCTTCATCCTCGTCACGCGCCTCGTCGAAGATCCACCTTGGATCAAGGCTGATCTTTCGCGCCTGCGCAACATGGATTATGTCGGCCTCGGCTTTCTTACCCTGGCCATGGGCGGCCTCCAGATCATGCTCGACAAGGGCGAAGAGAATGATTGGTTCTCCTCGCCCTTCATCTGCGTCTTTGGCGTTCTCTTCGTAGTCGGCATGGTTGGACTTTTCGCCTGGGAGTGGAGACAGAAAGAGCCGCTCATCAACCTGCGCCTCTTCCGCTACAGAAACTTCGCCATCTGCTGCTTCCTCATGATGCTCGTGGGCGGCGTGCTCAACGCCAACACCGTTTTGCAGCCGCAATTCGCGCAGCAATTGCTCGGCTACACCGCAACCACTGCCGGCCTCGCTCTCACCTGCGGCGGTGTCACGCTGGTCTTCATGATGCCGTTGGCCGGAATTGCAACCGGGAGAATTGCCGCCCGCTACCTCGCCGCTTTCGGCTTCATGATGCTCGTCATCACATTCCGCTACGCAGCCAACGTTACCAACTTGCAGATGAGCTTTGCCGAGGCGTCGTGGCTGCGCGTCGTGCAAATGTTCCCGCTGCCGTTCTGTTTCATCTCCATCACCACCGCGGCTTACGTGGGAATGCCAAAAGAGCAGAGCAACCAGGTCGCCGGACTGATCAACTTTGTCCGCAACATCGGCGGCTCCATCCTGATCTCCATCACCAACGCTCAGGTCACCAGCCGCGCCATGTGGCACGAGCAGCACCTGCAGCAGGCCATGCAGCCCGGAACCATCGCCTACGACCAGCACGTAAAAGCCCTCACTTCCGCCTTTAGCCACGCATTTGGCTCGGCCAACAGCGCAGCCATGGCAGCCGCGCAGATTTACAAC
>Ga0181520_10004584_pt1 | contig 22947 bp, 15 predicted proteins | sample PEATcosm2014_Bin_29_FD_132451 | JGI IMG/M metagenome (GOLD analysis project Ga0181520, IMG submission 132451) | Peatland microbial communities from MTU Mesocosm Facility, Houghton, MI, USA - PEATcosm2014_Bin02_30_metaG | ecosystem: Environmental > Terrestrial > Soil > Wetlands > Peat | place...
ACTCGGTCGGCGATCTTTGCGCCCACGCCAAATCTAGGGCTGATCCTGGTGGACGAGGAGCATGACCAGAGTTACAAGCAGGAGGAGACACCGCGCTACAACGCACGCGATGTGGCCGTGATGCGGGCCAAGCTGGAGGGTGCGGTGGTGGTGATGGGTTCGGCGACGCCATCGCTGGAGAGTTGGCAGAACTCCGCGCAGGGCAAGTACCGGCGCATCGAGATGAGCGATCGTGTGATGAATCGGCCATTGCCTGAGGTCGAGCTGATCGACATGCGGCGGGAGTTCCAGCAAACGGGCGAGGAGCAACTCTTCTCTCGCGCGCTGGTCGAGCAGACGCGACTAGCTCTTGATCGCGGCGAGCAGGCACTGATCCTGCTCAACCGGCGCGGTTACTCGTTTGCCGTAATTTGCCGGGCTTGCGGCGAAAAGCTGGAATGCGAGAATTGCGCCATCTCGCTGACGCATCACAAACCCGCAGGCGAGGACGCTGGAGTTGCGCGGGCGGGTCAGCGGCTGGAGTGCCATTATTGCGGCTACAGCCGCAAGGTTCCGGCGCGTTGCCCGAAGTGCGACAGCGAACACCTCTACTATCTTGGGGCCGGTTCGCAACAAGGGGAGGAGCGGCTGGGCGAGATCTTTCCGACGGCGCGCATTGGCCGGATGGATCGCGACACGGTTCGCGGGCGAGGCGATTTGGAGAGGCTGCTGGCGCGCCTGCACTCGGGCGAGATTAACTTGCTGGTGGGTACGCAGATGATCGCCAAGGGCCACGATGTTCACGGCATTACGCTGGTGGGTGTGGTGGGTTGCGACCACGCGCTTTCGATGCCGGACTTCCGCGCAGCCGAGCGGGTTTTTCAACTGATGACGCAAGTCTCGGGGCGTGCGGGACGGGGTGAACAACCGGGACGCGTAGTGGTGCAGACCTACTACCCGGACCACTATGCGATCCTGGCCGCGAGCCGCCACGACTACGCGAAGTTCGTCGAGCAAGAGTTGAAGTACCGGCGCTGGATGCACTACCCGCCATATGGCGTTCTGGCCAATGTGCTGGTGCAATCGGGCAAGCTGGAAGAGGCGGCGGGCTGGTCGGCCATGCTGGGCAAGTGGTTTCAGAAGGCCGCGCCGGAGGGTGTGCGCGTGCTTGGTCCCTGCACCGCGCCCATCGCGCGCATCAAGGGCGTCTATCGATTTCACATGATCTTGAAGGCCGCATCGCGCAGGGCGCTGAATGCGGCGCTGCGCGGGATGCTGGCGCACGTCGATGAGGCTGGAGTTCCGCGAAGGAATCTCGTGGTGGATGTGGATGCGCTGCGGCTCATGTAGCCACCTTCGGTGGGGCAAACGCTCGCTATTTGCTCGCAGGGCTTCTTTGACTGCGGGCCAACTACTTTTGGCTTGGAAAACGGGAATTGATAATTATCTGCAATGCGGCGGGGAGGGTTTTTCGTTTCCCACCCTTGAATCAAAAGCGATTCAAGGATGGGGCACCCGGCGTTGAAGAATGAACAAAGAGACCTCTATATGCCGTCGTGCATAATGTAGGCACGATGGGTCTTTTGTGGAATCCCGAGAGTTGGTCGCAGAGGCTGGCAGAGCTTGAGGCGCAGACGGGGGAGCTGAAAGAGGCTCCGCTCAGGCGCGATGTGCGTTCGCTGGGCATGCTGCTGGGCGAGGTGCTGCGCGAACAGGCGGGCGTGGACCTCTTCGCGCATGTGGAGGCGCTACGGCAGGGCACGATCAGGCGGCGAGACGAAGAGGCGCGGGGGCAGCACGACGAAGCTGCTCGGCATGCGGCGGCTTCTCTGGAGTTGGTGCATTCGCTGCCGGTGGAGCGGGCGATCCTGCTGACCCGGGCCTTTGCGTTTTATTTCGAGCTGATCAATCTGGCGGAGACGAACCACCGCAAGCGGCGCAGGATGGCTCTGCATATGAGCGGGCAGGCGGGCCGTCAACGCGGGAGCCTGCTTGGGACTCTGTGCGAGATGAAGCGCGTTGGGATCACCGCGGAGGAGGCGCTGGAGTGGCTTAAGCGCGTGCTGATTGTGCCGGTGTTTACGGCGCATCCGACTGAGGTCGCGCGGCGGTCGGTGATGTTCAAGCGGCGGCGGATCGGGGAGTTTCTTGCATCGCTCGATAGGATTCCGGTGCCGGAGCAGGAGATGGCGCGGCTGGAAGATGCAATCCGCGCGGAGATTACGAGCCTGTGGCAGACCGACGAGGTAAGGTCGAGGAGGCCGACGGTTTATGACGAAGTGAAGATGGGACTGGACTATTATGACGTCTCGATCTTTGCGACGCTGCCGAGCCTCTATCGCGAGATTGCCGAGGCGCTCAAGGGCGCGTATGGGCTGGAGATGGAGACGCTGGCGCTGCCGAAGGTGCTGATCTTCGGCTCGTGGATCGGCGGCGATCGCGATGGCAACCCATTTGTAACACCAGGGGTGACCCGGGATGCGATCCGGCTGGCGCGGGGGCATCTGCTGCTCCATTATCAGCGGCAACTCGATGAGATTATCGACTTGCTGACGACCAGCGCACAGCAAATCGGTGTGAGCGATGCGCTGCTGAAGCGGCTGGAGGCATATGTCGCGCTGGTGCACACACCCGAGGCGCAGGCCTTTGAACAGCAGTATGAGTTTGAGTACTATCGGCGATTTGCGATCTGCTTGAAGGCGCGTCTGCGGCGCACGCTGGATAAGGCGGCGGAGCAGCAGGGTGCGACGGCCGCGGCGTTGCCGGTGATGCCCTATACGCTGGCGCGGGTCGACGACAATCTGGGCAAACTGGCGAATGCGATGCCGGCGTATTGTTCGGTGCTGGATTTTATTGACGATCTTGAGGTGCTGCGCGAGTCGCTGGAGGCTAATCGCGGAGTGCGGATCGCACGGACGCTGGTCGATCCGCTGATTTTGCAGGTGCGGACGTTTGGGCTGCATCTGCATACGCTGGACATTCGGCAACATGCGCGGGTTCATTCGGCGGCTTTGCAAGAGGCGATTGCAGATACGGCCGCGGAGGCGCTGGCAGGTGAGTTGTCAGATGAGACGGCGAGCGTGCTGGAGACGTTTCGTGTGGTGGCGGAGATTAAAAACGGTTGTTCGCCGGAGGCTGTTCGGCAGTATGTGATCAGCGGGGCTTCGACGGTGGATGACGTGCTGGCTGTGGTGCGGTTGGCCAGGCTAGGCGGCGTGCGAGTGGAAGGGGCAGGGCGTGATCCGGGGCTAATGTCAGTGCCTCTGTTTGAGTCGATTGAGGATTTGCGGAGGGCTCCGGAGGTTTGCCGGGAGTTGTGGAGCAGGGCGGACTATCGCAGGCTGATGGCTACGTGGGATAACTGGCAGGAGGTCATGCTGGGTTATTCCGATTCAAACAAAGACGGCGGCATGCTGACCTCGACTTGGGAGATCTTTCGCGCGCATCGCGATCTGCATGTGGTGGCGCGGGAGTGCGGGGTTAAGCTGCGGCTCTTTCATGGGCGCGGGGGAACGGTGGGGCGCGGCGGAGGGCCGACGCATCGCGCGATTTTTGCGCAACCGATGAATTCGTTTGACGGGCAGTTGCGGATTACCGAGCAGGGCGAGGTTTTGAACTTCAAGTATGCCGACGAGGTGCTGGCGGAGCGGAATCTTGAGTTGATGATTGCGGCCTCTCTCGACGCATTGGCCAGGCCAAATGCGCGCGATCCCGAGGGGCATTTTACCGGGGTCTTAAAGCCGGAGTGGGAGGCTGCTCTCGACGAGTTATCGGGGATTGCGTTTGGGTATTACCGCAAGCATATTCTCGATGATCCGGGAGTGGTGACTTATTTTGAGCAGTCGACGCCGGTGGGTGAGCTGGAACAGGCGAAGATTGGGTCGCGGCCGTCGCGGCGGAGTGCCTCGACTAGACTGAGTGACCTTAGAGCGATTCCGTGGGTCTTTGGGTGGACACAGTCGCGGCTGCTGGTGCCGGCGTGGTTTGGCGTGGGGTATGCGCTGGAGGAGGTTCTCGCGCGGCCGGGGGCGCTTGAGCTGTTGCAGACGATGAAGCGTGAGCTGCCGCTGTTTATCGATCTGCTGCGGAATGTGGAGCTGGCGCTGGGCAAAGTGGATCTGGCTACGGCTCGGCTGTATTCGGCGCTGGTGGAGGACGTGGAACTGCGGGAGCGTATCTACGATTTGTTTGAGGCGGAGTTTCATCGTACGGTGCGCGCGCTGTTGGCGGTGACAGGACAGAGGGAGTTGCTGGAGTCGAACCCCGTGCTGGGCCGTTCGATCAAGCTGCGCAATCCGTATGTCGATCCGATGCATCTCATCCAAATAGATATGCTGCGGCGCAAGCGGGCGGGCGAGGATACGCCGGAGGTGAACAGGGCGATTGCCGCTACGATCAGCGGGATTTCGGCGGGGCTGAGGAATACGGGCTAAAGAGTTGCTGATGATTCTTTGTGGTCTCCCAGGTGTGAGAATCCGGACCTCTACCCCACGGACGAAGACCTGTCCGTAGGGACCCAGACCTGGGGCACCCGCTTTCTTGGATCACGGCGAGTTAGCCCCGCTGCGCGGGGTTAGCGAGTTAGCAAGTTCGCCGGGCACAAATGGGTGTCGGGGTGGAGCTTGCGCTGATATTTCTGTTTGCCTCCATCTCCTGCTTCACTGCAAGGAGATGGAGAGACTCGATCGGCGATTCGCATGGAAACTGAGGCGCGGTCCGAGTATACTGTCGGCAAGGAGGCGCACAAACACAGTTGCGCCGACTTTATGTGAGGTGCGTCTTCCGCAGGGACTCCGGTTCACTGACGTTCGACGTTCCACCCTCTGAGATTTCACGCTGGCGCGCTGTCGCTCGCGTCCTTCGAAGTCCAGTGGACGCCGTGAGTTGCGCCCTCTTTCCTGCCTGCTGTGCCCTCTGCGGCTCCCCACTGCCGCAGCTCTCTTACGCGCCAATTTGCGATGTTTGCTGGACGGAGATTGCCGCCCAGAGCGGAGATCTGTGCCCGCGCTGCGGCGAGCCGCTGGAAGAACCAATTCCCGGCGGATCAATGCCTTCAGGCCTCTGCCGCAGTTGCCGTCTTGCGCCGCCGCCTTTTGAGCGTGCGGTCTCTTACGGGCCCTATCAAGACAGGATGCGCGCGGCGATCCACGCGCTCAAATACGACCGGATGCACGGTGCGGCCAAGCGCCTGGGCCGCATGTTAGCCAAGGCCATTGGGCAACTTGCTGGCGAAGCGCCGGCCGAGATGCTGGTGGTTCCGGTGCCGCTGCATCGGACAAAACACTCCGAGCGCGGATTTAACCAGGCGCGTTCGCTGGCTGTGTGTGCGCTGGCCACGCTGCGCAAGTCGCATCCGAAGTGGCGGCTGACGCTTGGCGCGACGACGCTGATGCGGCTGCGTGCAACGGAAAGCCAGGCAGGGCTGACTCCTCGGCAGCGGCGCGAAAACCTGCGTAGAGCATTCACGGTTTCAGAACCACGGACGGTAATGGGGAAGCATGTGCTGGTGATCGATGACATCTTCACCACCGGCGCAACGGCGCGCTCGGCGGCCAAAACACTGTTGGATGCGGGAGCGGCATCGGTGTGGGTGGCCACGCTAGCCAGGGCTCGAATGCGCAATGGCCGTGCGCGAACAGCACAGTATGGCGATGCGGAAGGTGCTACAGGGCGAGAACGATCCCACCCTAGCCGCAAAGACAAAGACGCGGCGAGGATGGGGCACCCGGCTACGACAGTGGGGCACCCGGAGAGTTTGCAAGAGGAAAGCATTAATTCATAGCACGACCAATCATCTTTTTGACGAGGGGAAAAAGGATGTCGCTGGGAAAAGCCATGATTCATGCACGAAAGCAGAAGTCGATTGCGAGAGCCGCGGCCATCGCGGGGGACCAGATCAGCCTGCAGTCGGCTCACATTTTGCAGATGCCGGTGCTGGTGCTTAATGCTTCCTATGAGCCCATCAATATCTGCGGCGCACGGCGGGCGCTGGTGCTGGTGCTGAAGGGCATTGCGCGCACCGAAGAGGAGCACGGTCTGATGCTCCATGCCCAGCGCAGCCGTATAGCCATGCCCTCCGTGATCCGGCTGCTCGAATACCGCCGCATCCCCTACCAGACGCGCGCCCTCTCGCGCAAAAACATTCTGCTGCGCGACCGCAACACCTGCCAGTATTGCGGCGAAGTGTTGGCCCCTGGCGACCTGACGCTCGACCACGTAATTCCCCGCTCTCGCGGCGGCAATTCGACGTGGGAGAACCTCGTAGCCTGCTGCCACTCCTGCAATCGTCAGAAGGGCAACCGGATGCTGCACGAGATCGATGACATGATCCTGCTGCGCGAACCAAGACCCTTCTCACTTCACACCAGCCGGCAGATCATGCGCATGCTGGGACGAGGCGACGACCGCTGGAGAAAGTATCTTTTCTATTGAGACAGCTACTATTTCTTCGTCTGTGGGGCTGGCTGATTGGCGGGCGGCGTAATGTCTTGCCCCTGGTAGATGATCTTCATTGTCGAGCCGAATTGCTTGTAGTCGGTGTACTTGACCGTGTCGCGCATATGCACGTCCTGCGCCATGTATCCGTTGCCGCCGCTGAAGTGAAGGACGCCTTCGCCCTTGGTGTAGACGGGGAACCAATAATGGCCGTCGACCTGCTGCCGCCATGTCATGAAGGGCGGATGCAGGTCTTCGCTGCCCTTGCGCGTGTCGTCGGGAACCATGCGGCCGTTGGTGACGACGATTTGCAAGTCGGTGGCGTCGACCCAGATGCGGCCAAGCAGATAGCGCTGCTTCTTTTCGATGACTTTGGGAGAGACGTCAAAGACATAGCAGTCGACTTCGTCGACTTTTTGGCGTCCCACATACTTCACGTCGTATTTGCCGATGTCCTCGGTGGTGAGCACGAAGGGGTACCCGTGCTGGATGTCCTGAAGATCGGAGGGCGACATCATGACGCGCTGCAAGGTGCTCTCGGGGGCGTAGACAGTCTTCTCGGTGCGGCGGCCAGTGGGGTCGAAGATGACGTCGTCAACTTGGTAATACTCGCCGTCGACCTTGTTGTCGTCGTCGATGGTCTGAACGCGGGCTATGCGGCGGTAGGTGTAGTGGTTCAACGCCTGCTGGAACTCGCTCTCTTTGGCGGCAAACTGGCGGATGATCTGATCGGGCGGAATGGTCGGCTCAGAGATGTCCATGGGGCCGAAGCCCGCATCAAGCGCCATGGGGGTGAAACTGTCTTTGCCTTGCGCAGCAGCGGCCAGGGAAAGCGCTAACGCCAGGAGCAGTGCCAGAGTCCATCGACCTTTCATCGTTTTCTTCTCCTGCAACTTATCCGTCTACCAGATTAGACGCAGAGACGTCGTTGGTGGATTGTTTCTCCCTTTTGCTTTCGGGGGAGTTTGAGCGACTAGAGCGAGCGGCGACGGGAAGGTTCGTGGATTCCCACCCATTCGCCAGGAAAAAGGCGAATGGGTGAGGCACGGAGATGAATCAGAACCAGGATATTCATCAGAAACAGCGAGTTAGCACCGCTACGCGGAGATAGCGGGTTAGCGAGTTGGCGTTATCCGTAGAATGGTGATGGATGGCTTTTACCGAACAATACGATGTGCTGGTGGTGGGCGCGGGGCACGCTGGGTGCGAAGCGGCGATGGCGGCGGCGCGCCTGGGGCTGAAGTCCGCCCTTATCACCATGAACATGGATCTGATCGCGCAGATGAGCTGCAATCCAGCGGTCGGCGGCGTGGCCAAGGGGCACCTGGTGCGCGAGGTGGATGCGCTAGGCGGCATCATGGGCGAGGTGGCCGATGCGGTGGGGATTCAATTCAGGCTACTCAACAGCTCGCGGGGGCCTGCGGTGTGGAGTCCACGAGCACAATGTGACAAGCAACTCTACCGGGTGAAGATGCGCGAGGCGCTCGAATCGCAGCCGGGGCTGCATATCCGGCAGGCTGAGGTTGTGGGTCTGGTTGTGGAAGAGGGAGATTCGCTCGATGAGTCCTCATCCCACATCTCAGAAGCGAGATGTGGGGCACCCAGTTCACGGCGAAAAGTGTTGGGGTTGACGTTGCGGGATGGGCGTCGGTTGCTGGCTGGGGCAACCATTATTACCACTGGCACGTTTTTGAATGGGCTCATCCACTGCGGCGAGGAACGCTATCCAGCCGGTCGCAGTGGTGAGCCGGCCTCAGTATTGCTGGGCGAGGCACTGCGAGCGCTGGGCTTGCGGACCTGTCGCCTTAAAACCGGGACGCCGCCTCGGCTGGATGGGCGAACGATCCGGTGGGAGGCCTTTGAGGAGCAGGCGGGCGACGCGGAGCCGACACCTTTCAGTTTTAGAACGAAGAAAATCGTCCAGCCGCAGATCAGTTGCCACATCGCGTTTACCACGCCGGAGACGCTGCGCATCATTCGCGAAAACGTGCATCGCTCGGCGATGTATTCCGGACGGATCGAGGGGATCGGGCCGCGCTATTGCCCGTCAATCGAAGACAAGATCGTCAAGTTTCCCGATAAGACGCAGCATCAGTTTTTCCTTGAGCCGGAGGGGCTGAAGACGCATGAAGTCTATATAAATGGCATGTCGACTTCGCTGCCGATGGAGGTGCAATGGCAGATCATCCGATCGATTCCGGGTCTGGAAGCGGCCGAGATGCTGCGCCCTGGCTACGCCATTGAATACGACAGCATTGACGCGACCGAGTTGGATCGCACCTTACGTGTGAAGAGCATGGAAGGACTCTATCTGGCCGGGCAGATCAATGGGACGAGCGGGTATGAAGAAGCCGCCTGCCAAGGGATCATGGCCGGAATCAATGCGGCGCTCTGGCTCAAAGGCGAGCCGCCCTTCACCATGGACCGCAGCGAAGGGTACACGGGCGTTCTGATCGACGACCTGATCTCGAAGGGGACGAATGAGCCCTATCGCATGTTCACTTCGAGAGCGGAGTTCAGGCTGCACCTACGCATCGACAACGCCGACCGGCGGCTGACTCCGCATGGGCGCAGGCTGGGGCTGATCAACGATGAGGCCTGGGCAGAGTACAAGCAGAAGCAAGCAAGAATGAACGCGCTCGAAGGGCTGCTCACCACGCGCAAAGTGGACGGCGAACGGCTGAGCGTGGCGAGCCTCGGCGATCTGACATCGACGGCCGGGTTGACCTGGGCACAACTGCTCAAGCGTCCTGAGGTGGGCATTGAAGCGGTGCTCGGGGCGTTGTGCGAAGAGCTTGGCCGCTCAGAAAATCCGCTGCTGGCTGAGATGGCCACTGTGTTGAGCGGAAATGTCGATGCGGGAGACGTGATCCGGCGCAGCACTCTGCGCAATGAGGCCCGCGCTGTGGAGACCGAGATAAAGTTCGCCGGCTATCTTGAGCAGCAGAAGAAATCGATCGGCAAGCTGAAGTCAGCCGAGGCAGTTGCGATTCCGGAATGGCTTGAGTACAGCGTCATCAGCGGGCTCTCGCGCGAGATGCGCGAAAAGCTGGAGCGGATTCGCCCGTCGACGATTGGTCAGGCCAGCCGAATACCCGGTGTCACGCCAGCCGCTCTGAGCCTGGTGCATGTCTCGATCCGGTTGCAAGGGGAGAGGCGGGTTGCTGGTTAGCCGGTGATTGGTTCCCGTGGAATCGGCTCAGTGCCTTCGCCAATCAGATCCAGACAATGCTGGTAGACAAAGATGCGGTTCCGGCGTTGGCCAGTTGCTTCGCTGACGATGCCCAACCGCTCGAGATTGGCGAGTGCCTGGGCAACGGCTGCCAGAGTTTTTGAGGTTCCGGCTGCAATATTCCGGATTGCGCAAACTGGGTTGGCCTGCAGATACCCATGCACTTGCATTGCTGTTCCAGATGCTTTGCCCAATCCCTGCACACGCGCACCGTCGTCACGGAAGAGTTGACGTAGCTTTGCAGCGGTTTGAGCAGCCTGTTCGGAGGTAAAGATAATTCCCTCGAGGAAGAATTCCAGCCATTCTTCCCATACACCGTCCGTGCGCACCCTTTGCAACAGATCGTAGTAGCGATTGCGATGAGTCTTGAGGTAGAGGCTGAGGTAAAGCAAAGGCTCGCGGAGGACGCCGCTTTGGCAGAGCAAGAGGGTCAGAAGGAGCCGCCCCAGCCGTCCATTGCCATCCAGAAAAGGATGGATGGTTTCGAACTGCACATGCAGCAGGCCGAGTCTGACCAGCAGCGGTAGACGGTCGTCATAGAGGTACTTCTCGAAGGCATCGAGACAATCCATCAGCGTTTCAGGCGGCGGCGGAACAAATTGAGAATTCCCAGGCCGGGTTCCACCGATCCAGTTCTGGCTGCGGCGAAATTCACCGGGAGTTCTTTCGCTTCCCCGTCCCCCCTGCAAGAGTACGCCGTGAATTTCGCAGAGCAAGCGCAAGGAGATCGGGAAATCTTCCCTCAGCCGTTTCAACCCGTGCTCCATCGCTGCAACATAACGCGAGGTTTCTTTCAGGTCGTCCACTAGCGCTGCGGGCCCCACTCCGCGCTCAAAGAGGAGCAATTCCGACAGCGTCGATTGTGTCCCCTCGATTTGCGAGGAGATCACAGCCTCCTTTCGGATGTAGAAGTAAAGGAACAGGTGCGCATCGGGTAGTAGAGCGGTTGAACCGTCGAGCCGCCCGAGAGCTTGGTTGGCCCGGTCCAGAAGCGGATAGAGTGCGGCCAGATCAAGAGGTGGGTCGGGCGGCAAAGGCATAGGAATGTAGGCGCGAACCTGTTCGCCCGCCGTGGAAGAGATGCGGTATTCGCCGGTCTGACGTTTGATCCCCATGGTGGCTACCTTGGCGAGGATAGATAAGTCCTTAATGAACGAAAAGGCGTTTTTCTATATTAGCGCATTTCCGTCTGCCATTTTGTTCAGCAATCGATTCGTTAATGAAAATAAGCGTCTAATTTGCAGTAGTACGGTTCATTACTATTCAAATTGACATAAAGGTGGTTATCCCGGATAAGCCGCCTACGTTCTCCCAGGCTATTCGAGGCACAAATCGAACTTAACGAGACAGTTGCACCGCCTCACTGCGGGTTCTTGTCGCCCTTGCCGAAGAGCGGAATGTGAAAGGGCATCTCGGCGTTGGACGGCTTCTTTTGCTTGGCATTGGAGTCTTCGCGGAGCAGTGTTCGCTGGGAGTTGATGCAGAGCCAGCCGCTGTGAGCCCGCTCGAAGACGTGGGTGAAGACTCCCTTTTCGTCTTTCTCGGCTGAACCTGCCTTGTGGTGCAACACATAGGTTCCGTTGGCGACCGCGATGTCGCCCACCATGCGCACAGTGATCACCCGCTGCGCAAGATGAAGCGTCTTGTCTTCGCCAGTGATCAGATCGGCCAATTGCTGGTTGCGGGTGGTGATGTCGCCACTGGCGGCAACATCCACAAACAACGGTGAAAGCACAAGTTCCAGGGCATACTGATCGCGCTGGTTGATTGCGTCGGCCCAAGCGTCTTCAATCTTCTGGAATTCGCGAATCTCGGGGCTCTCAGCCGAGGTGACGGCTGATTGAGCCTCAGCCTGAGCTGGTGGCGGAGCCGGACTCTGAGTTAACGCAAAGCTGGGCAAAAGCAGGAAAACAGAAAAACCACCCACAAGTCGGGTTATATGCACGATAAACTCCCCTCTTATGATGATAGCTCTTGGACTCGCCGGGGAAAGTTGGGAGAGCGTGAATAAAAGGATAGAAAGGCTAGCTTAACGATTGCAACTGTTCGGGTTCAAGGACGGTGACCAGGGAGTCTTCAATGGAGATCCAGCCGTCTTTGCGGAACTGCCCGAGGGTGCGGGTAACCGTTTCGCGGGTGGTGCAGGCCATGGAGGCCATCTCCTCATGGGTGAGCAACAGCGGGAAGCGGAAGCCGCCCCCATCGAGATGCTCGCCAATCTGGTGAGCCAGTTCGAGCAGCAGGCGCCCCAAGCGGGCCGCCACGGTATCGGCCAGTGCGATGCGGCAGGCGTCCTGCAGGGCAAATCTGTATTCCTGGCAGATGCACTGGACTGCGCGCATCTGTGCTTCCTTGTGACTGCGCAGGAAGGTGAGGAAACTGTCGCGCTCGACGGGCCGGAGTTGCGCCGAAGTGAGCGCCTCGGCCGAAACCTCGTAGAGGCCGTGGGAGAGCACCGCGTAGAGGCCCAGCATGGAGCCAGGGCCCGCGACTCGGACGATCATCTGCCGATCGTGAGGGTTTCCCGCAGTGAGCTTGAAATAGCCGCCGCAGATCAGATAAAGGCAGCGCGCATCCTCGCCCTGGGTAAAGAGCGCAGATTGCGCGGGCATCGAGACTGTGGTGGTGACGAGTTCAAGGTCGGCCAGAACGGCGCTGCCAAGAGAGCAAAACCAGCCGGGGCGGCGGTTGGCGCAGACCGCGCATCCAACCGGAATCTGCCGGGCAATATGCTTCTGCCGAGCTGGAGCTACTACCGAGTTCTCTGTCTGCGCCATTGTCGTGCGCCGTCCGCGCCAGTTCAAGATCTTCCACCCGGCCACCGGCTTGCCCTGCAAAGTCGCAAGGGCCGATCCGAGACGAAATCGTTCTGGCCTCCAGGGGAAGAGACTCGTGCTCTATTAAGAGTTTGCCGGAACGGCTATAGCTGTGAATGTGATGGGACTCACGTCTATCTATATCCCCGGTAGCGCGAGACTCCTCTATTTGGTTCTCCAGAGGGCAGGCAGCGTCTGTGTTTTCGTGATTTTCCTGATGTAAGTAACCTTTTTTCATAGATTTGCTTGCGTAGAGCGGCAACCGGTGACAAAACTGTGCTGTTTTGGACAGCCAATGGACCGGGATTGTGTTGTTCTGAATCCAAGATTTGCTTCCCCTCTCTGGTAATCCCGATTTCGGCCGAAAGATTGTATACTTCTCGAACCAGTTAACTTTTCTCTGGCGGAACTCCGAGTTCAAAGTGCAGAATGGAATCTATGTCACCCCACACAGCGAAACTCAAACCGGCAATCGATGCGCCTATCGCGTGTGACGCGTATCACAGTTCGTAGATGAAACGAGACGATAGGATTCATCGAATGAAGTAATGCTCTGCGCAATGAGCAGCTTCCAGATGAGTACGACCGGTATTCAGCCGCTGGATCGGCGCTCCCGAGGGGGGAGGGCCGATTGGAGCAACTTGAGGCCGGATTCGTTATTTGCAGAAGAAACGACAAGAACACCCAAGGCGGTATTCGATGCATAAAATTTGGCCAGTTACACAATCGCCGATCGATGCGGCTCCAGGCAAGAGACCGGGACTAAGAGCTTGTTTGATGCTGCTGCTGGGCGCGGCTATGGTGTGCGTCCCAATGCTGGCGGCCCCGGCGCCGGGCGACAAGCCGGCCACCGCACAGGTCAAGGACACAGCTCCCGGCGATTTTGTGGGTTCCGAGACCTGCGCAACCTGCCACGATGAGGTGTCCAAGAAGTTTGCCGACAACCCGCACACCAAGATGGCTCTGATGCACGGCAATGCCGCAGGAGTGACCTGCGAGAACTGCCATGGCGCGGGTAAGGCGCACGTCGAAGGGGGCGGGGATGTAACCAAGATCTTCAACCCCTCCAAGGGCTCGACCAAAGAGATCAATGCCACCTGTTTGAAGTGCCACGCTGGCACGCATCCGGATTTTGAGCGCTCGCCTCACGCCAAAGCCGATGTAGGCTGCACTGGATGCCACAGCGTCCACGGCAGCAAGGAAGAGCCGCTGTTGAAGGCTGCCGAGCCTACGCTTTGCTACCAGTGCCACGCCGACCAGAAGGCGCAGTTCAACATGCCTCTCCACCACCGGGTGAACGAAGGCCTCATCAAGTGCAGCGACTGCCACGACGTGCACGGCACGTTCTTGCCCACCAATCAGAGGTCTACCGAAGACCAGAACGCGGTTTGCACCAAGTGCCACACCGATGTGCGCGGGCCGTTTACCTACGAGCATGCCCCGGTCAGGGCTGAGGGTTGCACGACCTGCCATACGCCGCACGGATCGCAGAATCCGCGACTGCTGAACATGCCTTCAGTTGCAACGTTGTGCAACCAGTGCCACAGCCCGCTTTCGGCAGGGGGAGTACACGGTCTGGATGCGGGCTCGACGACTGTTACGCCTTGCGTTACCTGCCACACGTTCATCCACGGCTCGAACGTAAGTCCGGCATTCACCAGATAGTGGAGCCATGCCGCACCTCCATGGAGTGTTGCGGCACGAATACCGGCGATACGTGAAAGTTTCGGATTTTTAAGGTGAGCGAGATTCTCAAGTGAGGCTTCTAATGACGAATAACGGTTGGTTTTCAAGGGTTCTTAATCAACAGCCCTCTTCCGCAAGAGTCCGCCGTGCTGCAAGCGCCATGGCAGTGATCACTCTCCTCGCCGCGGCAGGATTCGCGATCGCACAGGATGCCGTTCCTGCTGGCCCGGCTCCGGAGGCGAAGTTTACTACGCCGGACGGTTATACGAGCCACCACACGATCGATATGGGCGGGCGGATGACCAATCTCTCGGGCAGCACCGCCATGTATGACACCCTCGTCAATCTTCAAAGCGGTCCGCGTGTGCAGGGCGAGACCTTTGAAATGCACGCGCTTCCCGGCAACACGCACAGCCTGGCCGACAATATCTCTGCATTCGGCACGGGGTTCGGCGGCGATCCAAACATCATGGCCAGGTTGAATGCGTCCAAGGGCAAAGTCTACGAGTTTTCGGGCGTATTCCGGCGCGACCGGCTCCTCTCGAATTACGATCTGCTGGCGAACCCCAACCTTCCAGGCGGGCAGTCCATTCCCATTGGTCCGGCGAATGCGCGGACCGGTTCTCTGGCTTGGCCTCTGGTGAACAATTCTCCGGTCATGTTCAATATCGTGCGCCGGATGACGGACACGAACCTTACGCTCCGGCCGCTTGATAGGTTTACATACCGGTTTGCATACTCGCACAGCACCATGGAAGGTCCGACACTCAGCCCGTCCTACACTCCGCTTGGGATGAAGTACAACGCGCTGCTGCAGCAGTATGAGCGTAATGGAAACGACAACTTCATGGGTGGGATTGACTGGAAGCCCTCGCCGGCCACCAAGATCAGTTTAGAAATGCAGGCCAACCACTATAAGTCCGACACGTACTACACGCTGGATCCGAACGGCTTTCTGGTGCAGGAAGCGGATGGAACGCCAGCTTACCTGGGCAACTATACCTCCCTTACTCCTTATGCCATCGCGGCTTGCAACACCACAAGCATGGGCACCGCGTACACCAGTTCTACGGTCTACACTATGCTGTCGCCTGCGAATAAGCCCGGCGGACTGCCGATCATCAATCCGGCCTGCGCTGTGGTCACCAGCTACATGCGTTCGCAGCCAACCCGCATCTGGCTGCCGACTGAGACGATTCGCCTGCAGAGCACGGCTATCAAAAATCTTGCGGTGAACGGCAACGCTCACTACACGCTCGGCACCATGAATATGCCGAATTACTACGAGAATGCCCAGGGCCTGGATGGTGCGATTCGTTCGGCCGTTTCCACGGGCGGCTATGCCAACGCGCACCGGGCGGTGATCGGCGCTGATTTGGGCTTGTTCTGGCGGCTCTCTCCGGTCTTCGGCCTCGCCGACCAGGTGAGCTACTCCAGCATTCAGGAGCCGGGATACGCGAACATTCCCGTGCCGGCCACTCTGAGTACACCGGCGGCACCCAATCAGACCATCAACTACTCCGGCCCGTTGACCGCCGGGGTGGGTTCGCTGCCGCATGGCAACACCGGCGCTCTTGCGTATAACTTCTTTGGTCAGGAGTACATTACCAACAACGCGACTGCGAGTTGGGATGCATCGGCACGCGCCCGGTTTGCATTCACATATCGATTCACCAACCGCAACATCGGCCAGGGCACCCCGCATCGCGGACCGATCCCGATCGTGGTCAGTGACCCGGTCAGTGGAAACATCGCAATTACTGAAAACGCCGGAGTCCTTACTGCCGCAGTGCGTCCCGCGAAAAACTGGACCCTGAACGGCTCGGCTGAAGTCGGCTATGCCGACAACGCATTCACCGCGGTGGGCCAGCGTCAGTTCAGGCAATACCGGGTGCACACGATTTACAGACCGAATTCATGGGCGACCGTCTCCGGGTCGTTCAGTGATCGCGAGCGGCACAATAACACCAACAACAACCAGGATGTCGTGGCTGCGGGCGATCAGAATTACAGCGGGCCGATCAACCACGTCGACCACAACCGCATAGGCAGCATGGGCCTGGCGCTGACGCCGAGCGATCACTATGGAGTGAACCTCAACTACTCCTACAGCGACGTGTATTCGGCGACAAACACCTGCTACAGCAGCGGCGCTGCAGCCGCTACGGCCACCACCCCCGCCATTGCAGGCGCTGCCACCGTCACCAGCTCTGGAGCACCCAACCTTTGCTACAACCTTAATAATCTGGCTTCTGCTCCCGCGACCTGGCTGGCCAGGGACTTTATGGATGCGCCGACCCAATTCGTATCAGTGTCGTTCTCCTATAACCCAACCCCCAAGGTCCACTCGAATCTGGGCTACACAGCCAGCGACGTGAATGGCAGCCGCTTCTTCAACGACGCGCGCGATGTGAACGGTTCTTTGGTCTCGAACTACCAGTCCCCGTTTGTTAACCTGTCTTACACCATGCATCCGGGACTGATATGGAAAGCTCAGTTCAACTATTATGGCTATGGAGAGGGCGGACCCTCCGGCGCGCCGTTGTGCAGCACCGCAACGTCTGCGACGGCGACCATCACTCCCTGCGCTACAATCGGGGTTCCGACCGGCATGACGGAAGGGACTGCGGGGGCGACAGCGCCCCGGGTCTTCCACGCGAACAACGTGACCCTTGGAGTGCATTACGAGTTCTAATTGCGGTAGTTTCATCCAGCAAGACGGCATCGGCGCGATCCCCAGGTGGAACGAGGGATTGCGCCGATTGCTTGAAGTGGCATTCTGTTGCCATCAAGATTTCATTCCAGCGACCTGTCGTTGTCGCCGGGGTTGAAGCATGAAGAAGACGCTCGGCAGGAGTTGGTTCCGCACGAGATGGCTGTGTGAATCTAGCCGAAGAGACTAAAGGAGTCTTGCAATGACAATGACGATTCGATCCCAGGTGGTGCTGGCCGCTGTGTTCGCTCTGGCCAGTGCCGTGTGCTTTGCCCAATCAGGCGGCGAAGCGACCTACAAAGCCAAGTGTCAGATGTGCCACGGCGCCACCGGCACTCCCAGTCCGGGAATGGCCAAGGCGATGGGCGTCAAGCCGGTCTCCGATCCCGACATCAAGAAGCTCACGGTGGACCAGATGGTTGCCTCAGTCAAGAACGGCAAAGGCAAGATGAAACCGGTTGCAGGCCTCACCGATGTGCAGATCAAGGACGCGGTGACCTTCTACAGAGGGCTGAAGTAGGAAGTACAATTGAGCTGGGTTCGATCATCAGGCCCGCCGACCTCGGCGGGCCATCCATTTGAAGGGGGACACGGTGGCAGCGTTCGAGAGATTCCGTGAAGGCTGGGTGCGCCCGGCGCTGTTTTTCGGCAACAATCCCATCAGCCTTGCGGGCGGAGCCATCACCACCGCCTCCGGCGTGACCATGATCGGTTATTGGCTGGTCGAGCTGTTTGGCCGGTTCAACGACAACCCCTATCTTGGCATCATCTTCTTCCTGCTTCTGCCTGCCCTGTTTGTGGGCGGGCTGCTGCTGATCCCCATTGGCATATGGGTGCGGCACAAGAAGCTGCAGCGGGCCGGGCTAATCCCTGTCTCGTATCCCAAAATCGATCTGAACGACCGCATGTTCCGCCACGGCCTGGACATTGTGCTCGTGACCACCATCGTTAACCTGTTGGTGGTGGCCATGGCCAGCTATCGTGGAGCGGCCTATATGGATTCGCCGCAGTTCTGCGGGCAAAGCTGCCACGTGATGCATCCGGAGTACACGGCCTACAAGATTTCAGCTCACTCGCATGTGGCCTGTGTCGAGTGCCACATCGGCTCGGGCGCCCAAGCCTACCTCAGCGCTAAGGTGAACGGCACCAAACAGCTGATCGAAGTCAGCATGCATCCGATAGCTGGGATGGCTCCGAAGGTCATTCCCGACTATCCGACGCCTATCGAATCGCCAGTGAGGAACCTGCGCCCGGCGCGCGTGATCTGCGAGGGATGCCACACGCCTGCGAGATTCATTGGCGAGAAGCTGCTGGTCAAGTCCAGCTTTGCCGACGACGAAAAGAACACCGAAACGCAAACGGTCGTCGTGCTGCATCTGGGCGGGCAGGATTCGCTCTCTCACCTTACCGGGATTCACGGCGTTCACCTGGGCCATATTGAATACATCGCGACCGATCCGACGCGCACCACTATCCCGTGGGTTCAGAAACGCAATGCCGATGGTACGGAGACCGTGTTCGCCAACGCCGCCGCAGGCAACGGCGTTCCGAAGGGTGAGCGGCGTGTGATGGATTGCATCGACTGCCACAACCGTGCGGCGCATACCTTTGTGACCGCGGAAGACGCGCTCAACCGGGCAATGGCTGATGGCGCGGTCAGTCCCGATCTGCCATGGGTTCACAAGAAGGGCCTGGAACTGCTCAAGGCCAACTACGCAAGCGAAGACGAAGCGCGCGCAAAGATTCCTGCTCAGCTCACGGCCTTCTATCAATCAGAACATCCCGATGTAATGGCCGCGAAAGCTGCGCTCGTAAAGTCGGCAGGCGACGAATTGGTGACCCTCTACAGCCAGAATGTCTTCCCCTATATGAAGGTAACTTGGGGGACGCATCCCAATCACATCGGCCATATGAGTTATCCCGGCTGCTTCCGCTGCCACGACGGCGAGCACGCGGCCAAGGATAGCACCAGCATTACTCAAGACTGTGCGGCCTGCCACAATCTGCTGGTGGTGGATGAGGCCAAGCCGAAAGTGCTGGCAGATCTGGGCATACAGTAGGGAGCACAACGAAAATCTGGGTGCCCCCACCCTCGCCGCGCACTTGTCTTTGCGGCTAGGGTGGGAAACCACGAACCTCGGCACCCTCCTTCATTCACGCCACACTGTGCCTCGGCGTGATAGGCTGGCGTTTCACCTTGAAGGAGCCATTTTTCATATGCATTCCAGCCAGCCTGTCCACTTCAATCTTGTCGTCGCAGCTCACGCCACAATGATCGAACACGGCTTTCAGCCCGATCTTCCTGCCGGAACCGACACTGAGGTAAGCGCCATTCAGGCGCACCCGGAACCGCCCGCTGCCCCTGGGGCACAAGACCTGCGCACGCTGCTTTGGTCTTCGATCGACAACGATACCTCCAAAGATTTAGATCAGATTGAGTGGGCTGAACAACTGAAGGATGGCCGCATTCGCGTGCTGATCGGTGTAGCCGACGTGGATGCACGTGTGCATCAGGGAATGATTATCGACAGCCATGCGAAGAGCGAAACGACTTCGGTTTATACCGGCGTCAAGGTTTTTCCTATGTTGCCGGCGGAACTCTCTGAGGGCATTACATCGCTTAATGAAAACGAAGATCGGGTCGCGGTCGTAATTGAGTATACGGTCGACCAGTCGGGCACAACTGCGGACGGAAAGGCCTATCGGGCCTTGGTTCGAAATCGAGCACAACTAGCTTACAACGCCGTTGGTGCGTGGCTCGAGGGCAGAGGCTCCGCGCCGGCCAAGGTGGTTGCCAGCGCCGATCTGGCCACCCAGCTCAAGCTGCAAGACACGGCGGCGCAGCGCATGGTCGGCGGCCGTTTCCAGCACGGCGCTTTGGATCTGGAGACCATGGAGACACGACCGGTGATGCTGGCCGATCAGGCGGTCGATATCGCGCGTCTTGAAAAGAATCGCGCAACGTCTCTGATTGAGGAGTTCATGGTGGCGGCCAACGGCGTAATTGCGCGGACCTTTGAAGAGGCCGGCGTGGCCTCCATACGCCGCATTGTGCGCACGCCCAAGCGCTGGGACCGAATCGTCGAGCTGGCCCAGGGGCTGGGCACGACGCTGCCCGCCGAGCCGGATTCAAAGGCTCTCAATGATTTCCTGCTGGCGCAGAAGGTGAAAGATCCGGACCACTTCCCCGACCTCTCGCTGGCCACAGTCAAGCTGATGGGGCCCGGCGAATACGTATTGGTGAAGCCCAATGAGGTCTCGCCTGGCCACTTCGGCCTTGCCGTGCAGGACTATACGCACTCGACCGCGCCCAACCGCCGCTTCCCCGACGTGGTAACGCAGCGCCTTCTGAAGGCTTGGTTGGCCAAAGCTCCGCAGCCTTACACAACGGATGATTTGACCGCCATCGCCGCGCACTGCACGCTGATGGAAGATAACGCCCGCAAGGTGGAGCGCGAGATGCAAAAGCGCATCGCCGCCGTAGTGCTGCATCCGCGCGTCGGGCAAAGCTTCCCCGCCATCGTCACCGGCGTCAACAACTACGGCACCTTCGTCCGTACGCTCGACCCGCACGTGGACGGGATGGTAGTAAGCGGCGGCAAAGGACTCGATGTGGGCGACAAGGTGACAGTGAAGCTAATCTCAACCGATCCGCAGCGTGGGTTTATTGATTTTGCGGTGTGATAATTCCTGCTTCGCCGGTTGCTGTTGCGCCACTCAGGGATGATTTAGCGATGGACGAAAACGAATTCCGACGCCTATTGCACCTCGGCCTTGGCCGAGCGATTTTGTATGCCCGCGAACACGACGTACGCGCCTTTAGAAGCTTAATCCTTGATGCGTGCATCAACTGCTATGCAATCGATCCACAATCTGAAGGAACCCGAGCAGACTTCATGTTGGATTTGGTGAACCTGTTGCCAGACCACGAGTTTTTTAGGGAAGGAATCTTGAACTCCTTGGCTAATTGTGGGGACGATTGGCACGCCAAACAAAGGTTTCGATTCGCAGCGTGCTTGGCCCAAAAAGGCGACGAGCAAGCAAAGCTTCTAATGTATGAGAGTTTTGTTCCCGGTGCGAAAATGGGCGATGGAATAGCCATTGATTTTATGAATTTAGATGGAATGGATGGGTTCCTATTTGCTGTCGAAAAGTTAGGAAGGCTTTTATCAGAGAATCCGAAACACGTTGACTTGGGTTGGCTCATGAGCGTTGCAACCGACTCTCTAGGTGAGCAGGCTGCCTGGGATGGACTGCGTGAGTCGGCAGCACGGAATCCGTTCGTGCAGGTCTATTTGTCGGCTGTAGAGAGATTTGAAACTAAAAACAACCGTACTTCGGATAAGAACTCGATCATAGGCGCATCTTACGATCAGCTTCTAGACAAACTCCCTATGAAGTGGCCAGCTCGCCTCGGTTTCTGGGGCGAGAGCGCAGCGGATGATGATTTACAGCGAGCTGCCCAGGGACTCATATCTGCTGCTGAAGCCGAAATGCAAAGATCCCACCTAGCAATCTTCGGAAGGCGGCGTTTCCCGCTTGATCACCGCATTCTATTTGAATTCGCGACTTCTTCCAATGAGCAGATTCAATGGGCCGCACTGAAGGCACTAAGCAAGATTTCTGACCCAGCCGTAAGGAATCTCTCATTTGATCTGGTTCAAAAACGCGCAAAATTGCGTGCTCTTGCCATCGGCCTTCTGGATCAGAACTTTCAATCTGGCGACCATAAAATCGTTCTCAACTGGTTCGAGACAGAAGAGAATCTAGAGACGCTTCACACTGAGAGTCTGGGCATATTTGCTTTCTGGAGAGCGCATCCTTGTGAGGATCTCCACAATCGGATGCTTCTCGATTTATATGAGAAGTGTCCTTGCTCATTCTGCCGTGAGGGCGCCGTGTCGTCGCTTCTTGAGCGGAATGCCTTACCCATGCACATACGAGCTGAATGTGCATGGGACGCGAATTCTGATATTCGCGAACTTGTCAAAGCCAATGAGGGACAGATCGAAAGTCCTCAATGAGAGTAACGACGTGTATCCCATCCTAGTCTTGTCTTTCTACCATCAGGGCGCTAAACCGCCCAAGGCACGTGCTGTAATAAACAAAGGAGATCCCATGGGCGTTCTTAGAGGTAGTCGGTTTGTTTTTGCAGCTTTGGTCGGCCTCGTCATCCTTGGCCATGGCATTCGCATTCAAGCACAGTCGGCCGGAACGAGCGCACTGCCGCCCGCGCCTCATGTCAAGGAGGTTCGCATGAAGCATGTGCTGGTGATTGGCCAGACCAAGGACTGGGAGCACGACTCCGTTTCGGATGCGATGGCCACTGTCTACAACATGGGCAAAGAGAGCGGCCTGTGGGATACGACGATGCGCACGGATACGAAGCTGCTGACCAAAAAAGAGCTGCCGCGAAACGCGAAAAATCTCAACTACTTTGACCTGCTGATCTTTGCCAGCACCAGCGGCGAGCTGGATATGGACGCGAGCCAGAAGCAGGACATGATGTCGTTCATTAAAGAAGACGGCAAGGGCTTTGTCGGAATTCACGCCGCGCTCGACACTAACTATACGTGGCCAGAGTACGTAGAGATGATAGGCGGCTGGTTCGACGAACATCCCTGGATGACATTCGAAGCGCCGATCGTCAACGAAGACCCAAGCTTCCCAGCCGTGCGCCACTTTCCCGCTGCATTTGTGAAGTACGACGAGATCTATCAACCAAAAGCCTGGTCACGCGACAAGGTCAACGTGCTGCTGAGTCTTGACGCTTCCAAGCTGAACTACGACAACAATCCTAGGATTCACCGCACAGACCACGACTTCCCCGTGGCGTGGAGCAAGATGTACGGCAAGGGTCGGGTCTTCTATTCAACGCTGGGCCACACTGAGGAGTCCTGGCAGGATCCAGACGTACGCACGATGTACTTTGAAGCGATCAAGTGGGCGCTGCAGATGACCGAGGGAAGCACGGCCTCTCATCCGCGACCGGCTGCATCTACTGCGGGTCATTGAACAGAGAGCAAGCTAAACTCCACTTGTCAGTCTTTTCCAATCGAAGGATGAGCCTGAAGGAAGCGAAGGGG
>Ga0181520_10004585_pt1 | contig 22947 bp, 14 predicted proteins | sample PEATcosm2014_Bin_29_FD_132451 | JGI IMG/M metagenome (GOLD analysis project Ga0181520, IMG submission 132451) | Peatland microbial communities from MTU Mesocosm Facility, Houghton, MI, USA - PEATcosm2014_Bin02_30_metaG | ecosystem: Environmental > Terrestrial > Soil > Wetlands > Peat | place...
CAGGCCTGGTTCAACGAGCCCGTCCGCACCACGCTGCAGGAAAGCCTGCAGGTCGCCCAGGGCTATCTGGAGGAGCACCGCAACAACATCCGCGCCGATGCGCTGGGCATGGCCAACGATCTGATGCGGGCGACCAGCTTCCTCGGCCGCGATCCCAACGCCTTCGCCCGGATGCTGAGCGTGCAGACCACGCTGCGCGGGTTGACCGAGGCGGTGATCTTCGAGCCGGAGACCGGCCAGATCATGGCCTCGGTGGGACCGCCCACCGAACCGCCGCCGGACTGGGCGACCGATGTCGCCCGCAACGGCGAGGTCGCCGTGCTGGGGACCGACGACTCCACCCGGGTGCGCGCGGTCGTGCGCATGGACATGACGCCGACGCTCATGTTGCTGATCGGCCGGCCGGTCGATCCGGCCATCCTCGACCACATGAAGCGCACCGAGGCGGCGGTGGCCGAGTACCAGCGGCTGGACCAGAACCGCTCCGGGTTGCAGGTGACCTTCGCGCTGATTTTCGCCCTGATCGCCCTGCTGGTGCTGTGCGCCGCGGCGCTGATCGGGCTGGTGATCGCCAACCAGATCGCCCGCCCGATCGGCCGGCTGATCACCGCCGCCGAGCGGGTGCGCGGCGGCGACCTGACGGTTCGGGTGCCGGAGGTGGCGACCGGCGACGAGGTGGCCGGGCTGTCGCACGCCTTCAACCGGATGACCGGGCAACTGGCGGCCCAGCGCACCGAGTTGATGGACGCCTACAGCCAGATCGACAGCCGCCGCCGCTTCACCGAGGCGGTGCTGTCCGGCGTTTCCGCGGGCGTGATCGGCCTCGACGCCCAAGGCCGCATCGAGCTGCCCAACCACGCCGCCTCCGAACTGCTGGGGCACGATCTGCTGGCGGCGATCGGCCACGACCTGGCCGAACTGGCGCCGGAGTTCGGTCCCCTGCTGGCCGAGGCGCGCGAGACGCCGGAACGGCCGCGCACCGGCGAGTTGCAGGTCGGGACGCCGGCGCACCGGCGTACCCTGCTGGTGCGCATCTCCACCGACCGCGACGGCGAATTCCCTCCTGGCGACGCGGGCCGGCGCGCCCGCGGGTTTGTCGCCACCTTCGACGACATCACCGAGTTGCAGCAGGCCCAGCGCAAGGCCGCCTGGGCCGACGTGGCGCGCCGCATCGCCCACGAGATCAAGAACCCGCTGACCCCGATCCAGCTCTCCGCCGAGCGGCTCAAGCGCCGCTTCGCCCGCGAGATCACGTCCGACCCCGAGACGTTCACCCAGTGCGCCGACACCATCGTGCGCCATGTCGGCGATATCGGCCGCATGGTGGACGAATTCTCCGCCTTCGCCCGCATGCCGAACCCGGTGATCAAGCCGGCGGACATCGGGCGGGTGGTGCGCGAGACGATGGTGCGGCCGCGCAACGCGCACCCCGAGATCGACTGGCGCACCGACATTCCCGAGCACGGCCCGGTGGCGCCCTGCGACCGCCGTCTGCTCGGCCAGGCGCTGACCAACCTGTTGCAGAATGCCGCCGACGCGGTGGCGATGCACCCGCGGCTGGACGGCGAGAGGCCGGGAAGCATCGGCGTCGATGTGCTGGTGGCCGGCGAAGAAGTGTCGATCCGGGTGACCGACGATGGCGTCGGACTGCCCGATCAGGACCGCGGCCGGCTCACCGAGCCTTACGTCACCCATAAGCCCAAGGGCACCGGCCTGGGGCTAGCCATCGTCAAGAAGATTATGGAGGACCACGGGGGCAGGGTGACCCTGGAGGATCGTCCGGACGGGCGTGGCGCCGTCGCTACCCTGACGCTGCCACTGAGCAACGATACGCGAGATGCCGATGCCGCATGAAATTCTGATCGTCGATGACGAACCCGACATCCGGATGCTGGTGGAAGGGATTCTGCGCGACGAGGGCTATGACACCCGCCAGGCCGGCGACGCGGAGGCCGCCATCGCCGCCTTCAGGGCGCGCCGGCCCGGTCTGGTGGTGCTCGACGTCTGGTTGCAGGGCTCCAAGCTGGACGGCATCGGCATTTTGCAGACCCTGCACGGCGAGGAACCGCAGGTGCCGGTGGTGATGATCTCGGGTCACGGCAACATCGAGACGGCGGTGCAGGCGATCCAGTACGGCGCCTACGACTTCATCGAGAAACCGTTCCAGTCCGACCGCCTGCTGCTGGTGGTCCGCCGCGCGCTGGAGGCCGCTGCGCTCGCGCGGGAGAACGCCGAACTGCGGCTGCGCGCGGGTCCGGAGACCGAACTGACCGGCGACAGCAGCGCGATTTCGGCGCTGCGGGCGGCGGTGGAGAAAGTGGCGCCGACCGGCTCGCGGGTGCTGATCTCCGGACCCGCCGGGGTCGGCAAGGAGGTGGTGGCGCGCATGATCCACGCGCGCTCGCGCCGGGCCAGCGGCCCCTTCGTGGCGCTGAACTGCGCCATCCTCAACCCCGCCCGCTTCGAGGAGGAGTTGTTCGGCGTCGAGGCCGGCACCGACGCGCTGACCCATCCGCGCCGCGCCGGCGTGCTGGAGCAGGCGCATGGCGGCACGCTGGTGCTCGACGAGGTCTCCGACATGCCGCTGGAGACCCAGGGTAAGATCGTGCGGGCGCTGCAGGACCAGACGTTCGAGCGGATCGGCGGCTCGCAGCGGGTCAAGGTGGACGTGCGCGTGCTGTCCACCTCGAACAAGGACTTGCAGGCCGAGATCGCGGCCGGCCGCTTCCGCGAGGACCTTTTCTACCGTCTGGCGGTGGTGCCGCTCAGGGTGCCGGCGCTGAAGGAGCGGCGCGAGGACATCCCGGTGCTGGCGCGGTATTTCCTGCACCGGTCCAGCGAGACCGGCAGCATGCCGTCGCGCGAGCTGTCCACCGACGCGGTGACGGCGTTGCAGGCCTACGACTGGCCGGGCAACGTGCGGCAGTTGCGCAATCTGGTCGATTGGCTGCTGATCATGGCGCCGGGCAGCATGGCCGATCCGATCCGCGCCGAGATGCTGCCGCCGGAGATCGGTTCGGTGGCGCCGTCGCTGTTCAACGCCGGCCCGGAGGCGGATGTGATGGCGCTGCCGCTGCGCGACGCGCGCGACCTGTTCGAGACGCAGTATTTGCAGGCGCAGTTGCTGCGCTTCGGCGGCAACATCTCGCGCACCGCGCAGTTCGTCGGCATGGAGCGCAGCGCGCTGCACCGCAAGCTCAAGCAGTTGGGCGTCGGGTCGGACGAACGCGGCGGGTGAGGCGGAGCGCGGCGCGCTCCGCCAGCCCCGATCAGTCGTCCGCGACGGCTGCCGTCTCGGGCTCCTCGCGCACGTGGGAACTGTGGATCGCGCGGTGCTTCACGAACAGGATGGCGAAGAACGACATGGCGCACAGCACCATGAGATACATCACGACGTATTTCGGCGACCCGCCGCCAAGCGCGACCAACGCCGAGGCAACGAACGGCGTCGGACCCGCCACCAGCATGCCGCTCGATTCGCGGCAGACGACGATCCCCGAATAGCGGTAGCGGGTGTGGAACAGGTTGGCGAGGAAGGCACCCTGCGATCCGGCGAAGCAGGCGAAACCGACCCCGTAGCCCAGGCACATCGCCAGGATGATGATCGCTGGGTCCTTGGTGCCCAGCATGGCGAACAGCGGGAAGGCGAAGAAGAAACTGAAGGCGGCGCCGAACATGTAGACCTTGGCATAGCCGATGCGGTCGGAAATGGCGCCCGCCAGGGTCGTCGTCACGATGCCCACGCCGGCGGCGGCGATCACCGCGATCAGCGTGAAGGTGCGCGACAGGCCCAGCGTCATGGTCATGTAGCTGAGCGTGAAGGTGTTCAGCAGGTAGGCGTTGCAGTTGTGGCCGTTCACCGAAATGAAGCCGCACAGGCACTCCAGCGGGCTGTTGCGCAGCAGGTCCATGATCGGGAGTTGCTGCTCCAGCCGCCGTGCCCGGGCACGCTCCATCGCCGCCACGTATTCCGGCGTTTCGTCGAGCCGGTTGCGGATCCAGATCGCGACGACGAACAGCACCGCGGAGGCGAGGAAGGGGACGCGCCAGGTCCAGCCCAGCAGGACGTCCTCCGGCGCATACGTGGCCGCCAGGAAACACAGCGACGCAATGGTCGTGCCGACCGCGGTCGCCGATTGCAGCATGCCGGTGAGCATGCCCTTGTGACGCTCGGGCACGTATTCGGCGACCAGCGTGACCGCGCCGGCATATTCGGCGCCGGCGCCGAAGCCCTGCATGATGCGCAATATGACGAGCAGTATCGGCGCCACGATGCCGACCTGCTGGTAGGTCGGCAGCAGGCCGATGGCGGCGGTGGCGCCGCCCATCAGCGAGACGGTGAAGATCAGCGCCGGCTTGCGGCCGAAGCGGTCGCCAATATGCGAAATGATGACGCCGCCGAGCGGACGGAAGAAGAAGCCGACGGCGAAGGTGGCGAACGCCGCCATCGTGCCGCCGACCGAGGACATCGTCGGGAAGAACAGCCGGTTGATGACCAGTCCCGCGGCGGCCCCATAGAGGGCGAAGTCGAACCATTCGATCACCGTGCCGATCGTGGCGGCGGCGACCGCACGGACAATGCCGGAATGCTGCACCGATGCCATCGGCGCGGAGGCGGCCGATCCGGTTTGCTCATTATTCATTGAAGCCTCTCCACTCCCTTTGGTTTTGTTTCCAGGACGTCGTTGGTTGGCCGGCCCGCGGCCGGGATCAGTGGTGCTGCGTGCGATGGACGACGTGCCGCTCGAGCGCGGCCAGGTCCCAGGCGATGCCGAGGCCGGGCGCTTCGGAGGGAATGGCGCGGCCGTTCTCGATCGCCATCGGCGCCGAGGTCACCATGTCGAGCTGCGGGATGTATTCCAGCCAGCGGCTGTTCGGCACCGCGCAGCACAGCGCCACATGCAGTTCCATCAGGAAGTGCGGACAGACCGGCATGTTGAACGCCTCGGCCATGTGCGCGACCTTCAGCCAGGGCGTGATGCCGCCGATGCGCCCGACATCCACCTGCACGATCGAGCAGGCGCCGGCCTGCAGGTAATCCTTGAACTGCGAGATGCTGTATAGTGACTCGCCGACGGCGATCGGCATCGACGTCGACGCCGCCAGCCGCCGGTGCGCCGCGACATCGTCGGCGTGGATCGGCTCCTCGAACCAGGCGACATCCAGCGCCTCGTAATGACGGGCGCGGCGGATCGCCTCGTCGAGCCTGAAGCCCTGGTTGGCGTCGATCATGATGTCCCAGTCCGGCCCGACCTGCTCGCGCACCGCGGCGATCCGGCGGATATCCTCGGCGAGGTGGGGTCGGCCGACCTTGATCTTGGTGCAGCCGAAGCCGCGCGCCTTGGCGGCGAGCGCCTCGGCGACCAGCGCGCTCTCCTCCATGTGGAGCAAGCCGCCCTCGGTATAGTAGAGGTCGATCGCGGTCTTCGCCCCGCCGGCCAGGCGATGCAGCGGCAGGCACGCGCGCCGCGCGCGCAGGTCCCACAGCGCGGTGTCGATGGCGGCGATCGCGATCGAGGTCAGCGCGCCGACGGTGGTGGCGTGGACGCGATAGAACAGGTCCTGCCAGATCCGCTCGATGTCTTCGGCCTCGCGCCCGATCAGCAGCGGGGCGAGATGGTCGTCCAGCAGCTTGCAGACGGAGGAGCCGCCGGTGCCGATGGTGTAGCTGTATCCGGTGCCGGTGGCGCCGTCCGCGTCGGTGATGCGGACGATCGGGGTTTCCTGCAAATCGAAGCTCTGGACGGCGTCGGTGCGCCGCACCTTGGGCTGGAGGTCCACTTGCAGAACCTCGACCGCGGTGATCCTGGCCACGCCTCTGCTCCTTCCTTCGGGCTGTGTCGCCCCTTGCCGGAGCCTCGGCCGGCCCCTGATATCATGACGCTAGCGCACTTGTATCCAAGATGCTAGAGACCAAATTCATCAGCGACAGAGGTGCGGGCGCCGGCGCGACGTCCAGGCAGGAGCGAGCGAATCCGATGCGAATTGATGCCGTAACCGTCGAGGCGTGCCGGTTGCCGCCAGCCGTCCCCTGGGAGGACGCGACCAACAAGGTCCAGGGGCTGGAGCTGATTTTCGTCGAACTGCGCACCGACAGCGGGCTCGTCGGCACCGGCATCAGCTATACCGTCGATGTCGGCGGCACCGCGATCCGCGCGCTGGTCGAGGACTATCTGGCCGGGCTGGTCATCGACATGGACCCGCTCGACTACGAACGGATCTGGCAGCGGATGTACCGCCAGTCCCGCCGGCTCGGCCTGGGCGTCAACAGCATGGCCATGGCGGCGATCGACATCGCGGTCTGGGACCTGATCGGCAAGCACCACGGCCAGCCGCTCTACCGGCTGATCGGCGGCGCGCGCGACCGCATCGAGGCCTACATCAGCGAGATCAACCTGGGCGCCGGCGACACCGTCGCGGACCTGGTGCGCCGCGTCGACGACTACCTCGCCCGCGGCTACCGCTCGGTTAAGATGAAGATCGGCCACGACGACCTGGAGGAGGACATCGAGCGCATCCGCCGCGTCCAGGAGCGGCTCGGCAAGGGCGGCAAGCTGCTGGTGGACCTGAACCAGAAATGGGACGCCGCCGAGGCGCGGGCCAACGGGGCGCGTCTGGACGGGTTGGGCCTGGGCTGGATCGAGGAGCCGATCCTGTGCCACGACATCGCCGGCCATCGCGCCCTGCGCCAGACCCTGCGAACCCCGATCGCGCTGGGCGAGAGCCTCTACAGCCGGCAGCAGTTCCTGGCCTATTTGCAGGCCGAGGCGGTGGACGTGGTGCAGGCCGATGTCGCCTTCGTCGGCGGCATCACCGAGTGGCTCAAGGTCGCCCACCTGGCCCAGGCCTTCGGCAAACCGGTGGCGCCGCACTTCATGATGGAACTGTCGCTGCACCTGCTCTGCGGCGTGCAGAACGGCTTCATGCTGGAGGACGTGGTCGGCGGCAGCCTGACCGAACTCGGGCTGCTGGCGGAACCGATCCGGGTCGAGCGGGGCATCGGCACGCCGTCGTCGCGGCCCGGTCACGGCATCGTCGTCGACATGGCGGCCGTCCGGGCCCACGCGCTGACGCCCGAGGGTGTGCGTCGCGGCTTCAGCGGCGGCAGCAAGGATTGAGGTAAGGCACCGCGGCCATGAGGGCGGAAGGCATTGTCGCGGAACGGGCCCACCTTGGCGACGTGATCTACGGCGAGCTTCGCAAGCGCATCGTATCCCTGACCTACCACCCCGGCACGATGATCTTCGAGAACGTCGTCGCCGCCGAGTTCAAGGTCAGCCGGACCCCGGTGCGGCAGGCCTTCTTCCGGCTGGCGCGCGAAGAGCTGCTGGTGATTCTGCCCCAGCGCGGGGCGCTGGTTTCCCATCTGTCGATCGACAAGGTGAAGGAGGCGCAGGCCGTCCGCGAGGCCCTCGAGATCAGCGCCTTCGGTGCGGTGGCGTGGCGGTGGGATGAGAACGCGCCGGCCTTCAGGCGGGCCGCCGCCGACATCCTGGCGTGCATCGCGGCGCAGAAGGCCGCCGTTGCACGCGGCGACTACATCACCTTCGTCGCGCTCGACGAGGACTACCACAACCTGGTGCTTCGCCTGAACGGCAACGCGACGCTGATGGCCATCGTCACCGATATGCGCGCGCATCTCACCCGCCTGCGCTACCTCGAGCTGCAGGAGGCGCATCACGAGATCGAGGCGATCGGCTACCACGAGCAGATCCTGCAAGCCCTGCGTGCCGGCGACGTGTGCGCCACGACGGAAACGCTGCGCCTGCACCTGCAGCGGCTGGAGGGGTTCCGCGAGCAACTGTTCCGCAAGTACGAGGGCGTCTTCGTCTGAGCGGGACACCGGTTATAATGAATGCGTCGATGGGACGGGGGCGGGGTTGATCGGGCGGCGTGCAGTTCTGTTGGCCGGAGCGGTTTTGGCCGCGCACCGGGCGATGGCTGCCTTGCCGGTGCCGCCGGCCGGCTGGCTCGCGTTCCGTATGATTCGTCGCGGCAGCGAGATCGGCCGCCATACGTTGACCTTCGAACATCAGGGCGACACCCTGACGGTTCGCATCGCGGTGGATGCGCTGGTGACGTTGCTTTCCATCCCGATCGTCCGCTACCGCCATCGCCTGGTGGAAACCTGGCACGGCAACACGCTGTCGGGCCTGGTCGGCGAGACCGACAATAATGGCCACCATTCATGGTTGAACGCGCACCGCACCAGTGAAGGACTGGTGGTGCAGGGTAGCGCGTCCGGACGCTATGTCGCCCCGGAGAATGCGATCACCATCAGCTATTGGAACCGTCGCCTGATGGATGGGCCGATGATCGCCTCGGACGATGGCATCCTGCTGCATCCCAGGGTCGAGATGCGCGGCGCGGAAACCATCCGGCTCGCCTCGGGCGCCACGATCGCCGCCGACCATTACAACGTGAGCGGCACGTTCAAGGCCGATGTCTGGTACGAACGCAGCGGCCCGTGGGCGGGCCTGGAACTCCTCGTCGCGGACGGCTCCACGGTTCACTACGAACGGCTGTGAACCAGCGGCGCCGTTGGACGGACTCCTGATCGCCCCGGGTGTTTCAGATCAGTGACATTTTCACCCTGGGGCGCACCGGCGAAACCCAGGCATTGCTTATGTTGCAGGCCGTGGCTTGGGATATTTGCGCGGTTGTGGCGCGCGCCCGGGCCTTGCCCGGGTTTGCCGGTTCCGTCAATGGAGTGCTGGTCGATCGGCACGATTCGGATGAATGGGCGCGGCGCCCGGGGAGTTCAACGGGTTGAGTGAGCAGGTAACGGTCAGCTTTGTCGTGCCGGCCTACAACGAGGAGAAAGTCCTGGCCCGGACGCTGACCGCGATCCTTGCCGAAGTGCGGCGCAGCGGTTGTCCGGCGGAGGTCATCGTCGTCAACAACGCCAGCACCGACGCCACCGCCGAAGTGGCCGCCGCCTTTGCCGAGGTGATCGTCGTCGACGAGCCGGAAAAGGGACTGGTGCAGGCACGGCGGGCCGGTTTCGTGCGCGCCACCGGTAAGCTGATCGCCAATGTCGACGCCGACACGATCCTCCCCGAGGGCTGGCTTAACCGCGTGCTGCGGGAGTTCGAGCGCCGTCCCGGCCTGGTCGCGCTGAGCGGTCCTTACATTTACTACGACCTGCCCCGGCGCACGCGTGCCGCGGTGCGGGCGTTCTATTGCCTGGGCTTCGGGTTCTACATGCTGAACCGCTTCGTGCTGCGGTCCGGGTCGATGCTGCAAGGCGGCAACTTCGTGGTTCGCCGCACCGCCCTCGAAAAGATCGGCGGCTTCAATTCGAAGTTCTCGTTCTATGGCGAGGACACCGACCTGGCGCGGCGGCTGAACCGGGTCGGGGCGGTGAAGTTCACCTTCGGGCTGCCGGCGCTGTCCTCGGGGCGGCGGCTGGCGGAGGAGGGGGTGGTGAAGATCGGCCTGCGCTATTCGATGAACTACGTCTGGGCGACCTACATGCACCGCCCCTTCACCGAAAAGTGGAAGGACGTGCGGCACTGACGGCCAGGGCAAAGCCCCGGCCTTCCTTGTCTTCGATCCTTCATCTATCCTGCACCCGACTCGGGTAGGCCGCAGGGAGGGACCGCATGACCGATCCCGCCAGTCTGCGCAAAGCCCGTGGGGCCTTCTTCACCCCGCCCGCCATCACCGCCTATCTCGCCGCCTGGGCCATCCGCGCGCCGACCGACCAGGTGTTCGAACCATCCTGCGGCGAGGCGTCCTTTCTGCTTGCCGCCGGTGAGCGTCTGCGCGCCCTGGGGGCGCCGCCGGACCGCCTCGCCCGGCAGTTGCATGGCGTCGAGATCCACCCCGCCTCCGCCCGCCAGGCTGCCCGGCTGCTCGCCGAGCGCGGGTTGCGCGCCTGCATCGCGGTGGCCGACTTTTTCGACCGCGTGCCGGCGGCGGAATTCGACGCCGTCATCGGCAACCCGCCTTATGTCCGCTACCAGAGCTTTGCCGGCGAGGCGCGCGCCCGCGCCCAGCATGCGGCGCTGGCGGCCGGCGTGCGGCTCACCGGCCTGTCCAGCTCCTGGGCCGCGTTCACCATCCACGCCAGCCGGTTCCTCCGCCCGGAGGGGCGGCTCGCCATCGTGCTGCCCGGCGAGTTGCTGACGGTGAACTACGCCGCCGAGGTGCGGCGGTTCCTGCTGCAACGCTTCGCCCGGGTGCGGTTGGTTTTGTTTGACACGCGGGTTTTTCCGGGCGTGCTCGAGGAAGTCGTGTTGCTGCTGGCGGAAGGGCAGGGCGGGGCGCCGTGTTTCGAGCTTTTCCAGGCCGGCAGTCCCGAAGCGCTGCCCGCGCAGGACGCCGCGGCCTGGACCGAGCACCGCCCCGAGGACGGCAAGAAATGGACCCCGGCGCTGATTGCCGCCGACGCCTTCGCGCTCTATCGCCACCTCGCCGACGGGCCCGGTTTTGCGCCGATGCTGGACTGGGGGGAGACCTGGCTGGGCGCGGTCACCGGCAACAACGCCTTCTTCGCGCTGGGCCGCGAGCAGGCTGCGCGGCTCGGGCTGGGCCAGGACGATCTGCGGCCGATCTCGCCGCCGGGCTCGCGCCACCTGCGCGGCCTGACGTTCGACCGCCTGGGCTGGGAGGGGCTGGCCGCCGACGGCGCCGCCTGCTTCCTGTTCGATCCGGCCGACGACACCGCCGCCGCGGTGCGCCGCCGCATCGAGGCCGGGCGGGAGCAGCGCGTACACACCGCCTACAAGTGCCGCGTGCGCTCGCCCTGGTGGCACGTGCCGGTGGGTCCAGTACCCGACCTGCTGCTGACCTACATGAACCAGGACCGCCCGCGCCTGCTCGCCAACGAGGCCCGCGTGTCCGTGCTGAACTCGGTCTATGGCGTGAGCCTGCGGCCCGGCCTGCGCCGGCTCGGCCGCGAGTTGCTGCCGCTCGCCTTTCTCAACAGTCTTTCCCTGCTGGGTGCGGAGATGGTCGGGCGCTCCTACGGCGGCGGGCTGCTCAAGCTGGAGCCCAGGGAGGCCGACATCCTGCCGGTGCCCGCGCCCCCAGGCCTGCGGGACGCGGCGCCCGCGCTCACGGCCGTGCGCCCGGCGGTGGAGGCGGCGTTGCGGGCCGGCGACGTTGCCGGCGCGACGGTGCTGGTGGACCGGGTGCTGCTGACGGAACATCTCGGCCTGAACGAAGAAGAAGTGGCCGCGCTGCGGCTGGCGCGCGCGTTGCTCAGCCAGCGCCGCCGTGCCCGTGGGAGGCGCCATGTTGGGAGTTGACGAGATGCTGGCCGCCCGGCTGGCGAAGCTCGGCCCGAAGCCGGCGGACGAAGCCAGCCAGGCCGTGAAGAAACGCTACAGCGAGGGGGTGTCGGAAGCGGTGGCGCTGGTGTTCGCCCAGGAACTGCGCGAGCGCGGGCTGCGCGGCACGCGGCCGCTGCGCGACGGCACCGAGGAGGGCAGCGGTGCGGAACGGCGCATGGCCGGCGGCATCGGCGCCAAGAAGGTGGACGTCACCTGGGCCACCGAGGAATCGGGTCTGCTGCTGGGCCTGTCCATCAAGTCGATCAACTTCCGCGACCCGCACACCGGCAATTTCCAGAAGAACCTGACCAACCGGCGCGGCGACATGCTGATGGAGGCGGTGACGCTGCACCGGCGTTTTCCGTATGCGGTGCTGGCCGGATTCTTTTTTCTCGACATCGGGGCGGAGTCCGACGCCACCCAGAACCGCGACGGCAGCGCGCGGCGGCGCTCCACCTTTCTCAACGCGCACACCAGGATGAAGCTGTTCACCGGCCGCGACGACCCGGCCGGCCGCGACGAACAGTTCGAGCGCATGTATGTGCTGCTGCTGGACACCACGTCCGGGCGGGTGGAGGTGCGCGCCACCGAAGTGGGCTATCCCGACACGCCGATGCCGCTGGCGGCAATGTTCGATGCGCTGGTAACGCTGGTGGCGGAGCGGAACCCCGATTTCTACCAGGTGCAGGACGGCGGGATTGTATCGGCGTTCTGAGGGGCTGCCGCGAAAGTCGCCGTAAACCGGAAAGGCCGTTGCCATGACGAGCGACACCGAAAACAACGATGCCGGGACCGAAGCCCTTGCGTGTTGGAAGGGGGGACTGTTTTGCGCCGAAAGCGTGGCGCTGACGCTGGCGCGGCGGCAGGGCATCGAGACCCCCCTTCTGCCAGCCATGGCCAGCGGATTCTGCGGCGGCATGGGCCATACCGCCGGTCCTTGCGGTGCGGTGACGGGCGCCGTCATGGGCCTGGGACTCGCCTTCGGCAGAACTGGCCCCCAGGATTCCACCGAGCGGGTCTACCAGGCGGTCACGACCCTGGTGCGGCAGTTCACCGAGGCATTCGGTGCGACGGATTGCGTCGATCTTCTGGGCTGCGACCTGGGCACGCCAGAGGGTCAGCGGATGTTCCGGGAGGCCAAGTTGCACCAGCGCTGCGCGATCTTCACCGAACGTGCGGCAAAACTGGCTGCTGACCTGATTGAGAGCGTAGCCCGGAATGCCAAAGCGCGGTAGGGCGTGTGTGAAACGGCCCCCGCGTGCAAGGGCTTTTGAGGCGGTTCCTGAGCAACAATTTTGCCTTTGGCGGGATCAATACGTCGTTGGTGTTCCGGCGAGTCTAAGTTTTATGAAGCTGCTGGGATCTCGCGCGGCGGCCACGGTCAAGCCGCTGGGTTGACGGCAATCGGCGCCTGAGCCTGCGCAACTGCGTCATCCATCAGAGCGGAAGCGTGCGCTGAGGCCTGCTGCCGGTCCGGTGGACACCAAGCCAGGATTTGCCGCCGGATTGGAAGCGAACACAACCAGCTTCGGTATCGTCGTTGAACTCGACTATTAGCGCGGGATGAGCGCTGAAGGGCGCGCCGATCCCGCTTTAACTCTTTGTTTGATCGCGTGATTCAGACCTCCGGCAATTCCGCCTCCGGTCATCACGCTCTAGCGCATGCTGGTCAATTTGCCAGAACTGCCGCATGATGCGCCGTGTCTGTTTGCCCGACTTTCCGCAGTTTCCAGAAAATCCTGCTCGATCAATGGATTGCCGTATGCGGGCTCGCCCTTGTTAACCGACTGAGTCTATTGATTTTTCTGGCGAAGCGCCAAAAGCCGGACTAGGATGCAATGCGTATCATGCGCGGTGGGGTGAAACGCCAGCATAGCGGGCCGATTCGGGAAACAAGTGCAATGTCAGGGGCTTCCGGCGAGAAATGACCACCGTACACCCGCAGGCTGAGGCCCACCAGGCCGTGCATATCGTCATCGTCGATGACTCGACCGCCAACCTCAAGCTCTATGCCAAGCTTGCGGCCGGTGTGGAGCCGAATGTCAGCGTCCATTCGTTCAACGACCCGCGCACCGCGCTGGAGTGGCTGGGCGACAACGACGCCGATCTGGTGATCACCGACTACAAGATGCCGTCGATGCACGGCGCGGAGTTCACCCGCCACATCCGGCGGGTGTCGACCTGCCCCGATGTGCCGGTAGTGGTGATGACCGCGTATGCCGACCAGGACTTCCGGATCGAGGCGCTGGAGGCCGGCGCCAGCGATTTCCTGCGCAACCCGGTGGACTATCTGGAGTTCCAGACCCGGGCACGGAACCTGCTGCGGCTGGGTCGTCAACAGCGGCTGATGCGCGACCACGCCTTCACCCTCGAGCGCGATCTGATCGAGAGCGAGAAATCGCGCGAACAGTTGCTACGCGACAGCGAGGCCCGCCTCGAGCGGGCGCAGGAAATCGCCCAAATCGGCAGTTGGGAGAGCGACCTCGCAACTGGCGAGGCGGTCTGGTCCAAGCAGCTCTACCGCATGCGCGGGCTCCCGCTCGACTTCAGGCCGACCCTCAGCAATCTGACAACCCATTTTCATCCCGCCGACATCCAGCCAATAGTGAACTGGTTCACGGATCTGGTGGCCGGACGGCAACGTGACCCGATCGAGGTCAGGATCAGGCGCCCGGACGGCGAAGAGCGCGTGAATCTCATCGAAGGGCGCCCGATCGTCGATCCCGATGGCGTCATCCGGCGTGTCGCGGGAATCGCTCAGGATATCACCGAGCGCCGGCTGATCGAACGCACCCTCGCGCAATCGCAGAAGATGGACGCCCTCGGCCAGCTCACCGGCGGCATGGCGCACGATTTCAACAACATGCTCGGCGTCATCATCGGCAACCTCGACCTGGTGAAGCCGTTGCTCGGCGCCAATGCCTTGGCGGGCGAACTGTGCTTGGAGGCACGCGATGGGGCGGTCCGCTGCGCCGATTTGATCCGCCGCCTGCTCGCCTTTGCCCGCCGCCAGTCGTTGCGGCCAGAGCAGACGGACGTGAACGTCCTGGTCAGCGACGTCTCCCGCATGCTTGGCCGTACGCTCGGCGAGCGCATCGCTCTGACGCTGGACCTCGATGTCACGTTGTGGCCGGTGAAGGTGGACGTTTCCCAGCTGGAGGCCGCCATGGTCAACCTGGCGACCAATGCCCGCGATGCGATGCCGAAGGGCGGACAGCTCTCCTTCGCCACGCGCAATATCACGCTCGACGCCGCCTATACGGCGCGCCATCCCGACGCGAGTGCCGGAGACTATGTCCTCATCGAGGTCTGCGACACCGGAGCCGGGATTCCGCCCGAGATCATCACGCGCATTTTCGATCCATTCTTCACCACCAAGGCGCCCGGCAAGGGGACTGGTCTCGGCCTGGCGATGGCTTTCGGCTTCGTCAAGCAATCCGGCGGTCACTTGACGGTTCACAGCGAACCCGGTGTGGGCACCACGTTCCGGCTTTACTTGCCGCGCAGCGACAGCGGTGAGACCTCGGCGGCCAGCGCGCCCAGCTCGGACGTGGTTGTGGGCGGCGCTGAGACCATCCTGGTGGTCGAGGACAATACGCAACTGCGCCGGACCGCGGAGCGGCAACTGACGGAACTCGGCTACAAGGTGCATGAAGCGGACAGCGCCTTGCCGGGGCTGGCGATGCTGTCGGGTGGGAAAAAGGTGGACTTGCTGTTCACTGATATCGTGCTGCCGGGGGCCATGGACGGGCTGGACCTGGCATACCGGGCCCAACGGTTGCGGCCTGGCCTGAAGGTGCTGCTCACATCCGGTTTCCCGGGCGGACAAGGCACCGATCAGCGCGTGGCGGACAGTCCGTTCCGCCTGCTCGGCAAACCGTATTCCTTCATGCAACTGGCGCAGACCGTCCGCATGGTGTTGGACAACGCCGGCAACGGGGTGGAATTGACGCCCCCCGGCCTTGCGACCGAGCCGGTGGGAGGGCCGGAAGAGTGATCCCGGGGAGCGAGCGGCCAGCCGATGCCTTGGGCGAGCAACTGCGCAGCGATTCGCCGCAGGTCATCGTGCTGGACCGGTAACTTGGCGACACCGACGCGCTGGTTCTGATGAGCGGCTTCCACGCACGGGTGCGTGAGACGGCACGCCTGCTGGGCAGACCCTCGGCCTGAAGCTCGCGGGGGCGTTGGAAAAGCGCCGCTGCAGGTGGGGGAACTCCAAAGGCTGTTTGAGCAACTGCAGTCCGCTGCCGAGCCGATCTCGGCCGGCCGGCTGCTGGAAGCCATCGCCAACGACGAGCCGAGTCTCTATTTTCAGCCGACCGTGCACCATAATCCGAAAGAGTTGAGAAAACTGGAACCGCTAGTCCGCTGGGAGCATCCAATCCTGGGGCGGATCGCGCCGGGCGCGCAGGGCTATCTCATCGCCGTCCGATGCCGGTCGCGGCGGTTCCCGCCTGGCTGGCGATCTGGCTGCACAGCGGCCAGGGAACGCCGGAGGAAGGTCTCCGGTCCATCACACGATGGCCACAGGCCCGGTGAGCGGGAAGCGGCGCCGGCGCCAGCGGAGATCGGCGACGATGCCGTGCAACTGTCTCCCCGGCAGTTCGAGGTCATGCGGAACTGTCCGAGGGGCGGTCGGTAAAGGAGATCGCCCGGCGGCCGTAAAATCGTTATGAAAGCGATTTCATTCGCGTCGCCGATGTCTTCGATCTGCGCTAAAATTGGGCCGTGGCTCTTTTTCCACACCGCAAGACAAACCGGCTTCCGTAATGACAGGGCATCGACGGGGATTAAACCATATCAAGCGGTTTCATTCGGAAATCGGCAAAACTTAGGCTAAACTCCGGGCCAGTCGATGTCTCGCCTTCGTTGGCACGGGGGGCACCTCCGAGAGTCGCTGAAGCAACTGCAACCCAATGGGAGATGACAATGACCTTTATCCATGACCAGCAGCAATTTGCCCGAAACTTGCCCGCCGCGCCGCCGCCCGAACTCGGCGTCGCGGACCGTCCCGATCCGATTCTCACCTCCGTTGCCGACGAAGATCCGATCAGCCACGCCGCGCCGCGCGACGTAGTGGCCAGCCAGCAGTTCGCCAGCCTGGATGTGGCGTTGACGGAAGAGGACCGTGCCTTCTGGTGCTTCATGAAGCCCGAGCGACGCCCGAGCTTCACCCTTGAACTGCTGGCCGACCTGACGCGAGTGCAGCGGCTGATCGGCAGCCTGTTCGCCGACGCCCCCCGCGGCGCACCGGCGCCATTCGACTATGTCATCCTGGGATCACACGCGCCGGGCGTGTTCAACCTGGGCGGCGATCTGGAACTGTTCGCCGAGAAGATCCGTCGTGGTGAGCGCGAGGAACTGCGCCGCTACGCGTGGGCCTGCGTCGCTGTCGGCTACGCCAACTACACCGGCTACGGCCAGGGCGTGATGACGATCGCGCTGATCCAGGGTGACGCGCTGGGCGGCGGAATGGAAGCGGCGCTGTCGTGCGACATGCTGGTTGCCGAACGCCAGGCGAAATTCGGCCTGCCGGAGATCGTGTTCAACCTGTTCCCCGGCATGGGCGCCTACAGCTACCTGTCGCGGCGCGTGGGCATGCTGAAGGCGGAACAGATCATCTTGAGCGGCCGCGTCTACACCGCCGAGGAGATGCATGGGCTCGGCGTCGTGGACATGCTGGTCGATGAGGGCGAAGGCGAGCGCGCGGTCCGTGAGCACATTGCCCGCAACCGGTCGCGGCGCCTGGGGCAGTCGGCCATCTACAAGGTGCGGCGGCGGGTGAACCCGGTCTCGCTCGACGAATTGCGCGACGTCACCGACCTCTGGGTGGACACCGCGCTGCGCCTGTCCGAGCAGGACCTGAGCAAGATGTGCCGGATTGCCGCGGCCCAGGATCGCTTCCGCGCTCGCACGGCGAAGCAGCAGCTGGCCATGGCCTGATGACGAACCGCAGCAGCCCGACCGGATGACGCGTTGTCAGCCGGTCGGGCCGCTGGTAGCCAAAGAGGGGTGGTCAGGCGTCACCCCGGTTTTGCGCCGCCGGTCTGGCGGCGCGCTCGGCGAGGGCTGCAGCCACCCGGTCGAGCTCTGCCGCGATCTGCTCCAAATACGCCTTCGCGTGGCTGCGTAGCGCATCGCCGGAGATGGTCTCGAACGGAAGACAGAGCTTGGCGAGTGGCTGGGCGCCCATGTTCGTGGCGATGCTGCGGATCGCGTGCGACCGGTCGCGGAACGCGCCCACATCGCCCTGCGCCGTCGCGACACGCAGCTCCGCCAGTCTGGCACGCGCCTCCGACTGGAAGCTCTCGGCGATCTCGGCGACGAATTCCTCGCCCCCAAGTGTGCTCAGCCGCAGCAGCACGTCGGCGTCCAGCGCCGGTACGGCGGGGCGGAACCGCGGATGGGTCGCGATCTCCGTCACCCGCGGATCGACGGCGTCCGGCACCAACGGATCCGCCCGCCCCTTGCGGACGATGTCATCGATGAACGCCAGCATCATCGCCGGCTCGACCGGCTTGACCACGCAGGCGTCCATCCCCGCCTGCAGGCATCGCTCGCGCGTTTCCGGCGTGGCGTCGGCGGTCAGCGCGATCAGCGGTACGCGCTGCTGGCCGAGGGCGGTGAACCGGTAGATCTTCGCCGCCTCGATCCCGCTCACGCCCGGCATGTTCACATCCAGAATCGCTGCGTCGAACTCACCCTCCGCCAGCGCGTCGAGGGCCTGCTCGCCGTCGCTCACCACCGTCACCTCGTGCCCCGCGGAACGCAGGATCCGCTCCAGCACCCGCTGGTTCGTGGTGTTGTCGTCGGCGATCAGGACGCGGTAGCGCGCCCGTTCCAGTGCCAGAGCCGGCGCCTTGTCCGTCGCCGCGGCCACGCCGTGTTCGCCGGCAACGAAATGCAGCACGTTGGCAAGTTCGCGCTCATCGACCGGCAGGTTCAGGATGCTGGCGAAGGCAGTGCGCCACGGCCCCGCCGGCAGGCCGTCGAACGGCGTGTCGCGAACCGCGACAAACGACAGCGCGCCGGACTCACAGAGTTGATGGAACGGCCGCACGGGTGCTCCCGGACCCGGATTGGCGAACCCCAGGATGCAACAGCCGTCCAGCTGGAGTTCGGGGTCGGCGAATTCTGGCCTGTCGGGTACCGTGTCGTCGACGTACTCGACCCGCACGCCCCATTGCGCCAGCTGCCCCAGCAGCGGGGCGACGGTCCCCGGCCGCGCGGCCAGCACGAAGGCGCGCAGGTCGGCAAAGCGCGCCGGATCGGCCGGCAGCGGCTGCTGGCGGCCGAAATCGAGATCGAACCAGAAGTTGCTGCCCGCGCCCGGGGCGCTGCGCACGCTGATCTCGCCACCGAGCAGGCGGACGAACTTGCGGGTGATGGCAAGGCCGAGACCGGTTCCGCCGTAACGCCGCGCGATCGTCTCGTCGGCCTGGGTGAAGGTCTCGAAGATCCGTTCCTGCGCCTCGGGCATGATCCCGATGCCGGTATCGACCACCTCGAAGCGCAGCCGGGAGCGCTCCTCGTCCTGCTGCACGACGTCCACCGCCACGGTGACGCTGCCGCTGGCGGTAAACTTGATCGCATTGCCGACCAGGTTCAACAGCACCTCGCGCAGCCACCCGCTGTCCCCCACTAGCCGCAGCGGCACGCGTGCTGCGGCGTGCACGTTCAGCCGCACACCCTTGGTCCGCGCCTGCGACAGGAAGATGGTCCGGATTTCGCTCAGCAGCCGGGCGAGGTCGAATGGCTCCCGGTTGACAGGCATCCGCCCGGCCTCGATGCGCGACAGATCGAGGATGTCGTTGATCAGCATCAGCAGGCAACGCGCCGAGGTCATGATCGTCTGGCTCATCTCGACCTGATCGGCGTCGAGCTTGCTGCTCTCCAGCATGGCGCCCATGCCGATGATCGCGTTCAACGGCGTCCGCAGCTCATGGCTGACGCTGGCGAGGAACAGCGATTTCGCCTGGTTGGCCCGCTCCGCCTGGAGCCGCGCCTTCGACAACGAGTTGATGAGCGCAAGCGCGTAGAGCGGCAGTACGACCAGCCCGAGCACCACGCCGGCGGCCAGCACCGGCTGCCCGCTCCAGAACGGCGTCGTCGCCGCGACGGCCGCGAAGCCCCAGATCGAGAGTCCCATCGCCGCCAGCAGGAAGCGGGGGCCGAAGCGGAACCCGTTGCCGAAGACCACCCAGATATAGGCCGGGAACAGCCAGGCGGTGCTGCCACCGCCGACATGGAGCTCATAGGAGGTCGCCCATACATCGAGCAGCAGCGCGAGGAACCGGCGTACCCGCGCCGGGGTGGGGCACGCGTAAAGATGGACGAGAACAACTGTGCACAGCAGAAGATTCACGCTCGCCGCCAGCACCGGCCAGCCGGTCAGCAGCCCGCGCGACCCGGCCCACAGGTTGTAGCCGAGCCCCAACACGGCGGCGGCCAGCCGGTTGAACACCATCTGGTATTCGTCGCTGATCCTGACGGCTGCCCACAGCCTGCGCGCATGGTCCAACAGCGGCACGTATGGCGGCATGTCGCGGTTCATCATGGCTGCACGGTGGCCGGCGCGTCCGCCACCGTCGGCTGCCGGTAAGCGGGCTGCTGGTGGGAAGGCGGTTCGGCCGGCCTGGTCAGATCGACCGCGGCTCCGCCTCGCAGGAACGCCTCGAACTGGCGAACGTCCATCGGGTAGCCGGTGTAGTAACCCTGCACGAAATGACAGCCGGCCTGCCGCACCTGCTCAAGCTGGTAGGCCGTCTCCACCCCTTCGGCGACCACCTCGATGTTGAGTGCGCGGCCGAGGCTGACGACCGCGTGGACGATCGCGGCGTTCGGCGTTTCGAGGCTGGCCACGAACGACCGGTCGATCTTCAGTTGGTCCACGTGCAGGCTGGTCAGCCGCGCCAGCGAGGAATAGCCGGTGCCGAAATCGTCGATCGAGATCTGCACGCCGCGCTTGTGCAGATCCGCGAGGTCCCCCATGGCGGAACGGGTGTGCTGCAGCAGGCCCTCCTCGGTCAGCTCGATGCCCAGCAACGTCGGCGGCAGGCCGGTGTTGTCCAGTTCGCGCATCACGGTGTCGAAGATGGTGGAGGTGGAGAACCGCAGCGGCGAGAGATTGACCGACACGCGGATCGGGTTGGCCAGTGTCTTCATCCAGGTCTTGGCCTGCTGGCAGGCCTCGCGCAGCACCCACTGGTCGATCTCCTGGATCAACCCGGTCTCTTCCGCGACCGGCAGGAAGCCGGCGGGCAGCACCAGGCCCTCGTGCGGGCTCTGCCAGCGGATCAACGCCTCGGCGCCCACCACCATGCCGCTGCGCAGGTCGACCTGGGGTTGGTAATGCAGCACGAACTCTCCGGCTTCCAGCGCGGTGCGCAGCGAGCTTTGTAGCCGGATCACCTCGTGCGCCTGCGACAGCATCTCGTCGGCGAAGAAGGCAAAGCCGTTCCGCCGGCCAGCCTTGACGCGGTACATCGCCAGGTCGGCGTTCTGCAGCAGTTCCTCCAGACTCCGGCCATCCTTCGGATAGAGCGTGACGCCGATGCTGGCGCTGGTCGCCACCTTGCGGCCGTCGATCATGAAGGGATCGAGCAGGATCTGGTTGATGCGGCCAGCGAACCGCGCCGCGTCGGCGGGGCTTTCCACCGCGGCCTGCATGACGGCGAACTCGTCGCCGCCGAGGCGGGCGACGATGTCGTCGGCGCCGATCGCCGCTTGCAGCCGCTGCCCCACCGCTTGCAGCAGCCGGTTGCCGAATTGGTGGCCCAGCCCGTCGTTGACGTATTTGAACCGGTCCAGGTCCAGGTAGTGCAGCGCGAAGACCCGCCCGCTGGCGCGCCGCTCCGCCATCGCATGCTGCAGCCGGTCATGGAGGTAGGCGCGGTTCGGCAGCATGGTGAGATGATCGTGCTGCGCCTGATGCACCAACCGGGCCTCCGCCCGCTTGCGCTCGGTGATGTCGAGCGAGGTGGTCAACACGCCGACCGTCTTGCCGTCGGCGTCGTGCAGCGGCGACTTGACGGTCACGAAATCGCGGCATCCGCCGGCCCCGTCGGTGAACATTTCCTCGAACCCGTCCAGCGCCTTGCCCGACTCCCGCACCTGCCGGTCCAGCCGTTCCACGTCGGGGCTGCCATCCCGCTGGCGGGCGGCGGCGCCGAGCACCGAGCTCTGATAGGCGTTGACGAAGATGCAGTTGCCCTGGGTATCGGTGGCGCTGATCATGGCGGGCACCGTATCGATCACCTGTGCGAGCCATTCCCGGCTGTCGCGCAGCAACTGGTCGCGCGATTTCTCGCTCTCGATCAGATCGCGCTCGAGGGTGAAGGCGCGGTCGCGCATCAGCCGCTGGTGACGACCCAGCCGCAGCAGGTTCCGTGCCCGGGTCTGGAACTCCAGATAGTCCACCGGGTTGCGCAGGAAATCGCTGGCGCCGGCCTGCAACGCCTCGATCCGGAAGTCCTGGTCGGCATACGCGGTCATCACCACCACCGGAACCTCGGGGCAGGTCGGCACCCGCCGGATGTGGCGGGTGAACTCGGCGCCATTCATCGCCGGCATCTTGTAGTCGGTGACCACCAGATCGGCGGCATTGTCGCCCAGCCACTCCAGCGCGGTGCGTGGGTCGTTGAACGAATGGACGCTGACATTCGGCTCCACACCGGCCGCAAGCTTGGCATAGAGCTTGAGGTTGGCCGTCGAGTCATCGACGATGACAATATGCACGGCCTGGTGGACCTCAACCTGCCGGTGTGTGGTGGCCATTTCTTGCCGAAAGTCCCTGACGTTGCACTTGTTTTCCGAATCCGGCCACAATGCCGGCGGATCACGCCGCCGCCTGTGACGCGCCCTGTATCTTAGTCCGCTTTCCCATGTTTTGCCAGAAAAATCAATAGACTCAGTAAGTTAACATGATCGAGGCCGGTGGACTAAGCTGTTGATCGCGCACGGCTTTCCAAAAAAATGCGAACAGTCGAGACAACATACATGGCGCATCGTCCGGCGGTCCTGGCAAAACGACCAACATGTGCTAATAGTCGAGTTCAACTTCTGGGGCTGGTTGTGTCCGCGTCCAATCCGACCTCCGTCTGCGCCGGACCCGCCGCGTGCCCCGGCACCACCCCGGACAGAGTGGCCGGATGGGTGGCTGTCGTGGCAATCGTGGTGGGGGGCTGGCACGGCGCGGCCCATGCCAACGGGTTTCAGATCCGGCCCGGCAGCCCCGACTGGTCCGCCAACGCCTTCGCCGGCACGGCCGCGAAGGGCTACGATGCCAGCACCGCCTGGACCAACCCGGCGGCCATGGTCAATGTGGATGGCAACGAAATCGACCTTGGCATCAACGGCCTGTTCCCGACCATCGACTTCAGCGGACAGGATGACCTTGGCGGCCGCCCGCTCTCCGGTTCCTCGGGCGGCAATGCCGGCCCAGCGACCCTGATTCCGTCGCTGGAGAATGTCTGGAGCCTTTCACACGACCTCAAGCTCGGCCTGTCCATGGAGGTGCCGTTCGGCCAGCGCACCGTCTATCCCGGCGACTTCGTGGGCCGCTACCAGGCGCTGGTCTCCTCGATCAGCGATGTCGAGATCGGGCTGTCGGCGGCCTACCGGCTGACGCCGACGTTGTCGATCGGCGGCGGCCCGATCTTCGACTATC
>Ga0181520_10004586_pt1 | contig 22944 bp, 18 predicted proteins | sample PEATcosm2014_Bin_29_FD_132451 | JGI IMG/M metagenome (GOLD analysis project Ga0181520, IMG submission 132451) | Peatland microbial communities from MTU Mesocosm Facility, Houghton, MI, USA - PEATcosm2014_Bin02_30_metaG | ecosystem: Environmental > Terrestrial > Soil > Wetlands > Peat | place...
ACTTGTTGGTTCTTGTAGGATTCCGCCGTGCGGTCCATAGGCAAGGGTAAAGGAACGGAGGCCAGCGCGCCAATTGGAGATTGCGGAGCGGCTTTGCGGGTCGAACCCTGGCTATCGGACTGCATCGAGCGGCATTCTTGTGTCGTTAGTAGGAATATCGTCCAGGGGACACATTTGCATGTGCTTTTGGTCACAGGGGGAGGGGGAGGCTGCGAAGGATCGTGCCGAACGGGAGCATCGGGTACCGCATTTTAGGACGACGGAGCGGCGGGTGGCGCGATTCCTGAGGATTTCCGCCGAGAATCAGGCCGCAGTTGCCTCTACCGGCGTGCCGAATCCTGAAAACCCTTCTGCATGTTGGGACACCAGGAGCTTGTCGAGGCCCACGACGGCAAGAATCTCCGCGACGTGTGGAGAGGGATTGGAGATTGTGAAGTCGTGGCCCGCCTGTCGCGCGTCGCAATAGAGCGTGATGAGAGCGGCCAGGCCGGCAGCATCGATACGCGTGACGGCTGCGAGATTGAGTGTGACGCATTGCCGGCGCACCATCGGCATGAAGCGCTCCAACAGGGTGGCTTCGGTGCCTCTCACGATTTCCGTAAACTCGCCCGCTGCAATGGGTGGAATTTCTGTGCAGCACATGGTGTCATTCATGGCATCCTCCTCGAGAGTGTCGCCCCGGGGGGGCGAATCATGAGGCATCCGGTCGATCTCCCGCCCACCCCGCCCTGAAATTCGCTCCATCGCGAGAGCTATGCTGAATTCGCATGGGGCCCGAGGGGCTCAGGGGGATCGAACGGTACAGTGACCTATACGCACACCAGCGTTTGATGGTTCCATGGGTGATCTTTCCGCAAATTCGGAGCCCGTTTTGACGAGGGAGCAGGCGCGCGCCTGGGCGCTGGAGGCGGGCTTTCAGGAAGCCGGACTGGTGGCGTTGCCCTATGCTGCAGAGACGCGCGATGCAGAACGATTTCGCGAGTGGGTTGCCGCCGGCCGCGCGGGAACGATGGGCTACCTGAAGCGAAAGTCGGAGGACGGGCAGTTGCTGCGCGAACGCGCGGAGATTCCCTTTCCCTGGGCGCGGTCGGCGCTGGTGTGTTTTGCCAGCTACACCTTCCCGTCAGAACCTCTCTCAACCAAAACGGCAGAGCGCGGGAGCGCGTGGATTGCGCGTTATGCCTGGACGAGTCGCGTTTTGCCGAGCAGTGTGTTGGCCGGCCGTGGCGACCCGAAGGGCGAGCGGCGGCCGAGCGATTATCACAAGGTGTTGCTCAAGCGGATTCGCGCGGTCGAGGCGCGGCTGCACGAGCAGCTTGGCGAATTTGAATCGCGAGCGTACGTCGACACCGGACCGATTGTCGAGCGGGCGCTGGCGACCGCAGCTGGGCTTGGCTGGACGGGGAAGAATACGTGCCTGATTCATCAGCGCCTCGGGTCGTTTGGGTTTCTGGCGGTACTTTTGACGTCATTGGACGTGAGCGAGGGAGCGAGGGAGCAAGCCACCCCAGCGAGCAACGACCGCTCGCCGGGGGCCCCGGCAGGGAGCGTGGCGGCGGGGCAGTGGCCCGGGCTGCAGGTCGCGGATCGCTGCGGCAGTTGCACGCGCTGCATCGAAGCCTGCCCGACAGATGCGCTCATCGCTCCTTACCAGATGGATGCTTCGCGCTGCATCTCGTATTTGACCATCGAGCACAAGGGGCCGATCGCGGAGGAGTTCGCCGCGAACATGGGCAGGCAGGTTTTCGGCTGCGACATCTGCCAGGATGTGTGCCCCTGGAATCGGAAGTCGCAGGAAAAAGCGCTGCACAGCGGTCCGATGGCCATCGACGCCGAACTCGTGCCGCGCCCGGAGCTGGTCAATCCCGCACTGGAGTGGTTGGCTTCGCTCGACGAGCAGTCCTTCGAACGCCAATTCAACGGGTCGCCGGTGCGTCGCGCGGGATTTCTCGGCCTCAAGCGCAACGTCGCGATCGCCATGGGCAACAGCGAACTGGCTCGGTTCGCGCCGCAGCTTGAAGCATGGACGGCGGCGGCTGATGAAGGTCTTCGCATTGCCGCGCGATGGGCGCTGACGCGGCTGCGCCGCGATTGATCGATTTATCGCGCATCCAACCGCTTGAAGTCAAAGCCAGCGCCGAGCGCGGTCCAGCGAGCCTGAGCCGAACCGGCTATCCTTGGGTGAGCACCTTCATTCATCTGCGCGCATCGAATCGGGACGACGAAGAGCGGGAACGGCGGAGCGCGCATCACCGCAAGAAGACCCTAAGGGATTGAATTGTGCCTGATGGTTTGGAATCCGCGTCTGACGTTGCAGCCGACATCGGCAGCGCCGGCGCCGCTGTGGCTGCCGCCGCCACCGGCCCGGCCGAAAAGGCCACCCAGTCCAAATGGTACCTCTGGCGCAAAAGCGGCACTGCGCTCATCGCTTATCTGCTCGACAGCGAGGTGCACACCTTCGCCTTCAGCGTTGCCGCCAACGCCATCATTTCGTTTATTCCCTTCGTCGTGCTTCTTTACACGCTGGCGCTCTCGGTCTTTCACTCCGAAGCGATGAGGGGTGTAGTGGACGACATGGTCAACTACTTTCTGCCGTCGGCCACCACGACAAAGGACTGGGTGGCGAACACCATCGTCAGTGAGGCCGTGCTCCCGCTGTTGAAGCATCATGGCGCGCAGGCTTTTTCGCTGGTGATGATCCTGATTGCGTGCACGGGCATTTTCCTGCCGTTGGAGGTGGCTCTCAACCAAGCATGGGGAGTGAGCAAGAGCCGCAACTACCTGTTCAACCAGACCATCGCCGTCGGATTGGCGCTGCTGATGGTGGGACTGGGCGTGGCCAGCATGGTGGTGAATGTGAACGTAGACAAGGTGCTCGCTTTTGCTCTGCTGCATGACTCAGACAACTGGTTCTTCCGGATTCTGAACTACTCTTATGATGCTCTGACCTACGTTTGGCTGGCGGTCTCAACGGGCGTCGCGTCGATCTTGTTCTTCTTCTCTGTGTACTACATTCTGCCCAACCGCAAGGTGCCTTGGCGGCCGGTGATGCGCACATCCATCATCACTGGAGGCGTCTGGCTGATTTCGAGGTTCATCTATGCGGCGGTGTTGCCGCATCTGAATTTCCAGGCGCTTTACGGACCGTTTTATGTCTCGGTGGGACTGCTCTTCTGGGCGTATATTTCCGGACTGATCCTGTTCGCCGGAGCGCAGTTCAGCGTGGCGCGGCTGGGAAATACGGGGCATAAGGGATAGCTCCGGCGGCCAGCAGGTTCCGCACGGCTTCTTGATGCTCTGGCCCCTGATCCTCGGACCCTGTTTTCTATCTTTTTCGCTTTGTCTTCGCCAAGGTCTTTGCGCTACTCTCTTGAGAGCAGCATGTCCCCGCACCCACCCAATTCGCTTGAAATCTCCGACCCGTTTGCCTGTTTTCACCCGGTGACGGCGGAGTGGTTCAAGGCCGTCTTCGACGCGCCCACCGCTCCGCAGCGCATGGGCTGGCCTGTGATCGCGCGCGGCGAGAATGCGCTGATCCTTGCGCCGACGGGCACAGGCAAGACGCTTGCTGCGTTCCTGTGGTGCCTTGACCGGCTGATGCTGCAGAACAGGGAACAGGGAACAGGGATCAGGGATCAGAAGAGCAGGGAACAAGGGAGCAAGGGAGCAAGGGAGCGAAACGACACCGCGAGGACAGGCTGCCGCATTGTCTACGTCTCGCCGCTGAAAGCGTTGGCAGTCGACGTCGAGCGGAATTTGCGTTCGCCACTTGCCGGCATGGCCAACATGGCGAGGCGCATGGGCGTTCCGTTTCATGAGCCGCTCATCAGCGTGCGCACTGGCGACACGCCGCAGCGCGAGCGGGCACGCTTCGCGCGTCATCCCGCCGAAATTCTCATCACCACTCCCGAGTCGCTCTACCTGATTCTTACTTCGCAGGCGGCGGAGGCGTTGCGCACCGTCGAGACGGTGATCATTGACGAGATTCACGCGCTGGTTCCCACCAAGCGCGGCGCGCATCTGGCCTTGACGCTGGAACGCCTGCAGGCGCTGACCGCAAAACCGCTGCAGCGCATCGGACTCTCAGCCACGCAGCGGCCGCTCGAAGAAGTAGCGCGATTCCTCGGCGGAGTGGAAGTGCAGGGAACGGAAAAACCTGGAACAAGGGACCAAGGGAACGAGGGAACAAGAAGGCAAAAACTGGGGAGCAACGACGAGGGGAAAGTTACTCGCGAACCAGGAGACTCTGCGGCTGATGACGCAGAAGGCACAGATGCTCATTCCTCGGTCCCTCGGTCCCTTGGTCCCTTGGTCCCTGATGTGGGGGACGCCACGCCGCTTCGCTACCGGCCGGTCACCATCGTCAACGCCGCCGCGCCCAAGCAGCTCAAGCTGCGCATCGAGGTCCCCGTAGAAGACATGGCGCGCCTGGGCGAGATGGAGGAGATTCCCTCAGGCCCGGCCTCGCAGACGCCTCGGCGCGTCTCCATCTGGAACGCAATTCATCCGCGGCTGCTCGAAATCATTCGCGAGCGCAACTCGACGATTCTCTTCGTGAACGCTCGCCAGACCGCCGAGCGTCTTGCCGGAGCACTCAACGACCTGGCCGGCGAACCGATCGCTCGCGCGCATCACGGCTCGCTGGCTGCAGCGCAGCGCTCCGTCATCGAGGAGCAGCTTAAGGCCGGGCAGATTAAAGCGTTGTGCGCCACCTCGACGCTCGAGTTGGGCATCGACATGGGCGCCGTCGACCTCGTGATTCAGATCGAGTCGCCGCCCTCCGTCGCCAGCGGCATGCAGCGCATCGGCCGCGCCGGTCACCATGTGGACGCGGTGAGCGAAGGCATTCTCTTTCCCAAGTACCGCGCCGATCTGGTTGCTTGCGCGGCAGTGACGCGCGCCATGCACGATGGCCACATCGAGTCGACGCGCTTCCCGCGCAATCCTCTCGATGTGCTGTGCCAGCAGTTGGTGGCCATTGTCGCGAATGCAGGGACCAAGGGAACGAGGGACCGAGGGAACAAGAAAACAGGGAACAGGAATCAGGGAACGGGGATCAGAAAGAAGAATTCGGCTGCCCCGCTCTTGCCCGCACTCTTCGACGAAGAGACGCCGCGGGAGTGGGATCACACGAACTCCGCTAACTCCGCTAACTCCGCTAACCCCGCTGACTCCGCTGCTGCCGAAGTTTCCGTCGACCTGCTATTCAACCTCGTGCGCGGTGCGGCGCCGTTCGGATCGCTCTCGCGTGCGGCTTTCGACGGCGTGCTCGACCTGCTCAGCGGCCGCTATCCCTCCGATGAGTTTGGCGAGTTGCGTCCGCGGCTCACATGGGATCGAGTGCGCAATGTTGTCACAGCCCGCGATGGCGCGGCCCGCCTGGCGATTCTGAATGCCGGAACCATCCCCGATCGCGGCCTCTACGGCGTCTTCCTCGCGTTCACCGATGGCAAGCCGGTGCGCGTGGGCGAGCTCGACGAAGAAATGGTCTTCGAGTCGCACCCCAACGAGACGTTCATCCTCGGCGCGTCCACATGGCGCATCACCGACATTACGCACGACCGCGTGCTGGTGACTCCCGCTCCGGGTGAGCCGGGCAAGATGCCGTTCTGGAAGGGCGACGGCCCCGGCCGCCCGCTCGAATTTGGCCGGCGAATTGGAGCAATGGTCCGCGAGCTGCGCGCGTTGCCGCAAGCCGCCGCATTGACGCGCCTGGTCAACGAGCACGATCTCGATCCCGGCGCTGCGGAAAACTTGCTCCGCTTTCTCGCCGACCAGGCTGAGGCCACCGAGCAGGTTCCCGACGACCGGACGATCGTCGTCGAGCGCTGCCGCGACGAGCTTGGCGACTGGCGCGTCTGCGTGCTGACGCCATTCGGCAGCCGCATTCACATTCCCTGGGCGATGGCCGTGGCTGCGCGCATCCGCGCGACAGGCGGACCTGAGGTGGAAACACTGTGGGGCGACGACGGATTCGTCCTTCGCTTCCCTGACACCGACGAGGCGCCCGATGCAGATTGGATTCTTGTCGAGTCCGCCGAAGCCATGCAGCTTGTGTTGCGCCAGTTGGGATCGACGGCGCTGTTTGCCGGGCGATTTCGCGAGGCGGCGGGCCGCGCGCTGCTGCTGCCGCGCCGCCGCGCCGACCAGCGTTCGCCGCTTTGGCAGTTGCGCAAACGCTCCTACGATCTGCTCAGCGTGGCCTCGCGCTATCCCCAGTTTCCGTTGCTGCTGGAGGCCTATCGCGAGTGCCTGCGCGACGTCTTCGATATGCCGGCGCTCATCGAGACTCTGCGCGCCATTGAGCAGCGCCAGCTCCGCGTGCATGTGGTGGAGACGCGCAAGCCATCGCCCTTCGCCGCTTCGCTCCTCTTCAGCTACGTGGCCAACTTCATGTACGAAGGCGACGCGCCGTTGGCCGAGCGACGTGCGCAGGCATTGACAATCGATCAGGATCAGTTGCGCGAATTGCTGGGCGAGGCCGACCTGCGCGAGTTGCTCGACGCCAATGCAATCGCGGAGGTTGAAGAGGCAGCGCAGTGCCTTGCCGAGAATTACCGCGCACGTTCCGCCGACGGAATTCACGATCTGTGCCTGCGCCTTGGCGATCTTTCGCGCGAGGAACTGGGTCGCCGAGTTACTTCGCCTGAACTGCTCAATCACATCGACCGGCTCGTTCGCTCGCGGCGTCTGCTGGAATTGCGCATCGCCGGCGAAAAGCGCATGATCGCCGCCGAAGACGCTGCGCGCTACCGCGACGGTCTTGGAATTCCTCTGCCGCCCGGATTGGCGGCTGCGTTGCTCGAGCCGGTGGCCCATCCAGTGCTCGAATTGGTGCGGCGCTACGCGCGCACGCACGGTCCGTTCACGCTGCGCGAGGCTACGGACCGGTTTGCGCTCGACACTGAAGCCGTCGAGAGCGCGTTGCGGCAGCTTGTGCATGAGGGCCGCGTACTGGAAGGCGGTTTCCGTCCCGGTGGGCTGCATCGCGAATGGTGCGACGCGGAGATCCTGCGGCAAATTCGCCGCAAGTCGCTGGCCAAGCTGCGCCGTGAAGTTGAGCCGGTGGAGCAGCACACGCTGGCGCGCTTCCTCACGCACTGGCAAGGCGTGCTCGCGCCGCGCCGCACCGGGACTGCGCATCTCGACGCACTGCTCGACGCCATTGAAAGCCTGCAGGGCGCACCGTTGCCCGCATCGCTGCTCGAATCGTCAATTTTGCCCGCGCGCATTGCCGATTTCACATCCGCTGGGCTCGACACGCTGATCGCCGCCGGCGAAGTCGCGTGGGCTGGTGTCGAGCCAATTGGTGAACGCGATGGCCGCATTGCGCTGTTCCTCGCCGACAAGCTTCCGCTGCTGGCGCAGCAGCGTCCGATCGTCAATTCGGGCCTTGACCCGCTCACCCAGCGTGAAGAAAAGCTGCTCGCGGTGCTTGAGGCGACCGGCGCGAGCTTTTTCGATTCGCTACATGAAGAAGCAGGCGCAGGCTATCCCGGCGAAACAATCGAAGCGCTCTGGAGCCTTGTGTGGCGCGGGCTGATTACGAATGACTCGCTTCACGCCCTGCGCGCGTACATCGCCCGGCCTGAGAGTGCCCGTACTCCTCGCCGCTATCAAACCGGCGCGGTCTTCCGCTCGCGACGCACTACGCCGCCCACGGCGCAGGGGCGCTGGTCATTATTGCCGCTTCGCCCCGCGGGGCAAAGCGCCGAAGACCTGCGGCGAACAACGACCGAGCGCAGCCATGCGCTGGCGCTGCAACTGCTCAACCGCTATGGCGTGCTGCTGCGCGAGTCTGTCGCAGCGGAAAACGTGCCCGGCGGATTCAGCGCCGTTTATGACGTGCTGAAGGCGCTCGAAGAGAGCGGGCGGATTCGGCGCGGCTATTTCGTCGGCGGATTGGGCGCGACGCAGTTTGCGCTACCGGCGGCGGTCGATTTGCTGCGCCAGTTGCGCACCGAACCGCCAGCCGAGAAGCCCGAATTCGTGCAACTCGCTGCGACGGATCCCGCCAATCCGTATGGATCTGTGTTGCACTGGCCCGAGCTTCCGGTGATGAATGAAGATTCGGAGTCCGCGCCGAGGATTCTCACGCGGGCTGTCTATGCTGAAGTGATCCTCCGCAACGGCGAGCTCGTCGCTTGGCTCAAGCGTGGCAATCCCAACCTGCTGGTCTTTTTGCCCGCTGAGGAGCCGGAACGCTCGCAAACAGCCGCGGGGCTGGCGCATTTTCTCTGCACGCGCGGACAGCAACGAATGCACGCCAGCAGTCATGAGGGCGTGCTGATCACCACCATCAATGGCCAGCCGGTCGCCGCGCATTCGATGGCACGCTTTCTAATGGATGCGGGCTTTCATCCTGGGCCGCTGGGAATGCATCTGCGCCGCATTCCGCTCGCGATCGTGCATGCCGAGCCGAGTCGGCCCGAGGTTCAATAAGCAATGCCTGAAGGCGACACCATCTTTCGCACCGCGCGCAACATCGGCCGTGCGCTCGCCGGCAAACCGGTCACCGGCTTCCGGTCGACATTCCCACTCCTCACGCGATTCAACGACGACACGCCGCTCGTTGGCCAGACGGTCGATCAAGTCGAAGCCCGCGGCAAATGGCTGCTTATTCATTTTTCCGGAGGCGGAATCCTCACCTCGCATTTGCTGATGAACGGCCGCTGGCACATCTACCGGCAGGGCGAGCGCTGGCAGGCGCCGCGGTTCCATATGCGCATCGTGATCGAGAACAGCGAGTACCAGGCGGTCGGTTTTCGCGTGCCGGTAGCGCGGATGCACACGGAACAATCGCTCGCCCGCGACATACATGTCGCCCAGCCCGCCAACGATCTGCTCAGCGAGGAGTTCGACGCCGAAGCCGCCCTCGCGCGCCTGCTGGGCCGTCGGCACGAAGCACTCGCCGACGTCCTTCTCGATCAAACAGTTCTTGCCGGCGTCGGCAATGTCTTCAAATCGGAAATCTGCTTCGTCCAGGGCCTTCATCCATTTCGCGCCGTCGGAACGCTGAATCGTGAAGAGGCCGCCGCAACAATCGCCATCGCGCAAAAGCTGCTGCAAGCCAACGTGCTCGAAGATTCCGGCGACCTCATCGTCACCTATCGCGGCCAGCAGCGGCGCACCACGCACGCGTCCGATCCCGGGGCGAGCCTGTGGGTCTATGGCCGCGCGGGCGAGCCGTGCCGCCGCTGCGGCGAGCCGATTCGCCGCCGCATTCAAGGCGCAGACGCGCGCGTCACCTTCTGGTGCCCGCGCTGCCAGCCCATGCCGGACGGATCGGTCGTAGACGGCTGACGAGAATTTCGGGGCCCAAAAAGGAGGCAAAATGAAGAAGGCTGCACCTGCTCCCCGCAAAAACGCCGAAGCCGAGCTGGCCGGATTTATCGACAAATTCACACCGGAGATGGCCAGGGCGATCCGCGCCGTGCGCACTGCACTTCGCAAACGACTGCCCGCGGCGAATGAACTTGTCTACGACAATTACAACTTCTTCGTCATCGGCTACAGTTCAACTCTGCGGCCGTCGGACTGTTTCACTCAACTGGTAGCCGATGCGCACGGCGTACGGCTCGCGTTCTACTGGGGCGCCAAACTGCCCGATCCAGCGGGAATCCTGCTCGGCGGCGGCAACCAAAATCGGTCCATACGACTCGAAAGCGCGCGCGATTTGAGCAAGCCCGCGGTTGAAGCACTCATTCGCGCGGCAGCCGCACAGGGCAAAGCGCCGCTACCCACAACTGGCCGCGGAACCCTCGTGATCCGTTCCGTCTCAACGAAGCAGCGGCCGCGCCGCGTTGCTCGAAAGCCCAAGCGCACGCGTTAGTTCGACGGCTTGCCGACTCCGAAGATCTTTTGAAAAATGTTACGATGGTCCTCGCCGTTCGGGCCTTTGTGGTCGCAGGTTTCGGTGGGCGCGGTACCGTCGAGGAATGCCGCGGTGTAATCGTCGGGGCACGTTTCGTCGGCCAGCAGGCTCGTGGTCTTGTCGATGGAAACAATCTGGACGCCATCCGGCGGCTTGAATTCATTGGTGTCGGAATACTGCGGCAGCAGAACTGCCTGCTTCATGAAATTGGCCCAGATGGGAGCCGCGACATGCGCGCCCTGGATGCGGCCTCGGTTTTCGGGGTCAAGCTCGGTGTAGTCATCGTTGCCCACCCACACGATGCACAGCAGGTTCGAAGTAAAGCCGGCAAACCAGGCATCGTGGCTGGTTCCGGTTTTGCCCGCAGCCGGAGCGGTGAATCCCATGTTCCGGACGCCGGCGCCGGTTCCGCAGTAATCCAGTCCTCCAACCGTGCAGGGATCGCTCCCGTTGCCTCCGAGGACAGCTTCCATCATGGATGTGGTGAGGAAGGCAGCGCGTGGATCGAGCACCTGCCGCGTGGTCGGCGTGTAGTCTTCGATGATGTCGCCGGTGGGCGAGCGCACGCTGGCCAGCATCCACGGATCGATATGCACGCCGCCGTTAGAAAAGGTCGTATACGCGCCAGCCATGTCGAGTGGCGTGGCATCGTAGGAGCCAATGGCCATTGAAGGAGTGCCCTGCGCGCTTTTGATCCCGGCATCGCGAGCGAGCGCGGCCACTCGATCGAAGCCCACCATGCTGGCCAGGCCGATGGTTGCGTTGTTGTCCGATCGCATCAGAGCCAGGCGCGCGGTCATCTGGCCGTAAAACTCGCTTTCGAAGTTGTGCGGAGTGTACTCGTAGTCGGTGCCTGCGCCATAGGTTTGCTGCGCGTCATCGAGTATGGTCACTGGCGAAAACAGCTTGGTTTGGCCCGGCAGCATCGTGCCCTCAACCGCGGTTTGGAACGCAGCCGCATAGACAAAAGGCTTGAAAATCGATCCCGTGGGCCGATGCGCCACCGCGTGGTTCACCTGCGACGTGCCGTAGCTGCGCCCGCCCACCAGCGCCAGCACCTGGCCGGTATGAGGATCAAGAGCGATCAGCGCCACTTGCGGATAGATGTAAGGCTTGCCCAGCTTCTTGTCGCGCGCGTGAACGGCGTCAATCTGCGCGTCGACGACATGGATTGTGGAGTCGACCGCCTGCGACGCCAGGCGCTGCAGATCGGGATCAAGCGAAGTGTAGATGCGCAACCCTTCGCGGTTGAAGTCGCGATCGCCGAGCCTTTGCGTGAGCTGATCGTGCACCAGGTCGACAAAATACGGCGCTTCGCTTTCGTCCACGCTGGCTTTAGCCAAATGCAGCGGTTCGGCCTTGGCCGTTTCAGCTTCATCCTTGGTAATGGCGCCAGTCTCCACCATTGAGTCGAGCACAAGATTGCGGCGCTCGATCGCGCGATCGGGATGGTGAAAGGGATTCAGGCGGCTGGGGCTCTGGATGAGCCCGGCAAGCATGGCGCACTCCGCCAGGTCAAGCTGGTTCACATCCTTGCCAAAGTAATCCTGCGACGCTTCGCCGAAGCCGTCGACGGAAAAACTGCCGATTTGCCCGAGGGGGATTTCGTTCGCGTACATGGCGAAGATTTGCTGCTTATCAAAGCGATGCTCGAGGATGATGCTGATGATGGCCTCGCGCGCCTTGCGCGAATAAGTGCGCTCGGGCGTGAGAAAGAATCCGCGCGCAAGCTGCTGCGTCAGCGTGGAAGCACCTTCCTCGTAGCGATGAAGGTGGAAGATGTCGTTGCGCATCGCGCCCAGAATGCGCCAGTAGTCGATGCCGCCGTGCTCAAAGAAACGGCGGTCCTCAATGGCGATCACGGCGTGAACGAGATTCGGCGGAATCTCGTCGTAGGTGAGCACGCGGCGCTTGGTGCGCTGGGCGCCCTCGCTCAGGCCGGTAATAAGCAGTGGTTCGAGCTCGTAACTCGAAAGCAGCTGGCCGTGCGCGTCGGTGATCGCGTCCACCACGCCGCCGCTCACGTGGATCGTGGCGTTATCCGGCGCGTGATAGGACTGCGGGCCGGGCTGCACCGTAATTTGCTGCACGCCTTCGCTGTAGCTTCCCAGTTCAGAAGGCTGCGCGGCGCCGTCGCCCGCGTAGCCGGCGTCGTGCAGCTCGTTGGCGATCCAGCGGATAGAAAGCTTTTGTCCCGGGCGCACCTCGCGCGGCGCGGCGTAGATCTGCGCGGTGCTGGCAAAGATCGGCTGCTTCAGCCGCTCGTCAACAATGCCTACATACTTATGGTAGAAATAGCCGAAAATTGAAACGCCCGTCACGGCGGCGGCGGCAACGATCGCGAGCAGAACCAGCAGAATCCGCGACCGGAGATGATGCCCCGATGCGGGCCTCGGGATTCGGACTCGAATTGCCATTGCCGCTCCTTAAAACAGCTTCCCGCTTTCAGCCCTCAGCTTTCAGCTCGTTCGTGCTGAGAAAGCCGGCTGAAAAGCCGCGCTACGAACCGCAGGAAGAACCCGATCAGCTAAATGCTTGCTTCCAGCAGCCGCTCTTCTTCAACGTGCTTCCTTACCAGCGCCGCCACATCGCTCAAGGCTACATCCACGCTGGTGCTCGTCGAGCGCGTCACCAGTTCCACCTGGCCTGAGGCAGCCTTCTTGCCCACGTTGATGCGGTAGGGAATGCCGACCAGATCCGCGTCCTTGAATTTGACGCCGGCGCGCTCGTCGCGGTCATCCAGCAGCACGTCGAGCCCCGCCTCTTCCAGTTCGACGGCGAGTTTCTCTCCAGTGGTGCGCAGCGAGAAGTCGGCCACGTTTGTAACGGTCACGACAACAGCGAACGGCGCGATGGAGGCCGGCAGGCAAAAGCCGTTGGCGTCGTTCGATTGCTCGATGGACGCCGTGAGAATGCGCTCTATGCCGATGCCGTAGCTGCCCATGATGGGCGTTACCTCTTTTCCGTTCTCGTCGAGAACGCGCGCGCCCATCGAATCGGAATACTTGTAGCCGAGCTTGAAGATGTGGCCCACCTCGACAGCCTTGCCCACAACGAGTTTGCCGGTGCAGCCATCTTGCGGGCAGCCCTCGCCCTCGTTCACGCTGCGGATGTCAGCGGCTATGGTCCATCTAAAATCGCGGCCCGGGGTCACGTTGCGCAAGTGGTAGTCGAGCTTATTGGCGCCGCAGACCATATTCCTGCGGCCTTCTAGTGCGTGATCGAAAACGACCAAAGGCTTTTGCGTTTCAACACTGGAACGAAGGAACTCGAGGCGATGCTTTCTTGAGGCCTCGCCGCGCGCGGATTCGAGGACATCAACAGTGAACGCGTCTTTATAGCCTTCTCTGCTCGCCGGATCAAGGCCAATGGGCCCGAGGAAACCTGCCGGCGCATGGAAGACTTCCTCGATCTCTTCCGACTGCATCGGCTTCAGTTCGGAGGCGAAAAGAATTCCCGCCAGTTTCGCCTCGTTGACTTGATGATCGCCTCTCAGAAACACGACTGCCGGCTTCCATTCACCGGCGATGGACGCCATGTACGCAACGCACTTGATGTCGGAGGCCGGTGAGATTTTGAAGAACGCGGCCACATCGGCGATCGCGCCGCAGCCCGGTGTATGAACGAGCTCCGGCGACCCGCCTCCTGTCGGAGCCATCTCCATCACCGGATCGAGCCGCGACGTCGCCTTCTCCAGATTCGCTGCGTATCCGCAAACGGGGCAGCTTGCAATCAGATCCTCACCGGCATCTGTATAAACCATGAACTCCTGCGACTGCGAGCCGCCCATCGCGCCGGAATCGGCCTCGACGGCGACGAATTTGAGCCCACAGCGCGTGAAGATGGAGCGATAGACGCGGTCGTGCAGATCGAAGCTTCGGTCGAGGCCGGCCTTATTGATGTCGAAGGAGTAGCTGTCCTTCATGATGAACTGGCGCACGCGCAAGAGGCCGGCCTTGGGCCGCGGCTCGTCGCGGAACTTGGTCTGGATCTGGTACCAGATTTGCGGCAACTGCTTGTAGCTGCGCAATTCGCCGCGCGCGATCATGGTCATGATCTCTTCGTGCGTCATGCCCAGGCACAGGTCCGCGCCCTTGCGGTCCTTCAGCCGGAACATGTTGTCGCCCATCGATGCCCAGCGGCCGCTCTCCTCCCACGGCTCGCGCGGCAGAATCCCCGGCAGGTAGAACTCCTGCGCGATCTGGTCCATCTCTCCGCGCACAATGGCGATGATCTTGTTCAGCGAGCGCTGGCCGAGGAAGAGATAGTTATAGATACCCGCGCCGAGCTGGCGAATATAGCCCGCGCGGAGAAGAAACTTGTGGCTGGCCACTTCGGCATCCGCCGGGGCCTCGCGCAGAGTAGGGATAAATAGCTTTGACCAACGGTGCATATCTGGGGTAAGAGAACTTTCCCGTTCGCCGGGGCGAACGCAAGGCAAATTAATGCAGCTTTCATTCTAAATGTTTGCGGGAGTCGGACTCTGGGGCGAGCTTCACGGCGCAATCCCGGCGATGCAAGCGACAACTTCGCGAATCTCAAGAAGAACTTCCTCCGGCGCCCTTCCAATGAAGGCGACGCGCCGCCCCTGCCAGTCCATACTGCGCAAGTGTTCGCATAGCACGACCCCATGTGCTGAAAGGTGAGGGGGCAATGCAACTTCAAATGGGTAGCCCTTCATCTTGCTAGTGATGGGGCACACGAAAGCCAGCGAGGTCCTTGAATTGAACGATCTCGGGGACAACACAATCGCAGGTCTGTGACCAGCTTGCTCATGCCCAACCTGCGGATCGAAGTCGATCCATATAAAGTCACCACTATCGGGACAATATGGGTCTACCAAAACTCAACCCCACGGGGAGGTCCCCAATCGTATTCGGGGATACGAGTCCCTTCCGGAATTCCCTCCAGAAGCTCTTCAAGCGTCATTCGCTTCCTCGGCTTCGCGTCGGGATTCGGTTGCTTCACCAGCGCGATGCTGCCGTTTCCGTTTGGAACCCACTCCACCGGCTCGCCCACAGGCAGCGCAGCCTGCGCGACAAGCTCCTCCGGAATCTCGACCGTGAGCGTGTTTCCAACGCGAACAATTCGAGTCATCATTGGGTCAACTCCTCATAAAATCATAGCGCGAATCGGGTTTCCACGCTCTATGGCATACTTTCAGGCATGCATTTCCACCACATTCCATGGGGAGAGATCGTGTTTGTGCTGGTCAAGCTCCTCAAGATGGGCGGGATTATTCCCGGCGCGCTGGCGGCGTTCGGCGCACGGAGACTTTATCAAAAATGGCGGCAGAACAAGGCGATGGCCGGTTGGCCCGCGACCGACGGAACGATCCAAAGCGGGCAGGTTCACAAGCAAGGACTGCGCTACTGGGTCGAGCTTACCTACACCTACTACGTAGGGGAGTACCGTTCAGGCAAGCATGTCCACCATTTTCGCCGCGAGGAAGAAGCCGACGAATTCGTGCGCCAGGTCAAGGACAAGCACGTTCAGGTCCACTACAACGCATCCAAGCCAGACGACTCCGTCATTCTGGACCGCGACCTGGAAGTGATTGCGCTGCTGGCGCCGCAGTATCGGTGAACGGCGCAATTCCAAGCGGGTCAGATCAGCTCCACGCCCCACAGATCGTGCAGGTGCACGACGCCCTCGACCTTTTCGTCGGCGTCGATGACGATCAGCGATGTGATCTTGCGCTCTTCAAGGATCGCCAACGCCTTGGCCGCCAGCTCTTCCGCGGCAATCGTGCGCGGATGCGCGTTCATCGCTTCGCCGGCCGTCTTACCCAGCGCCGCGCCGCCTTCGCGTTCGAGCAGCCGCCGCAAATCTCCGTCCGAGATCACGCCGCGAAGCCGGCCCGACTCCTGCACCGTCGTCATCCCCAGCTTCTTTGACGACATCTCGAAGATCACATCGGCCATCTGAGTCGAAGGCGCGACAACAGGAACGTCCTGGCCGATGTGCATCAGGTCGCGCACCTTGGCAAGCTGCTTGCCCAGCTTTCCGCCGGGATGCAGCTCCGCGAAGTCCTCAGCGCGGAATCCCTTGCGCAGACTCACCGCAACGGCCAGAGCATCGCCGAGCGCGAGCATCGACGTTGTCGATGCGGTCGGAGCGAGATTCAGCCCGCAGGCCTCGCGCTCCACGCTGCAATCGAGAGCCACATCGCTGGCCGCGGCTAGAGTCGAGTGCAAATTGCAGCAAAAGCTAACGAGCGCATCGCCTTTGCGCTTGACCGTGGCCAGCAGGCGCAGAATCTCCTCTGTTTCTCCTGACGCCGAGAGCGCGATGACCACGTCGCCGGGCATCAGCACTCCCAGGTCGCCGTGCACAGCCTCAGCCGGATGCAAAAACAGCGCCGGCGAGCCGGTGGAGCTCAGCGTGGCCGCGATCTTCTGCGCGATGATGCCGCTCTTGCCCATGCCGGTGACCACCACGCGGCCATTCTGCCCGCCGCAGTGCAGGATCATGTCCACGGCGCGTGAAAACGGCCCGGCCATCGGTCCATCGAGGCGCGCGGCCAACGCTTCAAGCGCGGCGGCCTCAGTGCGCACCAATGATGCGGGCTTGAACGGCTCGTCTTTCCCGGTGGGGCTCATTGGCATTTCATGCTATCAGCTTGGAAGCGGGGTTTCAGCCCTCGGCTCTCAGCTTCCAGACCCGATCGGGAATCCCTGGAGCGGCTGCGACTGACCACTGTCCACGGTTCACAGTCCACCGTCCACGGCCCACGGTCCACGTTTTCGGCCCTTACAATAGATCTACGAGGTCGATTCCGTTGCGCCGAAACACCATCGTTCTTATTGCCGTTCTCTTCATTTTGGCCGTCTTTGCCTGGGCGGGCTGGGCCAACTGGGAGTATCGCAAGCAGGCCGCCGAAAGAATACTCGCCGGGGCCGCGCAGGGCGAGTTGGTCCCAACGTCCGGTGGCGATGCGATGAATTATGTTTCGCCGCTCGATGGCAAGCCTGCTCCCAACTTCGCGCTCGAAAACCTGAGCGGCAGCAAAGTCTCGCTCGCGAGCTACAAGGGCAAGGCTGTGATGATCAACTTCTGGGCCACATGGTGCGGCCCGTGCAAGGTGGAGACGCCCTGGATCGTCGAGCTGCGGGACAAATACGCGGCGCAGGGCTTTGAGGTGCTGGGCGTGGACACCGAAGGCGATGACCTTCAGGCGAGCGACAAGGCCGGATGGGCCAAGGCTGAGACCAACGCAAACAAATTCGTGACCGAGATGAAGGTGCCTTACCCGGTGCTGCTCGACGGCGACAGCATCAGCCGCGACTACGGCGGCCTCGACGACTTGCCCGCGTCGTTCTTCGTCGATCGCAGCGGCAAAGTGGTTGCAGCGTCCGTGGGCCTCACCTCGGAGAGCGACATCGAGGGGAAGATCAAGAAGGCGCTGACGGATTAAGAACAGCCTTCAGCCATTAGCCGTCAGCTTTCAGCTCGTTCGTTTCGCAGTTCGGAATTCGGTGGGGTTGGAATTGATGGGTCGAATGAATCGGAATCGGATTTGCGCGGCAGTTGTGTTCCTTGGGCTGGCCGCATTGGCGGGCCGGGCGCAGGTGATCCCGCCCGCCGCGCAGAACCGCTCCATCATCACGACCGATGCGGTGCAATATCTTTTCCCCGAGCAGGTGAGCGTTCCCGCCGGCAAGCCGAGCCCGGTCACGCTGCATTTCCGCGTTGCGCAGGGGCTGCACATCAACTCGCACACGCCGAGCGACGAGTTTCTGATCCCGACGGATTTCTCCATCCCCGACGGCATAGGCGTGCGGCTCGGCGCAGCCACCTATCCGCCCGGCACCATCATCTCGCTGGCCTTCGATCCCATAACCAAGCTGAGCGTCTACACCGGCGAGTTCGACATCCAGGCGCGCATCATTGCAACGCCGGGCAATCATCTCGTTCAGGGCAAGCTCCACTACCAGGCTTGCGACCAGAACCAGTGCATGCCACCCAAGACCATCAGCGTGCCGATCGACGTGATTGGGAAATAGATTAAGGAAACCCGTGGCCGGTGGACCAACCTCCGGCAACCTTGCGGGCTCAACCATCGGTCATTGCGTCGAGCCATTGTCGTCGGCGGGCAAAAACTGATAGCTCACAAAGGCAAAGTGCGCGCCATCGGGCGCCCAGTTGGATACGTTGTCAGTTCCGGACCCACCCACAATCTCGACCAGGTCGCGGATCTTTCCGTCGGCAGCGTTGAGAATGCGCAAGGTCACGTCCTTATTGGCGGCGTGATTGGTTACATCCTTGTCGTAGGAGAGGATCAGGATCGATTTTCCGTCCGGCGAGGGATGCGGCGTCCAGTTGCGCATCTCGTCAAACGTCACCTGCTCGGGAGCGCTGCCATCGGCCCGCATGCGCCAGATTTGCATTCCGCCTGCGCGGTCGGAGTTGAAATAAATCCACTGGCCATCGGGCGAAAAATCCGGATCGTCGCTGATGCCGGTCCCCGTGGTCAGCGCAGTCTCCGCTCCGCCGTCGATCGAAATGGAATAAATGTTTCCCGAACCGTGGCTGGGCCGCGTAAACAGAATCGTCTTCCCATCCGGCGACCAGCTATGGAAGTAAGAGTCAGGATTGGCAGTCACCATGCGCGGCGCGCCGCCCGTTGCAGGCACGATGGCGCCTGCGGCGGGAACAATATAGACGCGCCGCCCGGGATGGTCAGGCGTGGTGCAGGTCATCGCGAGCCATTTGCCGTCGGGAGAGAGACCGTGGCTGCCGGTGCAGTCGCTGGCATTGCCGATGTCGATCGGCGTGGCCGCAGCAAGCGAGCCATCGCCTTCGCCCGCAGGCACGCTCCACAGCTTGCCCGCGCGATTGAAGATCAGCGTCTTGCCGTCGCGGCTCCAGTTGGGCGCTTCCATCTGTCCCTTGCCGGTCTGGATCACGAAGGCCATGCGCGCATTGTTGTCGATGGCGATGGTCTGGAGAGTGCTGTAGAGCGCCATGGGCGCCGGTGTTGACGTGGGTGTCGCCGCGGGTGTTGCTGAAGCCGCAGGCGCGGATGTTATTGGTGCCGTCAACGGCTCAAGTTCCACATGCGCGAAGGTGGCCTGCTCCACCGCGTCTTTGTTGTGCGCGCAGACTCCGAGGCCGGCGTAGAAATCCCCGTCGAAGTGCAGTTTGATGGACGCTCCCACCTGGTGCAGCGGCTCGCCATGCGCGCTCAGAAAGAGCGTGATGGTGTCGCCGCGTTTTTCAAGCCGCAACCGCTGCGGCGCGCCGATGTTGAAGGCGATGTCCTGCGTGGTGTCGCCCTTGTTGCGCCGGTATTGCAGTGCCGTTTCACCGGAGCCGTGAATCGCCGCGTCGGCGTACATTGCATCTGAATCGAGCGTCTGCCGGAACATCAGAAGCGCTTTGCGATGAGGACTCGCGGTGGGGCCGGCGTCGCCCAGCTTCACGTCGGCGGTCAACGAGACATCGCCCGAGACCTTCTTCCATACGAAGTGGAATGCATCGACGTTGACCCACAGATTCGCGCCGGCGGAGCGAACGGTGTAAACGCCGGTTGCGGAGTCGAAGGTCGCAACTCCCGGCGGCACGACGCTCCCCACATCGGACTGATTCTCAAAGATGCCCAGTCCGCTGCCGGCTGTTTGCGCGGCCGCAATGCCCAACCCGACTAATCCAAACCCCAGCGCGGTAACTGCCGCAGCTCGTCCTGCGATTTTCATGTTCCGATGCACGATGAGTCTCTCCCTTGTGGACGGAACCACTCTAAGGCAAGATGGCGGCTGTGAGCCAGCAAGCCTCAGGCAGAGTGGGACAGGACACGGCTCGCGGTTCTCAAAAAGGGCAAATCGCGGTAAGATTGTCTTACCATGCAGACCAAGGTCTCCACCAAAGGCCAGATCGTGATTCCGGGACCGCTGCGCCGTAGGCTGGATATCCGCGCCGGCGACTCGCTCGACATCTCCGTCGAGAAGGATCGCATCGTGATGACAGCCCCAAAGAGATCGAGGAAGCGCTTCAAGGCCAGAATCATTAAAGACCCCATCACGGGTTTTCCGGTGATTGACGCAGGTCCCGATGCGCCGATTCTGACCAGTGAGTTGGTACGGGAGTTGCTTAAAGACTTTCCATGAGATACCTTCTGGACGTCAGCGCGCTCGTCGCCTATGGGTTCAGGCGGCATGATTTCCATGATCGGGTTGGCGCCTGGATTCGTTCCCGAAGGAGCGATCGTTTTCTGACCTGCTCCATCACCGAGCTTGGATTCGTTCGGGTGCTGGGGAATGTTCGCGCCTATGGCATGGACGTGGCGCACGCAAAATCTCTGTTGCAGGAACTGAAGGCGTGGAAAACTTTTCCGCTCGAATTCCTGCCTGACGGCAACGACATCTCCGCTCTTCCCGCGTGGGTAAAATCTTCAGCGCAGACCACGGACGGACATTTGGTGCAACTAGCAAGCGCCAATGGAGCGGTTCTGGCCACGCTGGATGAGGGAATTCCAGGGGCGTTTCTGATTCCGTAGGAGAGTGTCGTGGATTCCCAGGCCCCAGAAGCGAGAGCTTGGGAAAGCACAACATCCATGCGGGCGAATAGCACGCGTCTGCCCCACCGCAGGTGGCTAGTTTCCAGCCTTCTTCTCGATCTTGGCCCAGGAATCTTTCAGCGCCAGCGTCCGGTTGAACACTAACTTGCCCGCCGACGAGTCCGGATCCAGACAAAAATAGCCGACGCGCTCGAACTGGAAGCGGTCCTCGAGCTTGGCGTTTGCGAGCGACGGCTCAAGCTTCGCGCCCGTCAGGATCTCCAACGAGTTGGGATTGAGATTGTCGAGCACGTCCTGGCCTTCTTCCAGGTCGTAGGGATCGGCCTTGGTGAAGAGCTTGTCGTAAAGGCGTATCTCGGCGGAGATGGCGTGTGCGGCCGAAACCCAATGCATGGTGGACTTGACCTTGCGGCCGTCGGGCGAGTTGCCGCCGCGGCTCGCCGGATCGTAGGTGCAGTGCACCTCGACTACGTTGCCCTGCGCATCTTTTACCACGCTTTTGGCGGTAACGAAGTAGGCGTTGCGCAGGCGAACTTCCTTGCCGGGCGACAAGCGGTAGTACTTGGGCGGAGGAACCTCGCGAAAATCATCGTGCTCGATGTAAAGCTCGCGCGAGAACGGCACCTGGCGCGTTCCGGCCGATGGGTCTTCGGGGTTGTTACTGACCTCGACGAACTCGACAATATCCGTATTGGGACCTTCCGGGTAGTTGTCGATGACCAGCTTGAGCGGGTGCAGCACGGCCATGGCGCGGCTGGCGCGGTGGTTCAGGTCGTCGCGCTGGAAGTGCTCGAGCATTTCAACGTCGGTGCTGCCATTGGTCCGCGAGGCGCCGATCGCGGTGCAAAAAGCGCGAATGGCTTCGGGAGTAAAGCCGCGGCGGCGCAGCCCGGAGAGCGTGGGCATGCGCGGATCGTCCCAGGCGTTCACACGCTTTTCCGTTACCAGCTGAAGTAGTTTGCGTTTAGAGAGCAGCGTGTAGGTGAGGTTGAGACGATCGAATTCAATTTGCTCGGAAGGGAAGATTCCGAGCTGGGCAATATACCACTTGTAGAGCGGCTGATGGTCGGCGAACTCGAGCGTACACATTGAATGCGTGACGTGCTCAATCGAGTCCGACTGGCCGTGCGCAAAGTCGTACATGGGATAGATGCACCACTCGTCGCCGGTGCGGTGGTGCGTGGCGTGGAGAATGCGGTACATCACAGGATCGCGCAGGTTCAGGTTGGGCGAGGCCATGTCGATCTTGGCGCGCAGCACGCGCGAGCCGTCGGGGAACTCGCCGGATTTCATTCGTTGAAACAGGTCTAGATTTTCCCCAACTGTCCGGTCGCGATAAGGACTGTCCGTGCCGGGTTCAATCAGCGTGCCGCGGTGCTGGCGAATCTCATCGGCCGTGAGGTCGTCGACGTAAGCCTTGCCGGCCTTGACGAGCTTCAACGCCCACTCGTAGAGCTGGACGAAATAATCTGACGCGTAGCAGAGGCGATCCCAATCGAAGCCCAGCCAGCGCACGTCCTTCTTAATCGATTCAACGTACTCCGTTTCTTCCTTCTCGGGATTGGTGTCGTCAAAGCGCAGGTTGGTCTTTCCGCCGAAATCATCGGCGAGACCGAAGTCAATGCAAATCGCCTTGGCGTGGCCAATGTGGAGGTAGCCGTTGGGCTCGGGTGGAAAGCGCGTCTGCACAACTGCGTCGCCGTACTTCTTAGTGCGCACATCCTCGGCGATCTGATCGCGCAGGAAGTTGGAGGGAGTACGTTCGTCCTGGATTTCCATATGTGAGTCAGTCATTCCTGCCAATCCTAGGTTCCAAGCATTAATCTGCAGCAATCGCTTTGCCTAAACGCAGTAGCCGCGCCCCGACGAGGAAGAACCAGAGCGTCACTCCCAACGCGTTCGCCATCACCAGCGGAAAGAAGCCCGTCAGCGACAGCAGCCCGAACACCCCCGCAATCACTCCGGTCCAGGCGCTGGCCTTCCCGAACCGTGCCTTAATCATCACGATGCTCGCCAACAGAACGCCTAGCGATGGAATCGCGATGATGTAAAAGGTCAGCAGCGGCGTCGCATAAATCGAAGCGGCATATTCGGCCGCAGCCAGATAGGCGAGCCGATGCGCCTCGTCGACAGCGTGGGAGTAGTTTTGGAAGAGCGCCAGTAGAGCAGCGTGATGCGTCCAGGTGACCGCCAGATCGAGAACCACAAACAGATGCAGGCAGGCTACGGTCGCCAGCATCAGATTCCTTCCTGCCTTGCGCAAGGCGGTCCATAGCGCCCATGCGACCGGCAAATAAAGCAGATCGGTGACCACCATAAGCCAGAGAATCACCCACCACGCCGTTGTTTTACCCGGCACGTAGCGGAACCAGGCCTCGCCAGTCACCGGCGGCGCGCCCACCCATGCGAAGAGCGGGATAGTCGCCAGGTAGCCGATCGCCAAAAGCAGCGCCGCAATCCCGCCCCAGCGATAGCGCTGCTTCTCTTCACAAGCATTCAAATCGTTCATGCCAATTCCCTATTGTTTCACCCGCAGAGGCTCTGCTCAAAC
>Ga0181520_10004587_pt1 | contig 22942 bp, 23 predicted proteins | sample PEATcosm2014_Bin_29_FD_132451 | JGI IMG/M metagenome (GOLD analysis project Ga0181520, IMG submission 132451) | Peatland microbial communities from MTU Mesocosm Facility, Houghton, MI, USA - PEATcosm2014_Bin02_30_metaG | ecosystem: Environmental > Terrestrial > Soil > Wetlands > Peat | place...
GCGCCCGCCGGCCCGGTCACGATGATGTCAAATGTGACATCGCTGGCGGCTTTCGATTGGTTGATGGCGGCGGTCGTCACGTGGACGGTGGCGCTGTTCGATCCGATGCCGGTCGTGGTGACGACTGTCGCCCAGTGCTCGACATGCACCGGATCCTCGATGACCAATCGCGTATGGCGATAGATGCCCGCGCCCTCATACCACCGCGAGGCCGGCTGGCGCGTCGTGTCGGTGCGGACCGCCAGAAGATTCGGCCCGGTTGCGGAGAGATTGTCAGTCAGATCATAGCGCAACCCGCTGACGCCGCTGGGCCGGCTGCCGACCAGCGAATCGTTGATGTACACCTCCGAATTGGCCATGATCCCGTCGAATTCAATGAAGACGCGTTTGCCCTGCGCCTGCGGCGGGTAGGCGAACGTCTTGCGATACCACGCCACGCCGGAGGGAAGATACGCTCCATCGCCGGCGGTGGGGGCGTTCTGATCGAACGGCCCTTCAATGGACCAGTCGTGGGGCAGATCGAGCTTGTGCCAGGCGCTGTCGTCGAGCTTGTGCGATGCGCCCAGAGCCTGATCGCCTTTGAAGAACCGCCAGTCCTTGTCGAACGAGAGCGTGACGCGTGCCGGCGCGTCCGCTGCGAACGTCGCACGGGCCAGAACGAATGCCGCGACCAGCGCACAGACGCCGGCAAGTCGGCGGACTTCGAAAAGAAGCGTTTTCATGCGATCCTCCGTTGGACGCCATTACTGACCAGAGGCGAACGATTCGATTTGTGACGACCCGAAGAATGGGTCAGTATGCGTCGCACACGTACAATACACGCCCAGCCCATGATGCCGCCAGCCTTGCAGGCGATTTACGGCAACGGACAAGGCATCGCCCCCGTATCACCTTCTGGATGATTACGCGGTCTGGTTCGTCAACAGCCCGTGAAATCACGAATCCCCGAAATCTTCCCCCGCTCTGGACGCGGCCGGGGCTTTGGCTATAATTTAGGGTAGTAAGTTCGTCGAAAGAGATTCGGTAGCCGCTTTTTGGGTCTACTGCCCTCAATCACCTGCCTACTTTCCGGATCGGAATGGCGGTCCCTTTCATTCTCGCCCTGAAAGAGAAATTTCGGGCGATCACGCTTGTCTGGAGACCCTCGTGGGAAACAAGCTCTACGTTGGCAACCTTAGCTACAACGTAACCGCGTCGCAGTTGCAGGAATTGTTCGCCGCTCACGGAACCGTGCAGTCGGCAGAAGTCATCAATGACCGGGACACCGGCCGCAGCAAGGGCTTCGGCTTTGTCGAAATGGGCAGTGATGCAGAGGCCCAGGCAGCGGCAACCGCTCTGAATGGGAAAGAAATGGACGGCCGGGCTCTGACCGTCAATGAGGCCAAGCCCCGCGCCGAGCGTCCGCATGGCGGCGGCGGTGGTGGCGGCCGCGGCGGCTACGGCGGCGGCGGTGGTGGTGGCCGTGGCGGTTACGGCGGCGGCGGTGGTGGCGGCGGCCGTGGCGGTGGTGGCGGTGGCGGCGGTGGCCGCAACCGGTTCTAATCCCGCGCCTGCCAATGTTCGATAATTCGTGGGGCTGCCCCGGGCGGCCCCACTTTCTTTTTGTCGCGGCGATTTCTCGGTCACCGTGAAAGGACGATTATGTCTTCAAGTCCTCAATCGGCGCCGATGTCCCTCGCCCAAACCCAGGCCCCCGACGCGCCTGCAGAATCGGTCGTGTTTGCCGATGGCCCGTCACTGCGCCTGCCGCTAGGCATACGCATCTACAACGTCATTGGTATCGTCACCCCTTTCCTCGGATTTGCCGTCGGCGTCGCTTTCTGCTGGGGCCGCGGGTTCGGGTGGATTCAGCTCTCGCTTTTTGCGGCCATGTATCTGGCCACCGGCCTGGGAATCACCATCGGCTACCACCGCCTGTTCTGCCATCGCTCGTTCAAGACCAGCCGGCCGGTGCAGTGCCTCTTCGCCATTCTCGGCTCGATGGCATTTGAAGGACCGGTTCTCAAATGGGCGGCCGTGCATCGCTGCCATCATCAGCACAGCGACCGGCCGGGCGACCCGCATTCGCCGCACGAACATCAACAAGACGGGATGTTCGGCGTGCTGGTGGGGATGTGGCATGCCCACATCGGCTGGATTTTCCGCGCCGATCCGCAGGATCTTTCGCGTTACGTCCCCGATCTCCAGGCCGACAAAATGTTGCGCGTGGTGAGCAAATCGTGGACGCTCTGGGCGGCCGTCGGCGTCATCGCGCCGGCACTGCTGGGCGGATTGTTGACGCGATCATGGACGGGCGTGCTGATTGGTTTCCTGTGGGGCGGCCTGGCTCGGATATTCCTTGTGCATCATGTCACCTGGAGCGTGAATTCCGTCTGCCACATCTGGGGTTCCCAGCCGTTTCCCAATCACGATCACAGCCGCAATAACGCCTTCTTCGGCCTCCTGGCCATGGGCGAGGGCTGGCACAACAATCATCACGCCTTTCCCGCCAGCGCCCGCCACGGCCTGCGCTGGTGGCAGTTCGACCTCAGCTACGCACTGATCCGTCTGATGAGCTGGCTCGGCCTGGCCTGGGATGTGAAAGTGCCGCGCGCCTCACGACTGGGCTTGATGATGGAAGCCAGCCCGACTTGAGTGCGGCATCAGCCACGCTGGAGAGTGAACTGGCGCGGTGACGCGCTGACCTGTCACATAGCCACCTTGTCACCCCGTCACCCTGTCATTTCCCCGCCGCCTTCATCATTCCCAAATCCGTAATCCAGTCGATCCACCGATTCTGCCATGTGCCGAACGGGATTCCATCACGCGGCTTGATCCCGTTGGCGTGACCGCCGTGGCCATAAATGTGCAATTCGGTCGCAATCCCCGCCTTGAGCCATGCAGAGACGAAGTCGATCGTCTGTGTTGCGTGCGACATGTCATCGATGCCGGCAACCGTGCAAAACGCGGGCGGGGCGTTTTTGGGAATGTTCGTCAGATCGAATCCCCTGGCCCAGCCGGCATACACCAGCACGGTGAAATCCGGCCGGTCGCTTTGGCGGGCCACCGGGTCGGCGGCGCTGGGATCTCCGGCATCGAAATTCATCGCCACGCGGGCGGCCTGCTCGCCGCCGGCGCTGAACCCCATGATGCCGACTCGCTTCGGATCGATGTTCCATTCTTTGGCCCGGGCTCGAACCAGGCGGAAACACTGCTGCGTATCGGCCAGCGCATCGACGGCCGAACTGTAGGGCTTGAGCCGATATCGCTCCACGAACGCTGAAATGCCAATACTGTTGAGCCACAGCGCGATATCGCTGCCCTCCACGCCGAGATTGCACGTGTTATTGCCGCCGCCGGGCGCGACGATGATCGCCATGCCATTGGCCTTGTCCGGCGGGGCCAGGTGCAGTTCGATGGAGGGGTTGTTGATGTTGGTCACCGATTCGACCACGCCGGGTGAACCGCGGCGCATGACGAAATTCTCCGGCTTGTCGTAACCCGCCAACGGCCTGAGCTGCGGCGATCCGGGCGGCCAGAGCGTAACCACCTTGGCGCCGGGGAAGACCGGCAGCGGCTCAAGGAACACCGGCGCCGTCGCCGCCGCCGCCTGCCCGGCGGGCGGGGCGGTTTGCGCCACGCTCCACGCCGTTGCCGCCGCCACGGCGACGGCCGCAAGAACCAGGGCGAATGTCAATCGCCGCACCTGCCGAGTTGTTATCCGCATTCGAGATCTCCTTTCCGCTACAAGGCCGTGTGTGATCCTGTCTGGCAAGTGTAGGCAGGGCAAATCCACGGCAAGAGAGAAATTCCTTTGGTTTTGGGCCGCGCCGCTGCTACCTGCCGAACCCGCGCATCTGTTACCATGGCCGGCGACCTGATGGAGGAATCGACCATGTTCAAATCGACGTGCATGCGGCTGATTGCCTTTTCGATCGCGGTGCTGTTGCTGTGCGGGAATGCCTCGGCGCAGTCCGGCCTGATTCACCGCTATTCGTTCAAGGACGGCAGCGCCAAAGACTCCGTCGGGAAAGTCGACGGCACGCTCAAAGGTGACGCCAAGATCTCCGATGGGAAACTGGTTCTGGACAACGGCGCAAAAACCAGCGGCGACGCCACTCTCGCCTATGTGGATTTCGGCGGCTCGATCCTCCCCAAGACCGGCAGCGTCACGCTGATGGCCTGGATCACCGCCAGCCAGGTTCCGCAGTATTGCCGCATCTTTGACATCGGCGACACCGACCCCGACAGCCGCGTCGGCCAGGCGTTTCTCTATCTTGTGCCCCATCACGACGTCGGCGCCAAGGCCGGCATCACCTCGACCGACACCGCCGGTAAGAGTTCCGTCGACGCCGATGCTCTGGACGACGGCCATCCGCACATGGCGGCCGTCGTCGTCGATGGCACGGCCAAGAAACTCCACCTCTATATCGACGGCAAGGAAGCGGGCACGGCGGACGATCTGGGCGACAACACGCTGGACGCGGTGCATCCGGTCCACAACTATATCGGCCGGTCGCTCTCGGATGTCGATCCGGGCCTCAGCGCCTCAATCAGGGAATTCCGCGTTTATGATCGTGCCCTGCCCGCCGACGAAATCGCCGCCACATACAAGGCCGGACCGGATGTGGTGCCGGCCACGATGCCAGCTACGGCTCCAACGGCCACACCGGCCGCCGGCGCGAAATGATGGGATTCACATCGCGCAAGGGAACCAAGCTACCAGAGCCGCCCGCAGTCGGGCACTTCGCTTTGCAGCGTTATTTGGTCGCCTTGCGGGCTTTGCCCAAAACCATGCCCAGCAGGAAGAACAGGATCGGCGGGACCAACGCTCCCGCACCCAGATAGTAGAACGGGAAGCTCAGCGTCGTGGTGATCAAGACCGGGCGCGTATCCAGCAGGGCGGAGATCAACACAAACGTGGCGAAGACCAGAACGGCAAACCCGCCCAACGCGGCGGCACCATACGCATGCGCCCACGGGTCGTATTTCTCCACGTACATCGGCCCGCCGCCCACAAGTTGCTGGCCGCGCGAGTCGGTGGCCGCGCCGGCGGCAGGCCGCCCCGTCGCGGTGTCGCCGGGACGCAGACGCGGACTGGGCGCGATGTCGTCCAGGATTTCCGCACCCAGGCTGGTGTCATCGCTTTCGCGCGTCAGGTCCAGCAGACCCGATCCGCTCCCCACACCTTCAAGGCTCATCTGTTCGGTCGGGCCCGACGATATCGCCGTCTGCGCCAGCGGGTCGGCCCGGTCAACTTCATCCGCCTGAAAAACGTCAACACCCGGCCGTGTCGTGTGGCCCGATCCGTATCCCGTGCCCGACGGCGTTCCGCTGCCGGCCGGGCCGGCGCTGCTGCGCCCGGGTGACGGCATGCCGCCCACGGATCCGGAAAGTCCCAGATCGGCCGCCAGGGCGGTGTCATCCTTCATGGCGACGCCACTGCCGCCGGCCGGCGCGCCCGAGCCGCCGGCGGAACTGCCTTGAAGTCCGCTGTCGCTGAGCGTCAGTCCCGCCACGCCCGATCCGGTGGGCATCGGCGATTTGGCTTCCATCGGGCTCATACCGGCGCCGCTGTCGGCCGGGCCCAGTTCGATCGTGCCTTCACTGCCCAGTTCGGCCTTGACGGATTCAACCTGATCGGCCTTGAACATCAGTCGCGGCCCGTCGCGGAATTCGCGGAGGCGGCCTTCCTTGGCCAGTTGCCTGACCTCTTCCTCGCTCTTGCCCAGTGCGGCCCGGGTCTCCTCCAACGTATAGAACATCTTGGCCATATCAACTGCTCCCGCGGTTTTGTTCGCGAGCCCGACGGCGCGGGCACGCGACCTTTCATCCTTATTTATTCGCGCCCGGCGCCGGTGTCGGCGCGGGTTGCGGCGCAACGCTGTCGCGTCCGCCTTGGGCCTGACCCTCGACCAGTTTCCGGATATCGTCCGGCGAGGGGAACGTATCGTAATTGCCCAGCAGCAGATCGTACTTGAAGCTCCGGGCCGCTTTCAACGTCAACTGGCTGTCGCCCAGATCATACTCGTAAGCCGCCAGCGTCTGCCGATCCACATCCACCAGATAGCAACCCCATTTCGTGGCCGTGAACTGCGCCGGCATGATGTAAATTCCGGCCCCGCCGCCGATGTTGGTGGGTGACTGCCCCAAAGCCGGCGCCACCAGCGTCGGCCCGCCGCCTCGCGAGCAAAGCACGACGATCAGCACCGCCGAGAGCGCCGCGTTGACCCACAAGGCCGTCAATAGCGCCCGGTTTGCACCAGTTCTCGGCATGGACACACTCACACGGCCGTACACTCAACTCCGCCGGATTTCGCCGGCGATTGTCACTGTCCCTTATCGTACCCTCGCCGCCCGCCGGGATGCAACCGCCGGCCGTGGGGAAGCCCAGTTTTCCTCCTCCCCTTGTACTCAGGGGGGAGGATAGAGGTGGGGGTTCTTCGCCAGTGGCTCCGACAGGTCGAAGCCGCGACGAATGCCGCAGCGGTCAACCCCCACCCAACCCTCCCCCTGAGTACAAGGGGAGGGGTAAGAGGTCTGGGCAATTCAAATTGGACAGGGACCGTTTTCCCCTTTGCGTCATGGCGCGTTAGCGGTTAAACCGCTGGGGATGAACGTTCGGTTGACCAAGTCGTTTTCGTTTGAGGCGGCCCATTTGCTGACCACGTTTCCGGCCGGGCATAAGTGCCGAAGGCTGCATGGGCATTCGTTTCGGTTTGACGTGATCGTGGAGGGGGAGGTCGAGCCCCAGAAGGGATACCTGATCGATTACGGCGAGATATCGGCTGCGGTCGAGCCGATCGTGAAGCAACTGGACCATTATTACCTGAACGAGATCGAGGGGCTGGGAAATCCGACAAGCGAGGTGCTGGCGGGGTGGCTGTTCGAGCGGATCAAGGTGAGGCTGCCGGTTTTGAGCGCGGTCGTAGTGCGCGAGACGTGTACGACGGCGTGCGAGTATAGGGGATGACTGGGTGACAAGGTGACAGGGTGACAGGGTGACTTGGTGACATGCTCTTTCACCTTGTCGCCTTGTCACGAAATTCCGCGTGCGATCAGAAGTCGTAGGAAGCGCCGGCGGACGCACTAACGGGCGCGACGGGCGTCAGGCCCGGGTCGCTGGCTAGGGTCTGGTCGAGAAACACATTCCAGCGCGAACGGAGTTCGATGTCGTTTTGCATGAAGACGTGCCAGGCGGCGTTCCAGGCGCGCAGGGTGAGGGTGCGGCGGGCCATGTCGGAGCGGTCTTGCGTGAGCGCGTCAATCTGTGCCTGGCGATCGGCGAGGTCTTTCTGCAACTGCTTGATCTGGGCGAGCAGTTTGTCGTTCTGGCTGGCCAGTTCGTTCTTGCGGTCCTGGGCGTCCTTGAGTTGGGCGACGGTGTCTTTGTACATCTGCTGAAGGACTTCCGGCTTGGGCGGATCGTCGGCGACGCAAACACTGCATGTCATGACGAGCACAATGGCGAGCGTAAGGGTTTTTCGCATGGGGATACTTCTTTCGCGGCGGTGCAGCAGGCTATCTTAGGATTATTGTGGCCGGGGAACAACGTTGAATATGCGGCCGCGACAAGGGGTAACAGAACAGGAGAGCAAGGGAGAGGAGGAGAAGGGGAGCGGGGGAGCGCTATTGGGGGGAATACGGGTCTTTGGGGATATTGGCAAGGACAATAATGCCGCAGATCATGCTGGGGAAGTTGCAGGTCACGATGCTGATGATCTCCCAGATGGCCAGCGTGCGGGCGGAATTGGCAAATTGCCGGGGCGGCAGACGCGATGCGGTGGCGAAGAACCGGATTTCGAAGGCGGCCAGCAGTATCAGGGCAATCGAAAGCAACCCGAATGTTGGCAGGGCAAACGGGGCGGCCGCGAGAAGATGGAAAATGGCCGAAATCAGGATCGGGATCGTGACGCCCTGGTTAACGGCCGGTGGGGCGGAGGCGTAGTTCATGACGCCCGGCGGGACCATTCCGGGCGTGGGGACGACGGCGGTGATCGGAATCCAACGCGGCGAGCCGGGTTTCCAGGCCATGGCGTTGATGCTGATCGACCCGGCGGCGAAGAGCATGGCCATTTCGACTTCCGTATAGGGGCCAAATTGCCGGCCGGCGTCGGTGACGGTCCAGATCCGCTCGGCGGGATTGGGCCCCTGGTTCGAATCAGCAAACCCGGCCGGCGGTATGGTCTGGCCAACGGCCCCGGCGCAATGGGGACAGCGCACCGCCGCGATGGGAAGCGGCCCGCCGCAATGGGGACATGTGGATTGAGACATAAAGCCGCCTTGCTGACCAGTCACATGAGCGTAAATACTGGCGATGAGTTTACGAAGAGCGGGTGAAGCGAGCAATTGTGCCGCGATTACAATTTGGGAGTTTGATTATCGTCGGTGGATCATTTGGCGTTCCGGCCGGAGACGCGGGGCGGCGGCAGCTTTGTTGGGTCGTATGTCGGTGTCCGCCGGCGCTCCGTGGATTGTCTGGTTACTGACACGACGATGCGCAGAATCACGACGAGTGCAAAACTGTAGATGAGAGTCACGAGGGGCGAGCCGCCGGTCAGGTTACTGAGCCATGTCGGGGCGGAAATGAGCGACATGATCAAACCGACGCCGGCGAGGAGGATGCACGCCGCCACAAGGACGGCCGCGATTCGGCGAAACAAGCTGGGGCCGCGGCGCAGGACTTCAAGCGCGCGAACTGTGCGGCGGTTCTCCGGATTGATGCGGGCCGACTCGGTCAAGTGATCGACGGCCTGTTCGCGGTGGCCGGTGATCATGTTCAAGTAGGCGCTGGTTTGATGGGTTGTGTCGTTCTCCGGGTCTTGTGCCAAGGCTGCATCGAGCGTGCGGCTGGCCGACACAATCAATCCGAGCCGGGCCTGGGCTTTGGCGCGTAGGTTGGCACATTGAGCGTTATCCGGCTTGGCCGCCAAACCCTTATTCGCATATTCGAGGGCACGCATCGGCTCGCCAAAATCGAGCTCCATTGCGGCAAGAACGGCCAGATAGGTGGCGTTTGACGGATCGAGACGAACGGCTTCGAGAATAAACGCTCGTGCGGCAAGAAGGCGTCGGCGCTCCTGCCGTTTGGCAAGTATGGGGATCCGGCGCTTGCGTTCGGTAGAGGCGAGAAAGGCGGACGTGAGAACAAAGTAACAAAAGGCCATTTCCGGTTCGGCGGCGATGGCGGCCTTTGCTTGCGCCATTGCCTCGCCGGCGCGGCCCAGCCGCGTAAGCGCCAGCGCCAGCATCGACATGGCATAGGCGTCCTCGGGGTCTTCGGCAAGCGCCTTACGAAACTCCACGACGGCCAAGTCGTAGCGACGCTGCTTGTGAAGCAACCTGCCGCGTTCGAGGGAACTGTTCATGGCCAAACCTGGCGGACTATCCGCCTCTATTGCTTACGCTGCCGTCTGCAGGCAGATTTCTGGACTGTACGGCCGGGCGGTCAATCGTCGCGGACGTCGGCGACGGTGTCATCGGATATCGTTGGTGAACTGGGGGCAGCGCAAACTTAAGAATCGGCGAATCTGAGCCGGGCGGCGCGGGGGTGTCGCGGTCTGAATCGAACCATTGGCGAAACAGTGAGATGAACAGCACGATAACAATCGTGACCAGCGCCACACGCCTCCCGCGCACGCGATGCCGGGCGGCTCTTAGGCCGAGCACGGCGCCTTGGTCTTGTGGATTGAGCCGGACCGACTCCACGAAATGGCTGATAGCCTGTTCGGGATGGCCGGCCTGAAGGCGGGTCAAGCCGCCTGTCTTATGCGTGTCGGCATTTTCCGGATCAAGTGCGAGCGATCGGGCGACGGTCGCTTTGGCCTCGGCGGGCCGGCCAAGGCGCGACAGCGCCTTCGCCCGCACGTTTGCGCAACCGATATGATCAGGTCGAACATGGAGGCCTTTGTCGGCCCAGCTCAAGGCGCGGCGTGGATGGCGCAGATCTAACTCTATTGCCGCGAGCAGTTGAAAGAATATGGGTTCGAGAGGATCGAGTTGCACGGCCCGCAGCGCCGGGCGTCGGGCCTTTCGGAGACGGTGCCGATACAGGTAGATGCCCAACCCGAATCCGTTGAAAGTGCGTGATGGGCCAATGATGACCGAGGCGAGCGCGTAGTGGCAAAACGCATGATTGGGATCAAGGGCAATTGCGGCGTGGGCGGACTCGATAGCGGCAGTACCAGGACGGTCGTAATTCATCGAGAGAGCGAGCATCGACATGGCAAGGGCACTCTCGGGATTCTGCGAGAGTTCCTTGCCGAATTCGACAACAGCCATGGCGTACCGCTTTTGACCGTATAGGATGATCCCGCGCTGGTAGGCTTCGCCCACTGTCGATATTCCAGATATTGACTATTTGAGCTTCATGTACTTGAGGATGTCGTCGTAGACGCCGCCGGCATTGGAGTAGAGCGCGTAGTTCCGCGCGGTCGCGAACCACTCCCGCGTGCTGGGCTTAATGGCTGAGACGGCGGCAATGAAGTCTCTTGTCGAGAGCGACGGGACGCCGCCTCCGTCTTTCATGGCCTGAGTGATCTTGTGCTCGACGGCCGTGTCGACGATGGCCTTGAGATCGGCGCCGCTGAAGGCGTCGGAGCGTTTGGCGATGGCGTCGAAGTCGATGTCGTCCATCGGCTTGCCGGAACTGTGAATTCGGAGGATGGCGGCACGCGCGGCAGCGTCGGGCGGTGGAACAAAGAGGATGCGATCGAAGCGACCCGGACGCCGGAACGCGGCGTCCACGTGCCACGGGGCATTGGTCGCCGCCAGGATCAACACACCGTCGTTTGTCGCGGAGATTCCGTCCATCTCGGAAAGGAACTGATTGATGAGATGACGGCCGGCGGTGTGGCGCATGTCGGCGCGGCTGGCGGCCAGGGCGTCGACCTCATCAAAAAAGAGAACGCACGGCTTATTGCGGCGGGCCTGCTCGAAGAGTTCATGGAGATTGCGTTCGCTGGAGCCGATCCACATGTCCAGGACGTCGTTGATACCGACGGCGATGAACGATGCGCGGATTTCACCGGCGGTGGCGCGAGCCAGATGCGTCTTGCCGCAGCCGGGCGGACCGTACAGGAGGATTCCGCCGCCGGCCTTTTTTCCGTAGGCGGCGTACAGTTCCGGATGCGTGAGTGGGTGGATGATCTTGATCCGGATTTCTTCCTTGACGGCGTGCATGCCGCCGACCTGCGCGAAGGTCACCTTCGGGCGTTCGACGTCGCTGTCGAGCGTGGTCGGCGCGTCGGGCTCCTCGAGGTCAGGGACGCGCTGGCGCTGCGGCGCGGGTTTGTCGACGGCAAAGAGCCGGGCGAGTTCCGGATCGGCCAGCTTGGGATCGGCCGTTATCGCCAGTTGATAATGATGAGCGGCACGGTCGGCGTTGCCCGACTTGAGAATGAGGCGAGCATAGAGCAGATGCGCCGCGGCGGGGGCGCTGTTGCCCTTGACGATGGATTCGAGCACGACCAGAGCCTCGGAAAACTTCCCCTGCCGCGAAAATGCGCGGGCGAGGCCGGTTTTCAGTATCGCATTATCCGGCGAGAGTCCAATCGCCTGGCGAAACTCCGTCTCCGCCTCCTGAGCCATGCCCAACCCCAGGAGCGTCTTGGCGAGATGTTCGCGCAATGGGAGATTATTGGGCGAGACCTTCACGGCCGCGCGCAGGGCGGACACTGCTTCGTTCTCCTCGGTCATCGGTAGGCTCCGAATGATTCACATGCGGCCCGTGGGGTGGTCCACGTAGCCGCTGGATATCCAGACCTTGAGCCCGTGAGTCTAACGCGGGCGTGCCGCGCCCGCCAATCTTGCGATATCATGTTTAGCCGGGCTGCAGCGATTCGAGGATTCGCTGGTAGCTTTGCATTCGCCACTCGGGGGCGGTTTCGGCTTGGACGTCGGGGAAATGGTCAATCAGGTTGTCGGGCGTGACGTTCCACAGGCCGAACATTTTGACGCCGGGGGTGTCGATGACGTGGCCGCCGGTGGCAAGGGGATAGCGGCGGGCGGAGGTTGTGGTGTGGATGCCTTTGTCAGTGTACAGGCTGACCGGGGCGATACGGATGTCGAGCGTGGGTTCGATGGCGGAGATGAGACTGCTCTTGCCGACGCCGCTGTGGCCGGCCAGGACGGTGGTCTTATTGTGCAGTATGGCGGACAGTTCGGCGACGCCGCGAGATTGGGGCAGGCTGGTGTAAAGCGTCGTGAAGCCGAGCGATTGATAATGGGCCAGGGCGGCCTGAGCCTGGGCGAGTTCTTCATCGTCGCTCTCTTCGGCTAGGTCGAGCTTGGTGAGGGCGATGATTGCAGTAAGCCCGCCGCCTTTTGCGGCGATGAGCATGCGGTCGATCAGGCCCCATTTGATAGTGGGCTGTCGAAGCGAGGCGACGATGAGCATCTGATCGGCGTTGGCGACGATCGGTTGTGCCTGTCGGGAATCGAAACTTCCGGCTCGCGTCAGAACGGTGCGGCGGGGGAGAACTTGTTCGATGCTGGCCTGGCGGCGGTTGGCTTCATCGTGCGTGCCGGAATCGCGGAAGCGGACCATGTCGCCGACGATGACGCCGGATGCGGCCATCTTCGTGAGAGTCTTGCGGACCTCGCACAATCGCGGGCCGGTGTCGGATTCGACCTGCACGAATCGCGAATAAACTTGCGTGACCAGGCCAATGGGAAGCGATTCGATATCCGCGGCCGATTCGCCAGCGGTGGCGCGGAGGATGGCGGTTTGTTCCATGCGTCGCCGCTGGGAATGGCGAGAGCGCTCGCCGAAGGCATCGGACGAAGGGGATTCATCATCGAGTGGATCACCATCGTACGAAGCGGCGGAAGTCTGGCGAAATCGCGGCTTGCGACGTGGTCCGGGCATGTATGGCCGATCAATCCAAATTCATACTCATCAGGAACTGGGCATTGCTCGGGACTTTTTCGAGGCGGGTCTTGAGAAGTTCGACGGCCTCGACGGGGTTCATGTCCGACAGGACGCGGCGGAGGCGATAGACGAGTTCCAGCTCCTTGGGATCGAGCAGCAATTCCTCGCGGCGGGTGCCGGAGGCGTTGATGTCGATGGCGGGATAGACTCGCTTGTCGACCAGACGGCGGTCCAGGTGAAGTTCGGCGTTGCCGGTGCCCTTGAATTCCTCGAAGATGACTTCGTCCATCTTGGAGCCGGTGTCGATGAGTGCGGTGGCGAGAATGGTGAGCGAGCCGCCTTCCTCGATGTTGCGGGCAGCGCCGAAGAACCGCTTGGGTTTTTGCGGGGCATTGGCATCGACGCCGCCGGTGAGGATCTTGCCGCTGTGGGGGACTTCGGTGTTGTAGGCGCGGGCAAGGCGGGTGATCGAGTCGAGAAGGATGACGACATCCTTGCCGAATTCGACGTAGCGCTTGGCCTTTTCGATGACCATCTCGGCGACCTGGACGTGACGGCTGGCCGGCTCGTCGAAGGTGCTGGATACGACCTCGGCCTTGGTGTTGCGCTCCATGTCGGTCACTTCCTCGGGGCGTTCGTCGATGAGAAGAACGATGAGGATGACGTCAGGATGATTTTTGGTAACGCTGTTGGCGATCTTCTGAAGCAGAACTGTCTTGCCGGTTCGCGGCGGGGCGACGATGAGCATGCGCTGGCCCTTGCCGATCGGGGTGACCAGATCGACGATGCGCATGTTGAGATCTTTGGGATCGGCTTCGAGAATGATGCGCCCGGCCGGGTGAAGGGGGGTGAGGTCTTCAAAGTTGCTGGTATCGGTGATGCGTTCGGGGTCTTCGCCGTTGATGGCCTCAACGCGGAGGAGGGCGAAATAGCGTTCGGATTCCTTGGGAGGCCTGATCTGGCCCTGGACGACGTGGCCATTTCGCAGGCCGAAGCGGCGAATCTGGCTGGGGCTGATGTAAATGTCGTCAGGGCAGGGGAGATAGTTGTATTCGGGGCTGCGGAGGAAGCCGAACTGGTCAGGGAGGATTTCCAGGACGCCTTCGCCGTACATCAGGCCATTTTGGCGGATGCGGGCGCGGAGGATCTGGAAGATGAGATCCTGCTTCTTGAGGCCGATGTAATCGGGGATTCCCTCGTCCTTGGCGATCTCGTGCAGCTTATGCACGTCCATCATCTGGAGGTCTTTGATGTAGAGTTTACCGCCCTTGACCTGCTCGTACTTGGCGTTGGTTTCGGCGTCGAAATTAACGACGTCTTCGGAAGGGGTGGGCGACGGCGAAGTCGCCGCCGCGGGGGCCGTCAAGGGCGCGCTGTCGCCGTTGCTGGCGGCCGGCTGAGGCGCCGGGACCGGGGTTTCAGCCGCGGGCGCCGGGGGTGGCTCGGCAACGGTCGTGGTGGCGGCGGCCGGCTCGGTCTTTGGCGTCGATTCCTCGACTTCAGGTTGGTGGTGACGAACGTGAGGCTGGCTGACACGGCGGCGTGTCGGTGTCGTTTTAGCCATTGAGCGATCTCCTTGGTGCTTCGGCCTCGCGTTGGGCCGGCGTCCTTCTGACGTCATTTGATTTGAACCTAAAAAGAGGGAACGAGGCGCGCATCCGGCCAAAGCCCGAGCGAATCCCGCGAACCGCCGGGGCCGCCGATCCATCGGCATCAAACCCAATCCTCAAGCCGTCCATCGTGCAATAATTCGGGAAAACACGTCTTTGATCAGGCCGCGGGTCACATCCGCGCTTGCGGAGTTGTTCACCACATGATCGGATATTTCCCGCTTGCGATCAAGGGGCGATTGCGAATTTTCCCGACGGGTCAGTTCGGCGGCATCCCAGCCGCGCGATTGGGCGACCCGGCCGGCCCGCGTGGGCCAGTCCACATCCACATAAATCACACTGTCACAGAGGCGATACAATCCTGTTTCCACAAGAAGCGGCGTATCCCACGCAAACGCAAGCACTTGCGCATTCTGTGCCATTACAACCATCGCCGAGCGTCTGGCTGCATCCACCTTCGGATGCAGCAATTGTTCCAACCGATCCCGCTCGTCGGAATTGCTGAATATCCGCCTGGCTATCCACCCTCGGTCAATTTCTCCCGAGGGCTTGATTGCGGCCGCTCCCCACCATTGCCGCAGCATTTGTCGAACGCCCGACTCCGAGTAGGCGGCCCGGACCAGATCGTCGGCCCTTATGACGGCGGCTCCGAGCCGGCCCAATTCGTCGGCCACAAGGCTCTTGCCGCTGCCTATTCCACCGACCACTCCAATTATAGGGCGCCTGTCATACATGAAATCAAGTGACTTGTCTATTTGGCGGTTTGATTTCCGATGCGATCCTCAATACCCGACTTGCCGGTCCCGGTCAAAGAATCCTGATCTCCTCCGACACCTCCACGCCGTTGCCCGACGGATCCAGAATCCGCAGACTGAACAGCCCCACTTGCAGCCCACGCTGCCGCTCGTAGGCGATTTCACGCTCGTCCAGACGTTCGATGATCGTCGCCAGGGAGGTTACGATCACCTGCACCGGCCGATAATCCAACCGTTCCACAAGTCCCTCAACGCCCTCGACGATCAACTGGTAATTCTCGGTCTGATACGCCCAGGTCTCCGGATCGTCCACCGGCCCAAACCCCAGCACACTCCTATAGAACGCATCAAACGCCAGCCGCATTCCCGTCGTCCCCTTGATCCGCATATCCGACACGGCGACAAGTTTGACCGGCAACGGCTCGGGAATCCTCGGCCGAAGGTCGGGCGCGGGGTTGAAGGGTTTGATGGGTGGGTCCAGGTCGAGAGGCATGTTCAATGCCATTATACGTGGCCGACGGACCTGATGATTACGAATTTGCGCCAGATACATCGGAACAGCTTCGACTTTTGCACGATCGAATTGTACAACGACGGGTATGACGCGCCATAAGCTGCGCTTCGACGGTGTCATGAACGAGGCATGAAACGCCGGATGCCGTTGGCCAATGCGTCAATATGCACCGAGCGAGCACGCGGTGTGCGGCCGGCGCAACTGCCTGGCTGAATCGTCGTAGGTGCTGGCCAGAGAGAGCAAGCCATAACTCGGGCCGTCGCCCCGAGGCTTGTTGGATATACCAAGCCGGCTATAATAGCGGCATGAGTGCCATCAGCGTGCAAGAGATTGGACGGGATCCCGAGGCATTTCTCAGGCGGTTGGAAGCGGGGGAGTGGCTGGTCGTTGTGCGGGATGAGCACCCGGTGGCGGAGGTGCGGCCGTTGCCGGTTCACGTGGCGGGACTTCGGCCTTTTGGCCTTTGCGCTGGACGGTTTATGGTTCCGGCGGATTTTGATCAGCCGTTGCCGGAGGACACTCTCAGGGACTTTGAGGGACGATGAAACTCCTGCTCGATACCCACATTTTTCTGTGGTATATCGCGGCTGATCCCCAGTTGCCGGTGGCAATTCGAGACGCCATTCGCAATCCCGGTAATGACGTGTTCCTGAGTGTCGCTTTCATCTGGGTGGCGGTCGTCAAATACGCGCTGGGTAAACTTCCACTGCCGGAACCGCCCGCCGGATATCTTGTACGACAACGCGAGGCGCGCCTGATTGCATCGCTGCCGATCGAAGAGGGGGCGATGGGCCACCTTGCCGCGTTGCCTCTGTTGCACCGCGATCCTTTTGATCGAATTCTCGTAGCGCAGGCGCTTCAGCGAGGCTTGACAATGGTGACTATCGACACCGCGGTTCGCGCATATCCGGTGCCGCATCTGCCGACAGTTTGATCGGGACTGGGCTCAAAACGGTGACGCCGCTTGTTAGCGATTCCGTTGGAAACGGCACGGCAATATGAAAGTCATTTCATTCTTCACCCGGCATGGAAAGTACCCCGAGATGGCGCAGCGGCTGGCAGCGTCGTGTCAGCGGCTGGGACTGAGCCACTGGGCACCGGAACTGTCAGACCAGGGGGACTGGAAAACGTCGACCAATTTCAAGCCGCGGTTCATTCTCTCGACCATGCTTGAGTTGAGATCGCCGCTTCTGTGGGTCGATATCGATACGGAAATCCTCCGGCTGCCGTCGCTGGTGTGGCAGGGTGTTACTGATTTTGCGATCTACAACTGGAAGGCCGACGCCGGTAATACGCGGCAGACGCCGTATGACCCCGGCGATCTGCAATGCTCCAGCGGCGTGATCTACTTTGGGTACACGGCGCCGGCCCTGGATCTGCTGGTGCGATGGAATGAACAGATTACGGCCAATCCAAACGACATCGACGATTTCGCGCTGGATAAGACGTACAAATTGTATCGCCCGCCGGTGAAGGCACTCTGGCTGCCCAAGACCTACAACTGGATGACCGGGCATTTCGGGCCGCCGACGGATGAATGCGTGATCCGGCACGATTACGTGGCCGGCGGGCATCGGAAGTGAACGGGCGGCTACAAATACTTCGAGCCGTATTTCTCTTTGACTTTGTTGACCAGTTCCTTGACGCGCTGGGCTTCGGCGCGGGGGCAGACGAGCGTGGCGTCGCGGGTGTGGACGATAATCATGTCGCTCACGCCGATCGTCGTTAGCAGATGTGCGGGATCCTGACTGACCACGATGTTGCCGTCGGAATCAAGCAGAACCGTTGTCTGGGCCGCCGTGGCGTTTTCGTGCTCGTCCAGGTCGAGAGTTTCCGCCAAAGCCGGCCACGAGCCGACATCAATCCACTGAACCGGCATCTCCACGACGACCACCTGGGCCTTGCCTTTGCTCTGGCTGGCCGGTTCCATGACGGCGTAGTCGATGCTGATTCTTGGCAGGCGTGCATACACATCCTGAAGGATCGCCTGCTGATCCGGCGTGCCCCAGGCCTCGCTGATGCGGGCCAGTCCGGCGTGCGCGATCGGCAGATGAATCGCCAACTCCGCCAGAACCGTGTCGCAGCGCCAAACGAACATGCCGCTGTTCCAGTAGAACCGGCCGCTTTCGACGAAGCGGTCGGCTGTCGCCTTGTCGGGTTTTTCGCGGAAGCTCATGACGCGATAGGCGCCGTGCAGGCCGAGCGATTCGCCGCGATGGATATACCCAAGGCCGGTGTGACCGTGCGTCGGGACAATGCCAAACGTAACCAGCGACGCCGGGTTCTGTTCGATCACCTGGAACGCCGTCCGAAGTGCCGATTGAAATTGCCCGACCGGCTCGATGACGTGATCGGCCGTGACGACGGCCATGATGGCATTGGGATCCTTGCGGGCGATGACGGCGGCGCTGAATCCGATGGCGTTGGCGGTGTCGCGGCCTTCGGGTTCGCCAAGGAGATTTTCCGCCGGAAGATCGGGGAGATTTTCGCGCACGGCGTCGGCATGAGCGGCGGAGGTGCAGACGTAAATCTTCTCCGGTGGCATCACGCCGCGCAGGCGGTCAAACGACAGTTGAAGTAAACTCCGCCCATGTACGACGGGCAGAAGCTGCTTGGGAAGATACGAGCGCGAAAGCGGCCAAAGCCGCGTCCCCGCTCCGCCCGCCATGATCACTCCGTACGGCATAATCTGATTATATCAGGAATTTCTTGTCGCGAGCGGCCATTGGGCGAATCTTCGCGGCCAAGGCCTCGAAGCCCGACTTTCCCATCAGGGCATACGTCGCGTCCTTGCCCAGTTGCACCGCCGGTTGATCGTAGGTATTGATTTCCAGCAATCCGCCGAGGTAGCTGACGGCCGTCTCGAACATGTAAATGAACTGCCCGACCGTTTCCGCGTTGATCTGCGGGAAGAGCACGGTCATCGTCGGCCGGCGGCTTTCCAGCAGGGCGTATTCGGTTGCGAGCTTCTCGCTGTTGATCAGTGTCTGGAAATTCGCGCCGGCGAGATAATCCAGGGCTGGAACGCTCTTGAGGCTCGACGGAATCGCCAGCCGGTTGCCGAACCGTTCGACTTCCAGGAACGTGATCAGCTTGTCGTTTGGCCCCTCGCGATAAAGCTGCACCTGTGAATGTTGATCCGTCGTGCCCAGAGCCTTGATCGGGGTCAAGCCCGCATAGAGATCCTTCTTCTTCAGGCCATCACGCTTGCCCAGGCTTTCCGCCCAGAGCTGGCGATACCAGTCGGCCAGATAATACAACGCCGAACTGTACGACATCATCACGCTCAGCGGCTTGCCCTTGGAGGCAAGGATGAAATTGATCGCCGCGATCATGGCGGCCGGATTGGCTTCCAGTTCCGGCTCCTTCACGCATTTGTCCATCGTGGAGGCGCCCTTAAGGATGGCATCGATATCCGCGCCGCACATTCCGGCGCTGAACAGCCCGACGGCCGACAGCACGCTGAACCGCCCGCCGACGCCGTCGGGGACTTCCAGCGTGCGATATCCCTCCGCCTTGCAGAGTTCGCGCAGCGTGCCGCCACGGGGATCGGTCGTGGCCAGAATATTGTCGCGGTACTTGGCGCCCAGGCGTGATTGAAGCAGATCGCGGAACAAAATGAACTGAGCGGCGGTCTCGGCCGTCTCGCCCGATTTGCTGATGACGTTGACGATGGTCTTGCGCAGCTTGGGGGCGATGAGCTCGATCGTCGCCTTGATCTGGTCGGGATCGACATTATCCAGGACGAAGACCTGCGGCCCGTGCCGGACGCGGTCGCTGACGAGGTTATACGTCGGCGGGTTGAGGGCGGATTGCAACGCGATGTTTCCCAGCGCGCTGCCGCCGATTCCCAGGACCACAAGCACATCGCAGCGGTCGCGGAAATGCTCGATTTCTGTGTGGATGGCATCGACCATGTCCGTGTCGTAGGGCAGATCGCGATAGCGAAGTTCCTTGGCCTTGCGCTGCTCGGCGAACTGGCGCGTCAACTCGCGGATTCGCGGTGCCAGGGCTTTGAGTTCGCGGGGACTGACGCCATGTTCTTCACCAACCGCCGCCGCCGTCGCGTTCTTCCAATACAAACTGAGTCGGTCCATATTCCTTCCCATACCGCTAAAAAGGCCCCTCGTAAGGCCGGGTAGCATATCCGGCGGTTGTCAAAAGGAAAAGAGCCTTGGCATTGCTGTGTCTACGCCAAGTAGAAATGTGCGGTACTTCAGCCCGATAGAAATGTCCGCCCCTGCCCGCGGCGGTCGTGTTCGTTCGATCACTGTTCTGAATCAGGCTTGATGGGCGTGCCGCACTCCGGACAAACGCGGCCGCACTCGCCGAGCAATTGGGTGCGGATGTCGTACGAGCACTTGGGACAAAGGCCGGCGTTGAGCTTGCGGCGGGTGCGGCCGAGACGCCAAAGGATCAAGCCGAGGACCGCGGCAAGGACCAACGCGACGATCCATTCGTGTACAACATATGTCGTGTCCGTTTCTACTTCACCCATGCTGACATCGTGGTCGGCATAGACGGCGTAACCAAACCGGGAGTAGAGCACTTCGGTGTAAATGTCAGGTAGTGGCGGGGCCGCGCTGTGTGCGAAGAGAAAATGCGTCGGTTGACGCGGGATCTGATCGGTTCCGATCTGGGAGGCGTCTTCCCAACCGTGGGAGATGTGAAAGTCATAGAACCAGCCGATGCGGTCCTGGGTGGCGCAGAGGCCGTAGGAATGGGTTCCCGCAAAATAGAATCGAGGAGCTTCCATACCGCGATAGTCGGTGGAGAGGCCGATGGAGAAAGAGTCGGAGGAATCGGCCCAGAGAAACAGCGTTGCTGCCAGGATAAGGCCGGTAATGGCGGCGAGGATGAGAAGGAGGCAACGCATGGATGGCTATCTCGGTGGAGGCGGATGATGTTGGGCGGCAATTAACATTCTGAATCGGTTTTGACGGGTGTGCCGCACTCCGGACAAACGCGGCCGCCCTCGCCGAGCAATTGGGTGCGGATGTCGTACGAGCATGTGGGACAAAGACCGGCCTTGACCTTGCCGTGAGGTCGGGCGAGACGCCACAAGATGAGGCTGAGAACCACCGCGAGAGATGTGGCGAGGAGCCAAGCGTCCACAAGTCCTCCTTGAACACTTTCGCTGTGGCTCATGCCTCCCTCGGCGTGGCCGTAGAGCGAGATGCCGAATCGGGAAAAGCTCGTGTAATAACCAAGTTCGTCGGGGGAAAGCGCCCCGATGTACGTGGGATCAGGACAGTCAGAATGATCCCATAGCAGATGGGAGGGCTGCTGCGGCAAGCCCGCAAGCTTGTCGAGGTCGATGAAACCGTCCGACGCGGAGTGGCAGAGCAAGCCAACGCGGCCGTGGTCGGCGTAGAGGCCGTATGATCGAAGGCCACCTCCCTCGTCGGTACCGGGCGGCGTGTGGTAGTCGGTGCGTATCTCGAAATAGTCGGGGGTGTGCTGGGCGTGTACCCATAGAAATAGCGTCGCGGCGAGGGCAAGACTGACGGCCGTTGCGAGGATGAAAAGGACGCGGCGCATGGATGGCCTCCTTACCTTGGAACTCCGCAGAAATGTCCCGCGATTGGGCTGAATTGCATCCGACCTCCGTGTCGTTGGCAAAAAGTACAATATTCTCGGATCAGCTTCCAGTGGTCGTCTCGCGTCGAACGGAAACCAATCTTGGCGTGTCTGGACCTTGGCGTTTTGGCGCCTCGGCGGTCTATTCGCATTTCCGCTTCCCGCGTGGCCCAACGCGCAATTCCTGCCGGTTGGGGCAATCCTTCCGCAAGATTTACCGGCGTGGTGGTCGATATCAGGCAAGAGGATATACGCACATGCTCCAGACTTGGTTGGCTCTCCTGCCGCGGGATGCGACGATGACGACGGTTATCGTGTCGGTCATTATTGCTCTGGCCGGGGCGGGGCTTTGGCTGGCGGGGGGGAAATACGCCCGGCAGATTGTCACCGTCACTTGCGTGGCGCTGGGAACGTTCGTCGGAATCAACCTGCCGCAATGGTGCGGGTGGTCCATCGACGGAATGGGACCGGCCATCGCCGGTGCGCTGCTCTTGGGGATCGCGGGTTACGCACTGACGCGCTGGTGTATCGGCGTGGGCATGGGCCTGTGCCTGGCGTGTTGGGCGTGTGCGGCTGTTTGGACTTTACAGGGCGGCGTGCATGGTTGGAAATGGCCCAATATTTCGTGGACGAATTTACCGCAATGGACGGCCGCGGTCTGGCGGCAAGTGCCCGACGACGCCAGCCGGTGGTTTCCGTATGCGGCCGTCGCGGCCATCGCGATCGGGTTGTTGGCCGTGCGTTACTGGCCCCGGCAGGCCAGCGCTGTGGCATGGAGCATGGGCGGACTGACAATGTTGCTGGCGATGGGGCTGGCATCCATGAAGTTCTCGGCACCCAAGGCTCTGACGTTTCTCCCGCGTGACGCCTGGGCGCAGGCGGCGATATTGGGATTGCTGCTGCTGGCCGGAACTTACAGCCAATGGCGTCTGATGCCCGGCGGATCGAGCAAGCCCGCATCGGGATCGAAGAAAGCGAAATCGGAATAGATGAGGTTGAACGTGGACACCACTGCCGCTGCATCATCATCGTCACAGACGACAACGTTTGCCGGCTCATGGCCGCATCAGAATCAGTTCCTCACTTGGTGCCAGCACCTGGCGCCCGGCGAGGCGGCGCTGCTGATCATTGCCGGCATCGTGTATTTGTTGTGGGGTTACGCAATTTTCAAGATTCTGATCATGATGAACGCGGCGGTGGTCGGGGCGGTGATCGGATCGATCATCGGCCAGAGCGGCGATCAGCAAATCCTGGGCGCCGCCATCGGGGCCATCGGCCTGGGCGCGCTGGCCTGGCCGCTCATGAAACACGCGGTGGCGTTCATGGGGGGAATCTACGGCTTCATTCTCGGCGGCAGCCTGTGGCAGAGCGCGGACCTGGACCCCAAATTCTTCTGGGCCGGTGCGCTGCTCGGACTAATCGCGTTTGGTTTGATCTCCTTCATCGTCTTCCGCGGAAGTGTGATGTTGTACACGAGCCTGCAAGGGGCATCAATGATTGTCGTCGGCGTTCTGGGACTGATTTTCAAATATCAGGACATGACGCCGAGCGTCGTGCATCGCATGACGGTGCAGCCGATGCTGCTGCCGGCGCTGATTCTCGTGCCGGCCTTGATCGGGATCATCTTTCAGCA
>Ga0181520_10004588_pt1 | contig 22940 bp, 22 predicted proteins | sample PEATcosm2014_Bin_29_FD_132451 | JGI IMG/M metagenome (GOLD analysis project Ga0181520, IMG submission 132451) | Peatland microbial communities from MTU Mesocosm Facility, Houghton, MI, USA - PEATcosm2014_Bin02_30_metaG | ecosystem: Environmental > Terrestrial > Soil > Wetlands > Peat | place...
AACGCTTCAAGTCCCAACACGGCAGAAGCAGTATGATGTCCGTGGGTGCCGCCCGGCTGGGTGGAAAAGCGGTTGATGACCACGTCCGGGCGAAACTCGCGGATGACCCGCACGACATCGGACAAAACCTGTTGCCGATCCCAGATGCGCAACGTTTCCAGGTAATCCTTGGAGAACCCAAAATCCATGGCGCGCGTGAAAAACTGGCGGCCACCGTCCAACCGGCGGGCGGCCAGCAATTCCTGCGTGCGCGCCACGCCCAGTTGCTCGCCGAACTGCGGGCCGAGCACATTCTGGCCGCCATCACCGCGCGTCAGCGAAAGATAGGCCGTGCGATAATTTCGTCCGCGCGCCAGATAGGCAATGAGCAGCGTGTTTTCATCGTCGGGATGGGCGGCGATGTAAAGCACGCTGCCCATTTCGCGGAAACTTTTCAGCTCCTGAAGAATGGCCGGGGCGGAATTGGTGGGCGGCTCGGCGGCGGTGGCCATGCCGGCAAAAATCAAGCCAGCCGTGCAGGCTATAAGGCAGCGCATAATATCAATTTCCAATTACCTGGCTGGAGTGGGGCAGGGTGCGCGCGGGGCGGGGCGTCCTGCCTTGAAAACTCCGTTCCTTGGCCATCATTGTTACTTCAAGCCGGAGATCAGGTCGTCGTTCAGCTTTACGTAGCCGGTGTCTTTGGCTTTGATCGCCAGTTCACTGGAATGCTTTGCCGCGGCAATGGCGCCGTCCTTGTCGCCGAGCTTGGCCAGAATCTGCGCCTTCAGATGGACGATGTAGTAGGCCTCGCGTTGGGCGATGGCGGCATCCACCCACTTGCTCGCCTTTTGCAAGTCCTGACCGTGATCGTAATAAAACATGGCGGCCTGATAATACGGTTTCTGCTTGGCGTCGGAAGCCATCACCGCCTCGATTTCAGGAACCAGTTTGCTCGTCAGCTCGATTTCGATCCTGATCGGCACGACGGTGCGGTCCCAAATGAGATTCATCAGAGCGGATTCATCACGGATGTGATTAAACTCGATGGTGAACGTCTCGATTGGTTCCGGGAGTTGCACGGGATAGGCCTTGAACCTCGCGACGTCGGCTTTTTCGTCATATTGAAATGCGCCCCATTGCGCGGCGCCCTTGTTGATGATGATGGTCCATTCATCCTTGCCGGGGATGGTGAACAGCGCGTAAGTGCCGGCAGGAATGTCCGTGCCATTCAATTTGATCGCGGTGCTGAACGTAATTTTGGTGGCGGCATTTGCGCCCGTGCGCCAGACCTGGTCGTAGGGAACCAGGCCGCCAAAGATTTCACGGTCCTTGACGCCGGGACGGGAATAGGCCACTTCAATATCAGTCAAGCCAATGCGTTGTTTTATGGTGCAGGCCGGGCTGGGTGCGGGAAATTCAACCGTAGGCGTGGCTGGCTGGGCGGGCAGGCTGGACGCCAGGGTCAATCCGCCTGCCAGTACACACAGGAATCGCAACAATTTAAAATTCATATCGTAAACGGGTTGAAATTATTTTTGGACCGTGAACGTCGTGGAATATTGCGTGTTTTCCCACGTCATTTTGAAGAGGCCGCCGCCGCCCGGATTTTTGGAAACAGCGATGGTGAGTTGATTCACCGGGGTATCCAGCGCGTCCTTTTTTAAATCAATGCGCGCAAGGTCGTTTTTCTCGTCATAAATTCCCGGACCCGCTCCCCACTGGCCAATTTGTTTGTTGATGATCAATTTGGCCGAGCCGTCTTCGGCAGGCAATGTCCACAACGTGTAAGCCCCGGCAGGCACGGTGGTGTCGCCAAACACGAGCGGCTTTTGCGTTATCAGCGTGGTGGCCTCGTCTGCGCCGGTGCGCCAGACCTCGCCGTACGGCACGAGTCCGCCCCAGATTTTTCGGGTTTCGCCGGTTTTGTGGTCCTTGGTGTAAGGCCGGCCGTAAGTCACCGTCACCCGGCTGCCGTCTATTACGGCGCTGACGGTTTCATGGGGGCTGACGCGATTTTGCTGGGCCGCCAAGGGCAGGGTGCTGACCGCTATGGCGGCAACTGCGAGGATGGATTTAAGCTTGTTCATATTGGTTGTTGGTTGTTAGTTGACGGAGTTGCATCATCTCTCTGGTCGCCTTATTTGTCCAGTGGACGTTTTATTAAGGACGGAAGTTGGGCGCAGCTCAGCCAATTGGTCGCCTTTGGTGACGGAATTTTTTTTAGGCAAAAATAGTGTTAGCGGCTACGTGGTCTTTTTAGGGAACTGGTGTAGAGTCATGGATGACTGCGACAACGCATCATGTCAACAAATGGGACGGCGGCAATCTGGGGGACGAAATTGCCCCCCCGTCAAGGTCACTCAAATGGAATCAAGGCTAATCAAAGTGAATCAAGCCTAAAAATGAAAGGTCAAGCGCCCTACAATACTCATGCCGCACCGACTTGTCGTGCCGAAGCCAATCTGGGAATGGCTGAGTATGAAATTTATCCGAGTAAATCCGACCGAATCCGACTAAAAAAATCAGACATGACCCATAATATCAAAATAGACAGCTCGTAAACGCCGTGGCAACCCCGCCAGGCTCCAACCTTCTTCCTGTAGCGCACGAGGTAACGAGTGCTTTCATTATCTTGATTTTTCGCCACCGACGTCGGCAGGCTGCCTTTTGAAAGCAGTGCTCCCCTCATCACCGGGAGCCGGTTGGAACAGATCAAATTCCGCAAGGACGGCCCCAAGTGACGCGTTTTCAACGATTAGGCAACGGGCCAGTGCATTATTTTTGAAACTGCGCAACAACTTCAACAATTTCAAAGACAAAGCACCAACCGGTCGGAGCGTCACGTCGGGCCGGCACTGCTGGATTTTAAGCTTCAGTCAGCGCCACAAAGTTTGTGAGCAGTTGCAACCCGACTTTGTGACTTTTTTCCGGGTGGAATTGCGTGGCATAGACGTTGTCGCGCCACACGGACGAGGCGAACGTATCGCCGTAATTTGTGCGGGTGGCGACGATGCGTTCATCCACCGGTTGCGGATAAAAACTGTGGACAAAATAGACGTAGCTGCCGCTGGCTATACCGCGATACAGCGGACAATCCGCCCGAACGATTTCCAGTTGATTCCAGCCAATCTGCGGAATTTTCAACCCGGGCTGATCGGAGAAACGAACAACGTTGCCCTGGAATACCCCCATGCCGGCGGCGCAGGAATTGAATTCCTCGCTCTTTTCAAACAAGGCCTGGTAGCCCACACAGATGCCCAGAAACGGTTTGCCCGTCTTGATGAAATCTTTTGACGCTTCCAGCAATTCCTGTTTGCGCAGCGCCTGGATGCAATCATCAAACGCGCCGACGCCCGGCAGCACGAGGCCGCGCGCGTCGCCGATTTCATCGGGCCGCTGTACGAGCCGCACCTTCGCGCCCACTTTCAGCAGGGATTTGTGGACGCTGCGGAGGTTGCCGGAACCGTAATCAAGGAGGGCGATCATTTTTTAGGGGAGGTTTTGGGCTGCAAGGCGCGACGGCAGCGGAGCAGGTCGCGAATGTGAATGATATGTGACAAATCCTTGTCGCGCCGGATGGATTCTTTGCTTTTCAGAATGCGTTCCAATTTTAGGACCGGGATTTTTTTTCCACGAAAGGAAAGCCGGACACAATTTTTGAGTTCCTTTTGGAAAGTGCCAAGGCCATTGACTTCAAAGACAAAATTCACCGGCGTTCCGTCTTGGGCATAGACCACGGTGTTGGCCGCGACCACGCAGCCGGCGGCGCGGGCAAGGTTTTGCACCTGCATATACTGGCGCGCTGGCAGGTCAATCCACACGTCTACGTCCAGCGTCGTTTCCATGACGCCCTGAACGATGGCCGCGGACATGCCGATCAGCATGAAACGGATTTTTTCCGCTTCAAGGGTTTCCAATAGCCGAGCGACCGGATGAGATTTTCGTTGAGATGCCATCGTTCTTCGGGGGTTGCAGCCAGCCCCAGGGCATGAACGGATTTTTCCGCGTCCGTCATTCCGCGGACGCCTTTCAGCCGGGTTAGCATTCGGGCGGCGCGTTGCGGGAGCGGCAGTTTTAATTTCCGTTTCACGCGGGAAAATATATCAGGTTGTTCCGGCCAGTCCACTGTCCAAACTATTCTGATTTGCATTTCTTCGGCGGGTGGCGCAGCTTCCCCGCACGATGAAGTGCCCCGTCCACCAGTCCGAAGCCACCGGCGTCTGTGTCTATTGCGGGCGGGCCATGTGCGCCGAGTGCGCCCGGCCTGCCGCCACGCCACGTTTCGTCTGCTCCGAGGCGTGTGCGGCGGCCCTCAGGCGCGCCGATCAGGCGATGGATTTGCTGTTGCAGAAAAGCCTGCAAAGCGCGCGGGCCAGCGCTTTTTATTCATATCTGTGCGGCGGACTTTCCGCCGCCGGGGCGGTGGGCGCATGGTTTTATCTGCCCGTGCCGTTTTTGGTCTGGTTCACCGCCGGTTGCAGCGCCGTGTTTATTGCGTCGGGCATCTGGTATGGCCGGATTGCGCGGAGACAGGCTCCGCCCGGGTAAGGGAGATCACCGGGCCTCGGCCGCGTCTTTCCGCGCCAGCCTGGCCCGGTCAATGGCGGCTTCCTGCTGTTGGAGGCATTGCTTGCAGATACCGTGCGTGGTGGGCGTGTCAAAGCTCTGCCGCATGAATTCCTCCAGCGGCATCCATTCGCCCTTGAAATGGATCCGCCGGCACCAGGCGCAGACCCGCATGAATTTTTCGAGATATTGAACGCGGTTCAGTATCCGGCGCGTAGAACGGCCCACCAGAAACCACACGCCGAGCACCAGCAGCATGTCCAGCGTGGACCGGCGGTAGACAAAGTTGAGCGGATCGGAAAATATCAGCGTTGGCAGTTGCAGGAGGTCGTCCAGAAAACAGAGCACTATGATGCCGAGAAAACCAAGGTTTTGACACACTTCGATCTTCGTCAATTGCGAATTCATTTGCATACGTCAAAGATGATTCGCGGAAGGGAAAACTTCCTCCGTTAAGCCAACCGCCAACCTTTTAAGAGTCCATGCATTAAGCGTGCCAGCCACATTGGCCCTGCTTTCGCTTGGTGCGGTCAGATCATTGCCCAAAATATTCTCCAATTTGCCGCCCCAATCCATGAACGGGACAACCACATATTAGCACTGCGCATTTGTAAAATAACCGTCTGCAATGGTCGTTTGTCTTTTGGCCAAACGGTGCTAAATTGCCTCCGTTTCGATCACGGAGTCTGCATCACCAAAACCAGTTTTGTTATGCCAAAAATGCGTGCTGCCCAAATCGCCCGCCCGGGCGGTGCTTTTGAAATCGTTGAACGTGAAATTCCCCATCCCGCTGCCGGCTGGGTGCGGGTCAAGGTGCAGGCCTGTGGCATCTGCCACAGCGATTCGCTGGTAAAAGAAGGCTTTTGGCCCGGCCTGCAATACCCGCGCGTGCCCGGCCACGAAGTTGTCGGCGTGGTGGATGCCTTGGGCGCGGGCGTCACGCAATGGCAACCCGGCCAGCGCGTCGGTGTGGGCTGGCACGGCGGCCATTGCGGTCATTGCGATGCCTGCCGCAACGGTGATTTTTTTGGCTGCACCGTGGCCTTGCAAATCACCGGCATCAACTTTGATGGCGGCTATGCCGATTACCTGGTCGCACCTGCCATCGCGCTTGCGCGGGTGCCGGATGATTTGTCGCCCGTGGAAGCCGCGCCGCTCATGTGCGCCGGTATCACCACCTACAACGCCTTGCGTAACACGGGCGCGCGCCCCGGTGACTTGGTGGCCGTGCTTGGCCTCGGTGGTCTCGGCCATCTGGGCGTGCAATACGCCGTAAAGATGGGCTTCAAAACCGTTGGCATCGCGCGCGGCCAGGACAAGGGACCGCTCGCCCACAAACTCGGCGCGCATCATTACATTGACAGCCAGACGCAGGATCCGTCGGCCGAACTGCAAAAACTTGGGGGTGCCAGGGTCATTCTGGCTACCGTAACGGTGGGCGATGCCATGAGCGCAGTGATGGGCGGCCTGGGCCTGAATGGCACCTTTGTCGTCATTGGCGCGGCGCAATCGCTCACGGTCTCGCCCCTGTGGCTGCTTTCGGGCCGGCGCGCGGTGAAAGGCTGGTATTCCGGCACGGCGGCGGATTCGCAGGACACGCTCAAGTTCAGCGTGCTCTCCGGTGTGCGCTCAATGAACGAGGTCTATCCATTGGACAAAGTTGCCGAAGCTTATGAACGCATGGAAAGCGGCAAAGCCCGATTCCGTGTGGTGCTCACCACCGGGCAATAACGATCACCACCGATGATGGCGTTGACAGCCGGATTGGACCAGACAACCGCCAACAGCCTGAAAACCTGTTTCCGGCTGGACAAGTCCGTTCTCCCAGTACAAAGTGGTTTTCGTTCCCTGGCATCCAAATAAAAAATGACGGATTTGATGGCATAATAATTATGAAATCTTTCAACCTTGTTCGCGCGCTGGCGGTGCTGGCTGGAATTCTGACGATGGCTGCGCCAACCTGGGCGGCCACGCTGAAAATCGGCGATGCCGCACCGCCATTGCAGGTGGCCAAATGGGTGCAGGGCGACCCGGTGCAGGCGTTTGACAGCAATCATGTCTATATCGTCGAATTCTGGGCGACCTGGTGCGGGCCTTGCCGGGCGTCCATTCCCCATCTCAATGAAACCTGGCAGAAGTTCAAGGACAAGAACGTGATTGTCATTGGCCAGGATGTCTGGGAGCAGGACGACAGTGCCGTGCCGGGTTTCGTTAAAAAAATGGGTGACAAAATGACCTATCGCGTGGCGCTTGATGACAAGAGCCAGGAGACAAACGGCGCGATGGCCATCCACTGGATGAAAGCAGCGGGCCAAGACGGCATTCCGACTGCCTTCATCGTCAACCGGGGGGGCAAGATTGCGTGGATTGGGCATCCGCTGGCATTGGAGGCATCAGTGTTGGATCAGATTTTGGCGGATACATTTGACATAGCCGGCTACGCCGAAATATTTGAAAAGCAACAGCAGGAGCAGGAACAGCGGCAGGCGCTTGACCAAAAGCTTGGCAAAGCCATGAAGGAAAAGAATTGGGATGCTGCCGAAGCGGCCCTGACAGAGATTGAGAAGTCACTGCCTGAAAGCGCACGAAGCATGGTCAACCCCGTACGGCTGCAAATCCTCATTGGCCGGCATGATTACGCCGGCGCTTACAAACTGGTCGGTTCACTGAGTGATGCCGAACCAGATAATGCCGTGCTGCAAAATGAACTGGCCTGGACGCTGGCCACGGCCAAGGGCCTGGATCAGGAAGGCCTGGCGCTGGCTGAAAAGACGGCGCAGCGCGCCAACACCGCCGCCAAAGGGAAAGAACCGGGTATTCTGGACACGCTCGCCCGGGTACAGTTTATGAACGGACAGACCAACGAAGCCATTGCCACGGAACAGAACGCCGTGGACGCCGCACCGGATGAATCAAAGGTTTTTTTAAAAAAATTTCTGACCGACTACCAGCAGGGCAAATTGCCGGAAATTGACGGACAACATTGAATGTCGCCAGCGGCATTTTCCCGGGCTTGTCCGGGCTGTCGGCAACCGGTGAAGGCGCTGGCGCCGCGGGCTATTTGAAGAATCACGTCCCGCCAACCCATTGGGCATGAAATTGGATGAAGGCGTTCAGCATAAATTGCACGGCTATCGCCGCCAGCAACAAGCCCATGATGCGAATGGCGATGCTCATGGCAATCGGATTCAGCCAGCGCGCGCCGCGCACCGCCAGCCGGAAAATTAGATAGCTTGCCACGGCCACGGCCACGATACAGACGTAGAGCGCGGCGCGCTGCGGAATCGTATGCGCTTCATTTTGGAGCACAATGGTCGTGGAGATCGCGCCGGGGCCGGCCAGCATGGGAATGGCCAGGGGCGTGACGGCGATGTCGTCTTTCTCCGTGCCCGCCTGTTTTTCCTCGTGCGTTTCCTGCAGGCGTGAACGTTGCACCCGCAACATATCCAGCGCGATGAGGAGCAGCACGATGCTCGCGGCAATTTCAAAGGCCGGCATCGTGATGCTGAAGATTTTGAAAATGACCGTGCCCGCCACCGAAAAGACCAGCAATACCACGGCCAGCGTGCAACAGGCCACCTTGGCTGTGCGCAGGCGTTGTTCGGGCGTGTCGTTGGGCGTCATCGCCAGAAACGCCGGAACGGCGGCCAGCGGGTCAACAATGACAAACAGCGAGCTGGCCGCGAGCAGGATGTATTCACTCAGGCTCACTGCGAAGAGTAAGGAGCACCCCGGCCCGGAAGTCAAATTGAGAACGGTCTTCGCCTCCCCGGTCCACGCACAGTTTTCAGGCGAGGACGGGTTCGCTTTCGCGCTCCGGCTTGAATTCGGTTGATTCGCGCAGCGCGCTGGCCGCTTGAAAGATGTCGGGCCGGAAAATTCTTTTGGCAAAGGCGAAATTGATCGCGGGCAAATTTCTGCACAGCCCGCTCGAACGGACGACGTCAAGCACCCACGCGGCCTTGTCGCCGGACGGCTCGTTCGCGCCGTGGCGGTGGAAGACGCAAAAGTCGCGCACGACCCGCTCCAGGCCGTGGCCAAAATCCATCGCGCCACCAATTCCGTGGCGCAGCACTGTTTCGGAAACGCCGACAAATTCGGGCCGCGCGAGCGCGGCAGCGATTGCCGTGTGATTTTCCGGCTGATCACAATACTCACAGGCTTCCAGCAGGGCGGCGATCAACGCAAGGTGTTCCGCCTGGTGTTTCAGGGCGAAATCGCCCCGCACCATCAGCACTTTTTCAGGATGCAGCGCGTCCAGTTCGGAACTGGCCGCCGCAATCCAGCCCGCCCGCGACTGAACGGCCAGGGAGTTCCAAGGCTCGCCGGCACAGAAACCGTCCAGATGGCCGGCCTTCAGATTGGCAACCATCTGCGGCGGCGGCAACACGACGATGCGCACGTCCCGTTCCGGGTCTATGCCGTGCATCGAAAACCAGCGCCGCAACAAATGCCGGTGGGAGGAGACGGGAAACACCACGCCGAAGGTGAACATTTTCTCCTGGCGCGACCGGGTAATTTCCGCGCGCAGGGTTTTGCCGTCGCGCACACCCCGCTGCCACAGGTCATCCGCCAGCGTGATGGCGTTGCCGTTAAGATTCAGCACCAGCCCGGTCACACAATCGCAGGCCACCGAACCGAGTCCGAGCGCGGCGGCCACCGGCATTGTCCCCAGCGCGTGTGCGGCGTCGAGTTCGCGGTGGATGATTTTGTCGCGGATGGTTGCCCAGCCCAGCTCACGGCTCAATTCCACACGCAGCCCGTATTTTTTAAAGAGGCCCAGCTCCTGCGCCATCACCAGGGGCGCACAATCTGTAAGCGGCACAAAGCCAACGCGCAATTTATCCCCCGCTAAACGAAGGCTGCCGGCAGTCTGTGCATTTTTATTCATTTCGACGGGGTTCGGCCCGGTTATGAGCACGATAAGCTGCGAACGTGCCAAATCTTTTACATTTGGCGCGATGACTGCTTTCCGTGATGCAAATGGAAATGATGAAAGGCATTCATAGATGAGCGCGCCCCTCGACGGCAGACAGCTTCGGGCGTTTAGCGTGCTGGCGCGCACGGGCAGTTTTACGCAGACCGCGCGCGAGCTGCATATTACGCAATCAGGCATCAGCCATTCGATGAAGGCGCTGGAAACGGAAATTGGCTGTCGCCTTTTGGACAGGTTGGGCAAAAAAATTGTGCTTACGCAGGCGGGTGAACAGCTTTTGAAACATGCGGATAAAATTTTATCCGAGATGGAATCCGCGCGTGAATCGCTGACGCAGCTTGGCAAATGGGGCCGGGGGCGGCTGCGGCTGGGCGCCAGCACCACGGCCTGCCAGCACATCATTCCGGCCGTGCTGCGCGAGTTCAAGGAAAGCTTCCCCGAACACGCCATCAGCCTGGAACCGGGCGACACGCTGGAACTTGTGCAGGCGCTGCTGCACCAGCGGATTGACCTCGCGCTGTCGCTGGCCAGCACCGAGCCACAGCTTGAATTCCAGCCGCTGTTTACGGATGAACTGCATTTTATCGTGGCGGCGCTGCATCCCTGGGCCCAGGCGGGGCGCGTGGAACGTTCGGAAATTCCGCGCCAGAACTATATTCTATACAACAAACACAGCATTACCTTCCGGCTCATTGAGAGTTATTTCCGGCGGGAGCAGATGGCGCTGAACACGGTGATCGAAGCCGGCAGCATGGAAGCCACCAAGGAACTGGTGAAACTGGGCATCGGGGTGAGCATTCTTGCGCCGTGGATCGCCAAAAAGGAAATTGAAGAAGGCTCGCTGGTGGCCCTGCCGTTGGGCCGGAAAAAACTTCAGCGCCGCTGGGGCATTTTGCACTGGCGCGGCAAGCGGCTGACGCTCGCGGAAGAAACTTTCCTGGGTCTCTGCAAATCAGCCACCCTGCACCTCGGCGCATCCCCCGGTTCAAACTAAGCATCGTCCAAACTCGCAGCCCTGACCACTACCTGCTTTGCAGCAGCGACCTGCCCAGCCTCAAAAGCTTTTGCACGCCGGCATCCGATTTCGCCTCGGCGTAAATACGCAGCACCGGTTCCGTGCCGGAACCGCGCAGCATCAGCCAGGTGGAATCTTCGGCCACGAATTTCACGCCGTCGCGCGCATCCACTTTTGCCAGCGGCGAGCGCAAAAGTTTGTCTGGCGGACTGGCCTTTAGAAATTCCATCAACGCCGCGCGCTGCTCCAGCGGATACTGCGCGTCAAACCTGCCGTAACGGTGCGGGCCAAATTCCTTTTCCAGCCGCGCATAAATTTGGTTTACGGAAACTTTTTCCATCGCCAGCATTTCCAGCAGGAACAATCCGGCCGCCAGGCCGTCGCGTTCGGGAAGGTGGCTGGCAAAGCCCACCGAACCGCTTTCCTCCGCGCCAAACAGAGCGCCGGGTTTCATCAGCTCCGGCGCTATGAAACGGAAGCCAATCGCGACCTCCGTAAGCGGCAGGTTCCACGCGGCGCACATTTTGTCCACCATGGCGGTGGTGTTGAAAGTTTTGGTGACCACGCCACGTCCGCCGCGATGGCGCACCAGATGATGGAGCAACAGCGCAATCACCTGCTGGTTGGTCATGGGGACGCCGCGGCCATCCATCGCGCCGAGGCGATCCGCATCGCCATCGGTTACCAGGCAGATGTCATGCGGATGGTGACGCAGTTGTGCGCCGCCGAGCGCATAGTTTTTCGGCAACGGTTCCGGACATAAGCCGCCAAAGAGAACATCGTGTTTGCCGTTGAGCGTGGTGACCGTGCAACTTGTTTTGGAGAGCAGGGTTTCAAACACACCCGCGCCGACGCCAAACAACGCATCGTGGGCGACGCGCAATTTGGACCTGGCGACCAGCTTGAAATCCACCAGCCGTTTGATGGCTGCGAAATGCGCCGGACGAATATCAAGGGTGCGGAGGGCTGACGGGCCGCCGGTCTCCGCCCCGGCGCGAGCCGGTTTTGTATCAGCGAGCCGGCCGGGGGACCGGCGCTCCATTCGATTCAAAAAACTTTCGATGGCCTGGCAATCCTCCGGCCCGCTGGAGCCGCCAAAATGGGACTTAAGTTTGAACCCGTTGAAAATCGGCGGATTATGGCTGGCGGTAATCATCACGCCGCCGACTGCGCCCAGATTTCTCACCGCAAACGAAACACACGGCGTTGGCGTAGGCTCCGGGGTGAGCAGGACCTCGTAACCATTCCCGGCAAAAACCCCGGCGGTGATCCGGGCGAAACGGTCGGAGAAAAACCGCCGGTCATAACCGATAACGACTTTCGGCTGGCGCCTGAAAACATCGGATTTTGGATTTTGAATTTCAGCTTTCCAAAACTGCGCCGTGGCCTGGGCAACACGCGCCACGTTTTCAAACGTGAAATCCTGCGCTATGACCGCGCGCCAGCCGTCCGTGCCGAATTTGATTTGGCTCACGCCACAAATTATGAGCAGCATTACGATGGTGTCAGCCAAAAATGTAACCCTGGCCGGTCTGGTGTGCCACCGGCTGTCAGCACAGAAGCGATCCCGGTGTGAAAATTTAAGGCCGGGCCAAGTTTTTAGCGGCAATTCAGGCCAAGTTTTTGCCAATAGCGGTTTGGATAATTTTCCCGGTTGGCCCGATGGTATGGTTGCACCTATGAAAAAATTAGCTCTCTTTGTACTCCCGGCGGCGTTCGCGCTCGCCTTCACCACCAACGCCTTTGCCGACGGCAAAGATGTGTATTCCGACAACTGCGCCAAATGCCACGGCGACGACGGCAAAGGCCAGACCAAAATGGGTCAGAAACTTGAGGCGCGGGACTATTCCGACGCCAAAGTGCAGGACTCATTCACCGACGACCAGGCCTTCAAGTCCATCAAGGAAGGCATGAAGAAAGATGACAAGACGCTGATGAAGCCGTCCGAACTTTCGGATGATGACATCAAGGCGTCCATTGCCTATCTGCGGACGCTCAAGAAGTAACACAGCGCCGGTCGCTGTGCCGCGACAGCTTGCGACGCCCCGCCGCCATGTTTGTTTGGTTCATGGCTGGTTCATGGTTGGTTTGGGCGGGGCGTCGTTTCGCCGCTAACATTGGCTTCCGGGCGTTCGGGCGACTTTCATGCCTGCGAAATCCGTCTGGCTGCGGGTTTTAACAGTCAGACTGCTGGTTTCACCCGGCAGCTTTTCCCCTTTTTTTCACCATTTCAATTCCTGCAACCGGCGGGCGACCTCTTCGGCGTTGGGACGGCTGTTGAAGGCGCTGATGCGGAAATAGCCTTCGCCCTTGGAGCCAAAACCGCTGCCGGGGGTGATGACCACGTTGGCCTCGTTCAAAATTTTATCAAATGCCTGCCAGCTGGTGATGCCCTTTGGCGCGCGGGTCCAAATGTAGGGCGCATTTACGCCGCCAAAAACTTTCAGGCCGGCTTTTTTTGCGCCCTGGCGCAGGACTTCCGCGTTGCCGAGGTAATGCTTGATGAGCTCCGCCACCTGTGCCTTGCCGGCTGGCAAATACAGCGCCTCCGCCCCGCGTTGAATGAGGTAGCTCACGCCGTTGAATTTCGTGGTCATGCGCCGCAGCCAGAGCGGATGCAGCGGTTTGAACTCGCCGGCCTTCGTCTGGGCGTTGAGCGCTTTGGGAACGACGGTAAATGCGCAGCGCACGCCGGTAAACCCGCCGTTCTTGGAGAAACTGCGAAACTCAATGGCGCACTCGCGCGCGCCGGGAATTTCGTAGATCGAATGCGGAATGCCCGGCTCAGTAATGTAAGCCTCATAAGCCGCATCGAACAAAATCACCGCCTGGTGTTCCCGCGCGTATTGTACCCAGGCCTCAAGCTGGGCACGGGTGGCGGCCGCGCCGGTCGGATTGTTCGGCGAGCAAAGATAAATCACGTCCACATGTTTTTTCGGCGGTTCGGGAATGAAACCATTCGCCGGACGGCAGGGCAGATAAACCAGCCTGGCGTAGGCGCCGGCCTCATTGGCTTCGCCGGTGTGTCCGGCCATGACGTTCGTGTCCACATACACGGGATAAACCGGATCGCTGATGGCGATTTTGTTTTTGGCGCCGAGGATGTCGAGAATGTTGCCACAATCGCACTTGGAGCCGTCGCTGACGAAAACTTCGTCGTCGGCCACGTCGCAGCCGCGGTCGCGAAAATCATTTTGCGCGATGGCGTGCCGCAGCCATTCGTAGCCCTGCTCGGGGCCGTAGCCTTTAAAGGTTTCGCGCACGGCCATTTCGTCCACGGCCAGATGCATAGCGGCGACGGCGGCGGGGGGCAGCGGCTCGGTCACATCGCCGATGCCGCAGCGGATGAGCCGCCGGGCGGCGTCGGGATTCGCGTCGCAAAACGCCTTGACCCGCCGGCCAATTTCGGGAAACAGGTAGCCGGCTTTCAGTTTGAGATAATTGTCATTGAGCAATGCCATAGAATAAAATCGAAGACCCAGACGATAGCGAAATTGCCGCCAGATGCAAGCTGACGATGGACCGGCTGACGATGGACCACTGCGAAGTGCGATGGGAAGAGCCGCACGTTTTTGAAAGCCGGCGGTTTCAGGCAAAGTCCAGTATGAGTCATATTTGATTTTTTTTAGTCGGATTTACTGGTATGGCACGGATGAACCGGGACATTAAATTTTTCAGGGTTGACCTGGGTTGACCTGGGTTGACCTGGGTTGACCGGCCCCGCCGGCCACCGCGAGCCGCCGGACCCGGCATCGGCCGGGCGCAGTTCAATTCCTCGCGGATTTCCCGCGGCAGGCGGGCGATTTTTCCAGGGTGGATCATACGATTCATTTACGATTTATGGCCTGCCGCGCCGGCTGGGTGGAGGCGGCCATGCGGCGCAGCAGTTCCTGAGATTCAAGGGCCGGGTTCATGGGTGCCTCCGGCGATGGCACTGGTAACGACCGATTATCGGTTTCGTCATTCATATTCAAAACCCAGTATAAGGAGGAGGTTGGACAAGGGCTGTCCAAGCTGAACTATTTCCCAACGGCAAATCGGCGGTTCATTTTGCACCAGATTTCTGGCCGGGGAAGGTGGGTGGCCCACGGGCTGATTTTTTACCTTTATTCGGTTTGATTCGGTTTGAGCAGGCTTGATTTGATTGGATTCACTCGGATCCGGTCGGGTTGTTCGCGTCCAATTTGTTTGGCTGAAGGGTGCGCGCCGCCTACCCCCCCCCGGCGGACCAGCAGGGACCTACCGACGGTGGCGGCTTTGGCAGCGCAACTTCGCCTGTCAGGGCGATGGTCACGCGGCAAAACCTGTGCCGGCCAATTGGTTTGCGTTACAGAGGGTCGCATTCAACGGTGAGTCTACACCCATCCCTTAAAATGGCTACGTAGCCGCTAACAGATTTTTTGTTCATCCATCCCCCTTACCCGTTGCTCAACCGACCTCGCCATCGCTTCGTGGAAATCTCGCACCGCAGCAGAAACTGGAAGCTCAATAAACCGTTAAAGTGCAAAGAGTGAGAACCAACTCCTTTACGTTTATGACCCGTTTATGCATGTCGTCGGGAGGCAAACGGGTTTCAAGCGGCTCCGTAATAGCAAATTGGAACAATCGTTCCTGTAATGACACTGGCAACCATTGGCAAATTGACAGAATGGTATCCAAGACATTTGCCAGATTTTTCGGTGAAATCGTGCGAAAACATCGGAAGGCCAGATTTTTGAGCCAGGAGGAACTGGCGGAACGGGCGGATTTGGCCTCAAAAATGGTTTCCCTCATTGAACGATTTGAACGAAACCCAACCGTGAATGTTGCCGACAGTCTTGCAAAGGCGATGGATGTCCCGTTGTGGCGGCTGATAAAAGATGCGGAGGATTTACGGAAGGAAAGGGAAATGCCGAAGTCCAAGAATTAAGGAACTTTCGTTCCACATTTGTAACAATTTTATACTTGCAGTTTTTCTAATCGCCTGCCATTGTCGTTATCAGTGCTGACCTTGCAGCACCTTCTGGGGAAAAAGGCCAACACGGAAACAAAATCAGTAATCGAGAACAGGAAAAATGATGAAAGCTGTCAGGAATCTTTTATTAGTGGTGGGAATGTATTTTTCGCTCAATTTGCTCCACGCCCAAACTGCCTTGGCCGGCAGCTTCAACGGTGTCGCCACGCCGGTTCAAGCCGGTGTGTTGGCATTAAGCAGCACCAATATTTCGTTAATCAGTTCGTTGTCGGATGAACAATTGACCGCTTTGGTCAACGCGCTGGATGCCACCCCGACCATTCCGGCCTCGGCCCTGCCGATTGGGGCCACCTGTTGGAGCTTGCAACAGCCCAATTTTCCGCCGCTGCCGGGGGACACCATCGGCGTAAGTGCCTGGCCATTAGGCGATGGCAGCTTTCTTTTGGCGGATGGTGACTATCGCTACACTGCGGCTTCGGCCACTTCGTTGGCGGCAGGCCCCATGCAAATGAGCGCGATGGAGAGCGGGGTGTCCATGCCGCCCGGTTTCGGGGACTTGGGTTCCGGCGGCACCTATCCCAGCATCAGCACTCCCTACGTCTGGAACACCAATTTGCTTTGGCTTCAGATCAGTAATGTCATAGGCGGAACGGCATACGCGAGCCTTTTCAATGGAACGGACGAGGTGTACAGTGTTTGGTCAACTACAAATCTTTTGACACCGTTCAGTCTCTGGCAGGTTGAGACCGAAGTGTTTCCGACGGCCAGCACCACCAACTGTATGCCCTTCACCGTTTCCACATTAGGTCGCCAAAACCTGTTCTTGCGGGCGCAAGATTGGACGGGCGTGACCGAAAACGGCAATCAGACTCCTGAGTGGTGGTTTTGGCTCTACTACGGAAACGCGGGACTGGCCCTGTCGGACACCAGCCTTGACAGTGGCGGCAACACGCTGCTTTACGATTATCAAAACGGCATGGACCCGGACATCATCCTGTTCACGGTTGCGGCCACCAACAATTACTTGAGCAGCGCCAAGGCGGCATTGCAGCTAAACGTGACCGCCGGCACGCCCGCATACGAGGCCATCGCCATCAACAGCACGAATTTGACCAACGTGAATTGGGTTTCATACGGCAGTTCCAACCTCGTCGTGAACCTGGGTGGCGCGCAAGGCTGGCAAAGCCTGTGGGTGGGGTTGCGTGGCCCCGCGCCGAACGCTACGCCGACGTGGCGATGGAAGCACCTGAATGTGAGCGGACCGCCGATGCTGGTGATTACCAACCCGGCCAGTCCGGTTCTGAATGTGCCGCTGGTCCAGATTTACGGTTACAGCCAGAAGCCGCTGGCCAGCCTCAGTTGTGGGGTGAGCAATGCCCTGGGCGTGGCGGCAAACCTGCCTTGCGAAGTGACCGATCAGTATTACGACACCAATGCCGCCCATTTCACCACCAATTATTTCGAGTGCCTGGATGTGCCCTTAACGAATGGCCTCAACGTGATTACGTTCACGGCGACGGATTTGGCGGGCGATGCCACCGTGACCAATTTCAATTTCAGCGTTAATTATTCCAGCAAAACGCCGGCGGCGGTGCAGATGACGTGGCCGTTGAACGGCATGGCCATCGCGGGCAACACCGTGACCTTGCGCGGGCAGGTGGATGATCCGACTGTAACCGTGATGGCCACCGTCACCGGCACCAATGGCGGCACCAGTTCCGCTGCCGGGGTGGTGGAGCGCAACGGGCGGTTTTGGATTCAGAACGTGCCGTTGAACAGTGGGTCAAATATGGTGTCCATAACGCTGAACAATATCATCAACCAATCCACCGTGACGAACCTGACGCTGGTGCAAAGCCCGCTAAAGCTGACCATCAATCCGCCGACCGGCACATCGCTGTGGGGCCTGAATGTGACGGTGGGGGGGACGGTTTCGGATTCCAGCCAGACGGTGTGGGTCAACGGCGTGGCGGCGACCGTGACGCCGGATGGCAGCGACCCCGGCGGGGCCTGGGTGGCAACCAACGTGCCGACGACATCAAGCGGCGTGGCGAGTTTCATGGCCACCGCCTATCCCGCGGGCCAGGCACCCAGCGGCAACGCTGCCCAGGGCCAGTCCGCCAGCTCCAGCCAAACCCAGTCCGCTAACTTTGCCAATCCGCAGTCTCCCGGTTCCGCCAGTGTGTCAACGGATGTGGACAAGCCGTGGCGGCTGTATATCAGCAGCTTTGCAGAATCGGCCTCGGGAACCTTACCGGGAATTGACAACCAAACTTGGCCCGCAGGCCCCGCCGGTGGTGCTGGCTACTATGACGAAACCTACTTGGACACTGCTTCCGAGAGCATCAATTACAACGACAACCAAAACAACTCGGCCTCGTTTTTTGAGTACGTCTCATTGGCGTCGTCGGACTTGGACCCTGAATTCACTATCGAAGATGGTGTAGCGACGGCTGTATTAACTGACAGCCTGAGTATTTCGGGCGGACCGTCAACGGATTTTAGCACCTCTCCAACGACCGGGACGGAAATCACAACCGGCAGTTTCACGAGCACCGTGGTGGAATCCCCGACCAATTGGAACGCCACCGCCACCGACTCCGGCGCGGGAATGGGCATTTCCGTGACCAGCGAATTCTGCGACATTGCAGTGCCGATGGTGAATTACTCCTACAGTTACAGCTATGCTGCTGTGGGCGATGATTATCAGGGAAACGGCGTGGAAACGTACCGACGAACGGCACAAATCCACTGGAAACTGGAAACCGGGGGCCTGGCCATCGCGGGGCTGCGGAATCTGTTTGCGTTTTCGGGCGGGGCCAGCACCTGGTCGCCGATCCTTGGAATGTCTTCGCCGTACGTGCTGGCCGGCTTCGGTACTGCGATAGGGACTTATTTTGTGCCCTTTGAAAGTCCCGCGAATGAGCCGCTCAGTGACATTCTGCCATTCGGGCCGGGTCAGGCCGTGTCCATTGGCTCGTTGGGAACGGTAGGCTCCGACGGCATGTTATACACCACCCTGCCGAATGGAGTGACTGCGGATGCCACACCAACTTTGGCCGGCAGCGATGCCTACGTGATCTCGTCCCCCGGCGCGCAGAAATATCACCTCACCATCGCGGCCAGCACGAATAGCGCCCCGCCGATAGACCTCACCACCAACAATCCGCTGTTCTGCGTGGGGCAGCAGGTCACTTTTACGGCCAGTTTTGATTCGCCGCCGCCCACGGCGAACATTGACAACCTTTGGTGGCATCTGCCGGCAACCTTTGTCAACCAGCAGACCAATTATTCCCCCACCTGCACAACCTACGTGCTGAATAACAATTTGGTGGCCGCCAATCCCATGCCCTGCTGGTTTGTGACCGGTGGCGGTGGCGCGTGCAGCTTCCGCGAAACCTTGAACTTCCCCAATGGTCAGATAGTCAATCTCGCCGCCAGCGGAAATTTTACGGTTTATAGACCATCAGTGATTTTATTCACGAATTACCCGCCCTTTACGCCAGTGGTCACTAACGGATGGCTTGAGCTAGGTGACGATACGTTTTTATCGTCCAGTGCCAATAATTACAATGGTATTATGAACTTCATTGCCACTGTCAAATCCACCAACTTTCCTGGCGACGTTGAGTGGACCCAGCTTAATGACAGGCTGGTATTAAATGTAATTGGCCAGTCAACTCTCGGTTACGAGCTGGATAACGACGAGTGCTTTTCAGGAACGGTATTGGTCAATCCAGCTAATTCAATTAACTTTGTTGATTGTCCCGGTATCGCCACTTCATACTCCGCATACCTAAACATCGTGGATCAATATAATACCTATCTTCGCTTTACACCAAACACACCTGGCAGTATTTGGGTCACTCTAGGTATTGTCGACTGGGGTTGGTCTGCTGAGGAATTGGGTGGAGCAATCATCAATACTCCTGTTGTTATACCGCCAGCTTATACTGACTCCGACGTTTTTCCAGTCTGGAGCGACGTTACTCATTCATCACCCGGAACTTAATATGCGACTATTGCTTAATATCCTATTTATAACCTACGCTTTATCCACAGCAAGCGGGTCAGACCTCCAGGTGACAAATAATGCCGCCATCGTTGTGGACACCAATGTTTTTTGCACTCTTTATATTAAACAATTTTCCGACGGGAATTTTGACCCTCCGCCAATTTGCATCGTTGGGCTGACCAACTCAACAAGATCACGGGTTTGGAGCGCATCCTTGCCGGCGTCGATGCTCTTTGCCGTTGATCTGGTGGATACAAACGGTCATTTTATTGAAAAAACTGAATATGGCAAGGGATTCGGCCTGCCTTTGACCCAGAAGCAAGTCAACGAAAGATTTTTGCCAAAGCGTATCGCGCATGGAAGCATGGCGGCAGGTTATTTGGCGCAAGCAGGGCTTACACCAACAGTCGGAGAATTCAGTATTCCGAAGGCATTTAACTTGAAACAGCCAGGTGAGTATACCCTTTACATAAGATTGCGTCTTATTCAGTCCTGCGTCTCTGATTCATCAGGAACAATTAGGACAAACATATTCGACGCACAATATTTTGGTTCTAATAGAACTAATGCCACTGTATTTCAGTCCATTTGGCTGCCTGAGATATCAACCAACCTCCAGATACATTCTGGAAATATTCAAACAAATAAATAAGCCTCCTGGCACAAATTTGAACCCGACACGCCAACCATTAGCACTCGTGGTGCCAATAAAAAATGGCAGCTACAATCCCCCAATGCTCCTCCTCCGGGACACTTTGATTACAGCCTTAATCCGAGCTGGCCGACTTGGGTAAATATTGGCTATAATACTCCTTCTACAAATAACTTTTGAATTTCGTACGTTTTCAACCAGCAAAAATTCAAAATGATAAGCAAATTATGCACCTCCATAACATTATTACCGGGATGGTTCTTGTGTCCAGCCTATTGACCGCGAAAGGGTCATTTATAGAAATAGCCACCAACATTCCTGCCGTCTTTGCGCGTTCGGCCCATGGGTAGCGGTAGCTGTGCAACGTCACGCCGATAATCCCAAGCTGGCGTTTATGGCATCGTTGCCCAAGAGCCGCACGTTTTTTGAAAGCGGGCGGTTTCCGGCAAAGAGTTTAAAACTCAATGGGTAAGTTCGGCTTGCCGCATTGGGTGCAGCGGGAACGGTCCACGTCGGCATCGTCGGTATAGACCAGGCCGCATTTAGTGCAGCGGAAGACACGGTCCTCCGGGTGGGCCGGGCCGAAGTGCCGCCGCCTGAATTCCGACAAAATTCCGATGGCGCACAAGGCGCCCAGCGCCAGCGCCACGTAAATTTCAAGCAAATGGGGGATGTTCATGGTGCGTTGGTGGGAGGCACAGCATTGGCAGGCACGGTGTGCCAGTTGAAAGTAATATCGCCAAAGGTCAGGTGTGGCGCGGGGGCGAAACGCAGCCGGCGCGCCAATTGCAGGGCGCGCTGGTCGGCGTCGGTGTCCGCATTGGGTTCGATTACGACCGCCGAGGCCACGTTGCCCGCCGTGTCCACCAAGGCCTGCACTTTGCTTGGCGCGACCACGTCATTGCGCGGCAGCGACGGCAACTCGACCGGGTTCAGCAATCGCTGGCCGAGTTCACCGGAGATATGCATGGTGGTCGCCTGCGGCATGGCGTCGTCAAGCGCCAGCTCCGGCGCGGTTAATTTTGGTTCGGGCTTGAAATCCAGCGAAAATTTTGCGGACGTGTTGTTTTGCACGAAGGCACGGAAGGCCGCGCCGAAGTTCTCCGGCGCAGGGGGCAGATAAAGCGGCGGTTCGGTCCAGTCAAAATTCGGCGGTTTGACAGCTGGCGTGCGCCGCCAGTACGCCGTCACCAAGTCATGCGCGTTAGGCCGGGCGAACAGGGTCGGGTCGCCGAGCCCGATGAATTCATCCGCGTTGTCTGCGAGTTGCAGGTGCGGAACATTGGTCAAGGCGCGCGGGATGATTGGTTTTTTGGTTCCAAACAAAAAAATCAGGGCGACGTGGAACGCGAACACGAAGGCGAGCACGAGGAAAAATTTCTGCTGCGTCCAGCCTTCGCCGGGAGGCTTCGGCTCGGCAAGCCAGCCATCGCCGGGAGACGACGGCCCGGCAGGCCAGCTTTGGCTTTGAGGCGAGGGCAGGGCGGGCGAATCTGCGGACGGGTTGCTCATGGCCTGGCGGGCTCGGCTTCAACGGGGGGCAGGGTGGCGAGCAGGGTGTTGGTGATGCCGTAATTCCGGGCGAGCAGCGACAAATGGACCAGCGTTTCGTAGCTCACGGATTTGTCGGCATGGATGATGAGCGTGAGCGGAGCGCGCGCGGCATTGGTGGCCACCCTGAGGCCGTTGATTAAAACCCGTTCGCTGACGATTTGATTCTCATAATACAAATTTCCATTGGCGTCCACGGCCATCGCCACGGTGGGCTTGTCCGTGCCGGGCAAATTGTCGGCGTCGGGCGGTTGCAGCGATTGCAGGGGTATGCCCGCAGTGGGCATCAGCGCGCCGAGCATGAGGAAAATCACGAGCAGAAAAAATACGGCGGCAAACGGCGCGACATCGAAATGGCTGCGCAGAATTTTGGCGTTGCGCGGAAACTTCATAAATGAGCATCCCTGAAAAGCGGTGTAACCGGGGTCTTCATTTGCCGTTCTCGGTGACGATGTTGACGATTTCGGCGGCCGCGCGTTCCATGTCGAGGACGATTTTGTTCACGCGGCTGACGAGGTAGTTGTAGCCGGCGTGCGCCGGGATGGCCACGGCGATGCCGGCGGCGGCGCAGATGAGGGCTTCCCAGACGCCGTTGGCCAGCGAATGTTCGCCGCTAATGTGGGCGTAAAGCCCCGCCGCCTGCAAATACATGAACACCCGAATAAACCCGACAATGGTGCCAAACAAACCGAGCAGCGGCGAAATCTGCGCGATGGTGGCGAGGAGATTCAGTTTTTCCTCCAGCCGGGGCACCTCGGTGAGGCCGGCCTCCTCGACGGCCTCGCGCACGCGCTCGCGGCCCTGTTCGCGGTGCAAAATCGCCGCCTTGACCAGCCGCGCGACGGGGCCGGGCGTGGCGTCGCAGATGGAAATGGCCTCCACGACGTTGCCGCGTTTGATGACGGTGCGGACGCCGTTGAGGAACTCGGCGGAATTGATTTGCGAGCGGTGGCAGAACAGGGCGCGTTCAATGAACACCACCGCCGCGGTGGCGGCGGCGATGAGAATGAGCCACATGACCGGCCCGCCGTTGGCTAAAAGCGTAGGCATGGGATAATTAAAGGCGTTTGGGCGCGAAGTTCAAAGCGCAAAGTTCATTCAGAAACCAGGGGGCGGAGGCTCAACCGCCCATGAGAAAGAACATTTATCTGTTAGCGCCGGTTTGAAAGTGGGGTAAATCCGCCGATTTGAAAATGCGGTGGCTTGGACCGGATGCGGGCACGAAAAAGGCGGCTGATCCCACGGTTTGGAGACCCGCCGCCGATATAG
>Ga0181520_10004589_pt1 | contig 22939 bp, 19 predicted proteins | sample PEATcosm2014_Bin_29_FD_132451 | JGI IMG/M metagenome (GOLD analysis project Ga0181520, IMG submission 132451) | Peatland microbial communities from MTU Mesocosm Facility, Houghton, MI, USA - PEATcosm2014_Bin02_30_metaG | ecosystem: Environmental > Terrestrial > Soil > Wetlands > Peat | place...
AGCAGGAGACGAACTGGTCCATGATGCCGACGTTGGCGCCGACAAAGGCGTTTTCCGCGCGCTGGCAGAGGAGCGCAATCTTCTTGAGGGGCAGGTCGTAGCTGGTGGCGCCGAGGACGGCGAAGGCAGTGGCGACTTCGACCGACGCGGACGAGCTGAGGCCGGCGCCCAGCGGCACGTCTCCGGCGATGGTAAGGGAAAAGCCGTTTTCGATGGGAACGCCGTGCTCGCGCAGCGCCCAGAGGACGCCGGCGGGATAGTCGGACCAGGATTTTGCGCGGGCGGCGAGGAGTTCGTCGACGGATCGGTCGATGCGCTCGTCGAAGTTGACGGAGTGAGCGAGGATGCGGCCGTCGGTGCGGTGGGAGATGGCAACGATGGTGGAGAAGTCAATGGCGGCGGGCATGACGAAGCCGTCGGAGTAGTCGGTGTGCTCGCCGATGAGGTTGACGCGGCCGGGCGCGGCGAAGAGCTGGGCAGGGACGTTGTAGGAGGCGAAGTGGAGGGCGGCGATTTCGGCGGGTGTTTGCATGGATGGCTTTCTCGAGTCAATCAAATTACAAAAACAAAATGCGGGGGTCCCTCCACTTCGCAACGTGCGATAAGACTGCCCGTTGCTTCGGTCGGGATGACGACGGACTTAACGGGGTGACTCATTCCCAATCGAGGTAGTGGGTGTCGGGGAGGGCGCGGAGGCGGGCGGCGGCGGTTTCTGGAGTGAGGTCGCGCTGGGGCGAGCCGAACATTTCGAAGCCGACCATGAATTTGCGGATTTCGGCGGAGCGCAGCAGCGGCGGGTAGAAGTGGGCGTGGAAGTGCATGTCGTCATGCGCCTGGCCGTGGGTGGGGCGCTGGTGGAAGCCGAGCGAGTAGGGGAAGGTGATCTGGAAGAGGTTGTCGGAGCGGGTGGTGACGGCGTTGAGGATGGCCGCGAGACCGGTGCGCTCGGCGGGGGTGAGGGAAGGGAAATCGCCGAGGTGGCGGCGGGGAAGGACGATGGTTTCGAAGGGCCAGGTAGCCCAGTAGGGGACGAGGGCGACGAACTCGTCGTTCTGGGCGATGATGCGGGCGGTGGGATCGGCGAGTTCGGCGGCGAGGTAGTCGCAAAGCAGGCAGGAACTATGCTCCTCGCGGTAGGACTGCTGCGCGGCGAGCTCGCGGAGGGGTTCGTCGGGGATGTGCTCGGTTGCCCAGATCTGGCAGTGGGGATGCGGGTTGCTGGCGCCCATCATGGCGCCGCGATTCTCGAAGATCTGAACGTGGTTGATGTAGGGCAGATCGCCGATGGTGGCGGTTTCGAAGGCCCAGGCGTCGACCACGGCGGCGATGTCGGGAACGGACATGCGGGCGAGGGTGAGGGAGTGGTTTGGATGGAAGCACAGGACGCGGCAACGGCCGCGTTCGGGCTCGGCGACGAGGAGCGGGGAGTCGTTGGCCGGGGAAGCGGGAGGTTCGTCGGGGAGCAGCGCGGGGAAGTCGTTGTCGAAAGCGAAGACGGATTTGTAGTCGGGGTTGTGCTCGCCACCGGAACGCGCGTTAGTGGGACACAGGTAGCAGGTGGGGTCGTAGGCGAGGCCTGGAGTGGTGACAGCTTTGGTGGTCTCGCCCTGCCAGGGGCGCTGGGTGCGCTGCGGAGAGACGAGGATCCACTGGCGGAGCAGCGGATTGTAGCGGCGGTGCGGGACGAGATCGAGTGGGCGGGGCGTGGCGGGCACGGGCGGTCCTTTAACGTGAAGAAGCGACGGCTACCAGTGTAAGCGAGAACAACGCAGCGAGAGTGATTGACAAAGGAGACCAACCCCACGATAGGCACGATCAAGCTGCGCCGATCATGGGGCACCCACTTCGGTTGCTGCGGTGGATTCGGCAGCGGCGTTTTTGAGGCTGACATGATTGAGGCGCGCAGCGATGAGGCCGGCGGGAATGATGGAGGTGAAGGTGACAAAGAGGAGAAGCGCACCGCAGGCAGTCGCCGCCTCAATGGGGGCTTTGTAAAACTCGTGCATGGAAGCGGCGGTCGCCGCGATCTGGGTGAACCAGCCGATGACGGGGAACTGCAGCGCCGAGGCTCCGATGCTGGCTCCCATCAACAGCATGGTGCGCGAAAAGGAGATGGTTGCGAGCTGCGGCGTATCGGCGAAGGCGTGCAGCGTTTCGACGTAGGCGCTGCCGATCAGGCCCCACATGGCGAGAGAAAGCAGCGTGGCGACCACGAAGTCCTGCGCCGAGGAGATGGCGTTGAGGCCGTCGCGGAAGCCGCGGATCTTGGTCGCGACGCTGTCGGCGATGGCGTGGGAGAGCGGGTGCAGCATGGCGTGCAGAGTGGTCGCAACCGCGCCTCCGGCCACGCGAACGGTCACAGCGAAGATCGCCAGGAAGGCTGTGCCGGCGAGCGAAACCAGGCCGGTGTGGACGAAGATCTCGTGGTGGGGCAGGTCGCGCGGGGCGAACAACAGCGCGGAAGAGAAGATGATGGCGGCGGCGCCGAGATCGAACATGCGCTCAATGGTGTAGACAGCGACCTGCGAGCTGATGGAAAGCTGCACCCGCTTGGCGATCAGCGCGGGCCGAATGACATCGGCCAGACGGCCGAACAGGGCGACAGCGGTGAAACCGATGATCTGCACGCCTACCAGCGAAAACAGTGGGACCTTCTTGGTGGCGGAGAGGAAGACCGCCCAGCGCGCAGAGCGCAGCAGATAGGTGGAATAGATAAGCGCGATGCCCGTCGCGATGTGAATCCAGGCGATGTGGCGGAGTTGCAGCCAGAACATGCCCCAGTCGAAATGGATGCGGCCGCGATTGGCGTAAACGACGACGGCCAGGATCAGCAGGACGGCGAGCCAGACGATGGCCTTACGGCTTTTCATGGGGCTGGCCTCCTATCTGGCAATCGGGCTAGTGGGCGCTGGCGGTGAGGGTGGGGTTGGCAGCGCGCTTGCGGCGATTGAACTCACGGATGACGCGGGCGACGTAGGCGCGGGTCTCCGCGTAGGGCGGAATGCCGTGGTAGCGGTCGACCGCGGCGGGTCCGGCGTTGTAGGCAGCCAGCGCGAGCGCGATGTTGTCGCTGTAACGGGTGAGAAGCTGGTCGAGATAGGCGGTGCCGCCGCCGATGTTTTCTTCCGGCGCGAAGCTGTTATGGACGTTCAGCGTGGACGCGGTAGCCGGCATCAGTTGCATCAGGCCGCGGGCGCCGGCGCGCGAGACGGCAAGAGCATTGCCGTTGCTTTCGGCCTGAACGACCGAGGCGAGCAGATCGGTGTCGATATTGTGCAGAGCGCCGGCGCGGGCCAGCATCTGGCGCGTCTCAGCCGGCGTCAGCGGCCTGGTGGCCGCGCGCGCGGAAGACGAATAGGGCGCCACCGGCGGCGAGACCGCTGCTGGCTGTGGGGCAGGGTCGGGGACGATCTCGACTCGCAGCACGGAGCTGGCGGAGACTTCGATGTAGTTGGTGTCGCCGGACGCGGCCTGGCCGGGATGCGCACCGGGGAAGAGATAGAGGCGAATGCGGTCACCCGCCTGCTCCTGGCGGACGCAGTCGAATTCGGCGCCGTTGCGGAGGGTGATGCGCTCGGCGCCGAACACCGGCAGACACGCCGCCAGGACTGCAAGCAGCGTGGGAGCCAGAGCGGAGCGGAGGGTCGAGCGTCGTGTCATCACAGCTTCAGCAACTATCCTACGACGAGCCCGCAGCGGCTGGATATACCAATCAGTTGTAGACATCTACCCGGGTGATGGAACGCGGCAAAGGGTCGGGCAACTGGATGGCACGGCGGAGTCCGGAGCGCAGGGCGGCTCGCGCAACAAAAACGGCCGAATTGATTCGATCCGGCCCTGACCAGCCACGAGGAGCCAGCGAGAAAACTCATGGAATCGATACTGTTGCACCGGGTTGTCTGAGGCACCCCGGTCCGCACCTGCCCTGGCTCCTGCGGCTTGCGGAACCAGAAGGAGAAGCCGGTCCCGGCCGCAGTGCCGCCTCCAGCCATCGCGACGTGCGCGGGTGTGGAAGCCACTGCGTCCGGGCGAACTGTAGGCCCCTATGCGAGGCAGCCAGCGCTAAGGCTCCGGCCGCAAGACCAACGAAGACCAGTCCCACGATCGCATCGGTCCTGGCCAGGCCATGACGGGGTGCCTACGCAGGCGCGTTAAAGACGTTGGACGATTGAGTAGCGTCGAGTGCGGAGACGAAGTTGAAGCAGGAGTTTTCGTATGGATCGACCAGCTTCGCCTTGTCATTGGGGGAGACGGGGGCCGAGGCAACGGCTTCCGCCTGCGCAACGAGGTTACGGGCGAGATAGCTCAGGCTGTTGCTTCGTGGATTGCGTTTCCTGCCGGATTTGTCCGGGGCGCATTGAACAGACTCAGCCGCGAACTAGCAACCCGTTTCACGGAGTCGATGACTGGCGGCAAGATCTTATACGGCACAACGGCGTCGGGATCCTTGGCTAAACTTGCATCCAGGGATTGCCTCCATGCAACCCGCAGTTCGGTATTGATATGGACGATATTGATTCCAGCGGCGATGGCTTTGCGGAAGTCTTCATCGTCGGTTCCAGAGCCGCCGTGCAGAGTCAGGAAGACACCGGCCGCCTTCTTGATTTCGGAGATTCTTTCGATATTGAGACGTTTCTTCGTCGTTCCCTCCACCATGGTCTTGAGCATGCCGTGCATGTTGCCGACTGCGGGAGCGAGAACATCAATTCCAGTTGCCTCAACGAACTGTTTCGCCTCTTCGGGCGTCGTCAAATTCCTGGATGCGCGCTGCACTGTTTCGTGGATTTCAGATCCGGTTCCGATGTCGCCAATTTCTCCCTCGGCCAGGATGGCCGGATTGATGGACTTAATGGCTTCAACGGTTTCCTTGGTAGAAGCCACGTTCTCTTTGAAAGGCAACGCGGAAAAATCGATCACTACCGAGTCAAAGCCGGCTTTTGCAGCTTCAACTGCCTTCGCCATTGAGTGGGTATGGTCCGCGTTCAGAAATGCCGTCACATCAAGTTCTTCGCGCAAACTCTTGAACAGGACGGCAAGTTGACGAGTTCCCAGGAAATCGCGCTCTCCTTCGGATGCGCCGATCAGCACCGGGACACGGGTATCAGCCGCGGCTCTAAGCACCGCCTGCAACATGGTGAAGTCAGCGACATTAAAATGGCCGAGGGCAATGCCATCCTTTTCCGACTGCGCCAAGACATTTCGCAACGTATTCATATTGGTGACCCCCTGAAAGGCGAGAGACGTCGGCATCGCACAGGCGAGCCAATCTTGCAGTTTGGATGTTAATAACCCGAACCTGGATACAGGCCTTTGGGTATCGTTTGCATATCCGATCGCAGATGAGATGTGCGCCCCATCGATACCGCGGCAGCCAAGCCACCCCAAGAACGACTCGTGGACTGTCATTGAAAGGCGCGGGGCAGAATGGCGGGTCGGGACGGATTGGGCGGACTAATTCATCTCAAATTGAGGAGTCTTTGCAAGACCACAGCCTCGTTGTGTTGCTGGTCCCTCGCACCATAGAGCAGTGTGACGGTTCCCTCGGCGGCTTGCTGTTTTAGGAGGGAGATTTGTTTCCCGGAATGCTTGAGTTCCTGACGGTAACGCGCCTGGAATTCCGTCCATTTTGCAGGATCGTGAGCAAACCACTTGCGAAGGTCAGTGCTTGGCGCAACATCCTTGAGCCAGAGATCGACTCTCGCCTTGTCCTTGGACAGGCCTCGCGGCCAAAGCCGGTCCACCAGGATTCGCGTCCCGTCGTCAGCGTCCGGCGCATCATAGACCCGTTTGATTCGAATCGTCATGGCAGGCAGTGGGCCTCGAGCAATATCAACGAACATCGTGCCACACAGGCTACGCCGGTGAGGCAAAGAACCGACCCGATCATATCGGAACTGCTGGGTGATTTGGCCAATACCAAAGCATCGATCGATACCATCGTCCAATAGTGGGTATTCACTGGATCTGTTTTAATCCGGCTAGTCGGTGGGGGCCAATCCAGTTTGAACCACGCGGCGGAAAACCAGTATCGAGGGAAATCAGAGGCGCAGCGACGCCGGAGATGAGCAGGAGGAGCGATGAAGGCTACACAAGAACTTCACGATCTCGGGCAAAGCTTGTGGCTCGATAACATTACACGTGACTTGCTCGACAACGGAACGCTCAAGGGCTATATCGATGAATTCTCGGTCACGGGACTAACCTCGAATCCAACCATCTTTGAGCACGCCATCTCAAAGAGTAAGTCCTACGACGCGGAGATCAGCCGTCTGGTGTCAAACGGACTCTCGGGTGAGGAGTTGTTCTTCGAACTGGCTCTGCAGGATCTGACGCGTGCCGCCGATCTCTTCGCCTCGGTTCACGAGCGTACGGCGGGCAATGATGGTTACGTTTCTCTTGAGGTGTCGCCCCTTCTGGCCTATGACGCCGACGCGACGCTGACCGCGGCGGCCTCTCTGCATAGGAAGGGGAATCGTTCGAACCTGTTCATCAAGATCCCGGGAACGAGAGAGGGAAATTTGGCGATTGAGACGGCGACGGCGGAAGGCATCGCTATCAACGTTACACTTCTGTTTTCTCGAGACCAGTATCTCGAATCGGCGGACGCATATATGAGAGGGCTGGAGCGGCGGATTGACGCTGGCTTCAGCCCGGACATTCGGTCGGTAGCCTCGGTGTTTGTGAGCCGCTGGGATGGGGCCACCCTCGAGAAGGTTCCGGAACAGCTGCGAGACAAACTCGGCATCGCCATTGGAAAGCAAATATACAAGGCGTACCGGGACATCCTGGACTCGGATCGCTGGCAGCGGTTGGCCAACTGTGGTGCTCGGCCGCAGAGACTCCTGTTTGCCAGCACCGGCACGAAAGACCCCAAGGCTTCCGACGTTCTTTATATCAGTGGTCTGGCCGCACCAAACACAGTGAACACCATGCCGGAGAAAACACTTCTAGCCTTCGGCGATCATGGCCAGCTGGCAGGAGCGCTGCCGCGAAATGGAGGGGATTGCGAAACGGTTTTCGAGCAGTTTCGCAAGGTGGGAATCAACCTCGAGCAACTGGCAGCCGACCTGCAGGCGGACGGGGCAAAGTCTTTTGATGCGTCCTGGCAGAATCTGCTCAGCGCAATCGAGTCCAAGGGAAAGCAGTTGAAGCTTGCATCCTAGCCGGTCCGCACGAGGGGCGATGAGTCGTTTAGTGAAGCTGGCGCCGGGTCGCTGTGGAACTTGCCATCATGGCCAAAGGAAGGTACTACGGAGTCATCGTCGCCGACGCAGTGCTCTTGCCGCGGTCGAGCCGAAAGGGCTTGCGGTAACGCTCGACTGGAAAGCCTCTCGCCTTCCATTCTTGCAACCCACCCTTGAGGAATTTGATTTGTGAGAAGCCGCTCGCCAGGGCCTGATGCAGGATAGCGCGGCTGGTCTTCGCACTCGGACACGTACAGTAGACGACGATATCCTGCTGCCTGGGAAGCAGCGCCGGATTCTCGAATACGTCTCGTGGATCGAGCCACTTTGCGCCTGGGATGATCACAGAATCACCCAACAAGTCCAGTGGATGTCGAACGTCGTAGAGAAGCGTGTGACCGGCTGAAGCCAACTGGCCGCGCAGAGCTTCGGGTGTGATGCTGTGCCGTTTCAACTCACGCCGGTCAGCGGTGCGTTTTACTACGAGAGCGGAGAACAGAGCTCCAGCCAGAATCGCCGTCAAGGTGACAACCATCCGTGTTCCTCCCCGACCGCGTTTGGATTCACGGCGGGTCAAAGAGGATTCGTTGCTGGGATCCTGCGTGTGATCTTTGATCATCGGCCCTGGTGGTTAGTGTGATGCGACCGAGATCTCGATCTGTCAGGTAGCGGATCCGACGCCGACGAAGAAGGGGGGCAGCGAATGTCACCTAACGCAGGACGGGAGCGTCACGAGCGCCGAGAACCTTGAGACGGTATGCAGATAGAGCAGCCTCGTCTTTCTGATCGAAGGTTTGAGACGAGGAGTATTCAACTTTCGTCGCGCCGATACAAAAGTACTGATCGATACCATTGTCCAATAGATTCGTTTTCATGCTTCGGGCCTAATTGTCGAAGCGCTCAGCAATGAGAACGGAATGAGATTTCTGAATAAGCTGCGGAGTAGAGGACGATTGTGGACGGGATTGATTCCCTTGCTGGCGATATCAGCGGCGGCGGGGACGTCCAAGCCACAGGTGGCTGAGTTGAACGAACTTCGAATTTGGGAAACAGGAGTGCGTTATGCAAAACGCTATGTTCGGAGGCGCAGCCTCACAGACGGCATGGTCCAATCTGCACGAGAGCAACTTGCCTAAGGCGAGAACGAACCCGATTGTTTTCCCGTTACGAAAGCATCCGGAATACCTCAAGGCGGACGGGTTATCCGACGACCGCGCTCAAGAGTACATCTCCCTGGAAGAAGAACCGGCCGGCGAGAACGCGTTTCAAGGCATGGTTGGGAACAATGCTCGTCTGAGGGACGTGCTGAAAAGCGTTCAAATTGTCGCACCTGCGGACTCGAGTGTGCTCATTCTCGGGGAGACGGGCACCGGCAAGGAACTGATCGCTCGCGCAATCCACGACATCAGCCCGCGCCGCAATCATGCCTTCGTGAAGATTAACTGTGCGGCTATTCCGTCGGGACTTCTTGAAAGTGAATTGTTCGGTCACGAACGGGGCGCCTTCACTGGAGCGATCGCCCAAAAGATCGGGAGGTTTGAGCTGGCCGACAAGGGCACTCTCTTTCTCGACGAAATTGGAGATATACCGCTCGAGCTGCAACCGAAACTGTTGCGGGTGTTGCAGGAGCAGGAGTTTGAGCGGTTGGGCAGCACCCGCACTCAGCGAGTCGATGTGCGGGTCGTAGCCGCGACGAATGCAGATCTTGCTCCAATGGTCGCGGAAAAGAAATTTCGCAGTGATCTTTACTATCGATTGAACGTGTTTCCGATTGGTGTGCCGCCATTGCGTGACCGCCGCGACGACATTCCACGCCTAGTTCGCTACTTCGCGAATAAATTCGCAAGACGCATGGCCAAGCGCATTGATAGGGTCTCGACGCAAACCATGGAAGCCCTTTGCCGGCACCGCTGGCCGGGGAACATTCGGGAGTTGCAAAACCTCATGGAGCGAGCCGTGCTGCTCTCCAGTGGCCCTACGCTGCAGGTGCCGCTGACGGACATTTCCACTGCCTTCGATTTCAATGGCGCGACTGACGGAAGTGCGCTGGAGCAAGTCGAACGGGAGTTGATCCTGAAAGCACTGTGCGAGTGCAACTGGGTGGTGGGGGGAAACCACGGAGCAGCTGCCCGGCTTCGTCTGAATAGGACAGGACTCGCATACAAGATGAAGAGGTTTGGCATCTCGCGCCCGACGCAGTAGCCCAGTTTCAAGGCGGGGGATCGCTGACTAGCGCCGCATGACCAATTAAGCGAGGGCTTCGGCTGTCTCCCTGACCACCTGGGATACCGCTTGTTCCACCGCCTGCCGAACGGCCTCTTCGAGTTGATGGGTGAATTTGTGGGTGGCAAACTGCGTGTCCGGAATGTCATGGATTGCTCGTTGCAGGGCCTGTTCGACCAGCGGCTCTGGTGGGAGATCTTTCACCAGAATTCTGGCAGTTCGTCTAATCGCCCTGGTGGTGGTCAGCATTTCTTCTGGGGCAGTATGCGCCGGCGATACCAGAGTGGCCCAATCATTCTCAAACGACTTCAACATGCCATTCACGACATCGCGGTTGTGCAAGATCATACCGAGTTCGCGTCGCTTGTCGAGTTCTGCTTCCCGCAGGCTTTGACTGCCAACGAATGCCTGTCGCCGGTCGCGAAGAATGGTGCGGGTATGGAAACGCATGCGCATCAGACCGCTAAGGCCGACGTCGTCGGAGTGCTTCCCGATACGGCCGATGATGCGAATCTCGACCCCAGCTTTCTCACGGTCCTGCAGTAACCGGATCATGGCAGGATCGCTGATCTCCGGATCATAGATCAACAGCTGTTGCACCGCGCCCTGAAGGAAGCGGGATAGCTCGTGCCGGGCATTCACCGGGCTGACAACGAAATTCTCGAGTGCAGGCACGTAGGCCTGGCGCCGAACGTCAGCATCAAAGAGCTTCCGAGCCTCCCTCACCAACTCGGAATTGCGGGTAACGATCCCAAAACTGCGTGTCCTCCTGATGTCGAGGTAGGTGTAATTGAAGGTGAGAAGGTAGAGGGTCTGACGGTCAATAATCATGAACTTGTAGTGATAGCGAAGCAGATCGTCGGCCGTGCGGGTTACCGCGATTCCTGCTTGAAGAAGATCCATTTCAAGCTGCCGCAGATTGTCTTCTCCACCGTGATTTGTATTAGCGATCAGGGCATGCACCAACACCCCCCGAGCCGCCGCATTTTCGAGGGCCTTCTGGATATCGGCACGGTCGAAGCGAAAGATGGCAATCTCGATGACTTGCGATGCGTTTTCAATTCCTTCCAAGAGTGCACCCACGCCGTCTTCGGGCTGCAGGATCAGTTTCACGATTGCCCTCCCGATGCCAGGCTTGTATTTTCAATGCACAGTGCACACCGAGGGCCAAAAATGGGAGCGGATGGATCCACTATCTTCAAGCCCCACCGGCGAGCTATCGGCTGTAGAACAAGGCCGTTGCCCGGGATTAGAGACGTGCCAACCATGAGCTCCGCGAGCGCTTCACGGCTGGAGGCTGCCAGAAGTGTGACGCATTCCGCCAGAAATGTGCCGCGTTGAGTTCTGATGTTTCTCCCTCGACTTCTGGTGCCCGTGGCTGTGTATCCCTATGGCTGCTCGCTGTTTAGACCACCTCTTGGACGCAGCGTGGTCTTTGGCAACAGGCATGCACTGCTTTAGCGAACTAGGAGCGGCCAATGACGGTTCACAGCATCGGGCTAAGAAGGGACGAAAGAGGCTCCTGCCGGACTTCGCCGGCTGAAGCGCAACAGCGATCCCAGTCATTCAAGAGTCCAAGGGGAACACTATGAAAGTGAATCGTTTGGTAAGTGCTCGCATACCTGGTGGTAAGTCACTTTCAGGATTCGCGTTGGGGCTGTGGCTATTTATGCACGTTGGCCTGTCATTCGCCCAAAATGGCGAGCATGCGCCGTCCGCGCTGTTGCCTGACGCACCGTCGGGCGTTGGATCCACGGTTACTTCGAGTGAGCAACCCCCGACCGAACCACCCACTAAGGTGGAATCTTCCATTTTCTCGTCGCTCCTCATGGCCGGGGCAACACAGGCGGAATTCACGCCCTTGACTCCGAAAAAGCGACTGGTCGTTTACTCCAAGGATCTGTTCGGTCCATTCAGTATCTTTTTGGCAGGCCTCTCGGCTGGAGTTACTCAGGCGCAAAACAGCCCACCGGAGTGGGGTGGGGGCGCGCGGGGTTATGGGATTCGATTTGCGAACTACTATGGCGAGGCCTTTGTATCCAACATGCTTCAAATGTTCGGGGAAGATATTCTGCGCGAGGACAACCTATACTACGGTTCCGGCGAGCGAGGCTTCTGGAAGCGAACCGGGTATGCCGTCAGAAGCAGCGTCTTAGCGAGGGGCAAAGATGGCACGCAACATCTTTCGATCTCGCAGGTTGGCAGCACAGCAGGAGCATCGTTCATCTCCCGGACGTGGCAGCCTCCGTCTGATAGCTCAGCCGCCGATGGCGCCAGAAATTTCGGGATACAACTAGCAACCAATGCCGGCGTGAATGTGGTTCGAGAGTTCTTGCCGGACGTGACGCGCCCAATCTTCCATCGCACTGACAAGCGACAGAAATGAAGAGTGCTGTTGTGTAACCACTTCGCTTGAGCAGGTATGTCGTTCGGAATACAGTTCGGCGGATCTGAATGCCTCGGCACTTTGGATTATGTCCCTGGGCGTGACGGCTCTTGCGATGGCCTGCAAGAGTGTTGGCGGGAACAGTCCGGGGCGCGGCATAGCGCTTTGGTGCAGGAGAAAGGAGACTTTGTGGTCTCGCTGGAAGACGTCTCGAAAGGTGCTGAGCTGGACGCTCGAGAGCAGCGCTTGACAATCGTTGCGCTTCTCAAGCCGCACACAAGGTCGCTGGCGCTGGGGCTAGTGGCGATTCTTGGTGGAGGAATCACCAATCTCCTGCAGCCCTGGCCGCTGAAGGTGGTGTTCGATGTTGTGAGCGGGACAAAGCCGATTCATGGCTGGCTGAGGCATCTGGAGCGTACGGACCTCGGGCCCAGTAAAGTGGCATTGCTGCAGTTTGCCGCGATTGCTGTGGTTGCGATTGCTGTGTTGGACGCAGTCTTTTCGTATATCGAAAGTTATACGACGGCGCACATCGCCCAATGGGTGACGCATGACCTGCGAACCAGGCTATACAACCACATTCAGGATCTCTCATTGGCATACCACCAGCAGACGCAGACGGGGGATCTCATCAGCCGTCTCACCACCGATATCGACGCGATTCAAAGTTTTGTCGTTTCGGGGTTGCTGGGACTGGTGACGGACCTCCTGACGCTGGTGGGCATGGCGAGCGTGATGTTTTACATGGACTGGCGCTTCACCTTGCTTGCACTTTTGGTAGCACCGCCGCTGTTTGCACTGACCTACACCTACACGCGCCGCAGCAAGCAAGCATCGCGCGCGGTCAGGAAGAAGCAGAGTGAAATGGTCTCGCTGATGCAGGAGGAACTCACTGCATTCACAGTGGTGAAGGCCTTCGGACGGGAAGATTACGAGCAGCGCCGCCTAGAAGAAGAAAGCAAAGGCGCGGTTGACATTTCCCTGAACGCCCGTAAGCTCAAGGCCCGCCTTCCGCCTCTCGTCGAGATCGTGGTGTCGGCGGGGACGGCCCTCGTGCTCTGGCTGGGTGGTCGAGACATCCTTGAGGGCACTCTTTCAGCGGGCTCGCTGATCGTATTCATCTGGTACCTGGGGAAAATGTACAAGCCGATGGAAGACTTCGCCAAGATGACCGACACCTATTCGAAAGCGGCCGTCGGCTACGAGAGGATACGTGAGGTTCTCGAAACTATGCCCGGAGTCGAGGATCAGCGGAGTGCGCGGACTCCCCCCCGTCTTCACGGCGAAGTGGAATTCGGGAAGGTCAGCTTTAGCTATGTCGCAGGTGAGCCGGTGCTCACCGACATGAGTTTCAAGATCGAAGCCGGCCGCATGACGGCACTTGTCGGACCCACTGGGGCAGGGAAGACGACGATCGCCGGTCTGATTGCCCGTCTTTATGATCCAGACTCGGGAGCCGTCAAGATTGATGGCTGGGATATCCGCCAATTCCGGCAGAGATCGTTGCGGGATCAGATCAGTGTCGTCCTGCAGGAAAACATTCTGTTCCGCGCGACCATCGCGCAAAACATCGCATACGGGAAGCTGAATGCCACCCGCGAGGAGATCCTCCGTGCGGCCAAGCTTGCGAATGCGGATGAGTTCATATCCAGGTTGCCGGAAGGCTATGACACTGTCATCGGCGAGAGGGGTGCCACTCTTTCGGGAGGTCAACGGCAACGCATTGGAATTGCACGCGCGATCATCCGAGATACACCAATCCTCATCCTGGATGAGCCGAGTTCAGGGCTTGACGCGGCTTCGGAACAACTGGTGTTTCAGGCGATTGAGCGCCTTATCCAAGGCAAAACCGCGATTGTGATTGCCCATCGTTTCGCTACGGTTCGACGGGCCAGCGCGATCCTGGTAGTGGATGAGGGCCGAATTGTCGAAAGCGGAAGCCATGCGCAGTTAGTTCAGTCGGGCGGGTTGTACGCAAAGCTGTACGACCTTCAATTTCGCAGTGAAGACGCGCATGCCGCAACCCCTCTCGCCCGCAACTGCGCGTAGATTCAAGATCCGCTTTGAAATCGTGGAGGTTCGCGGTGATGGAAAGACAAGAGCAAGTCAGAAAGCTTGGTCATAGCGCGCTCCCCGCGATCGTGTTGCTGTGTTTGTCGTCTTTGGCGATTGCCCAAGACGCCACAAAAGCGCAACGAGAAGCAAAGTCTGAAGGAAAAGCAGTCAACGTCCTATGGAGTAACCCAGCTGACATTAGATCCAGCGATCTCTTCTATGGGCCTGGAGGTAAGAAACACCAGCCTCACACGACGTTCACGTTTGTGGAAGAAGACCTCAATGGAACGAATCCGAAGTTCGATGTTCGCGATGAGAATGGGGTCAAGTGGAGAGTCAAGCTTGGGCCGGAAGCCAGGCCGGAGACCGCAGCTTCGCGTTTATTGTGGGCAGTCGGATATTCGGCCAACGAAGATTATTTTGTGCCCGACTTGCGGGTGGAACACATGCAGCGACTGAAGCGCGGCCAGAAACTTGTTGCGCCGGACGGCTCCATGCACGACGTGCGGTTGAAGCGATACTCCAAGTATGAGAAGAAGGTGGGCGAGTGGGCGTGGCAACAGAATCCATTTACAGGCACGCGAGAGCTCAACGGCCTGAGAGTGATGATGGCACTCATGAATAACTGGGACTTGAAAGACATGAATAACTCAGTCTTTCTCGACGCAACTGGAAAGGATGATGATCCTGAGCTGCAGTACACGGTAACTGACCTAGGTGCGAGCTTTGGCTCGACAGGCATGGGCTTTCCAATTAGAAACTCAAAAGGAAACCTGATCGCCTACTCCCGCTCGAAATTCATTCTGAAGGTGAGTGATAAATATGTGGACTTCAATGTTCCCTCAGCACCGAGTCCGGTCTACATAGTCGATCCCAAAGAATTTCGGTTGCGGTTGCACTTGCGCTGGATTGGGCGACACATTCCGCGAGCTGACGCTAGATGGATCGGTCAGCTGCTTTCGCAGCTGTCGGAGAATCAAATCCGCGATGCCTTCCGTGCAGCCGGGTATTCTCAAGACCAGGTAGAGGGGTTCACGGAGGTCGTCAGAAGAAGGATTGCCGAGCTGCAGCGACTATGAAGAGAATCAATCACATGCTGCAGGCTCCCTCCCTGGTGAGGACGCGCAGGCTGCGGGGGTGCACCGTTGTGTCCCTGGGCGCATCGAATACCTTGGGTAGGATTGGGTCTTGAGGGTGCAATAGAATGTTTCAAATGAGGATGGTTATAATCGCGATCGGCTTAGCGTTTGCTGGGTTGACTGCTGCGGCGGAAACGGCGAACTGCAAGCCCGCGAACGAGAAAAGCGGGCTGCCGAATTTCGGATGCGTTACTGATACCATTTACCGTGGTGGTCAGCCGGTTTCAGATGGGTTCAGTAAGTTGCAAGAGATGGGAGTGGGCCTGGTAATCAATTTCCGCGATGAGAAATCGGAGACGACGAGCGAGAAGCTCCAGGTGGAATCTCTCGGAATGAAGTACATTGGGATTCCCTGGAACGGATGGGATGAGCCCTCAAGCACTCAGGTGGTAGAGTTTCTCGATTCGATCCGCGTAAATCCGCAGACGAAGATATTTGTTCATTGCAAGCGCGGCGCGGACCGCACTGGAGTCATGATCGCGGCCTATCGCATTGCCGTCCAGCATGAGTCAGTAGCGGAAGCTGTTTCTGAAATGTACAAATTCCACTATGACTGGTTGTTGCTCCCGCAACTTAAGCGTTATGTGGAATCCCTGCCTGGGTTGTTGCAAGACGACCGCCGCTTCAGTACCTATAATTCCAGTCGCTAGGCCCCAGCCAGCAATTGCGTCTAACGCTGTTGTGGCGGCCGATGTTCTAGTTGAGTCCTTGAAACCCATGCAGCAGGAGGCTTTTTGAAACGCTGCTACGGAGCGGACAGCGGGCCAGAAGCCATTGTGCCGCTTCGGTCACGGTATCGGCGTCAGAGCCGCTTCTGGACGGGGTGAGTCATCGAATGAGTGGGATTGCGGATGGATACGGTGTGGGGCGCGATGGCAGACGATTCGTTATTGCGAAACACATGGGCGTCATGACGTTCCAGTGTCAAGCAGCCTTGGCGGACAGGGCTGAAATGTCATGCCCCACTACTGGATTCTGCCAGCCTCCCGGCGGCGTTACTCGCTCGACCTCGGGCGGTCCCCAAGTCCCGGTCTCGTAGGAGTAAATGGGGGTCGTCCTCTTCAGTAGCGGGTCGACGATTCGCCATGCTTCTTCGACATAGTCTTCGCGAGCAAAGAGGGTAGCGTCTCCGGCCATGGCGTCACCCAGCACTCGTTCGTAGGCATCCAACTCTTCTGCATCGGGGGGTTTGCTGGCGACCATCTCCCTCGGATAGCCGACCAGTGTCTCCCCGGGGCCCATGACCGTCATGCCCATAGCAATGGAGACGTCTGGGCCGATTCGGAACCGCAGGTAATTCGAGTGCAGAACTTCCGCCGGGATCTCAGTGGGCGGCTTGCGCAACTTGCAGACTACCTCGGTGCAGGTGACGGGCAGAAACTTACCCGCCCGGATATAAAAGGGAACGCCTTGCCAGCGCCACGAATTGACCTCAAGCCGAAGTGCAGCGAAGGTCTCGACCGTCGAATTCGGAGCCACTCCGTTTTCGTCAAGGTAACCGCGAAACTGTCCGCGTACTGCGTCTGTTTCGTCCAGAGCGGGAATTGCCTTGAGCACCTTGACCTTCTCATCGCGAACGGATTCACTATCGATTCTGACCGAAGGCTCCATCGCAAGATTGCAGAGCACCTGAAATAAGTGGTTCTGGACGACGTCCCGGATCGTGCCGGTCTGATCGTAGAAACCACCGCGGCCCTGGACGCCAAAATCTTCGGCCATTGTGATCTGCACGCTTTCGACGTAGTTCCGATTCCAGAACGCCTCCATGAAAGCATTCGCGAAACGGAATACGATCATATTCTGCACCGGACGCTTCCCGAGGTAATGGTCGATCCGGAAGATTGAAGCTTCATCGAAGTGCTGCAGGAAAACACGATTGAGATGCCGTGCCGACTCCAAGTCGTGGCCGAATGGCTTTTCCACAATCATGCGGGCACCCGAGGTGCAGCCACATTGCTTCAGGTTCTCGACTACCGTTTCGAACATTGCAGGAGGGACCGCCAGATAGTGCGCCGGACGCTGTGCATCCTTCAATTCCGTGCGCAGCGCTTCAAAAGTGCGCGGATCCTGGTAGTCTCCATCAACATAGCGGAGCAGGCCGGATAACTTCTCGAATGCCGCATCATCCACGCCGCCATGCTTTTCGAGGCTGTCGAGAGCTCGTGCTTTAAGCTGTTCGAGCGTCCAACCGGCCTTGGCGACACCAATCACCGGAACATCGAGGTGGCCGCGCTTCACCATTGATTGCAAGGCAGGGAATATTTTCTTGTACGCAAGGTCGCCGGTGGCGCCAAAGAAAACCAACGCATCCGATGGGGGATTTGCCACAGTCATCTCCTTAAGCAGCGTTTGCTTGGCCGTAGACGTCTTCGAGGTATCCGCCAAATTGGTATCGCATGGAGGACAAGACTTTGCCGGCGAAGTCAGCCTCACCCTGCGAGCTGAATCGCTCGCAAAGGGAGCAGGTATCGTCGACGTAATAGGAGTTTCCGCTGTCGATCAGGATGGTTCCCCCTTCCAGATGGGGAACGATCTCAGTGACGGTTTTGTCCACAACCGCTGCCGGCACCATGGGCAAAATCGCTCGAGGCCGCGCGAGGCGGGAAGCCAGCTCAGTCAGCGACGCCGTGCCGATCGCCCTATCCTGAGCCAACTCACCGACTGCCGGTGGCGATCTTTCGAACACCACGCAGCTGTGGCCTCCTTCAACGAGGCGCAGCGCCATATTCGCGCCCATCCGTCCCAGACCAACCATATCGAGTTCCATCTCAAATCTCCTCTACTGTTTCGATTTCCTGTAGATACGGATCAGGTTGTTAGTGGAACTGTCGTGGGCAAGCTGCGGTTCTGCATTGCTTTCCAGTTCAGGGATGATGCGTTGCGCAAGAACCTTGCCGAGCTCCACTCCCCACTGGTCAAACGAGTCGATGTTCCATATCGCACCCTGGGTGAATACGGAGTGTTCATAGAGTGCTACTAGCTTTCCGAGAAGCTCCGGGGTGAGTTTCTCAGCCAGGATCGTATTTGACGGACGGTTGCCGTCGAACACCCGATGCGGAACGAGCCACTTCGGAGTGCCTTCCACCTCGACTTGTGCCGACGTCTTGCCGAAGGCCAGCGCTTCGGTTTGCGCAAAAACATTCGCAATCAAAATGTCGTGGTGGCGTCCGAGTGGATTAAGCGGCTTGGAAAAAACGATGAAGTCGCAGGGAATCAGTCTCGTGCCCTGGTGGATCAACTGGTAGAAAGAGTGTTGACCGTTGGTTCCCGGCTCTCCCCAATAGACTGGCCCGGTATTGTGCGCAACCGTCTTCCCGCCGAGTGTGACGTGCTTGCCGTTACTCTCCATCGTCAGTTGCTGGAGGTAAGCCGGAAACCTTTTCAGGTATTGCTCATAGGGCAGAACGGCAACGGTCTGAGCGCCGAAGAAATCGTTGTACCAGATTGCCAGAAGGCCCATCAGCACGGGCAGGTTTTGCGCGAAGGGCGCAGTGCGGAAGTGTTCGTCCATCTGCTGGAAGCCGTTTAGCATCCAGCGAAAGTTTTCGGGACCTATCGCAACCATGGTGGAGAGGCCAATGGCGGAGTCCATCGAGTAGCGCCCGCCAACCCAGTCCCAGAATTCGAACATGTTGGCAGCGTCAATCCCGAATTTGGTAACCTCGGCTGTATTCGTCGAGACCGCCACAAAATGCTTCGCGATCGATTTCTCGTCCCCGCCTAATCCCGCGAGCAACCACGAGCGAGCCGTCTGGGCATTGGTCATCGTTTCGAGAGTCGTGAAGGTTTTCGAGGAGATGATGAAGAGTGTCTCCTGTGGATCGAGGTCATGCACAGCCTCCGCGAAGTCTGTGCCATCGATGTTCGATACGAAGCGGAACGTCATGCTGCGGTCGCTATAGTGTTTAAGCGCTTCGTAGGCCATGACGGGACCCAAGTCGGAGCCGCCAATGCCGACATTGATGACATTCCGAATGCGCTTGCCGGTGTGGCCTTGCCATTCACCCCTTCGCACGCGGTTGGAGAAATTCGCCATCCGATCGAGCACCGCATGCACCTTGGGCACCACGTTCTCACCATCTACCACAATGGAAGCGTCTCGCGGGGCACGGAGCGCGGTATGCAAGACCGCGCGTTTCTCCGTGAGATTGATTTTGTCCCCGCGAAACATGGCCGCGATGCGCTCCTGCAGCTGAGATTCGTTGGCCAGACGGATCAAGAGCGTGAGAGTCTCATCCGTAATCCGGTTCTTCGAGTAATCCAGATAGACACCCAGAGCCTGCACAGTCATGCGCGGGCCACGGTCAGGATCCTCGGCGAAAAGCTGCCGCAAGTGAAGATCGCGGATCTTCTTATGATGAGCGGCAAGATCTTTCCACGCCTGACGTTGGGTTCCGGAGCGGTCTGCGGTCGCTTGTTCGCGTGGTGCCATCCTCATTCTCCTTTTCGGTGGGTGACCGGATTCGGTCCTCTTGTGGGGGTATTTCATCAGGCGTTGGCATACCGTTCGCTGTTTGGCTTCGATCCGCTAAGACCGAAGTACAGGATGTACAAGTAGCAGGCGACAGGCAGAACGAACGCATGGTGAACGCCGACATGATCGGCGATGACTCCCTGTAGCACCGGGAGGATAGCGCCGCCCACGATGGCCATATTGAGAATGCCCGAGGCGTTGCTCGTCAACGGACCAAGTTCCGCCACTCCCAGGCTGAAAATGGTTGGGAACATGATGGAATTGAAAAGCCCAACCGCGAGAATCGTCCACATGGCAGCGTGTCCGCTCAGCAGCATCGAAGCAGCGACCAGGGTCGCTGCCAAAACCGCGCATGCAGCGAGCAGGCTCCCAGGCTTGAACCGGCGCAAGAGTTCCGCGCCCACAAAGCGACCGACCATAGAGCCGCCCCAATAGAACGAAACAAAGCCCGCGGCGGTCTCAGCCGACAACCCCGCAATCGCTGGCAATTCGAAATAGTTAACCAGGAAACTCCCGATGGAAACCTCTGCACCCACATAAGCGAAGATCCCAATCGCCGCCAGGACCAGATTGGGATGCCTCCAGATGGAATCGCGGACCTTCTCTCCGCGACGGTAAGCGGCGCTTTCGATCTTCGGCAGCTTGAGTGCTCCGATCTGAATCGCCAACGTCACCAGTGCCACGCCGATGACCGTATAGGGCATTTTCACCGATGCAGCTTGCTCGACGCGGTACGCGTGCAGTGCGTGTGGCGTCAGTCGTTGTAACTGGTCGATCGCGAGCGGGGCTCCGCTCAGAATGAGAAGTCCTCCGAGTTTTGGAGCGATCGTAGTACCCAGCGAGTTGAATGCTTGAGTCAGATCGAGTCGGCTCGATCCCGTCTCAGGCTTGCCCAACACGACCACATAAGGATTCGCTGCCACCTGCAGGCCTGTAATCCCAGCGGCGAGAATGAGGAGCGCGGTCAAGAATAACGGGTAGGAAGCTGCGGACGCCGCCGGTAGGAAGAGAAATGAACCGAAGGCCATGGTGAGCAATCCGATCACCATGGTCCGCTGATAGCCAATCGCATTCACGATCCTTGACCACGGCACCGAGAACAAGAAGTAGGCAGAGAAGAACGCAAACTGAACCAGCATGACGCGTGCGAAGCTTAGGTCGAAGATCGATTTCAGGTGTGGTACAAGGATGTCATTCAGGCAGGTCAAGAAACCCCAAGTGAAGAAGAGGGTAGTCACGATGACCAATGGCCCCGTGTAGTTTGCCGATGCGGTCACGCTCTGTGAAGGAGCAGAACCAACTGGGATTTCTCTAGTTCCCATTCGCATACCTCAAGGTTGCTATTCAGACCTGAATACGGGAGCGAGACCTGCAGAAAGAGGATTGCTCGGCTGCACCCGAAGTTTCGACGCAACTACCACCAATGCTCGGCCTGTACGCCAAAGGTCAATCCGTGCGTTCGGTTCTGAAACGGCACGCCACCAACAAAGCCACGGAAACCAGCCGACCAGCTCGCGTAAGTCACGAAGGCGCGCAAGACGGGCCGGCCGAAGAACTTTCTGTCCGCTCCAATTTGCGGAGCAAATGTACATTTACGGAGCCAGCCGTCGTAGGACCCCACGAGATGCGTGTGGTCGAAGCCGCAATCGCCGGTCAGTGAAAGATGTTGGGTGAGGAACACCTCCGGTCTCACGCCGAACGATGCCCACTGCGTCCAGTCATGCTGCGGGTTCCCGTCCTTGGTTCGCTGATAGACGAAGATCGGCATCACCGCAAACTTGTCATTGGGTTGATAAACGACCTGTTCGGTCGCCAGAAACTGTCTGGAGAGGTCGACATACGGCGTTGGGTTGGGAATGGTCGTGCCATTTCCGGGATTACTGAAGTTGCTCGCAGCGCCGGTTCCGTACTGGATCATGAAGGTGTTATAGCCACCATGCCACTCCAGCCGCTGATGGCGAAACCCGAACGCATAGCCATCCGTCGTGGGGATTGTGGTCACAGAGGTTGATCCGGAGGCTGTGGCTGACGTGATTGTGCCCCCTTTTGAGGTTGCGTAATCGAACCACGCGCTCCATAGACCAAAGGGGCCCTTCACATCATAGAGGCGTGCATCGATGTTGCTCTTTTCCAGGTTGCCGTTTTCTGTGACGATATCGGGCCGTGCTGTATTCAGGAACGCCAGGGCCAGTTTGCCGAACTTAACATTGAAATCCTCGACCCCACCGCCATAGCCGCTCATGTCCAGTGGATAGAAATCGTCGCTGTCGATATGTTGCCGCCGATAATATCTCTCGCCGGCCCAGAATTTGGCGTCGGGTTGGTTCTCGAAAACATTACCCGCCTGAACGAAGGCCTCGCGAAAGCGATACTGATCGGCGCCAGCGGCATCGCCGACCGGACCGTAGTTCTCAGAGTTCGAGGTATTCGCCTCGACCATGAATTCAGTCCTGAACCACGCTTTATCGGAGTCGTGGTCCGGGTTTATCCAGTTGTTGACAAAAATCAACTCCGTGTAAGTCTCTGCTTCGTTTCCCAAGCGGTATTTCGCCTCGGCCCCAGGCGCTTCGAATGCCACCTGTTGCCCGCCTACGCTGTTGAGACCAAATCCGGAGCGGAAGTATCCGTGAAACTCAAAGGCGCCCTCCTGCTCCTTCAGTTTCTCAATTTTCTCGTCCGCCTCTTTCAGCATGTCATAGGAGGGTTCGGAGGCCACATCGCCTTGAAACTTCCCGCCCGCCTGATCGGACTCTCCGAGGAGCACTTTTCGTGTGTCGCGGGCCGCCAACTCCGCAGCGGAAACTGTCGCCTGTTTCGCACTTTCCGTTGCCTGGTCTACTTTCACGTTCTGTTGCTCCCTTGCTTCCTTCTCTTTATCGATCTCCTGCTGCAGAGCTGTGATTCGCTGCTCGAGGTCGTGCGTGGTTGTCTCATACTGCTGCTGCAGTTGCTGCAATTGCTGCTGCAGCTGATCGGTTTGTTGACCGGCAGCCTCCAAGCTTGCGGAAGAGACCAACGCAAAGCTACAAAGCAAGCACTTCAGGTGCTGGCCCCAATGTCTGCGCAAATCCATGATCATCTGTCTCGTTCTCCTGCCTATTGCGTGTGTGCCACCGTAAGAATCCGGCGCGCTTGTTGCTAAGCACTTCGATTTCCAATAGGAGACGACCAACTGCAGGGCCGGACTGAATGCAGCACTATCAGCACTTACGGGCCTCATGGTCGAAATGCCGCGATGCCACCGCAGCTGAGTGGAGCCTGCACGAGACAAAGGTTTGACACTCTTGCCAGAGTTCTGCCACCACTGTAGCCGTGAGGCAGTACGCGTCAACCAAGGAGCAAGCACACATGACAACCTGCGTGAAGGCTGACGGAGAATTCAATCCTCAGTGTTCGCAGGCGCGATCTTCCATCGCCCGCAGCCACAAATCACACGCTCAGAACAGGGAATGGCGAGTCGCGCACGACGGCGTACGTC
>Ga0181520_10004590_pt1 | contig 22938 bp, 20 predicted proteins | sample PEATcosm2014_Bin_29_FD_132451 | JGI IMG/M metagenome (GOLD analysis project Ga0181520, IMG submission 132451) | Peatland microbial communities from MTU Mesocosm Facility, Houghton, MI, USA - PEATcosm2014_Bin02_30_metaG | ecosystem: Environmental > Terrestrial > Soil > Wetlands > Peat | place...
ACAAGGCGTCGGCCATTTTTCCGGGGACCCGGCTCAAAGTGCGCTACGCGGTCTCAAATCCCGGCGCCTGACCCGGGGGACCGGACATAAAAACAGGGGTGTATGTCAGGAGATCTGAAGTTTGGACCGGTCGAAACCAAAGCCCAACATGCAACCTAGGGGCGGGCATTCCACTCCGCTTCCGCAGCGGTTCGCACCAGGTGGCGATGGCCGGGCACGGCCAGCCAGGCCTTGGCGAAGGCCGCCCCCAGTTGTTGTCCGGCCCGCACATCGCTGGGCCAATGGACGCCGCCCACCGCCCGGTCGTTGCCCAGGCGGTGTCCCCGCGCCAGGAGGAGATCCTGTCGTTCAGGGTGAAATTCGGCCAGGATCGCCGCATAAAGCACGCCCCGGGTGGCATGGCCGCTGGGGTAGGAGTGCGACGCCTCCTTTTCGATCGCGGGGACCAGTTCCGGATGCGAGGAGAATGGCCGGGGACGCAGGTAATGCTGCTTGAGCGAACCCAGCACGCCCTGCAGGTCATTGTTCGCCTGGTCCAGCACTGCCAAGGTGAGCGGGAACCGGGCTGGATCCGCTTCCCGATCCAGCAGATCGGCAAAGGTGGACATGGCAATCCTGATCCCGGCCCGGGCCCTCCCGACATCTTCCAGCGTGCGCGTTTGCTGAAGATAGATAAGAACGGCCAGGTCCCGCTCCGCACCGCCTGATCCCGGCTGGGGATAGGGGCCCACCAGGGCCTTCCAGTCGGAATCCACCTGGAGGCAGGGCTCCGGAACGGCGGCTTCCTGGACCATGGCCAGACCGGGAAAGCCCCAGGCCGCCACCAGCAGGCCGATCAGTATGGGTTTTAGAAGTGAGTGTTTCATCAGGACTCCGGAAGGATGGTCTTGCCGGTTAGACGCTCCAACCCGGCCCGCTGTTCCCGGGCTTGCGCCAACGCCACCGGCGGACGCGACCTTGCCGTCTGGATCGCGTCAGTCAATCTTCCTCATCCGGGGAGTATAGGGCCGCCGTCCGGCGCAGCTGGGCCAGGCTCCCGGCCAGGGATTCCCGGGTGAGCCGGACCTCCAGCGCTCGCGCCGTGTTGGCGACCCCCAGCAGGTCGAGCCATTCGGAGAACATGACGGTCGCGCTCAGGAACACGGCGTCCGCAGCGGCATACCAGCCGTCCGCCGCCAGGGGGGCGCCGGCTTCCTGGGCGGCATTGCCCAGGGCCAACAGGGTCTCGAATCCGCCGAAAAAGCCGTAGGCGAGGTTGCCCGCCGTGACGCCGGGCACCTCGGTCTCCGCCGCGAACAACGCCAGGGCGGCCATGGCCCGTTTCCGGTCCCGGGCGCCAGCCAGGGGCAGGCCGGGACAGGATGACTGGACGCCGGCCTCGGACCTGACGGATAGGCAGGCGATCTTCTCCCGGAACAGGGCGCCAAGGGTGGCATTCTGCCGCTGCCAACGGGTCAGGAAGGCCTCGTCGCAACCCGGCAGGGTTATCCCGGGCTGGGCCAGGTGGGGGCACCCGGCCGCCCTCTTGGCCAGCAGGCCGGCCATGGCCGGCAGGGGCGACGGCACTTGGGCCGGGATGGCAGCTCCCAGGGGGACGGCCGGGGACGCCGACGTTCCGGCGCAGTTCCAGGCCGCCGGGTCCTGGCTGTCGACCCAGTCCTGGTAGCGCACCTTCTGGACCCGGGCCTCGGCGGCGATCTCGCCGTAGGCCCCGCCGCCGGCCACAACGTAGGCCCCGGCCGCGGCCAGGTTGTTGCCCAGTTCACCCAGGATGAAGGCCGGGAGGGACACCGGGAGGGTGACGTTCCCGGGCTGGGTGGCATTGGACAGCCCAGGCATGGCTGCCGCCTGCCCGATCAGGAGCCCTGCCCCCGCCGACTGGAGACGGAAGCCGCCACTGCCGATCCGGTAATACAGGCTCAAGGCGCCGATGCTGAACTGGTCGAACTGGGCCAACTGGTCCTGGGTGACCAGGGCGAAGGCCTCCGGGGTGGCGCCGGAACCGTTCAGCGGCACGCATGGGCCCGCTCCCAGTTCCGCCGGGCCGGCCAGCAACCGCGACTGCAGGGTCCGGACGGCGTGGGTCTGGTTCCTCAGTGCAGCCAGGGAACCGGTGTCGCAATCCGGGATGCCCAGGGCGGCAACCCCGGGCAAGGCGCAGGCCTGGGCCAGGTTGTCCACGCCCGGCAAGGTTCCCGAGGGGAAGCCGAAGGCCACGGTCGGGTCCAGGGAGGCGGAGTAGGATCCGGCCGGCGCCCGGGTGGAGCCATAGGTTCTGGCGGCCATGGATGCAAGGCTCCAGGGCAGCGGATGGGCGTTCTGGGCCAGGGCGTGGAACGCGGATGGGTCGCCTGCCAGGCAGATGGCCATGACCGGAACGACCCCCCACCGGACCCGCCCGCCCCCGCCCGGGCCCTGGAACCGCCGGGCCGGGGTTGATTCCAGACTCCGGGCCTGGGCGGCGCGTGCCTCCTCCTCCCGGGCCCGCCGCCCTTCCGCGCGCAGCTGTTTCTTGTGGTTCCGGATGCCCAGCTGGAACCAGCGGAAATGCGCCAGGGCTTTCTGCCGGGCCGTGGGGCCCTGGCGCTGCCGGCCGGGATCCGCCGGCGCCTTGGCCGCCTCGGGCAGTTCGAAGCCGGCGAAGCCCCGCTCCACCGCCAGCAGGCACCCGCCTTCGGGGTTGACGGCCAGAGGGCCGACCCCGCCCAGGGCGGCGCAAGCGCCCGCCGGCAGGCCGGGGTTGAGGATCCGGATCGGACCGAACCGGGTCCCGGGCCCCTCGGCCGGGCCCAGGAGCGTCGTCATCTGCCGGAACGCCAGGTTGAACCCCAGGACCTCCCGGCGGTGCGGGTCGGCGATGACCAGGTCCTGGCCGCGCAGCGCCAGGTGGCAGGGGCGGAAGGGGTGGCCGGGACCGGCCTCCAGCACCGGCGCCGCGATTCCGTCGCAGGTGACCCTCCAGATGCCGGCGGCGTCGCCCGCCAGCAGGTCCCCGGAGGCGGGATCCAGGACCATGGCGAGGATGCCGGCCCCGGCGGCCTCCCCCTCGGGGACCGCCGGCAGGCGGGCGTGGAGGATGACGTTGCCGGCCAGGTCGATGCGCAGGATATCCCGGTTCTCGAAGCAGGCCACGAAGACGTTGCCGTCCCGGTCCAGGGCCAAGTCCCGCACCGTGCGCCGGCCTGGCGCGTCCCCGGCCCATCCCGGCGCCCATTCCCGGTGCGCCCCGTCCAGGCCCAGGGCGAAGATCCGCGAGCAGCGGCCATAGACCAGCCGGGGCGCATCCAGAGCGCAGGGGCCTTCGCCCGGGGGCAGGACCGCCACCGCCTGGCAGACCTGCCCCGGTTCCGGCCCGGGGATCCCCGGCACCGGGATCTCCTCCCCGCCCGGGGAGAGCGCCCAGATCCCCCGCGCCCCGGCCACGATCCAGCACCGCTCCAGGCGGCGCAGGGCCGGGTCCCGGGCCTCGGCGAAGGCGTCCCCGAGGTAGGCGATCCTGGATGCCGGCACGGCCTCCAGGCCGGGGAAACGGGCCCGCAGGGCGCAGGCGGTCCCTGGCTGGGCCCAGGCCAGCCCCACCATCAGGAGCAGGCTGGCGATGAGCCGCGCCCAGGGCAGTTCAGTATCTGAATTCGCCAACATCGCCACTCCTGTTGGAAGCCAGCCCCCCCTGGGAAGTGCCAAAAATTAATGAATAAGTTCCTGCTCCTCCGGGCTCCTAGCCGGCTTGTTGCTGGCGGGCCAACAACTGCTGCGCCATCTCGACCAGGGTCCCGAGGGCAAACGGCTTCTGGAGGAACCCGGCCATGCCGCACCCGTTGTCGGAAACCTCCAGGCCCACATGGGGGCCGGGACGGACCGGCTGGCCTTCCTGGATGGTCTCGAAGCTGGCCGGGCTGACGTCCACGGGCCAGGTCGACCGGGTGATCACGCCGTTCTGCTCACCCATGGCTTCCGAGGCGTTGATGACCAGGTTCATGACCACTTGCTGGATCTGGGCCGGGTCAGCTTCCATGAGCGGCAGGTGCGGGTGCAGGTTCAGCCGCATCGTGGCCTTCTTGGAGATGGACGTGCCCAGGAGATGGGTCACCCCTTCGCCCCGGGCTTCGTTCACGAACACCGCCGCGCCAGTGGGGGCGGAAGCGGCCGCCGGCGGGGATCCGCACGGTGAAGCGGGTGCCCTGGCCCTCCTCGCTCTCCACCCCGATGTCTCCGCCGTGGAGCTTCACCAGCTCCTTCACCAGCGCCAGGCCGATGCCGGCGCCTTCATGGGTGCGGGACCGGACTCCGCGGGCCCGGTGGAACCGCTCGAAGACGTGGGGCAACTCCCCCTGGGCAATGCCCACGCCGGTGTCCTGCACGCACAGCCGGGCGCACGGCACGCCCGAGGGAAGGCGCGGTCCGGGCTCCAGGCTGACGACGATGCCGCCTTCGAAGGTGTGCTTGAGCGCATTGCTGAGGAGGTTGAGCAGGATCTTTTCCCACATGTCCCGATCCACGAACATGGCAAGAGGCAGCGGCCGGCGCGGACTCACCCCGGCCACCAGGACCCCCGCCAGGTGCTCGGCGGTGCCGGACCGGATCGGCAACACCACGGCGTGCCGGACCGGTTCCGACCAGGGTTCCCGGGGCAGCTCCCGGTCGATGACCATGAGAATGTCCTCGGACCAGCTGGCCTCCCCGGTGGTGATGGCCCGTTCGGTCATGGGCCCGAGGATGTCCCAGATCTCGGGCCAGGCTTCCCAGGGGAACACCCAGGCCTTTCCCCGTGTCACTGCCAACTCGCCACTCCCCCCGCGGCGGCACGGCCTGACACCGGCCGCACTGGGCATCTCGATCCTCACTGTCGGGTGCCTTCCGGACGCCAAAGGTGCCGAAGCGGCCGGGAAAACCTTGGGGCGGTTCTCCCGGCCACCCTCTTCCAAAAGGAAGGGTCGGCCTATCCATGTTGATGGACCTGGCCAGCCCTTTCCGAACAGTAACTTATTGTTTTTTAACATACTTATTAATTGGTTTAAATATTGCTAACCTTTGTGACCGATCCTCGGCTGGGCGACCCGAACGGCGGGCTCTCTTCGCCCCCGACATTCCGGTTCCCCCCGGCCATCCAGGTCGCTCAATCCCTTCCGGCCTTGGCCGGCAGCCCATCCATACCCATGCGCCCTCCGGGCGCGCCTTTTGGAGCCTTCATGCGCACCCATCTCGTCCTTCTCACCCTCGTCCTGGCCTCCGGCGCCCTGGTGGCCGCGGACGCTCCGGCAACATTCAACTGGCTCCAGGTCCAGGGCGGTGTGACCGGCCACAGCGACCGAAGCGACCCGAAAGACCAGGGGGCCCTCGGATTGGGTGTGGGCACCTGGTTCAACGGCCACTTCGGCATCGAGGCCTCGGGCCTGGTCACCCACGTGGACTACGGCTACGGCCGGGCCAGGGAGGAACAGGCCTACGGTTCCGTGCTCTACAACCCCTTCTCCACCCCGTCCAATGTCCGCCCCTTCCTGCGCCTCGGCCTGGGCGCCGACCAGGTGGGTTCCCCCCTGTCCGGCACCGGCTCGAACACCACCCGCCTGAGCGGAGTGGCCGGCGTGGGCGCCCAGTTCCTGCTGGGCCGCCAGATGTTCGCCTCCCTGGAAGCGCGCATGGTCCGGGTTGACACGATGACCACCCGCAACGAAGGTCAGGCCCTGGCCGGGATCGGCTTCCGCTGGGGCGGCCACCCCGCCATGGTGGCAGCCTACGCGCCTCCCGTGGCCGAGGCCCCCGCGCCGGCCCCCGCGCCTGCCCCGGCGCCGGTCCCGGTGGTCGTCGTCGTGCCGGCGACCCAGCAGTACTGCACCATCCTCGACCTCCAGTTCGACATCAACAAGGACTCGATCCAGCGCGACGACCTGGAGAAGCTGGCGGTGGTGGGAACCTACATGACCAAATACCCCGCGACGACGGCAGTGATCGAAGGCCACTCCGATAATGTCGGAAACCCGCAACACAACCTGGATCTGTCCCATGCCCGGGCGCAGAGCGTGGTGACCTACCTCACGGACACCTTCCACATCGATCCGTCCCGCCTGTCGGCCGTGGGCTACGGCGACACCCGTCCCATCGCGGACAACAGCACCGAGGAAGGCAAGCGCCAGAACCGTCGCACCGATGCCGTCATCGCCTGCGTGACCGACGTGGCCGGGCTCTCCGTGGCTCCGGCCCGGATGACCATGGCGGTGTTCATCGATTTCGACCGCAACAAGGCCGACGTCAAGCCGGAATATGATGCCCAGCTCAACAAGGTGGCGGATTTCCTGAAGGCCAACCCGACCGTCACCGCCTGGGTGGAAGGCCACACCGGCAACCTGCAGGGGACTCCCGCACTGGCCATGGACATCTCCAAGCGCCGCGCCATGAAGGTGGTGGACTATCTGGTGGACCATTGCGGCATCGACCGCTCGCGCCTGACCGCCTCAGGCTACGGCGACAACTGGCGCTACGCCTACAACACCTCCGCGGAGGGCGCGCAGGAGAACCGCCGGGTCAATATCATCATCAACTACCCCAGGTAGGCCGCCGGGACCGGCTCCTGGTGGCCTTGGCCGCGAGGGGCTGGGCTCGTTCGAGCCCATGGTGCTGAGGGTCGGAGGCAGGACGGGGCTGACCATGAAACCCTGCTGGTCCCGGTGGTGTTCCTGGCGGAAACCACCGGGCAGCGACGGCCCCACCAGCTCCCTGTACTGCAGGATCACCAACGAAGCCGGCGATTCCTTCGTCGCTGCAAAGACCATCAAGACCTTCTGGACCTCGCCTCTTCCATGCGGCTGGGAAAAAGAGAGGAGAGCGAACGCTCACCGCCTTACTCGTGTTCTCATGTTTCATTGCCTCCAGGAGCCCATGCAGCCCGCCCTTCTAACTGCCGACCCCATCTCGGAAATTCTCCTCCTGCTGGCGGGGTTGTGGCTGGTGGCCAAGGTAGGGGGTGAACTGGCCCTGCGGCTGAAACTGCCCGTGGTTTCGGGCGAACTCGGTGCCGGCATCTTCATCGCCAGCTTGCATCAGCACTTCCCGGCCCTGCCCGATCTGGCGGCATCTCCAGCCGCCGTGATGCTCGGCGGTCTGGGTGTGATCGTCCTGATGTTCGCCGTGGGCCTGGAGAGCACGGTGCCGCAGATGATGCGGGTGGGTCTCCCCTCCTTGCGGGTGGCCGTCGTGGGCGTGTTGTTGCCCATCATCTCCGGCATGGCCGGGGCCTGGCTGCTGCTGCCCGCTGGCACGCACATCGGCGTGAATCTCTTCATCGGGGCCTGTTTGTGCGCCACTTCCATAGGGATCTCGGCCCAGGTGCTCCGGGAGAAGGGTGCCGCGAAATCCGCCGAGGGGAGGGTGATCGTGGGGGCCGCGGTGATTGACGACGTCCTTGGGCTCCTGGTGTTGTTGGCGGTTTCCGGTGTCGTGGCGGCGACCGGGGCCGGCGCAGCCTTCCCTTGGGCCGGTTTCGGCAAAACCATGGGGCTTGCGATCGGCTTCCTGGTTCTGGCGCTCACCCTGGGACGGCGGATGACGCCGGTGCTGTTCAACCTGACCAACCGGATGCGCGGCGAGCAGGTCCTGCTTCCATCCGGGCTGGGCTTCGCCTTCTTTTTGAGCTGGCTGGGCAACCGCGCGGGCCTTGCGCCCATCGTGGGGGCCTACGCCGCTGGGCTGATCCTGGAGCCAGCCCATATCCGGGACCTGGAAGAACGTGAACTGCACACCCTCGGAGAACTCGTGCAACCCCTGGTGGTCACGTTTTCCCCGCTGTTCTTCGTCCTCATGGGAGCGAAGGTGGACCCAGCCGTATTGTTGCAATGGCGAACGCTTCTGCTGGCCTTGAGTCTCGCCGGACTGGGTACGGCCGGCAAGTTCCTGGCTGGTTACGTGGCGGGAAAAGGTCTGCGGCCCGCGGTGGTGGGCTGGGGCATGGTGCCCAGAGGCGAAGTCGGCTTGATCTTCGTCGCCACGGGTAGCACTTTGACCTTGGCCGGCCATCCATTGCTCACCCCCCATGTCCAGGCGGGAATCATTGGCGCGTTGCTGCTCACCACGATGATCGGCCCCGTGGGGCTGGGCTGGGCCTTGAAAGGCATGAAGCCATTGGCGCCGCCAGGTGGCACCGGCAAGAAAGAGGGTGACACCAGCGCTAACCTCAAGTAGGGAGGGATCCCCGATGCACGGCCTTACGATTTACGGAACCCCGGAAGACCAGATCAAATTCGAAGGAGAGCTCAACGAGGAAGAAATAGGGAGGATTGAAACGGTCACTCTGGGTGCGGACACCGTATTGGGAAAAAGGGATGCCACGGTGGATACCGGCACTGACAAAGTGAACCTCACCAACCCTGTGGTAGCCTTCCACTGGATTCTCATGGGTTCCAGCCCAGTGGGTGCTGAATGAGTGGCCAGGAAGGGATATCCGGCAATGGAGAGCTCCAAACACCATAAGCTTGCTTATTTTCTGAAATACCCTCAAAGGCAATGGGCGGCCATCCTCCATGAGCGAGAAGAACAGGTTTTCCTCGTCCTGACGCTGGTGATCGGCGCCTTGACCGGCCTGGCAGTGGTCGCCTTCATCCTGGTGACAGAGCGATTCGGGCTTCGGCTCTACCCGGTGGCGAGTTCGCCCTGGCGGCGGTTGCTGATCCCCGTGCTGGGATCACTTGCCATGGGATTCCTTTTGTACCGCTTCTTTCCCGAAGCCAGGGGCAGCGGGGTGCCCCAGACCAAGGCGGCGCTTTTCGTGCATGAAGGTCGCATCTCGCTGCGCACGGTTCTGGGAAAATTCTTCTGCACCTCGGCGACCCTCGCCAGCGGGATCCCCCTTGGCCGGGAGGGGCCTTCGGTCCAGGTTGGGGCCGGAATCGCCTCCATCCTGGGGCAACGCCTCGGCCTCGGGCCGGAAAAAGTGAAGGCGCTCATCCCGGTTGGCGCTGCCGCAGCCATCGCGGCCGCCTTCAATACGCCCTTGGCCGCGGTGTTGTTCGCGCTGGAAGAAGTGATGAGTGACCTTCATGCGCCCGTACTCGGCTCGGTCGTGCTGGCCTCGGCGACCTCCTGGATGGTGTTGCGCTTGTTCCTGGGCAATACGCCTCTCTTCCAAGTGCCACAGTACCGGCTGATCCACCCATGGGAGTTCGGCGTGTACGCTGTCCTCGGCGTGGCTGGCGGTCTGGTCTCGGTGGCGTTCACCCGGTTTTTGCTTTGGCTGCGCGGATGGTTTTCCAGGATGCCGATCAAGACCGTCTGGTTCCAACCCCTGGCAGGAGGGCTGGTCGTGGGGTTGATGGGCTGGTTCGTGCCACAGGTTCTAGGGGTGGGATACGGGTTCGTCGGGGATGCCCTGAATGGCAGAATGGCTTTCGAGATGATGGCCCTGTTGATTGTCCTCAAGTTCATGGCGGTGACCACGAGCTATGCATCGGGGAATGCCGGGGGGCTGTTCGGGCCGAGTTTGTTCATTGGGGCGATGCTGGGAGGTTCGGTCGGATGGATCGCCCACCACATGCTCCCAACCTATACGGCGACCCCCGGGGTCTATGCCCTGGTGGGCATGGGCACGGTGTTCGCGGGCATCGTCCGGGCCCCGATGACTTCCGTCTTGATGATCTTTGAAACGACGCGGGATTACATGGTCATCGTCCCCCTAATGATTTCAAATCTGGTGAGTTTCTATATATCGAAGCGGCTGCAGCCCCAGCCCATCTATGCCGCGCTTGCTTTTCAAGACGGAATCCATCTGCCGAGTTCGGAAACCCGGCACCAGGATGCTCGTTACACGGTGAAACAAGCGATCCAACCTGCGCTGGAGACACTCTCGGCCCAAATGACCATTTCTGAAGCCTATCAAAAGTCCCGTTCCGGCCCATTTCGAACCTGGCCCGTGACCGATGGCCGAGGGGTCGTCGGGGTGATCAATTCGCTGATCCTCGATAGGGCCTTTGGGGAGGGTCCAGGGGACAAACGGCTGGAGGAGATGGTCGACGGGCATTCCTTCCCCCACGTCCACCTGGATCATTCGCTGTATTGGGCACTTGAACGGATGGGTGCGGCCAAACTCGACCTTTTACCCGTCGTAAGCCGTAACAACATTAATAATTTGGAAGGCATCGTGACTTTGACGGGGGTTTTGCGAGCCTACGGTGTGTGCCCAGAAGATCTGGACCGGGGGGACGTCGAGGATCACTTGGATCCGAAAGATCAGATGCGGCTCGAGTGCGAGTAGCTGGGCTGGGCCTTGAAAAGACGGCCAAAAAGAGCAAGTGATGTAAAAATTTGTATTGCAAAGCAATATTTATCAGGTACCTTTTCAGCCAACCACCCACAATCGCCATTGGATCTTGTCTCGGTGACCGAATACCCCGGAATAAACTTGGTTCATTAACCATATAAAGCAACCTTCAGGAGAAGGGATCGCCCTCATGCGGCAACGGTTGGCGGAAGAATCCATTCTGTTCATCAGCATCATCAAATGGGTGGTGCTGGCCACGGGCGTGGGCGCCCTGATCGGGGTGGTGGTCACCTACTTCCTTAAACTGCTGACCTGGGGCCTGTCTTCCGGGCAAAACCATCCCCATGCCTTCCTGCTGCTCCCCGCAGCCCTGTTCCTGAGCGCGTTGATGGTCAAGTACCTGGCCCCCGACGCCCAAGGCCACGGAACGGAAAAGGTCATCGAAGCCATCCACAAGCACGGCGCCCGGATCAAGCCCATGGTGGTCCCGGTCAAGCTGGCAGCAACCCTCGTCACGCTCTGCATCGGCGGTTCGGCCGGCAAGGAAGGGCCCTGCGCCCAGATCGGAGCCGGGATCGCTTCGATCCTGGCCGGGTTCCTGAAGTTCGGCGAGCACGACCGCAGGAAGCTGGTCATCTGCGGCATCAGCGCCGGCTTCGCCCTGGTGTTCGGCACCCCCATCGCGGGGTCCATCTTCGGGGTGGAGGTGCTGTTCGTGGGCGCCATTCTGTACGAAGTGCTCCTGCCTTCATTCATCGCGGGGATCACCGCCTACCATATCTCCTCCGCGCTGGGGATCCGCTACTTCTACCACCCGGTCAAGGTCGTGCCGGTGTTCACCGAAGGCTTCTTCCTCCAGGTCATCCTGGCGGGCGTGTTCTTCGGCTTATGCTCGATGCTGCTGATCGAGACCATGAAGGCGGGAGGCAGGCTTTCCGCCCGGCTGCGGGTCTGGGATCCGCTGAAGGGAGTGCTCGGCGGCAGCGCGCTGGTGGTCCTTGCGCTGGTGTTCTCGACCCGCTACCTGCGACTGGGGCTGGAGACCGTCGAGGCCTGCCTGGGCGGAACCCGGGTTCCCTGGTACGCCTTCATGCTCAAGCCCCTGTTCACGTCCATCACGCTCAATTTCGGTGGCAGCGGGGGCATCGTGACCCCCATCTTCTTCGTGGGCGCGACCTCCGGCTCGGCCTTCGCCTCGGTGCTTGGCTTGAACCCAGCGACCTTCGCGGCCATGGGGATGGTCGCGGTCCTGGCAGGTTCGGCCAACACGCCGATCGCGGCGAGCATCCTCGCCATGGAGTTGTTTGGCCCGGCCATCGCGCCTTATGCCACGGTGGCTTGCGTCATCAGTTTCCTGATGACCGGGCACCGCAGCGTATACCCCTCTCAGGTGCTCTCAATCACCAAATCCGAATCGCTCCAGGTGGAAGTCGGGCGGGAAATGGAGCAGATCGAGGCGAGGTTCACACCGCGCAGCAAAGGCCTGGTAACCCGGTTCCTGCTGTGGTTCCGGGTGCTGGTCCGGATGCTCAAGCAGCACAGCGCATGATGCGGGCCCGGGCCCGCCCTCAAGGATTCTGAAAGGACACCTCAACCCGCTCGTTCTTCAGTCGGCCTTCCCTGGTCGCATTGCTCGCAATGGCCTTTTCCGCACCGCGTCCCTGCACGGTGATCTTGCCAAGCGCAACCCCCTCGTTGTTCAAGGCCTGCGCGATGAACTCGGCCCGATGGCGGCTGACCGCAAGGTTCTGGGCGGGTGTGCCGGTGGAGGAAGAGTAACCGGTGACGACCAGGGTGGCGCCAGGACCCTGGGCCCGAATCCACACCGCCGCCTGGTGGATGGCCGTTCGGCCCTGGGGTCCCAGCTTCCATCCAGCAGTGGTGTGTTTCAGGACGGTGCCATCAAGGACCACCGTGGCCGGCAGTTCGGGTTTCGTCTCAGGCTGGGGGAGGGGCGCGGGCTTCGGCTCAGGCGCGGGAGTTGCCGCCATGGCAGGCGCGGGATTTGGCGCTTGTGCCGTACTGGCAGACTGAACGGTCGTGGCGGCAGGGGTGCACCCGGCAAGGCCGAAAAGGCTGAACGCAGCCAGCACCCCAAAGGTTGATGGAACGAGCAATGGCTTCATGACTAATTCCTCACGTTGGTTGGAGCAACCGCGCGGCACTTTGAAAAGCGAATACAGCCTGATACCGATCGGCTCCTTTCGACAAGCAATAATTTGCTTTGCGTTTCAAATATTTCGCAGATAGCCTACCCGACGCTGTTTCGTTTTTTCCTTCTTCAAACCAGAGGCTGGCGGTTCAGGACCGGTTCAGCCGGGCAGGAGTAGCCCAAAGCCACTTGGAAAAACTACGAATATTAATGATCATCAAGCTATAAATTCTTGTTTGGACTAGAACGCTTATGCAACCATGGTGAACCCTTTGAAGTCGCGACATGCGTTCATCCGTCCTGTCCATCCTTCTACCCCTGGTCGCCGCAAGCGGGTTGGGGGACCAGGCGCACTGGCTTGCCAACGCTGAAGTGATCGTGCTCAGTCGGTCGCTGGTCGCGCCGTGCGCTGAGCCGGAATGGGTTTCCGGTGTTCCTGGAGAGTGTGATGCTCATCAAGCCGCCTGAGGATATCAAGAGCAGCGAAATCACTGAGAAGGAGATCTATTTCTCGCGCCGGCGGCTCCTGCGCGGAGCTGTGCTGGTAGCGACTTCAATGGGAACGGCATGGCTCTACCGCCAGTTCGCTTCACCCGGCGAAGCGGCCAAGTCAGGAGAAAAAATCGCGGTCGTGGTCCCTCCCGCCGAGTCCCCGATTCCGGTGCTCCAGGACGCCCGCACGTCCTTGCAGGACATCACCCACTACAACAACTTCTATGAGTTCTCCACGGACAAACGCGCGGTGGCCCCCCGTGCCAGGAACTTCGTCTCCCGCCCCTGGACGGTCGAGGTGGGAGGCCTGGCGCACAAGCCGCGGACCTTCGATGTCGACGACCTGCGCCGGCTCAACCCGCCGGAAGAACGGGTCTACCGTCACCGTTGCGTGGAGGGGTGGTCGATGGTCATCCCATGGATCGGCTTCCCGCTCTCCAGGATTCTCGATCAGGTGCAGCCCATGGGCAGCGCCCGGTACGTGGCCTTCGAAACCCTGGCCGATCCGCAGCAGATGCCCAATATCCGCTCGACCGTCCTGGACTGGCCCTATGTAGAAGGCCTGCGGCTGGATGAAGCGATGCATCCCCTGACCATCCTCGCGGTCGGGCTCTACGGCGAAACCCTTGCTCCCCAGAATGGCGCGCCGCTTCGCCTGGTGGTGCCTTGGAAATACGGATTCAAGGGCAGCAAATCCATCATCCGGATCAGCCTGGTGGAAGAAATGCCTCGCACCACCTGGAACCGGGTCACGCCAAGCGAGTACGGGTTCTATTCAAACGTGAACCCGAACGTGGATCATCCGCGCTGGAGCCAGCGGACCGAGCAACGCATCGGCGAGTCCGACCGGCGCGAAACCCTCATGTTCAACGGCTACGCGGACCAGGTGGCGAGCCTCTACGCGGGGATGGACCTGAAAGTCAATTTCTGAACGGACCGCGCTGATGCAAGATACCCGCTTCCTCAAGCAACTGATCCTGGTGAACGGGCTGGTCCCGCTCGCCCTGCTGGCCGCGGACGGCTACCGGCACCAGTTGGGGGCCAACCCCCATGAATTCGCGACCCGCGCCACCGGCATCCTCACCCTCATGTTCCTGATTCTTTCGCTGGCGGTCACCCCGGCGCGGAAGCTGTCCGGTCAGCCTTGGCTGGCGCAACTGCGCCGCATGCTGGGCCTGTTCGGTTTCTTCTACGGCGTGCTGCACCTGTTGACCTATGTGTGGTTCGACAAGGTCTTCCAGGTGCGGGCCATCGTCGCCGATGTGGCCAGGCGGCCCTTCATCATGGTGGGCATGACCAGTTTCCTGTTGCTGGTTCCGCTCGCGATAACCTCCACGGCAAAGATGATCCGAGTGATCGGGGGCAGACGCTGGATCAAGCTGCACCGGCTGGCCTATGTGGCGGCGGCGGGCGGCGCGATCCACTTCTACATGCTGGTGAAGGCGGACACTCGGCTGCCGTTGACCTTCGCCGCATTCCTGGCGCTGTTCCTGGGCTACCGGGTCCTGAACGCCTTCTTCCCTCGATACACCGAACGCACCCATGCCAGGGCAACGGCCAAACCCAGGGCGGCACGCCATACCTGACCCCTGGCGCCGGTCATTCCTTGGCGAAGAAGAACGGCGCCTCCAGCTGCTCGGCTTCCAGGACGCCTACCAGAGTGGCCAGGGCTTCATGCAGGTTTTCCACATTCTTGCGATCCATGCTCTCCATGCCCACCAGGAGATGGCCCTGGGCCGGGTGGGGCGCCGCGGCCAGGATCTCTGCGCCCTTGGGAGTCGGAGCGAGGGAAATTCTCCGCCGGTCCTGGGGGTCCGGGTTTCGCACCACCAGCCCCTTGAACACCAGCCGGTCCACCACTCCGACCACCGTACTGGAGTCCAGTTTCATCTTCTCAGCCAAGTCCTTGAGGGCGCAGGGGCCGTTCTGGCCCAGCTCCCAGAGGGCCCACAACTGGGGGCCCGTGAGGCCGAACCGCTTTTCCACCACGAGCGAATAGTCCTCCAGGGCCTTCACGATCCGGCGAAGGCTCTGCATGCATTCCTGGATGAGCTGCTGTTGAGTGACCTCTGGCATCCTGGCTTCCATGACTTATAATTTGGGTTGCAAACCAAACATTGTCAATCCATTTTCAAGTTGAGGTGTGGGGCCGAAACAATTCATGTTTAGCACGAAATCTCCTTTCCGATGCCCCTTCCACTGGATTGTTTTGTCTCCCCGGTACGGGAAAACGATCCGCAAGACCGGCATTCCTTGGGCCCTTGCTGTCTTAGGATCCATGTCATTTCTACGTTTGCCATAGATCGTTTGGGTTGCAAATCAAACCTTATCAATCTACTTTAAAAGATGGAATTGAAACCATTCATGCTCAAACCGAAAGCACAGCCCCCATCGCCAGCGACCCTGCGGCGCTTCATCCCGACCCGCACCAGCCGGCTGCGCATGCTGGCCCATACCCGGCACATCGTCCTTGTCACCTTGCCGCTGGGCGCCGGGACCGGCTTTCTGGTGGCCTTGGCGCTGCGCGGCCTGGGCTCGTTCGAGCCCATGGTGCTGAGGGTCGGAGGCAGGACGGGGCTGACCATCCTGCTCCCGGCCATCGGTTTGTTCCTCACCACCGCATGGCTCAGCGTCACGGGAATCGGCCCGGTATCGCTGTTCAAGGACATGGATCTTGCCAAGAAAAACCCCTACAAGGTGTTCCCCTTCCGGAGTTCCGTGGCCAAGGTCGTGGCCTGCGTCCTGACCATCGGCTTCGGCGGAAGCGCGGGGGTCGAGGGGCCCGGGAAGTGGTTCGGCGCCGCTTTGGGTCTGCAGTACCACCGGCTGCTGCGAGCCGCGGCGGCCCGGATATCGCACTTCAGGCACCTGGCCCGGCCAGCCCTGGTCATGGTCAGGAGCGGGGCCGCCGCCGCCCTGGCCGCGGTCTTCCGCGCCCCCATCTCCGGGGCGCTCATGGCCGCCGAGCATAACGGGAGGCTGGCGCCGGAAGCCCTGCTCCCGTGCCTGGTGGCCTCGGCCTCGGGCTATGTCTGCTTTTCCGTGATCATGGGCCACGCCCCCCTGCTGCCTCTGCCCAAGATCTACCCCTACACGCTGAGGACCCGGGAAATCGCCTGGGCCCTGCTCGTGGGGCTGGCCTGCGGCGTGGCGGCATCCTCCTACCTGTGGCTCAAGGCCAGGCTTCAGCACTTCCTGCGCCGGGTCCCGTTCTTCTGGAGAGGATTGGCGGCTGGCGTCGGCCTGAGCCTGCTCGCCCTGCCCAGCCATTTCCTGTGGAACGACCTCGCGGTCACCCAGGGCGGCGGCCTGGAGATGATCCAGCACCTGGTCCAGGGCAACGCCCTGCCCCGTGAGGCCGTGCTGTTCCTGGCCCTGAAGCTTGCCGCCACGGCGCTGACCTTCGCCGGGGGCGGCCTCGGCGGGCTGTGGTTGCCGTCGCTGGCCATGGGGGCGGCGGTGGGGGCCGCGTTGGACGGCCTGCTGGGCATCGGCCAGACCGGCTATCTGACCATGGTGGGAGCCTCCGCCCTGGCCGGGGCCACCCATGAAACCCTGCTGGTCCCCGTGGTGTTCCTGGCGGAAACCACAGGGCAGGCGGCCCTGGTGGTGCCCGCCCTGATCGCCACGACCGTGTCCTACCTGATGGTGCGGGAGGCCTCATGATGCTGCGCCGGAAACACCGAATGATTTCGCCATTTTTCCCCGGTTCCGTCCTCACGGGCGAGACCTTCCATCCATAGGAGACGCTGCCATGTCAGCTCTTAGCAAATCCACACCCTTCCTCATGGCGGCCCTCCTGGCCGCTGGCGGCATGGCCTGCCGCAAACCTGCCCCGGCCGCACAGCCCGCACCGCCCATGGCGGTTCCGGCCCCTGCCCCGGCCAAGACCGACACGGTCAAGCAGGATGACACCCAGAACCGCATGGCTGAGCAGGCCGCCGAAGCGGCCCGGAAGGCCGAGGCCGCGTACCAGCAGGCTGCGGCAGCCGCCCTCAAGGATGTCCATTTCGATTTCGACAAGTCCGACGTCCGCGAGAGCGACAAGCCGGTCCTCGTCGCCATCGCCGCGTTCATGAAGGCCTACCCCCAGGCGAACGTGTTCATCGACGGCAACTGCGACGAACGGGGCACGGTCGAATACAACCTTGCCCTGGGCGAGCACCGGGCCCATGCGGCCATGAACTACCTGGTGGGCCTCGGCGTCCCCGCCGCCCGCCTGAGCACCACCTCCTACGGCAAGGAAAAGCCGGTCTGCACGGAATCCGTCGAGTCCTGCTGGGTCAGGAATCGCCGGGCACATTTCACCTTGAAGTAGGTCGAATCGCCATGCCGCCCGCGCCAGGAGCAGCGCGGGCGGCTTAAACCTGACGCCCGCGCGGGGGTCCAAGAAGAATATGAGAAATCCTGGTGCCGTTTGCTTAATCAAGCAGGCTTTGGTGGTTTGTGCCCTGCTGGGGGGAATGCCGCCCTTGGCGGGAGCCCCGGTCGCCGTCAAGCCCAGTGCCACGGAAACCTCGGCCCCACCCCTGGTCGAGGCCTTCCAGAAAGGCCCCATCTCCATTTCCGCGAAGGTGACCCGCTCCATGGGCAAGAACGAACAATCGATCTTGCCCCTGTTCCAGGTGCCGGTCCTGAAATTCCAGGACAAGCTGGAGCTGTCCTTCGCCGGTGAGGCGTTCGACCAGCGGGTGACCGGCGCCGACTGGTCCGTCATCGTGGTGTTCCTGCCCAGGACCATCGCCCCGACGGACCAAGGCGTGGTGGACTTCACCCTGAAACGCAAGGATGAGCGGATGGTCATCCCGGCCATCTCGGTGCCTTACGATTCGATTCCGATGATCTTCCTCATCCCGGACAAGAACGCCCGGAAGAAGGTGCTGAAGGACCTGAACGACCACCTGGAAGCGTTCCGGACCCTTTGCGCCAAGATCGCCGACATCGCCACCGAACGGGCGGCGGCGGACAAGTTCATCCAAGACTTGGACGCCATCGACAAGAGCCTGTCCCCGGCCCAGTATGACAACGCGCTGCAGGGTTTCCTGCATGCCTATGGCGACGAGGTTTCCGGGGACCTGCAGGGGTTCCTGGGCACTCCCAGTTCCAACCTGGACAAGTGCAGCCTGATCACCCAGGAATTCCGCAACACCAATGTCCTGGTGCCCGGTTCCGCCCCGGCCCTGCCGGTGGCGCCCCCGGTCGCGGTGACGCCCGGGGCGACGGCTGCCTCGGCCTACGTCTCGATCATCTTCGATCTGGCGGCGATCATCAACAATCTCTGGCCCGGCCACCAGTTCCAGTACCTGCCCGCGGTGGCGCGGGATTTCCATGATTCCAGCGCGGACCTCTACTACAGTTCCTGGATCCGCACCACCGGAGACCTTCGCGGCGCCCTCATGTGCTGCCCCGGCAACTGGGAGGACGGGCCGGCACCCGCTTTCGACTTCGATCTGCCCGCTGGGGAATCCATCCTGAACAAGCAGTTCCTGCTGAAGGTCCGGCCCAGGGAAAACAGCCGGAAGCCCTTCGCCCTGTACGGCCACGACTGGAAGCTGCTCCTGACCGGCCCCAAGGGCGAAAGCCTGCCCCCGCTCCCCCTGACCATCAGCCCCGGCAAGGAATCTTTTGTGGCTTCCCCGGCCCCCATCCTGGATGCCCTGCAGAAGCTGGGCGCCTCCCAAGTGAAGGCCCGCATCGTGGGCCGCTGGGGCTTCACCAGCATCGAAATGGCCCCCAGGGACCTCCCCAGCGGATGCGATCCGATGTGGACACCGGACCCGGCGGAGACGGCGTCCTTCCAGGTCGGCGGGGAATGCAGCATCAGCTTGCCCGCCACCTGGGCCGGCACGGTGGAGCGGGTCAGCTTCCGGCCCGCCGCATCCGGCGCCGCCCTCCTGGTCGCGCAGCTCAAGAACGGCAAGGACGGCTCCAGGCAGGCGGTGTTCGCACCCAAGGGCGACGCGGGCCCCGGTACCCTGGAAATCACCACCTTCGGTTCCGGGAAGCCCGCCCTGACCCGGCCGCTGGCGCTGGCCGAGGCTACGCCAGAGGTCACCGCCATCGAAGCGCATCTGGACGACCCTGCCCTGGTGCTGCGGGGACGGCATCTGAATGGGGTCCAGGCGGTGGAGATCGGGGGTCGCCGTTTCCTCCCCGACGCCCAGGCTGCGCCGGAAGGGCCCGCCCGGGTCTTCCGTTCCGCGGACCGGAAGACCCTGGAGGGCCCAGCCGGGAAGTCCTTCCTGGCGACCGTGGTCACCGGGAAGGGCAAGCCGCCTTTGAGACTGCCCACAGCCCTGCTGCCATCCCGGCCCCGGATCGCCGAAGTGCAGGTCATCCAGGCAGAGGCCAAACCCACCGGCGTGGCCATCACCGCGGCCATCCCGATCGCCTCCACCGCCGAGCCCAGCCAGGTGAGCCTGCTCACCGGCAAGGGCTACCGGTTCCCTTCGGACCCGACCTTTCGGGTGGCCATCCGGAATGCCGACGAGCCCGCGGAAGTCCGTACCATTCTCCCCGCGAAAATCCGGGTCATGGGGCGCAGCCAGAAGGCGACCTTCACCTTCAACCCGGCGGAATTGCTGGGCGGAAGGGCCGCCGGAGTGCTGGAACTCCAGGTCCAGGACGACAAGGCAGGCGCCGGCGACTGGCTGGCGCTCCCGGCCACCTTCCTGGAGTTGCCGGCCATCGGCGCGATCCAGGTGGACGCCCATGGATTCCGTCTCACGGGCCAGTCCCTGGACCAGATCGAGGCGGTGGCCGCCACCCCCGCTGGGCCCTGGGAAAAGGCTTCCGTCACCATCGAAGCGGGCCGCGAGGTGGCCAGGATGGCCACTCCCCTCACCAGCGACACCTGTTACATCAGGCTGTTCGGCTGGACCGACCTGGTGCTGGCAGTGAAGGTGCCGTCGCCGCCTCCCGGGCCGAAGCCGGCGTTGGCGGCGGTCCCGCCCCTGCCGGCGTTTCCCGTGGTGAAGCCCCTGCCCGAGTCGGATCTCGCCCCGCCCAGAGCCTTGTCGAAGACCGGAGTCGTGCCGACGCCGCCTGCCTAGACTGACCCGGTTCCGAAGGTTCAGCGGTTGCTATCGCCTGAACAGGCGGTGTCGGGTGCTCTGAACACTGGCGACGTCACGAATGGACCTGGATGCTCAGCTCAACGGCTGCCTTCAGCGTATTGGCCACGATGCAACCGCGCTCCGCAACCGTCACCAGCTTGACCAGCTCTTCAGGCGGTTTGCACTGGGCCGATACCGACATGCGGATGACGGAAAAACGGGACGGCGAATCGACGATGTCGCCTTCGATCTCCGCAACGGCATTCCTCAATTCGACATTCCGGGCCTTGGCGGCGGCCAGCAGATTGCTCATGAAACAGCCGCCCAGGCTGTTCAGAAGTGCTTCTCCGCCCATCATGCCTTCGTTCGTACCGCCCTTCGCTTCGGGACGGTCCATCACGATCCCGAATCCTCGGGCCTTGCCCCTGGATGCAGTGCCGCTGATCTGCTCCACCATCACGGTCACGGATGCCATGCGATCTCTCCTTGAAAATGGGTTGGGTTCGTTGGGCGGAAAGAGAATACGTAAAGAGCCCGGACATCCAGGGCGTGGATTGGACGCCCAGCCTGCCCATCAAGCCTAGCCGCCAAGTCGACCAGATTGGCGACCGTCAGGGAAAGTTCAATGCCCCAGGGGTCGAACAGGGCATCATGACTGCGCCTGACCCAGGCGGCCCGCATCCCCGCGGCGGCGGCACGCCGGAGAAAGTGGGCGTATACGCCGGGGTTCGGCTTGAATGATTTCACCTCGTCAACACTCACAACATCCAGGAAGAAACCCCGGAGGCCCGCCTGCTCCAACAGGGTCTCGACGGCATCGGCCGTGCCATTGGAGAAGGCGAACATCCTGAAGCCTGCCGCCCGGATCATGGCCAGGCCTTCAGCGGCATCCTCGTTGGCATGCGGACTGGACGTCATGGGCTAATGCAATGCTGCGGAAGTGAGTGCCGAAATGAATGACAAGAGCGAGAAAGACGTTGCCGTCGAAGCCTTGTTCCTCGGGTCGAGGTCAGAAAACCCGGCCTTCCTGAAATCCACGCTGGACTTCCTGATGGATGAGCACATCCATTCGATCACCATCGACCCGCACAAGATGGGCTACATCCCCTGCGCCGGGGGGGATGTAGCTCAAGGGCCGGAGCATTCCCAGCCTGGTGTCCTAGGCGGCGGCTTATGTGGCATACGCATGAGAGATGGGTCATTCGGCTCTGAGGGTCTTTTTCGTCGAGGAAGAATCGCCCGCTTCGTTGGTGATCGTGCAGCGCAGGGTGATGCTGGGGCCGTGCCCGGCATTGAATATCATGGTGGAGGCGGTGGGACCCATGACGATGGTCCCGCCGTCGATCTCCCAGGCGTAGGTCATTCCGTCCGCCTCGGGCTCCCTGGCATACAGGCCGAGGGCTCCCGGCCGGTAGGTGTCAGGCGCGGTAAGTGCCTCGGGGGGTTTGGGTACGACCTTCACCACGGCCGTGACGGTATCGGCGGGATCGTCCAGGGAGGTGACCCGCACCGAATAGAGCCCCGGCAGGGCTGGAGCCAGGTAATTCCCCAGGCCGTCGATGCTCCCGGCTCCGGGTTCACCCAGGTTCCATGCCACGCCCAAGGTGGTCCCGCCGCTGATGTTGAAGCCGAACTTCATGGTCCGTTCCGCGGTGATCGTCACAGCCGCGGGGCTGATGGCAAGCGATACTGCACGCACCAGCGTGACCTCGCGGGACGAATCCAAGGAATCGCCGGCGGCGTTGGTCACCCTGCAGCTCAACACCAGCTTGGGCCCGGCGCCGGCCTGGAAGGAAACGGCAGGGCTGCCGCTCCCCCCGGTCAGCTTTCCCCCGGTGATCGCCCAGACGTAGTGCGATCCTGCAACCGGGGCAATGCTGGCCACCAGACCCCCAGCCCCTGGCCTCACCTCGTGGGGGGCCGTGATTTCCCCGGCGGGCGGAGGCACGACGGTCACCATGGCCGTCGCGGTCCGGCCCGCGCTGTATTTGAATCCCGCCTGGACCCTATAGACGCCAGGGGTGGCAGGGGCCTGGTATTGCCCGGTCCCGTCCACCGTACCACCTCCCGGCTCCAGCACGCGCCAGGCCACGTCCAAGGCAGCTCTGCCATCACGCTTGGCCGCGAAGGCGGTGCCGTGCCCCACGGTCAGGGTCGCGGTTGCAGGCTGCACCAGGTAGGTTTCCATGGGCGGCTCCGCCATAGGACTGGAGTTGTTCCAGCAGCCGGCCAGGAAGGTGACCGAGGCGATGGCGAGGACTTTTTCAATGAGGAGAGTGCGCATCATGGGCTCCAGAATCTCGCGCTAGCCGTCGCGGGTGACCTCGGATTTGAAGACAGGCTCATGCGTGGGCTGCTCCACCTGCCGGTTCGGCTCGGGGGTAATGATGAGGGTGAACCGGCGGTACGGCGTCTCTGTGTTGAGACTCCCCTCCAGGTTGTCCGTCAAGGTCAGCGCGCCAATGTTCTGGATGGGCTCACCCGGTCGCTGGATCCATACGATGTAGACCGTCGCTTCCGGATACACCTTGTAGGCGGGAGCCAGGTGTTTGACCCGGACCTGGAGGTTCGTATTGCCGTTGGCTCCCAGCGTCGCCTTCACTGTCCCTTCGCTCGCCGGAACATCGGAGGCCGAAGTCATTGAGGTCGGCCTTGTCTCCCAGGATCTGACGGTATCACACCCGGATTGCATGCCCAGCAATCCAACGACCGCCGGGAAAAAAATGGCGTAAATGATGGGCCGAATTGTGGAAATTTGTGATGCCATGGCTTGCCCCCTGTTGAGCAGTCACCCGGCATTATTGGTGCCAATCCATAAATATTTGATTTGAAATTAAGTTATACTTTTGCGCTGGCGCCGGCCGTTTGCCAAAATCATCAGAATGAGCTGTTATCGCCTTCAAATTGAACGAGGCTTCAAGCTTGTTCAACCCCGCAATTCCGGGGGGCGAGGATCCTTATACCCGCATGGCCAGACCGGAACCCGCCCTCTG
>Ga0181520_10004592_pt1 | contig 22932 bp, 20 predicted proteins | sample PEATcosm2014_Bin_29_FD_132451 | JGI IMG/M metagenome (GOLD analysis project Ga0181520, IMG submission 132451) | Peatland microbial communities from MTU Mesocosm Facility, Houghton, MI, USA - PEATcosm2014_Bin02_30_metaG | ecosystem: Environmental > Terrestrial > Soil > Wetlands > Peat | place...
GAGCTGATCATGGCCTTCGAGGAGGAGTACCAGATGGAGATCAGCGACGAGGACGCGGAGAGGATCGGGACGGTGGGTCAGGCCTGGGACTACATCAAGGAGAAGAGCGGGGCGGAGAGCTAGAGGCTCCCGCTCCCGAGCTCTCCCTGGACTTCGGCGGCGCGTCGCTCCCGGCGGCGGTCGAGATCGGCGTTCCCGCCCCCGGCACCACTGCGGATGCCGGCGGGGCGGGGGCGACCCACCCTCACGACGCCGGGAGCGAGCCGTCGTCCCCGCGCCGCCGCCGCACCCGGTCGCGCAGGCCGTCCGGCACGACCAAGCCCGCCGCCGCCGACAGCCCGGAGGCAACCCCGGAGCCGGCGCGGCCGCCGGCCGAGGGTCCTGCCCCCGTTGCGGTGACCCCCACTCTCGACCTCCCCCTGGCGCCCGCCGAGCCGCCGGTCCGTCTCGAGCTGCCCGCCGGGCCGTCGCCCATCGTGTCCCAGACCGAGCAGCCCAGCGGCCCCCTCCCCGAGCTGAGCTCCCGCGCCGAGCTGAGCAGCGAGGAGCAGAAGGGCCTGGACGACCTGGCGGCCCGGCTGCAGATCAATTTCCGGCGGCCGTCGCTTCTCCGTGAGGCGATGACCCACGCCTCGTGGAACAACGAGCGGGGCGAGCCGAGCGGTCCCGGCCACGACAACGAGCGGCTCGAGTACCTGGGCGACGCGGTCCTCGAGCTGGTCGTCGGCGAGTACCTCTTCCGGCGGTTCCCGGGGTACGACGAGGGCCAGTTGACCCAGCTCCGGGCATCCCTGGTCAACACGATGTCGCTCGCCAAGCTGGCCGAGCGGCTCGGCTTGGGCAACACGCTGCTGCTCGGCAAGGGGGCGGCCAAGACCGGGGCGCGGCTGCTCCCCTCGCTGCAGGCCAACTGCTTCGAGGCGATGATCGGGGCGATCTTCCTGGACCAGGGATACCGGGTCGCGACCCGCGTCTTCCTCCAGAGCATCGGCGACCTCTCCGAGTGGAGCGATGAGAACCACAAGGGCCGGCTCCAGGAGGCGGCTCAGCTGCGCCTCGGCGCCACCCCCTCGTACCGGGTCACCGCCATCGGCGGGCCCGGACACCGCCGCGAATACCGTGCCGAGGCGGTCGTGGCAGGCAAGGTGCTCGCCGAGGGGCGGGGGAGCACCAAGCAGGCGGCCGAGCAGGCGGCCGCCCGCCTCGCCGTCGAGGGCCTGACGGCTCCGGAGGGCCGGCGCCCTGCCGCCCCCGCCCGTGGCCCGCGCTCGGCGCCCTCTGCCGAGCCTGCCCGGGTGCGCCGCCGGGTTGCCGAGGTTGCAGCCGATCGCCGCGCCGCCTCCCGGCCGCCGGCGGCCCCGGTGGCGGCGCATGTTGCCGAGCCGCCCCGGCAGCGGGGTCTGCTGCGCGCCATCCGGGCCGCAGCTCAGGGGCTGGTCAAGCGCCGCTCCGAGCCGGTGCCGCCGCCGGTCGTCGCCCCGGCCGAACCGGCCTCGACCCCGGCCCAACGGCGCAACCATCGCGGCCATCGCGGGGGCCGGGGACGGCACCGGCCGTCGTCGGTGCCGGGCTCGCAGCCATCCGGGTCGCCTCCGGCTGCGAACCCGCCGACCGGCCCGCTGGCCGGCGGGCCTCCGCTCCCCGCGCCGGCCCAGGTCGGGCCCGCGCCGTCCGCATCCTCGCCCTCGGGGTCGGGAGCCTCGGGGCCTTCGCCCTCCTCTCGCCCCCCATCGCGGTCGTCGCGTCGGAGGTCCAAGCCCTCGAGCTCGCCCGCCCCCGGGTCTCCGCCCGCGGCGCCACCGCCTCCGTGAGGACCGGCGCCGAACGGCAGCTCGCCCCGACATCTTGTGGGGGTCACTCTCAGGGGGCCCCAGATGTTGACGTCAGGGCGGCCCGACACGGAGAATCCGGCGGGTGAGGCTGCAGCGTCTCGTCGTCAGCGGGTTCAAGACCTTCGCCCACCGCACCGAGATCCGGTTCGAACCGGGCATCACCGGCGTGGTCGGACCCAACGGCAGCGGCAAGAGCAACCTGGTCGACGCTGTCCGCTGGGCGCTGGGTGAGACCAACGCCCGGGAGCTCCGTGGCACCCGCCTCGACGAGATGATCTTCGCCGGGGGTCAGGGGCGCGACCGGATGGGTGTGGCCGAGGTCGAGCTGACCCTGGACAACGAGGACGGGCAGCTGCCGGTCGACGATGCCGAGGTGGCGATCAGCCGGCGCGTGGTGCGGGGCGGCGAGATCGAGTATCGGGTCAATGGCGAGCGCGCCCGGCTTCGCGACGTGGAGCGACTCCTGGGCGGCACCGGGCTGACCCAGCACGGGTATGCGGTGGTCGCCCAGCACGACATCGAGGCGATCATCGAGGCGTCTCCCCGTCAGCGCCGTTCCCTGGTGGAGCAGGCGGCCGGCGTCCGCCCCCTCCGGGTCGCGTGCGACGACGCGCTGCGGCGCCTCGTGCTGGTGGGCGCCGCGGTGCAGCGGCTGGCCGACCGCCTCGGGGAGTCCGAGCCCCGCCTGGAGCAGCTGGCCGGCGAGCGGGAGGCCGCACTTGAGCTGCGGGGCTTGGCGGAGCGGCTGGCGGCGCTCCGCGGCAGCCTGGCTCGCGAGGAATGGCGCGCGGCGCGGGCCGGGGCCAGGCTGGCTCGCCGGCGGCTGGAGACCGCGGAGCGCCGCCTCGAGGCTGCCAACGAGGCGGAGACGGGATATGCGGAGCGGGTGGATGCGGCCCGAGCCGGTGTGGATGCCGCCCGCGCCGGCCAGCGGGCAGCCGGGGATCGTCTGGAGGCGGCCCGCGTCGCCGCCGAGCGATGCCGCGGCGAGGCCCGGCGGTTCGCCGATCGCGCCTGGACCGCGGCCCTGCATCGGGCCGACGCGCGCCGGCAGTCGCGGGCCGCCGCTCTCGAGATCGAGGCGGCCGGACGCGCTCTGGAGGAGCTGGACGGGGGGGGCCGCGACGCCGGGGAGCGACGCGGCGAGCTGGAGGAGACCGCCGCTCGGCTGGGGGTCCAGAGCGCCGAGGCGGCCGCTCGAGCTGAGGCCGCGCAGCGCGCTGTGGAGGCGGCAGAGCGGGAGCTGGTCCGGGCCGTCGCGGCGACCGCGGCCGCCCGTGCCGCAGCGCGTGATCGCGCCGAGAACCGGGACCTCCTGGAGCAGTCGGCGGAGGCCGCCACCGCGGAGCTGGCTTCGGCGCGTGCGCGGGCGGGGGAGCTGGAGGCGGCGGCGCGGGCCGCCCAGGCGCGCCTCGCCGAGCTGGAGACCGCCGCCGGGGCGGCGGAGGCGGACGCCGCACGCTGCACCGCGGAGCTGGCGGGAGCGCGGCAGCGGCTCCTCGAAGCGGAGGAGCGCCGGGTCGAAGGGCGCGAGCTGACGACCCAGGCGCTGGCCCGGGCCGCCAGCCTTCGCGGCCAGGTGGACGGTCGGCTGGGCGGTAGCGGGGCGATCGGCGCTCAGGTCGCCGAGCTCGGCGCGATCCGGCTGGTCGATGCCCTCCGGGTCGTGGATCCGGCGGACGCCGCGGCGGTGGAGGCCGCCCTCGAGCCGCATCTCGGAGCCTGGGTGGTCGGCGACGTCGACCGGGCTCTCGGGCTGCTCCGCGGTGCCGAGGTCCGGGAAGAGGTCCTGGCGGAGGGTGACGGCACCGGGGGCGCCCGCGTGGAGGCCTCGGAGCCGGACCTGGAGCTGCCTCTGGCCGGAGCCCGACGTGCCATCGACGCCGTCGAGGTCGAGCCGCGAGCCCGAGCTGCAGCCGCCCACTGCCTGGCCGGCACCTGGCTGGTGTCCGAGGTGGCCACGGCGCGGAGGATCGCCGCCCACGCCGGCGCGCGAGCCGTTCTCCCGGACGGTGTCGTCATCACCGCCGCCGGGGCGCGGGCGGGTGGCGGGAGCGCACCCACCCTCTCTCTGGTGGCAACGGCGCGCGAGGCCCAGGTCGCCGCCGAGGCGGCCACCGCTCGGGAGGCGGAGGCTGACGCTGAGGTGCGGCGCCGCTCCGGTGTCGTCGCGGCCGCGGACTCCGCATTGGCCCATGCTGCGGCGGAGCTGGCCGCACGGCGGCGGGAGGCGGCCGCGGCCACGGCGCAGTCGGCGGCCGCCGGCATCGCCGCGGCGATGGAATCGCAGCGGATCCCGTCGCTCGAGGCGGAGATGGGCCGCCGCGTCCAGGCTCGGTCGGCGGCGGCTGCTGCGGCCGGGAACGCCGCCCTGGAAGCGGACCGCGCCGAGCAGGGTCAGCAGGGCCTCGGCGCGGCGGCGGAACAGGCTCGGCTCCGCCAGGCAGAGCTGCGCGACCGCAGCGACGAGCTCGCCGTCGAACGGTCGCGCGCCGACACGGAGCTGGCCGAGCTGCGTCTGGCCGCCGAAGCCGCCGACCGCCGCCGCCTGGAGTGCGAGAGGCGGCGTGTCGAAGCGGTCGACCGGCTGGCGGAGGCGGACGCCCGGGTCGTGAGTGCCGAGACCGACGTCCTCGCTGCGCTGGCCCACGGGGGGGCCGCTGCGGCCGCCGCCCGCACCGCCGAGCAGGGAGTCGATCTGGCCGCGGCGAGCCTCGCGCGGACCGCGGGGCCGCTCGCCGTGGAGGAGCGGGCGCTCAGCGCGCTGGAGACGGAGCGGGGCGAGGTGCGGGTGGTGGTGGCGCGTGCCGAGGACGAGGTCAACGCGGCCCGGAGCGAGGTCGAGGTTGCGGAGATGCGGCTCGCCGAGCAGGCGGAGTCGGTGCGCGACACGGTCGACGAGGAGACCGCGGAGCTGGATCCGGCCGCGGCCGAGCGCGCCGAGCGCGAGATCTCCCGGCTGGAGCGGAGGATCGCGGCGATGGGGCCGGTCAACGCCCTGGCGCCGGAGCAGCACGCCGCCCTCGAGGAGCGGGTGGGCCGGCTGCGCACGGACCGCGACGACCTGGCGGTCGCCTCGGCCGAGGTCGGCAACCTGGTCCGCCGCTTCGAGGGCGAGGCGGGCAGGCGCTTCGATGCGGTCTTCGGAGCGGTCAACGCCCATTTCGCCGAGCTGTTCGTCGAGCTCTTCCCGGGGGGTCGGGCGACGCTCCGCCTGGAGAGCCCGCCGGAGCCGGCCCCGATCGCCGGCGCCGAGGCGGAGCCGGTCGCCAGGAGGAGGGCGGACGAGGATCTCCTCGGGGTGGCCATCCTCGCCCAACCGGCGGGGAAGCGGCTCCAGCCGCTCAGCCTGCTGAGCGGGGGGGAGCGAGCCCTCACCGCCCTGGCCGTGGTCCTGGCCCTGCAGCAGGTGAATCCGTCGCCCTTCTACGTCTTCGACGAGGTGGACGCGCCGCTCGACGACACCAGCGTGCTGCGCTTCACCCGTCTGCTGACCCGTCTCTCGGCCAGCCAGCAGTTCATCGTCGTCACGCACAATCACGTCACCATGGCCGCCGCTGACGCCCTCTACGGGGTGACGATCGATCGCGCGGGGGTCAGCTCGCTGCTCTCGGTGCGCTTCGCCCCCGACGCGGGGACCGCCGACGTGACCGGCACGCTCGTGTCGCCCCTCCGCCGTGTCGCTTCGTAGAGCGCCGGCCGGGCGGCCGCCCGCCGCTCACGGGTGGGTCGCGGAGGGGCGGGGATGAGCCCCACCCAGCCACTCAGCCAGCCCCGGCGGGAGGCGTGGTGGCGGCGGATGTCGCGACGGATGGATCGCGCCTCGCTCAGCTTCAGCGAGCAGGTGCGCGACGCCGTCCTGCTCCGCCGGGACCTCGACGACTCCTTCTGGGACGACCTCCTCCAGGTGCTGGTGGGCGCCGACTGCGGACTTCCCGTCGCCGAGCGACTGGTGGACCGGCTGCGCACCCGCGTTCGCGAGGAACGGATGACCTCCCCAGAGGAGGCCATCCGGGCGCTCAAGGGGGAGATGCTGGCGGTGCTGGAGGCGCGTGACCGCCGGCTTCGGATCGAGTCCGTCCCGGCGGTCGTGATCATGGTCGGGGTCAATGGCAGCGGCAAGACGACGACCATCGGCAAGCTCGCCCACCGCCTGGAGATCGAGGGGCGGACGGTCCTGATCGCCGCCGCCGACACCTTCCGCGCAGCCGCCATCGACCAGATGCGCCTCTGGGCCGACCGCACCAATGCTGCGTTCGTCGCCCACCAGCCGGGTGGCGACCCCGGGGCGGTGGTCTACGACGCCCTCCAATCCGCCGTCGCCCGCAGCATCGACTGCGTTCTGGTGGACACCGCGGGACGTCTCCACACCAAGGTGAACCTGATGGCGGAGCTGATCAAGGTCCGCAACGTCGCCCGCCGGGTCATCCCCGAGGCCCCCCACGAGATCCTCCTCGTCATCGAGGCGCCGACCGGGATGAATGCGATCGCCCAGGCTCGGGTGTTCCACGAGGCGCTCGGGCTCACCGGGATCGTGCTGACCAAGCTCGACGGCACCTCGCGCGGCGGGACCGTGCTCGCCATCGAGGAGGACCTGGGAGTGCCCGTCAAGCTGGTCGGCCTCGGGGAGGGGATCGACGACCTCAATGTCTTCGACCCGCAGGCATACCTGGACGCCCTCTTCGCCGGGGTGCTGGAGACGCCGGCCACGGGATAGGGCGGCCGGGCGATCGGGTACACTGTACAGGCTTTGACCTTGACAGTCCTCCGGGCCCCGGCCAGTGCCGACGCCCTCCACCGCACCGCCCACCTCCAGCGCCTCCTCGACGTCTACGGCGCGCTGCTCACCGACCACCAGAGAGAGGCGTGCCGGCTGCACCTGGACGAGGATTGGTCCTTCGCCGAGCTGGCCGAGAGCCTCGGCTGCAGCCGGAGCGGTGCCCACGACCTGGTCCGCCGGGGCCTGGCCCAGCTCGAGCACTTCGAGGCCAGGCTGGGTCACGCCGCCGAGCTCGCCCGGCGCGACGCCGTCGAGGCGGGGTTGCGCGCCCGTCTGGGACGTCGAGGCTAGCCATGTTCGAATCCCTCTCCGACCGCCTCGGGGACATCTTCAAGTCGCTCTCCGGGCGGGGCCGGCTGACCAAGGAGGAGGTGGAGCTGGGGATGCGCGAGGTCCGCCTCGCCCTGCTGGAGGCGGACGTCAACTTCAAGGTCGCCCGCGCCCTCGTGGATCGCATCCGTGAGCGCGCTGTCGGCGCCGACGTGCTCGAATCGCTGACCCCCGGCCAGCAGATCGTCAAGATCGTCAACGAGGAGCTGGTGGCATTGCTGGGGGGCGAGCAGCGCAAGCTGCGCTACCAGTCGCAGCCGCCCACCGTGGTCATGCTGATCGGCCTGCAGGGCAGCGGCAAGACCACCACCTGCGCCAAGCTGGCGCTCGCCACCCGCCGGGACGGGCACCGCCCACTCCTCGTCGCCGCCGATACGCAGCGTCCCGCGGCGCCCCAGCAGCTCGAGAAGTTGGGCAAGGACAACCAGATACCGGTCGCCATGCCCGACGGAAAGAGCAAGCCCCCCGACCTCTGCAGGCGCGGGCTGGAGGAGGCACGGCGGCTCAATTGCGACGTCGTCATCCTCGACACCGCCGGGCGCCTCCAGATCGACCAGCCGATGCTCGCGGAGCTCAGGGAGATCCGCAAGAAGATCACGGTCCACGACACCGTGCTGGTCGTCGACGCGATGACCGGGCAGGAGGCGGTGAACGTGGCCCGGGAGTTTGACCAGCAGGTCGGCGTGGACGGCATCATCCTGACCAAGCTGGACGGCGACGCCCGTGGCGGCGCGGCCCTCTCCATGAAGGAGTCGATGGGCAAGCCCATCCTCTTCACCGGGGTGGGGGAGAAGGTCTCCGAGCTGGAGCCCTTCCAGCCGGAGCGGATGGCGTCGCGCATCCTCGGCATGGGCGACATCCTGACCCTGGTGGAGCGCGCCCAGTCCCAGATGGACCAGCACAAGGCCGAGGACACGGCCAAGAAGATGCTGGCCGGGCGCTTCACCATGAACGACTGGCTGGAACAGATGCGCCAGCTCCGCAAGATGGGACCGCTGGAGGGGGTCCTGGGGATGATCCCGGGCGGCCGGCAGATGGTCAAGCAGGCGGGCGGGATGATGCCGACTGAGCAGGATCTCTCCCGGATGGAGGCGATCGTGCTCTCCATGACCGCTCACGAGCGCATCCATCCCGAGGTGCTCAAGAGCTCCCGCCGGCGCCGCGTCGCCGCGGGCAGCGGCACCACCCTGGCCGACGTCAACAAGCTGCTCAAGGGATTCGAGCAGATGCAGGCGGTGATGAAGTCGGTGGGCGGCCGGGGCGCCAAGGGGGTGCGCGGGGGCGCCCGCATGCTGCGCCAGCTTCAGGGCATGGACCCGTCGCAGCTGGGCCTGCCCCGGCCATGATCGTATCGATGCTTTCCATGCCCGTCAGCAACGGGCTCGGAACAATCGCAAAGGAGAAGTTTTGGTCAAGATCCGCCTGAAGAGGATTGGCACGACGAAGCGGCCCTTCTACCGGCTGGTGGTCGCGGACTCGCGCAGCCCGCGCGATGGCCGCTTCATCGAAGCCCTCGGTTACTACGATCCCCTGCCCCAGCCCGCCACGGTGAAGATCGATGCCGATCGTGTCCGGGAGTGGCTGCGCAAGGGCGCCCGGCCGAGCGACAGCGCTCGCGACCTGCTGGTCGCCCAGGGCATCCTGGCCGGCAATCCCAAGCGTGAGCGGGGATCGGTCGGCCTAGGGGCGGCACCCGCTCTCGAGGAGACGGTGGTCGAGGCGACGCCGGTGGCGGCCGTCGCCAAGAGCAAGCCGGTCGCCGCCAGGTCCGCGCCGGTCGCCGGCGCCGGGGAAGGCGAGGCCGAGGAAGGCGAGGCCGAGGCCGCCGAGGCCGAGCCGGTTGCGGTGGCCACCGAGCCCGAGCCGGTTGCGGTGGCGGTCGAGACCGAACCGGTGGCCGTCGAGCCCGAGCCTGTTGCGGCGGCAGTCGAGACCGAGGTGGCCGAGGACGCGGCCGAGGTGGAGACGGCACCGGTCAGCGAGGACGAATAGGTGACCGACTACGCTGACCTCACCCGTTTCATCATCGAGCGGATGGTTGGCGCCCCGGAGGCGGTGACCGTCCGATCGATGGTCAAGGGCCGGACCACCGTTGTCGAGGTGGGGGTCGCGGAGGCCGACATGGGCAAGCTGATCGGCAAGGGCGGGCGCAACATCGATGCGGTGCGCGCCGTGGTCCGGGCCGCCGGGCTGCGCGGCCACGAGCGCGTCCAGGTGGAGCTGGCCGAGCAGCGATGAGCCCGCGATCCACCCCCGGTCTGTCCGATGGGCGTCCGGCCCTGCTCCGTGCCGCTCACGTCCGCCGCGCCCACGGGCTGCTCGGCGAGGTGCGGGCGGAGAGCCTGGGTGGCGACGCCCGTCGATTCCGCCGTGGGGTGCGGGTCACGGTGGAGGACACCCGGCGCGAGCTGACCGTGCGCTCGGCGCGCGGGCTGGGCGACGGCGACCTGCTCCTCGCCTTCGATGGTGTCGACACCCCGGAGGCGGCCGGCCTCCTGCGCGGTGCCTACCTCTGCGTCGAGCCGGAGCGGGCGCGGCACCTCCCGCCGGGAGAGTGGTTCGTCTGGCAGCTCGTGGGACTCGCCGCCGTGGATCCCGACGGGCACGCCGTCGGCGTGGTCTCCGACGTGGAGGCCGGCCCCGCCCACGACGTGCTGGTGGTGGAGAGCGAGGCCGGCGAGAGGCGGTTTCCGATGGTGTCCGCCTTCGTCGCCGAGGTGGACCTGGGCGGGGGCCGTATCGTCCTCACCCCGTGGGAGGAGGAGGAGGCCTGAGCGGGCCGACCCGTCATAAGAGATGCGGTTCGAGGTGCTGACCATCTTCCCCGAAGTCTTCCCCGGCCCCCTGGGGGTCGGCGTGGTCGGGCGTGCCCTCGAGCGGGGCGACCTCGAGCTGCGGGTCCATGACCTGCGCGACTTCACGACCGGGCGCCATCGTCAGGTCGACGACATCGCCTTTGGCGGCGGGCCGGGCATGGTGCTGAAGCCCGAGCCACTGATCCGGGCGCTCCGCCGGATCCGGAGCGAGGTGCCGGGGGTGAGGTCGATCCTGCTCTCGCCGCAGGGAAGGCGGTTGGACCAGGGGGTGGTCAGGGAGCTGGCCGCCGAGCGTGCGCTGCTCCTCGTCTGCGGTCGCTACCAGGGCGTCGACGAGCGCGCCCGTGCCGAGATCGGTGAGGAGCTCTCGGTCGGGGACTATGTCCTGAGCGGCGGCGAGATCGCCGCCATGGCGGTCATCGACGCGGTCGCGCGTCAGGTCCCGGGCGTCGTCGGATCGGCCGACTCGCTCGCCGACGAGACCTTCTCGGAGGCCGCCGGGGGCGGCCTCGAGGCTCCGCTCTACACTCGTCCGGCCGACTTCGAGGGCGAGGTGGTGCCGGAGGTGCTGCGCGGGGGAAACCATGCCGCGATCGCACAGTGGCGCCGCGGCCAGAGCCGGGAGGCAACTCGGCGCCGGAGGCCCGACCTGCTAGGGTCGTCGGGCGCGATTTCTGGAGGTACGAAGTGAACGTCGTCGAGCTCCTCGAGCGGGAGCAGGAGAAGGCCGAGGTCCCTGTGCTACGCAGCGGGGACACCGTGCGGGTGCACGTCAAGGTCGTCGAGGGCACCCGCGAGCGCATCCAGGTCTTCGAGGGGGTCGTGATCGCCCTCTCCCGCAAGACCGGGATCGGCGCCAGCTTCACCGTCCGCCGGATCGCCTCGCACGGGGTGGGGGTGGAGCGGACCTTCATGCTCCACTCGCCGCGCATCGACCGGATCGAGGTGCTCCGTCACGGCGACGTGCGCCGGGCAAAGCTGTACTACCTTCGCGAGAAGGTCGGCAAGCGGGCCCGGATCCGGGAGCGTCGCCAGGCGCTCGGAGGCGAGGCCGAAGCGGTCCGCCGCGCCCAGGCCGCAGGCGCCGAGGGTGCCGCCGACGAGGACGCGGACGAGGCGGAGACCGCCCCGATCAGCGAGGTCGAGGCTGCGGCCGAGGAGACGGAGCCGGGGAACGTCTGAGCCTCCGGCTCCTCCCCCGGTCCCCACTCGACCGCGGGTGGGCGCTGCCGGGGAGGAGGCCGCCATCGCGCATCTGCGGGCGGCCGGCCTGCGGATCATCGCGCGGGACTGGCGCTGCCGTCTCGGCCAGCTCGACATCGTCTGCGAGGAGGCCGGCGTGCTGGTCGCGGTCGAGGTGAAGGCGCGCCGGAGCGATCGCTACGGCCTTCCCCAGGAAGCGGTGGATCGGCGCAAGCAGGCCAAGCTCCGAGTCCTCCTCGACGCCTTCCGGCAGACCTCCGGTCGCGGAGACCAGCCATGCCGGATCGACGTGGTGGCCGTGCGATTGGACCGGGAGCTCCGACTGCTGAGCTGCGAACACATCCGGGACGCCGTCGGAGGCTGAGGGGGCGGACCCCTCCCCACCCGCGGGAGTTCCCGCCCGTATCATCCCCGGCGGATGAGACGGAGGCGCAGCGTTGGAGCCGTGATCGCCGCGGTCGCGGCGGCGGTCGGCTTCTGTGCGGCGCTGGTGTCGTCCAGCGCTCCCGGGCCGAGCTCGACGCACCCCGCCTCACGGGTGTCGCCCAGCGGCGGTCCGACGCCCGCCTCCGGCGCCTCGGTGACACGAGGCGGTTCGCCCGCGCCGAGTGGACCCGGTCCCACCACCGGTCCGGGCGGGTGCTCCATCGCGCCTCCGGCCACCGCCCCGAGCGGGCTCACCCTCTATGTCTGCTACACGATCAGCGGTTCGGTCAGCGCCAGTGGTGGCTTCGTCGACTCCGACCAGGGGGCCGGCGCGCTGAGCTGTGCCGATTGGGCGCAGTACGGGGGAGAGGCGCCGGGCTCGGCCGCAGCCGCGCTTCAGGCGCCCGATCCGGGTGACGCCCAGGTCACCGTCAATGGCGAGGATCTCGGCTTCGACCTCGTCATCAACCCGTACAGCGGCCCCGGGACCTACCCGTCGACCGCCGTGGCCCAGAGTGTCAGCCTCGGCGACACCCTGAGCTGGTCCACCAACAACACCAAGACCGCCACCTTCACCGCCGAGGTGAGCGCAGACGGCTCGGGTTCGCTGACGGCTGGCGAGCTGGCCAACGACGCCAGCAACGGCACCACGGAGAGCGTCTCGGAGAGCTGGGTCTGCGTCATGGAGCCGGCCTCCTGAGCCGGTCAGCCGCGCGGGTCTCCTGAGCCGGCGCAGCGCCCGGGCGGTGGCAGCCGGGCTGACGTAGCTATACTGGTTTGTATGGTTGCGACCGCCATCAGCTGTGCCGTGCAGGGACTCTCCGGCGTCCCGGTGACGGTCGAGGTCGATGTGGCCAACGGGCTGCCGAGCTTCACCATCGTGGGTCTGACCGACCGGGCGATCCAGGAGGCGCGCGAGAGGGTTCGCGCCGCCGTCCGCAACGCCGGCTTCGACTTCCCCCCACGAAGGGTGACCGTCAACCTGGCGCCCGCGGAGGTGCCCAAGGAGGGCAGCGGCTTCGATCTGGCCATCGCGGTGGCGCTGCTGCGCACCGAGCGGGAGCTGCCCCTGGACGGCGTCGCTTGTATCGGTGAGCTGGCGCTCGATGGGGGGGTGCGGGGCGTGATTGGGGTGCTGCCGATGGCCCGCCGCCTCTCCGCGTCGGGCATCCGGCGCCTGATCGTCCCCGCGGAGAACGCCGTCGAGGCGGCCCTGGTGGAGGGGATCGAGGTCATCGGCGTGGAGAGCCTCGCGGTCGCGGTCGCGTACCTCGAGGGGCGTCTCGCCCTGGAGCCGGTGGCCGCGCCGCCGATGGGCGAGGTCTGCGCTCCTGGCGGCGTCGATCTGGCCGCCGTGCGCGGCCAGTCGCTCGCCAAGCGAGCACTCGAGATCGCCGCGGCCGGGCGGCACAACCTGCTCATGCTCGGTCCCCCCGGAGCGGGGAAGACGATGCTTGCCCGCGCCCTTGCCGGGTTGCTCCCGGACCTCGGCGCGGACGATGCGCTGGAGGTGGCCTCCCTCTACTCCCTCCGCGGCCGCCTCTCCGACCGGCCGGCCACGAGCGTGCGGCCGCCGTTCCGGGCTCCCCACCACTCCGTCTCCCGGGCGGGTCTCATCGGCGGCGGCGCCGGCATCGCCCAACCCGGGGAGGTCAGCCTCGCCCACCGGGGAGTGCTCTTCCTGGACGAGATCTGCGAGTTTCCCCGCTCCCACCTCGAGGCCCTCCGGCAGCCGCTCGAGGAACGCCGCGTGGCGGTGGCACGGGTCCGGGCCAGCGTGGTCTTCCCCGCCGAGTTCGTCCTGGTGGCGGCGGCCAACCCGTGCCCGTGCGGCCGCCTCGGCGAGCTGAGCGGCCCCGGCTGCAGGTGCCCCGAGCCGATGGTGGCTCGCTACCGGTCCCGGCTCTCGGGGCCGATGCGAGATCGGATCGACATGGTCGCGGAGGTGCCGCGGCTGAATGGAGAGGCCCTCCTCAGCGGGTCGCCCGAGGAATCGACGGCCCGGGTCCGCGAACGGGTGGCGATGGCTCAGGCGCGTCAGCTGGAGCGAGTTGGGACCACCGGTGCCAGAGCCAACGGGCTGCTGGACGGTGAACAGCTGCTGGACGTCTGCCGCCTCGACGCGCGCGGCCGGGACGCGCTCACCATGGCGGGGGAGAGGTGGCGCCTCTCGGCTCGCGCCTACCACCGGGTGCTGCGCGTCAGCCGCACCATCGCCGACCTCGGCGGCGAGGAGCGGGTCAGCCGGGAGGCGGTGATCGAGGCCTTCCAGCTACGGGTCCCGGCGCTGTGACGCCGCCCGAGCCCCGCCGCTGGCTGCTGCATCCGGGCGACCCGGGCTGGCCGGCGGGGCTCTCGGACCTCGGGGACCTGGGCGATCGATACCGGGTCGCGTCGGTCTGGGTAGAGGGTGAGCTGCCGGTGCTGCCAGGGGTGGCGGTGGTGGGGTCGCGCGCCGCCGGCGCGACCGGGCAGGAGGTGGCCCGGCGGATCGGCGCCGACCTCTGCCGGCGCGGAGTGACGGTAGTCAGCGGCTTTGCCCTCGGAGTGGACGCGGCCGCCCACCGCGGCTGCCTGGCGGCCGGGGGGCAGACCGTGGCCGTGCTCGGCTGCGGCCTGGCGGTGGACTACCCACGCTCTCATCGGGCCTTAAGGACAGAAGTGTCCTTAAGGGGTGCGTTGGTGTCGGAGTACACGGCGTGGGACGCTCCGCGCGCTTGGCACTTTCCACATCGCAACCGGATCATCGCTGCGCTTTCCCGGGCGGTGGTAGTGGTCGTAGCGGGGGAGAAGAGCGGAGCTCTGAGCACCGCCCGGTGGGCTGCGGACCTGGGTCGGGAGGTGCTGGCGGTGCCCGGTTCCATCCTCGGCCCCTTCAGTGAGGGCTCGAACCGGCTCCTGCGCGACGGGGCGCGCCCCTACCTGGATGTGAGCGATCTGGCCGACGTCTTCCCGCAGTGCACCGCCCCAGCGGTGTCGGAGCGCGGCCGAGAGGCTGCGCAGCCAGGTCACGGAGGGGGGAGCAAACCCGAGGGAGCCCGGGACCACGCGTCGCGATTGCTCGCGCTCGTCAGCGCGGAGCCCGTCCCTCGCGAGCTGATCGGGCGAGCCCTCGGCCTGCGTGCCTCGGGCCTGGCTGTCCTGCTGGGCGAGCTCGAACTGGAGGGGCAGGTGCGCAGCCTCCCCGGCGGGCTGGTGGTGCGGGACCACCCTAATTTGGGGATGGGCAACCGCGTTCCGAGGTTGCAGCCTTAACCACGGGTAGACGGGCCCGCGACGCGAGAGTCGGCCGGTGGTACCTACCCACCAAGACCCCGCACGTGGTGCGGTGTCGAGGCGCCTGGGTGGTGCGACCGGCGACCTCGCTGGCTATTCGGGGTCGATCACGCCGAGGGCCGTCTCCGCCTCCTCGGGGGCGGCCCTCTCATCCGCCTCGGTGGTGGCCCGCCTCTGCGCGAGGCGGTTCATGAACACCAACGCCACCGCGGCCGCCGCCACGCAGCTGATGGCACCGGTGAGCAGGCCGGCCCGCGCCCCCTCGCCGGCCACGATCAGGCCGATCAGGGGACCACCGACGGGTGTGGTGCCCTGGAAGGCGATTGCCCAGAGGGCCATGACCCGCCCGCGCATGGAGGGCGCCGCGCTGAGCTGCAGTGTGGAGTTGCCCCGGGCGATGAACGAGACGCTGGCCCACCCGACGGCGGCCAGGGCGACGTACTCGAGGATCAGGCTCGGGGCGCCGGCGGCGAAGAAGAGCACGACCGCGAAGGCGGACGCCGCCAATGTCACCGGCCGGAGCCCGGTGTGGCCACGTGCGGCGGTCACCAGCCCCCCCGCCACCGCGCCGACGCCCATCGAGGCGAGCATGAAACCGTAGGCGGTGGCGCCTCCCGCGAAGGTCTGCTTGGCGAGCACCGGCAAGACCACCTGGAACTCGTAGGCGAAGGTCCCGATGAGCACCATCATCAGCAGGGGGACGCCGAGGTCCGGCGTGCGGGCGACGTAGCGGAGCCCCGCCCGCAGCTGCCCTCGGGCGCGTCCGCTGGGGACCGACGGCTGCAGCTTCGAGCGGTCCATGGTCACCAGGCTGAACACCACCGCGATGAAGCTGACCGCGTTGAGGAGGAAGCAGATCCCGTCGCCAACACTCGCGATCAGCAGCCCGGCGATCGCCGGGCCGACGGCGCGGGCCACGTTGACGAGGACCGAGTTGAGACTGACCGCGTTGCGAAGGTCGCGGGGCCCGACCATCTCCAGGATGAAGGCCTGCCGGGCGGGGTTCTCGAAGGTGTTGTTGAGCCCGAGGATGACCGCCAGCAGCCCCACCTCCCACACCTGGACCACATGGGTGGTGACCAGGATCCCGAGCACCAGGGCCTGCACCCCCATCAGCGACTGCAGCAGGATCATCAGCCTCCGCTTGTCGACCCGATCCGCGACGACCCCTCCGTAGGCGCCGAGCAGGAGGACCGGCAGCGTCTGCAGGGCCACGATCAGGCCCAGGTCCACGCTCGAGTGGGTCAGGGTGAGGACCAGCCAGGACTGGGCCGTGGTCTGCATCCAGGTCCCGATCAGGGAGACGGCCTGGCCGCTGACGTACCGGCGGTAGTTGGGGATGGCCAGCGACGCGAACGTCGTCCGGACCGTTCTGCCCGCGAAATCGGCTGAATTCCCGAGCTGGCGCACCGGTCACTTCTACTCGAAAACCGCCGCCGCCCGGCTCCGGCCGGCCGGGGCTTGACACCTCGGGTGTTTCTGAAATATCCTTCGTGACGAAATGTTCGTGACGAAATACTTACGGATAACGACACAGGCAGCCCCCGGGGGGGATCGGTCGTGAGCCGCACCGGGAGTGTCCCGGTCACGCCCGCGAGCCCGCAGGCGGTCCACGACGGCATGGAGATCTCGCGCCTCTACGGCGAGATGTGGCGTCGGTTCCAGCCTCAGCGTCAGGTCATCAGCGGTTCCGCGGTGACCCCGCGGATGCTGTCGTACCTGCGCCACCTTGCCGCCGCCGGGCCCCTCACCGTGGGCGAGCAGGCGAGCCACCTCGGCATCAGCTACGCCACCGCCACCGAGGTCGTCAACCGTCTCGAGGCCAAGGGCCTCGTCGAGCGCATGAAGGACGACGGCGACCAGCGCCGCGTCTTCGTGTGGCTCACCGACCGAGGTCGCGAGCAGACCGCCGCCCTCGCCGGCCGCAATCTCGAGGATCCCTTTCTGCACGCCGTCGCCGCCCTGCCCGCGGCCACGCGCGCAGCCATCATCGAGGGTCTCGGCGCGCTCCTGAGAGCTGCCGATGCCGGTAGTCACACCCCCGACAAGGAGGAGGAGTCATGACCACGGAAACGAGTTGCCTGAGCTGCGGTATGCCCCTGACATCACCGGCCGATCACGCACGCGGGGACGAGGACATCCCCTACTGCGCGCACTGCACGACGGAGAGCGGCGAGCTGCAGCCTTTCGAGGAGCGCTTCGACAGGATGACCCAGTGGTCGATGCGCAAGGACGGCCTCGACCGCGCCGCCGCGGAGCGGCAGACCCGCGAGTACATGCGCACGATGCCCGCCTGGCGGGACCACCCGGCCCTCGCTTCCCCCACCTCCGGGCGCGCCTAGCGTGTCGGCCGCGCGCCGGGGGCGGGGTTCGGCTCCTCGCTCCCGGCGCCGGCCTCGATGGCGCTCGGCGCCACCCCTCCGCCCTGCGGGCGCCGCACGCTGAGTTTGGCCGGCTGGCGCGAGCGGTTGCCCTGATTGCTGAGCGCCAGTTGATGTGCTAGCCGCCTTCAGCTGAGACTGAGGGTTGATTGCGACAGATTTGCATCTGTGCTAGCCTCAGGCTGGACGGGTTCGGGCCAGGAGAGGGCATACCATGGCAGCAAACGCAGGCCGTTGGTCGCGCGTCTGGGGAGCGCTCACCCCCCGCGAGTGGACGCGCATCGGCGCGATGGCAGGCTTCATCGTTGCGCTCTATGTGCTCGGGTGGGGGATCTTCATCGCGGCCATCCTGCCCCAGCATTTCAAGCTGCTCGGCATCGGCGTGGCCATCACCGCGTACACGCTGGGGCTGCGCCACGCCTTCGATGCCGACCACATCTCCGCGATCGACAACACCACGCGGAAGCTGATGGCGGAGGGAAAGCGGCCGCTGTCCGTTGGGTTCTGGTTCTCGCTCGGTCACTCCACCATCGTCTTCGTCCTCGGCGTCGGCCTGACGTTTGCGGCCCGCGCGATCATCGGCCAGGTCAGCAACCCCAACTCGACGATCGAGAGCTTTGGAGGAATCGTCGGAACCCTCGTCTCCGGCACCTTCCTCTACCTGATCGCCATCCTGAATCTGGTCATCCTGGTGGGCATCGTCAAGGTGTTCATGAACATGCGCCGGGGCCGGTACAACGACGCCGAGCTCGAGCAGCAGCTCAACTCACGTGGCCTGATGTTCCGCTTCTTCGGCAAGATGATGCGGGCGATTCACAGCCCCTGGCAGATGTACCCGGTGGGGGTCCTCTTCGGCCTCGGCTTCGACACCGCCACCGAGGTGGCGCTGCTCGCCGCCACCGCGGGTGCCGCCACCGCGGGGCTGCCCTGGTACGCGGTGCTCAGCCTGCCCATCCTCTTCGCGGCGGGCATGGCAACCATGGACACGCTGGACGGCTCCTTCATGAATTTCGCCTATGGCTGGGCGTTCTCCAAGCCGGTGCGCAAGGTCTACTACAACATCACGATCACCGGGCTCTCGGTGGCCGTGGCGATGCTGATCGGCACCATCGAGATCTTCGGCTTGCTGGCGGCGGAGCTGAAGCTCTCGGGCGGCTTCTGGAACTTCATGGCGAACTTCAACATCAACGAGGCGGGATTCTTCATCGTCGGGCTGTTCGTGGTGACCTGGGTGGTGGCGCTCTCGATCTGGCGATTTGGCGGCATCGAGCGGCGCTGGGACGAGGCCGCCGCTCGTGGGAGGTCTGCCGAACGAGAATCGGCCTGACCGCTGCCGCCGAGCGCGCCCAGAGCTCTGGGCCGGTCCGGCGGCTCGACTCTCGGCCGCGCTGGGAGGGCGAAGCCCACCCAGGAAGCACCACCCTGCGGGGCCGCGGCTCCCGGCAGCCCGCTGACAAGGGCGCCGCCCTCGTCGATGCAGGTTTGGCCGGGAGGCACTCCGGGTGATGATCCGGGCTAGAGTGGAAGAAGGCCTCGGTCGGCGCAGGGGGCCGCTGCTATCATCTGGCGGCTTCGGCCCTGCCCGGAGGGTGCGGCCGGCGCCTGCCGCCATAGGACACCAATGCCAAACCGTCTGATCATCGTCGAGTCTCCCAGCAAGGCTCGCACCCTGGCCAAGTTCCTGGGCGCCGGCTACACGGTCAAAGCCTCGATGGGGCACATCCGCGACCTCCCGAAGTCGACCCTTGGGGTCGACTTGGAGAACGGCTTCCGTCCCGAGTACGTGGTCATCCGCGGCAAGGAGAAGCAGATCCGGGAGCTGCGCGACGCGGCTAAGAAGGCCGACGAGGTCCTGCTCGCCGCCGACCCGGACCGGGAGGGCGAGGCCATCGCCTGGCACCTCGCCGAGGCGCTCAAGCTCAAGGACCCCGACCGGATCGAGGTTCACGAGATCACCAAGAGCGCCGTCGAGGCGGCGCTCAAGGCTCCGCGCAAGGTCGACCGCAACCGCGTCTACGCCCAGGAGGCGCGCCGCGTGATCGACCGCCTGGTCGGATACCGGCTGAGCCCCCTGCTCTGGCGGAAGGTGCGGACCGGGCTCTCCGCGGGCAGGGTGCAGTCGGTCGCCGTCCGCCTGGTGGTGGACCGTGAGAACGAGATCGACGCCTTCGTCGCGACCGAGTCGTGGAGCCTCGACGCGGACTTGGAGAAGGGCGAGAGCCGGTTCACGGCGCGCTACCAGGGCCGGCGGGACGCGCTCGAGGCGGCGTCGGCCCCCAAGCGGGGCCGTGGCACCAAGCGTGGCGGCGTCGAGGGAGCGGACAGCGGCGAGCCCGCCGAACGGATCGTGCTGGCCACCCAGGCGGACGCCCTCGAGGTGATGCGCGCTCTCAACTTCGACGAGGCGGGGCATCGCCCCACCGACGTGCCGCCGTTCCAGGTGGAGGGCGTGGAGAGCTCGGAGACCTCGCGCTCGGCGCCCTTCCCCTACACGACGAGCACCCTCCAGCAGGACGCCAGCACCCGACTCCGATTCTCGCCCCGGCGGACCATGTCGATCGCCCAGGAGCTCTACGAAGGCGCGGAGCTGGGCAGCTCGGGCCCCGTCGGTCTGATCACCTACATGCGCACCGACTCGACGAGGATCAGCGACCAGGCGAGAACCGAGGCCGCCGCCTACATCGGCGAGACGATGGGGCAGAACTACCTCCGCACCGGCCACGCCCGGCAGCGCCCGGGCCAGAACATCCAAGACGCGCACGAGGCGATCTGCCCGACGGACGTCACTCGCACCCCGGAGCAGGTGGCCGAGCTGCTGCCTCGGGAGCAGGCGCGGCTGTACGAGCTGATCTGGCGGCGATTCGTGGCCAGCCAGATGGCGCCGGCCCGCTTCCTCAACACCCGGGTCACGATCGCGGCCTCGGACTTCATCTTCCGCGCCACCGGGTCGGTGCTCGTCTTCGACGGCTTCCAGCGGGTCTGGAAGCGCGACGAGGAGCGCGACCGGGACGGCCAGCTCCCCGCGCTCCTGCCCGGGGACGGTCTGGTCTGCGCCGGGGTGAGCGCTGAGCAGCATTTCACCCAGCCGCCGCCGCGCTACACCGAGGCGTCCCTGGTCAAGGAGATGGAGGAGCGCGGCATCGGCCGCCCGTCCACCTACGCCCCGACCATCGACGTCATCCAGGAGCGGGGGTACGTGCGCCAGGAGGAGCGCCGCCTCTATCCGACCGAGTTGGGCAAGACCGTCGACGGGCTGCTCCGGGAGCACTTCGCAGAGATCGTCGACATCGACTTCACGGCCGACCTGGAGCGCCGTCTGGACGCGATCGAGGCGGGCAAGCGCAAGTACGAACCCACGGTCAGGGACTGGTACACCCCGTTCAACGCCACGGTTGACAAGGCCCACACCGACATGCAGCGGGTCAAGGTCCCGGCCAAGTCGACGGGCGAGGTGTGCCCGCAGTGCGGGACCGGCGAGCTGGTCATCCGCGAGGGGCGTTTCGGTGCCTTCGTGGGCTGCTCCCGCTACCCGGAGTGCGACTACATCAAGGACAAGAAGCAGTCGTCCGCGGTGCCGATCGGGGAGAGCTGCCCGCGCTGCGGCAAGCCCCTGGTGCAGCGTCAGGGGAAGCGAGGCCCGTTCGTCGGCTGCAGCGGGTACCCCAAGTGCCGCTTCCTCCGCGACATCCCGGGGGCCGAGGGCGGCGGTCCGGAGGGCGCCGCCACGGTCGGGAGCACCGCCACGGCGGGGAGCGCCCCCAGCGCCGGTGCCGACCCGGTGGGCGACGCGGAGGATCTGGGCAAATGCCCGGAGTGCTCCCGCCCGCTCGCGCGGCGGCAGAGCCGCCGCGGCAGCTTCGTCGGCTGCACGGGGTACCCCGACTGCCGGTACATACAGCCTCAGAGCAGCAGCTCCGCCGGTGCCGCGGCGGCCCCGGCGGCCGAGCAGACGGGGGAGAGTTGTCCCGACTGCGGCAAACCCCTGGTCCGCCGCCAGGGACGCTTCGGCCCCTTCATCAGTTGCAGCGGCTATCCGAAGTGCACCTACCGGCCGCCCCGGAAGGCGCCGGCGGCGAAGGCGGAGGTCGCCTCGTGACGCCACGGCCGCATGCCACCACCATCGTCGGGGTCAGCCGTGCGGGCATGGTGGCGATCGCCGGCGACGGCCAGGTGACCGTCGGCGACGTCGTCATGAAGCACCGCGCCGCCAAGGTGCGGCGACTCCACCGCGACACCGTGCTGGCCGGTTTCGCCGGCGCGGTGGCCGATGCGCTGACCCTCTTCGACAAGTTCGAGCAGCAGCTCGACCGCCACCAGGGCCACCTCCTGCGCGCCTCGGTCGGCCTAGCCAAAGAATGGCGAACCGACCGTTATCTTCGCCACCTGGAGGCGATGCTCATCGTCGCCAACCGCGACCAGTTGCTCCTGCTCTCCGGCGACGGCGAGATCATCGAGCCCGATGACGACCTGGCGGCGATCGGAAGCGGCGGGCCGTACGCGCTGGCGGCGGCCAAGGCGTTGCTCCAGAACACCGAGCTCGATGCTGCGGAGGTGGCCCGGCGCTCCCTGGTCATCGCCGCCTCGCTCTGCATCTACACCAACGACCAGATCACCGTGGAAACCCTCTCGACCGAGACGGCACCGGCCGGCGACACTCCCGCGGAGACACCCCCGATCGCCACGGCGGCCGCGGAGGAGCCGGCCGGAAGGTGACGATGGACGCCGCGCAGCCCTCTCCCTCCGCTCCTCCTACCCATGACGGCGGTCCTGCGGCGGCGGATCCGGGCCCGACGTCGGCGGCGAACGGCCATGGCGGCGGCGACCCAACCCGTGACGCCGCCGAAGCCCGCGACCCGGACGACCTTCGTCCCACCGAGATCGTCCGGCACCTCGACGCCTACATCGTGGGGCAGGCGGCGGCCAAGCGAGCCGTCGCCATCGCGCTGCGCAACCGGGTGCGGCGCCGCCGGCTGAGCGACGAGATGCGCCGCGAGGTGCTCCCGAAGAACATCCTGATGATCGGTCCGACCGGAGTGGGCAAGACCGAGATCGCCCGGCGCCTGGCCAAGCTGACCGCCTCCCCGTTCATCAAGGTCGAGGCCACCAAGTTCACCGAGGTCGGCTACGTGGGGCGCGACGTCGAGGCTATCGTGAGGGACCTCCTCGAGCAGACCATCACCGACGTCCACGAGGAGCGTGTGAGCGAGGTCGAGGCGCGGGCTCGCGAGGTGGCCGAGCGCCGGATCCTCGACATCCTCGTGGAATCCGAGATGCGCCTGGCGGCCGGGTCGACCGAGGTCGCCGGCCGCCCCGCCGCCAGGGCGACCGGGGATTCCCCGAGTGGTGGCGCCCCCGACGTCACGGGCGCCCGGGACGCCGCCGGAGTCGCCGCCGCCGAGACGAGCGATCCGGCCGCGCTCCAGGTCGGCGAGCTGCCCGCCGGCACCGCCGGAGACGCGTCGATCGCAGCGACGGGCGAGGCGCCGCCGGCGGCCGCGCCGGAGCCGGAGACCGGCGACGGCCGCGCTGCGGGCGGGGTGCTCGAGCGCCTGCGCCGGCGGCTGCGCCGCCGCCTCGCCGCACAGCTGCGGGCCAAGCATCTGGAGGAGCGCTACATCGACGTCGAGGTCGAGGAGCCCTTCCAGCCTGCCTTCGAAGGCTTCGCGGGGAGCGGGCTCGAGGAGGTGGGTTACTCGCTCTCCGATTTCTTCTCGCAGATGGCGCCACCGCGCAAGCGGACCAAGCGCATGCAGGTCGCCGACGCGCGGACCGCGCTCGCCGAGGAGGAGACCGACCGGCTCATCGACATGGACCGCGTCTACGACGACGCCATCCAGGACGTCGAGGAGGCCGGGATCGTCTTCATGGACGAGGTCGACAAGATCTGC
>Ga0181520_10004593_pt1 | contig 22930 bp, 14 predicted proteins | sample PEATcosm2014_Bin_29_FD_132451 | JGI IMG/M metagenome (GOLD analysis project Ga0181520, IMG submission 132451) | Peatland microbial communities from MTU Mesocosm Facility, Houghton, MI, USA - PEATcosm2014_Bin02_30_metaG | ecosystem: Environmental > Terrestrial > Soil > Wetlands > Peat | place...
GGCTCTTGCGCGATCTTGAGCACCTTGCGCACCTTGGCCACCGGGATGTCCATGCGGCGGGCAATCTCTTCGCTGCTCGGCTCGCGACCCAACTCCTGCACCAACTGGCGCGAGGTGCGAATCAGCTTGTTGATCGTCTCGATCATGTGTACCGGAATACGAATCGTACGGGCCTGATCGGCGATGGCGCGGGTAATGGCCTGACGTATCCACCACGTGGCGTAGGTCGAGAACTTGTAGCCGCGGCGGTATTCGAACTTGTCCACGGCCTTCATCAGGCCGATGTTGCCTTCCTGAATCAGATCGAGGAACTGCAATCCGCGATTGGTGTACTTCTTGGCGATGGAGACCACCAAACGCAGGTTGGCTTCGATCAGCTCCCGCTTGGCCTGCTCGGCATCCATATCGCCCTGGATCATCTCGCGCTGCGTGCGTTTCAGCTCCACAATCGACACGCCCGCGTCGCCTTCGATCTTTTCGAGATCCGTCCGGCAGTTTTTTTGCTGGCGCCGGTACTCTTTCTTCATCTCCTCGCTTTTTGAAGCTTCGTACTTCTGCTCCAGCGAGCGGACCTGGCGCTCCAGTGTGCGCATGGTGTCCACGGTCTTGTTGACCTTGTCCAGCAGGCGCTTGCGCTCCAACGCTGTGTACTTTAGTTCGCGCACGATGCGCGAGATGAGCACCTTTTCGCGGCCCACGGCCCAGCGCAGCCGTCGCGCCTCTTTCACCTTCGCTTTGTTGGTAGACGAGATCGCCGCCTGCTTCTCTTCAATCTGGGCAACTTTCTTCTGGTGCTTCACCAGCGCGTCCGTGCGCGCCACGGTGGCCTTCACGCGCGTCTGCACCACCTCTTCGGTGAGCTCCTCCTCGTCGAAGATCACCACCTCTTTCACGTTGCGAACGCCGCGCTTCAGGTCTTCGCCCAGTGCCGCTACCTCGCGAATCACGATCGGCGAACGCGAAATCGCCTTCAGCACACGGTTCTGCCCACGCTCGATACGCTTGGCAATCTCCACCTCGCCCTCGCGCGTCAACAGCGGCACGGTTCCCATCTCGCGCAGATACATGCGCACTGGATCGTTGGTCTTCTCCAGCGTTCCCGGTGTCAGGTCCAGCTCGACGTCTTCGCCTTCCTCCAGTTCAAAGTCCTTGTCGCCGGGGAACTTCGGAGTGTCGAGCAGGTCAATGCCCTGCGTGCCGATGGTCGTGATCAGATCGTCCAGATCGTCGGGAGAGCCAATCTCTTCCGGCAGCGCATCGTTCACTTCGCCGTAGGTGAGATAGCCCTTCTCCTTACCGGTCTCGATTAGACCGTGCACGTCCTCTTCGAATTTGTCTTCAATCGCCAAAATTTCCCTGCTCTCTTCGGCAAGCTGCACTCACATGAATGACTCGCCCGATTTCATTGCTGGCCCCGCGTCATTGCAATTCGCCGCGCAGGTTCGCTCGCCCGCGCACATCAATCCGCGCTTATCGCAAACCCGCAACGCGTCCAGCTTCAGACGCACAAAATGAAGACTTCCCATAGGAAATCCTCGCTTGCATACACACCCGCAAGCCCGCAAAAGCGGTTTTAGCTTTTCTCGGAACAGGATGGCAGCGCTTCAGGTTTCGCCTGGGTCGCCCGCGAGCCGGAGCTCATGTGTGGGGCAAAGGGGCGCGCATCCTCACTGAGATCAATAGATTACCACAATTGCACTTGCTCGCACCAGCAAAAACTCGGCGGAAAATCAACCCGGTCCAATGTCTTCAAACCCGCTCAGGCCCGTTGCCCAGCCACCCGATCCCGGTCCCTTACTTACTCATTAGACGCTCAGAATGGCCTTTTCGACGCACGATTTGCCCCTGAAAACCCTCCGACCCAGCGTCCAAGAACCCTATCGTTCCTGAGCCTTTTGGCTGTGCAGCCGGCGCAGTGCACGATCAAGATCCAGCTTCTTCTGGGTCAAGACCGCCAAACCGGGAAAGTCGCCAGTCCGCTCGGCCTCGGCAATCTGCGCCCGCAAATCCCGCAGCCTGCTCTCGATGCCGCGCTCCTCAACTTCCTGCACCGCGCTCTCGACCTCATTCACCTCCGGCGGCCGGTTCTCGCCCAGCAGTGCCTCCGCAAGCAGCGCCCGCTGGCCCGGATCGACCACGGCGTCCATCGGGTCCTTGGCCGCCCGGCTCGCTAACTCCCGCATCGCCCCGAATGCGCCCAGATGCTCAAACCACGCCGCGTTGTTCGTCAGCGCTTCCGTCGCCAGCAGCCGCGCCTCCGCACCATCGGGATCTGTCACGGCAAGTGCCCGAAGCAGAACCTTTTCAACCTCGGTCAGTTTCGGCGCCCTCTCCTCCACCCGCTCCCGTCGCCGCAGCGCAGCCTGCCGCAACTCCTCGCGCAGCACCGCCGACCCGATTCCCAATTTCTGCGCCGCATCCGCGGCAAACTGTTCCCTGGCGAGGGTCTCCGGCATTCGTCGAATGTGCGGCAGCAGAAAATTCATAGCTTTCACCTTCTGCTCGGCGCTCGCCCCTGGGAAGAGCATCCGCGCTCGCTCGATCAAATAATCTGCCTGTCGTCGCGACTCGCGCAGCGCCTCCTTATAGGCTTCCACGCCCCGCTCACGAATGAATCGGTCGGGATCGAGTCCCCCCTCGAGCGTGACAATCTTCACCGCAAACCCCTCTTCAGTCAGCAAAGCAATCGATTTCTCGGCTGCATTCGCGCCCGCCGTATCAGGATCGAAGTTCACGATCACATTCGAGGTGTGCCGCTTCAAGATCGCTACCTGCTGCTCAGTAAACGCCGTCCCGCTGGTCGCAATCACGTTCTGAATTCCGGCCAGAAATACGCTGATGCAGTCCATCTGGCCCTCGACCAGGAGGGCAAACTCCAGCGCGCGAATTGCCGGCTTCGCCTTGTCCAGGTTGAACAGCACTTGTCCCTTCGAATAGAGCGGGGTCTCCGGCGAGTTGATGTATTTCGCGCCCGCCTTGTCGCCCGTCTCGAGTGTTCGCGCCGTAAATGCGATCACCCTCCCGCCCTCGTTCGCAATGGGAAACATCACTCGCTTACGGAACCGGTCGTAAATCGGTCCCTGGCCCCCGTCACCTTGTTCTTTCGAGCTGAACAGCCCGCTCGCGCGCAGCGCCTCCTGGTCCGCCATCCCGCTCAACCGGTCGCGCAGAGCGTTGAAGCTGTCCGGCGCATACCCGATCCGGAACTTCCTGATTCCCTCGTCTGATAGCCCGCGGCCTGCCAGGTATTCCCGCGCCAGCGCGCCACCGGGCCCACGCAATTGTTCTTCAAACCACGCCGCGGCTGTCTCATGCAGCTCCAGCAGCTTGGTGCGCAACCGTGCTCCGGCGGCTTCCTCCGGCGAGGAGAACTCCCGCTTGGGCAGTGGAATCCCGCACTTTTGCGCCACGATCCGCACCGACTCGGGAAAGCCGACATTCTCGATCTTGCCCACAAAGCTGAACACGTCGCCCGTGGCTTGGCAGCCGAAGCAATAGAAGAATTGCTGCCCCGCATGCACGCTGAACGAAGGCGTCTTCTCCTTGTGGAATGGGCAGAGCCCGGTAAACCGCTGCGCCCCTGCCTTGCGCAGCCGGATGTAGCTCTCGATCACCTTCACGATGTCGGCCTGCTGCTTCACGGATTGGGCAAAGTCAGACATGAATCGGTCTCTCCTGAGGATACGGTGCGGGTGGGACACGCAAGTGTGGACCGGGTGGATAACTGGGCGAGCTCAAACTGGCCGCAGCTCACAGCACAATCGTCAATCGTGGTGTAGAATCCCCGGCATGAAAATCCTGCCAGTCGGAACCCTGTTTCTGCTCGCCGTTGCGTTGCAGACGGGCTCACAGCAAACTTCTCCCAGCTCAAATGCCGGTGGGGGCGGTAAGGCGCCCAATGGCAACTGCGGCATCCTCTACGGGAAAGACCACGCTTTAACGTTCTGCGCGCCCGACGGGTGGGTTCTGGACAACGGCATCATGAACGATCAAGGGATTTACGCAGTCTTTTACCCGGCTGGCTCAAACTTTCAAGAGGCAAAGGACTCAGGGACCTTCATGTATTTCAACGTAGAGGGCAAAGAGCCGGATGCAACCGTTGCTAAAATGATGGCCGGTGACGCCAAACAAGTGCAGCACGATGCTCCAGCCGCCGTTGTCGTCCAGTCAGATCCAATCAAGATCGGCGACGTTTCTGTACCCGTCCTCCGCTTCGCCCCCGGAGCCTTTGATCGCTATGAGGCCGTTGCCTACATCGGCGAGGAAAAGGTCCTTGTGATGGTCGTCATTTCCTCGAAGAACGAGGACCTATTTAAAAAGGACTACCCCGCTTTCGTGGTCCTGGTCCAGTCCTACAAGTGGCTGAGTTCGAATGTAACCATCGAGCACAAATAGACGACGCCCCGCAGGGTGACGGCCTCGGCCGGATACTTGTTGCAACGAATATCCTCTTCCCGCATCCAACCAGATGAAAGGAGCAACCCACCATGACCCCTACCACCGCCGCAACATCAGCCACCAGCACCTGGAACATCGATCCCGCCCACTCCGCGGCCGAGTTCAAGGTCAAGCACATGATGATCTCCAATGTTAAAGGTAAGTTCAGCGGAATCAGCGGTGTTCTGCACCGCGTCGATGCTGACCACACTGAGTCATCTCTTGAAGTCTCGATCGACGTGAGCACTGTGAACACTCAGGACGCGCAGCGCGACGGCCATCTCAAGAGTCCGGATTTCTTCCATGTGGAAAAATTCCCCTCCATGACATTCAAATCCACCCATATCGAGAAAAAGGGCGACGGCTTTGCCGTTACCGGTGACCTGACCATTCACGGCGTCACCAAGCAGGTCGTTTTGAATGTCGAGGAAGTGAGCGAGCCCGCCAAGGATCCCTGGGGCAATACGCGCATCGGCCTCACCGCCACCGCCAAGATTAACCGCAAAGATTTCGGGCTCACTTGGAATACGACTCTCGAAGCCGGCGGCGTGTTGGTGGGCGAAGACGTGGCCATCACTCTCGACGTCCAGTTCATCAAAGCTGCCTGAGACCTGAAATCGGTTCGCGGCGTTTCGTCCCTGGCGTCCAGAAATGCCGGTTGTAACCGAGATGTTGCCCGCGCATCTAATAGTTGCTAGATCCAAATCGAATCCGAGCGGTTTTCCGGGGCGGGCGACGCATGTTGCCCGCCGCGTCGCTTTGGTTTCCAAAATCGGAGGTCCACCATGTCGCTGAGAGCCGTGAAAGAGATCTATCAAACCAAGCCCACGATCGAGGGTGCAGGCGTCAAGCTGCAGCGCGCCTTCGGCTTCGGCAAAACCGCCGAATTCGACCCGTTCCTCCTGCTCGACGATTTTCGCAACGAGAACCCCGCAGACTACCAGGCAGGATTTCCGTGGCACCCGCACCGCGGCATTGAAACCATCACCTACGTCCTCGCGGGCGAGGTCGCGCATGGCGACTCGCTGGGCAACAAGGGCCGGATGACTGCTGGAGACGTTCAATGGATGACTGCCGGCAGCGGCATTCTCCACCAGGAGATGCCCAAAGGCGACGAGCGCGGCCGCATGCACGGCTTTCAGTTGTGGGCCAACCTTCCCGCATCGCTCAAGATGACCGACCCGCGCTACCAGGACATCCCCTCCAGCGCCATCCCTGAGGTCACTGAAGATGACGGAACCAAAGCGCGCATCATCTGCGGCGAGTTTTGGGGCAAAACAGGTCCCGTTGAGGGCGTCGCCGCCGGACAATACTCGGTCGACGCGCGCTACGTCGACATCTCCGTCCCGCCCTTCAAGCGCAAGCGGATCAAGGTTGAGACGACGCGCAACGCCTTCGCCTATGTCTTTGCCGGCGCGGGAACCTTTCGTGACGCATCCGAGCCGCAGGCCGTTCTTACGGAGTCTGCTATCGACCCAAACGCGCAAGCGGTCTACGACGCGGAGAACCATTCGCTAGTCCTGTTCGACCGCGGCGATGAGATTGTCGTCCAGGCCGGTCCCGAGGGCATTCGCTTCCTGCTCGTCTCGGGTAAGCCGCTTGAGGAGCCCGTGGCGTGGTATGGCCCCATCGTCATGAACACGCAGGAAGAACTCCGCCAGGCAATGGCCGAGCTGCACGATGGCTCGTTCATCCGCCACGGCTGAGCTTTTTCCGCCCATCAATAGTTGGCCGTGTTGTGTTTGACGCCGTGATATGCTCAACCCAGATTTAGCGCGGTTCTTCAGTTGGAATGTGGCATTTCCGGTGCGGAGCAAGGTGGCTTTTTCTTGAGGAAAAAGCCATTTAGCAGTGGCGGCTTCGTCTTCCAGCGACTGAAGAACCGGCTTAGGGAGCATTGTCCATCACCGCGCCATGGCCTCATCAGAGTCAAGCTCGCCGCCGCGGCCCCGCCTGGTGGTTCAAGTCGGCGTAACGGGCCATCGGCCCAACCGGCTATCTCCCAATGTCGCCGCAGGCCTGCCTGGTCAATGCGATCAGGTTCTAAAAGCCATCGCCGCTCTGGCCTCCCGCGCGCACGATCCCCTGCTTCATTCCCCGGAAGATCCAATTCTGCGCATCCTCTCTCCACTCGCTGAAGGTTCGGACCGAATTGTTGCCCATGCCGGTCTGGCTTTGGGCGCGGATCTCCAATGCCCGCTTCCATTCCTCGCCGCCGAGTATTGCCACGACTTCGAAGACGCTGCCTCGCGCAACGAGTTCCACGATCTGCTCGCGAAGGCTTCGGCGGTTTTTCAGATTGAAGGCTCGCGAAACAGGGAGGACGAATCTTACGAACGCGTTGGGCGCATGGTCGTGGAACAGTCGGATCTGCTGATCGCCATCTGGGATGGCGAGCCTGCGGCGGGCAGAGGCGGCACAACGCAGATCGTGGAAGAAGCTCTGACGAAGCATACGCCGGTCGTCTGGCTCAATGCATCCGAACTGAAGGATCCGTGCATTCTCAGAGCCGATAAGTCGGGGAAGCGGCAAACCCTGGCATTGGATGAGCTGGAGTCGATCTTTGCCGGGCGCTTTGCCGATCGCGGAGACGGCGAGAACAGCTTTAGCTTCAGCCATGCCTATTTTGCCGAAAAGCAACCGAAGTTCGATCCAGGCCGGATCTTCAGGATCTTTCGCGATCTTGTCGCCCGCGGCCGCCTTCGCATTGGATCGTGGCGCGTTCCGAATTTCGAAAAGTCGTCGCGGGAGGAATGGGAGAAGATGATTGCCAGCTCCCCGGGCCTGCCCGAAGACGCGCGCCTCTACCTGCTCGACCGGCTCTGTCCCCACTATGGCTGGGCCGACGGACTGTCTACTTACTACGCCGGAGTTCTTCGCTCGACCTCCCTGGCGACCAGTCTCATGGCTGCTTGCTCTGTCCTCGTCCCCATGGCGGATTACGTCTGCGGACGGCACGGCATCGATTTGGGCAGAATTCCCGCGCTTACGGAATTCTCTCTGATCGTGACCATTCTGGCCATTACCTGGCACGGCCGCCGCAGACGCTGGCATGAGCGGTGGCTCAACCTGCGTCAACTGGCCGAGCTCTTGCGCCAATACTGTTACCTGGCCCTGCTCGGCTGCGCATTGGCCGCGCCGCCGCCTCCAGCTCACTTTCGATCCGGTTTCGACCGCTCCTGGGTCGATGGGATGTTTCGCAACATCGCGCGCGACCTCGGCCTGGTGAACGCCGTCATCAACCAGGCCTATGTCTCCTGTGTCGCCAAACTGATCGCGGACATCCTCGAGGGCCAGGTAAAGTACCACGAAGGCAACCACGAGACGATGCACAAGTTAAGCCATCGCCTCCACCTTATCGGCACGGCTTTGTTCATCGGAACGCTCCTTGCGTGCGTCTGGCACGTGATCTTCGGGGAATCGCCTTGGCTGCTTTTGCTGGCCACCGTGCCGCCCGCCTTCGGCGCCGCGTTCTACGGCATCGCCAATCACGGCGAATTCTCGCGCAGCGCCGACCGCTCGCTGGCCATGGCGCGCGAGCTCGAGGCGATTCGGTCGGCCGGCCTGGACAAGGCGCTCACTTCGCCCCACGAAACTTTCGTGGCGCTACGCCAGACCGCCGAAAAACTGGCAAGCGTTATGATTGCCGAAACCATGGATTGGAGCTTCGTCTTCCGATATCGCACGTTGAACCTTCCCGGCTGATGGTTGCCGCTGATTGTATGGAGGAGCATGAGTAAGCGCTTCGATTGGATCACGCTGATGGTCTTCGCGATCCTGGCCGTCGGGCTCGGCGTCTGGGGCTACGCGAGGGCGGGAAGCGATTTCAGTCCTGCCTCGGGCAGTCCGCGCTTCGAGCGGAGTCATTCTTATCCGCATTTTCGCTGCGTCCGCTGCAGCGCCCTCCCGGCGTGCCCCACGCCTCAGCCTGCAAACCCTTCTGCACCTTCTCCTGCGCCAGAGAAATGCGATCCGAATTGCGATCCTCTCTGCGGAGCCTGGATGGAGCTCCTGCGCTGTCTGTTTTGCTCCATTGCCCTGATCAGGCTTTACGATCTCTTTCAGCCAGGGCAGGCTCCCTGGCAACTCGTTATCGCGCAATTCCTGGTTCCCGGCATCGCAGCCGTTTCGGCCTTGCAATTGTTTCTTGCCGGCGTCAGAAAAAATTTTCGCACCGCCATGGCGCGGCGCAAAACCGACCACTCCATCGTGTGCGGCATCGGCGATGTGGGGATGCAGATCGTGCAAAATCTGCATGCCGACGGGCACGACGTGGTTGCCGTCGATCTCGAAGGTGAGTCGGCCAGCGCAGCGACCTGCGAAAAGAGCGGGGTCCCGGTGCTTCAGGGCGACGCAAAGAATCCCCAGGTGCTGCTCGCTGCGGGAATCCGGCGCGCGCAAAACGCCATTGTCTGCACCGGGTCAGACAGCGAAAACATCGATATCGCGCTGCAGATCAAATCCATCGATTCCCACCCCGCTCATCTCAAGCAGTCCAGGATTCGGGTGCTTGTCCAGGTCCGGGATGACTGGATGCACAAGCGGTTGCTGGCTAGCGATAAGAGCACCGTCGACCTCAGCCTCTTCAACCCCTACACTTCGGCGGCGCGCCTGCTGGTCAGGTGCCTCCGCCTGCCGCCCATTCCCGAGTTTGAAGCGCGAACCTTCGTCCTCATTGGATTCGGCGCTTACGGCCGCGAAATCGCCCAGCACCTCATCCAGTTGTCGCCGGTAGCCCTGGGCCAGACGCTCAAGATCGTCATCTTCGACAAGGAGGCAATTGCAGCGAACGCGAAATTCGCCATCACCGACCCCGTCGCCGCGAAGATGGCCGAGCTCGACTTCGCCACGGCTTCGATCGAGCCCGGTTCGCCTGATCTTGCCAACATCGTTCAACCCAAGCTCGAGTCGGCCGGGTCATTGCTCGGCGTGGCCCTCGCCCTCGGCGATGACAAGGCAAGCCTGTCTGCCGCGCTGGAGGTACGTTCGCTGCTCGATCGTATGGGTCAACTCCACGTGCCCATCTACGTGCGCCTCGAGCACTATCTCCGGTTCGGCGAACTGGTTCGCGATATCGAAAGCATCTCCAGCTTCCGTGACCGGCTGCAGATCTTCGGCACCCTCGAAGAAACACTCAACTCCGATGTGCTCTTCGGCTCGAAACTGGATGCATTTGCCAGCGCCCTTCACGAAGATTATCGGCTCCAAGCGCAAGGCGCCATCAATCCCCAGGCCGATCGTCCCTTTCACGAGCTGCCGGAGTTTCTAAAGATGTCGAATCGCTGGCGCGCCGATCACACGCCCCTGCTCATGGAACTGGCAGGTCTGCATCTGGTGCACGATGTTCGGTCTCCTTCAATCGCCGAACTCACTCCGGACCAGATCGAGCTGCTGGCCGAGCTCGAACATCGCCGCTACTCCATCGAGCGCCGCATCGTCGAGAGCCGGTTCGGATTCGCGAATCAAGAAAGCCCGCACATGAAACCTTGGAAAGAACTCGGTGACGACTATAAGAATTGGAACCGGAAGCAGATCGCCCACTTGCCCGAGATCATGGCGAGGCTGGGCATCGAGCTGCATCCCATTCGCGCCGTGTGTCTTTATGGCGAGGGCCTCGCCGCCGCGGCCGCCGAACTCGAAAAGTTCATCGCCGAACCGTCCAACGCGTTTTACAGCCTGCGCGTCGATCTCGATGACCTCGATGCCGTGCGCGCGGCCGTGCGCGCACTGTCCTTGCCTTCGTTCAGCCTTTGGCTCTTTTCCAATGAAGAGCCGCCCGAGTTCGCCCTGCGCAAGCCGCCGAAGACGCCAACCAGCATGTACTCGCTCATTCAGCGCGCCAACGGCTGGTCGCTTCGCGGCCGGGTGGCTCTCGACGCGTGAGCGCGTTTTAGGCGGTGAATCGTTTGTGCCCATCCGGCTGTTCTTCGTCAGCGATGCGAGGAACCAGACCCGATTTTCTTCCGCGTCTCCGAAATCGATTGACGCGCTTCGCTCATTCTTGGATCATGGATGCACAACCACCGGGCTTCCCACGCCGCACGATTCCTGGAGGGCGCTATGCGTACATCCTTGTCGTTCGTCCGATCCCTTTCCCCGCTGCTCGTTTCTGTGGTCCTTCCCCTCCTGCTTCCATGCGTCCTCCGGGGACAGACAACCAACGAGCAGACCGACAACGGACAGACCGCCAGCCCGAGGTCCGCTTATACGACCAACGCCGAAATCGATTACACAGGGAACTTGCTTGGCTATTACAGAATGGAGCCTACCGAGCAAACCGCTGTTTTGCCTCCAGTGAAGGCGTTTTTGGACTTTCGCGCTGCCGACGGCACGAAGAAAGACGGGTCGCATCTGTTGCTCGGCATGGGAGACGACTTCGGGCCTGAATTCGGGGCTTCGCTGCAGTTGGAAAACAAAACTGATCCCGAATGTGCCCAAGCGCCCAAAGATACGGAGGATGGTGAGACCAAACCGGAGAGCCTGTACAAGGACGACGACCGCGTCCCCAGGCTGCCGCAGTGCGACAACGTTCTGAATTTCCTGATGCATGCCGGTTTCCGTGCCGTGGTACCGGGCCGCGACGATTTCATGTATACGGCCCGCTGGCTGCGCACAGCCACGGTTCGGCTCGCGCGGGCGAGCCAGGCGCAAGGCGGATCCCCGCTGATCAACAACGACGATCATCAGTTGTACCTCCTCGCGGCGAATCTGCGCATTCAATTCAAGGGCGATCTTCACTTGCAGCACCAGGGGAGCCCCGATCCCTATTCGCTCAACGGACGTTGCCCGCTTCTGTTCAGCGACGACCCATTCTCGCCCGATTCCCCGATGTGCGCTGAAAGTGGGCTATCGCAGCCCAACGATTGGCTCGACCGGCTTGACCGCCTCAGCGCAAGCAACGGAGAAAACCTGACGACCGCAGCGATGCGGCAACTTGCCACCGACGCGGCGATGACCGCGGCCGGCCGGGACTCGGTGCTCAAGTTGCTCATAAGCGATCAGCTCGCGATCCTGCAGTCGGCCTGGGGGGGGCGCTGGCCGCAGGTTTCGGCCCTCTTCGGAAGATCCGAATCCGGAGAATCGAAGCGAGGAGCCCACAAAGCGGCTCCAGGCAAAATGGACGGCGCCGCGTCAGGGAACGGAAGCGACTTGTCGACCACGGGCGTAGCCGATCTCTTATCCGGCCTGCAGAATTGGCCCGAGTGCCAGACCGGCGCCAGCTTTGCCAATGGCGGCGACCAGGCCGATGCCGCCGACCTGTGCACGTACAGGTCGGGGCTCGAGCAGGTCCTCAAGGAATTCAGCGGCCAGTTGACTGCCAGTAGCTCTGGCAAAACCGTCCCGGCATGCAGGGCCGATGATGGATCCGTGAGCGTTGGCGCCTGCTTCCTTCTTACCCAGAAGGCGCGTCAGGCCGCAACCAATGGCTTGCTGCGCACGATCGCAAAAGAACAGAAGAACATTGGCTACACGGTGGCCACCAAGGCCGACGGCCAGAAGATACTCGTCATCGGAGTGGTTGGGCAAAACACCATGAAGGAGGTTTCTGAGACCAATCTTCGCATGTGCATTGGCCTCAACGGGAAAGCCGGCAAAGACGATCCGGATTCACCGGAGGCCAAAGAGAATCCGGATTCGGTGCTGGATGGCGTTCACTGGCCGTCAGAGTTCGGCATTTGCTACTTGCGAACCAGTCAGGAACTGGAGCAAAAAGGCCTGTCGGCGACGGCAGTCGCCACTGATCCTGTGGTCGTCTCCGCTGAGCTTGTGCGTGCCGCCGAGCTGGTTGAGGGCCGGCTCAACGGCGTTGTCCTGATGGCCCAGATGCCGCACACCGAAGCTGAAGTCCTGGCGGCGCGCGTGTGGGAGCGGCTCGCCACGTCGCCGGCCCAACAGCCCATCAATATTGTCATCAGCGAGGCAGGGGAGACTGAGACCGGAGCCGACGCCAGCGCGCAAGAGACTGGATACGACACGCCCGACCTCACTCTGAATTACGCCTATCACGGAGGCGATATAAACGCCGTGAACACGGGGCATCCCCCGCCGATTCTCACGCCGTTCAACGGGTTCCCGAACCCTCCGGACGGACGCTTCCCCGGCGCCGTTTCGCGCGCAACTGTGGAATGGACGCAAGGGCAGAAGCTTGTCATCACCAATCAGTCGACCGGAATCTACCCGTCTGCTTCGCCGGCTCAACCCGCACAAGGCGGCGCCGCCTCGGCAAGCAACAATGCGGAAAGCGGATCAAAGACCGCTATTCAACTCCTGTACGAATTGATGGGTCAGATTGAAGGGAAACCGGTCACCTTTGTGGACAATTCAAACAACGAGCAAAAGGCTGAGCTGGCGCTCCTTGCCGACTTGCAACAAGCGACAGAGCCTTTTTTCAAGGGACTGCCCGAAGCCGGAGCGACACGGCAGCATGCGGACGTGGTGTTGCTGCAAAGCAGAGACGTGCAGCTGGGCCCAATCGGCGAGGGCTACCAGAATTACGACATGTGCACGGGAGACTCAAACGAGAACCTTTGCAAGCTGCGCGTGGCCCTTGACCGCATTTTTTGGAAGGGCGACTACCTGGAATACGTTGCCGTGAAAGGGCAAGACATTGAGAAGATTCTCGACCAATCCGAGGCTCTTATTGAACAGCAAAACGAGCTGACCGAGACGGACACCAGTCAGGAGTGGCTGGTCTCTTACGGAATTGTCCAATCCTCGTTATCAAATCCGACCATCGTCAATCAGAATAATGAGCCCTTGTGGATTCCGGTCGATCCAACCTGCGAAGGGGAATCCGCGGGCAAGAGCACCTATTGCATCGCCCAAACTCCTATCGTTTCCGATGCCTACTATTGGCTGGTCACCACCGATCAACTTGCTGAGGACAGGGCGGTTTACGGAACCCTGGACGCGCTTCCATCCACCAATCATGTTGAAACTGAAACTTTCATCACAGCCCCGATATCGCACTATCTGCTGAGCAGGCTCGGCAATACTCGTCTCGCGTCTGTCACCACCTCGCTGCCGAACTGCTCGACCGTCGGCGCAATCGGCAGCCAAAGCGAAGACTCCGGCACCACCGCACCGCCATGTTCGGTTGAGGGCGCAATCACCACGCAGAACGAAAGCTTCCAGCAGAGACGGCTATTTCAGGTGGATTTTGCCAAGTTGATCGCCGGCTTCACTGCGCGGCAGCCGGTGGGCGGGAATGCGAACGTGGCGAATTTTCAGGGAATCTCCAATGCGCAAGCTACCGCGCCCACCTCGCAGGATCTCGATCTTGAGACTGCAAGCAGAGTTTTGGCCGATCTTCGCGTTCCCGACGCTGCATCAACCCACTCTGGGCAAAATCGCTTTCCGTGGTCAGTCGGTCTCGAATCGGCGTTCACTTACAACCGCCAAGTCCTCGGCAACCTTCTGAATAAGCCGATCAACGCGTCGTATTCGTTAAACAATTGGATCGAGGGCGGCTTCCTGCAGGTTCGCCTTTACGGCAAAGGCAAAGGCAGCCAGGTGCGGGGCGTGCGATCACTTCCGCGCACCTTGCTGGTTTTTAACCCGCATCAATACCAGATTGAGGTCGACCACCCCTACTTGTTCTTCTCCTTCGCGGCGAGTGCGCCGCCCGCAGGAAACCGTACAGAGCTTACGGTCCAGCTTCCGCGCGTTTCGGGATGGACCGACCAGGCCGGCTTAAGAGAGGAGTTCGGGCAGAGCTCGCAGAAAGCATTCTTCTGGAATGGAAGCTACATTCAAACCGGCCTGGAATTCAGCACCCTGAATGGCCAACTTTCGTCGATCACGTTGCAAGACGGCACCACCGGCTCGCCAAAGACCTGCCCGGTAAGTGCGACCGTCACGCTGCAGAACTGCTTCACTACCGCAGATTCCGAAGGCCCGGCTTTGGCCATCAATGGAAGCACGATGCTGTCCGGCCCTCCGTTAGTCAAGGCTCTTCGCACTCCCGGCTTTTACTGGCAGATTTACCTGCAGAACCGTCTCCCTCAATTCCTGGGAAAATCGTCGAACGGGCAAATCAGTCTCGTCACCCAAACGAACGGCGACTACTACTTCGGCCGTCCTCCCTCCGCCGAGCTGGCCTCGCAAACTGAATACGCCATCCCATTGAGTCTCTCGCTGACGCTTCCTTCGGTTGGGAATCTGTCGTTCGCGCCCAACTACTCGGCCTTCTTCTACCGGCCGCAGCTGAGCAGCCACAGCCTCATCACGAATTCATGGTCGCTTACGGCTCGTTGGTACTTCGCTCGCGATGCCCGAGTGCCCATTCGCAGGCAAGCTCCTCTGAAGGGTCCGGAATCCTCGGATCAGACCAAGACGGGAAGCGCGCACTAGCAAAGCTGCTCAGGCGGGCTGCACATGATTGTGCGGCCTGTCTCGAAGGATGCCGTTGCCCTTGGTGAGCCAGGCGACGCCGAAGGCGACAAGCGCCAAAGATTCGCATGTGAGCAGCGGGTTGATCGGCCTGAGGAATCGCTCCACGCGATCAAGATTCAAGCCGACCATCAGCACGTCGCAGGCCAGGATCACCGTTCCGCACACCGCGTAAACAGCGTTTCTGTGCTGCTTGCGCCGAGTGCGGCTTTTCCCAGGCGCGCTCTTGCGGAAAAGAACCAGGCAGAAATAGGCGAGGACGAGAAACATCTGCGCCGCAAACACGGTGTGAACCGTATTCAACTCCAGCTGCAGCGTTGTGTGCACAGGGTCTCGCGGATTCACCGAGGGACACAGGGCCACACCCAGAGTCAAAATCCCGGCCAGATACCCGGTGATTTCGTCGGCCCAGTCGTATCCTCGCGCGCACATCAGGAACGCTGCGATTGCGCAGAGGCTTCCGACCTCGCAACCGCCCATCGCCGTGTATCGATAATCGCTGATCGATCGCTGCAGCAGGGGATGGGGCAGCGCATGGCTGGGTCCAAGGAAGGAGATCAGGATGTTCCCGCCGGCGAGAACGAAAGGAAGCAGCAGCGCGATGATGCCGACCATCCTGCGCATCGCGTGGTGCGACAGAACCGCGGGATTCTTGTAAGTCGCGTGATTCGACATCGAGCTTGCCACGACGGGATTCCTCAGGACGAAGCAGAATATCGCATTTGCTCCCATCGCGGCATCCGCCGAATCGCCGAAGACACCCCACCGATCTTGTTCATCGGCGTGATTCTCCCATGGTTTAGCCCTGCCTCGCTTCTGTCCTCGCCTCTAGCCTCGCCGCGAATGCCCAATTGTGTCCCAGGCTGAAATTCAGAATCGAACAGCACAGGATCGCGATCGCATTCGACTCGACCACCGGGATGTGCGCCCCATGCACCAGAATCGGCATCAGTGCAAGGTTCCCCGCCATCGAAACCAGTCCGTTCGAGAGATGAAAGCGCACGAACTGGCTCATCAACGCGCTGCGGTCACGCCGGTCTCGCCACGTGTAGTGCAGGTGCCACACAAAGTTGTGCACCAGAGTCACCTCTAAAGCCACGGCCGTTGCCACAAGGTAGTGGCCCGCCATCCATCGGTTCAGGAGCGCCAGCGTGCCAAGCTGCACCGCCATGCCCATGGCTCCCACCACGTTGAATTTGCCCCACCGAATCAGCGCATTCATTTCAGCGGCTCCTGCCGAAAGAGTTGCGCCGTGTGCCGCGCCGTTACCGCCGCTGCCATTCCAGCCATCCCCAGGGTCGCAATCATCCCGCCCAGATCGAAGAGAAACATTCTGTGCCCAAACACCGTTGCATACGGGCTGCGCAGTGCGGCCAGGCAGCCCATCGCCAATAGAATCCGGATCTCTGTCGGCCCGAAGATTCCCTGCGAAAGCTCAAAGCGCTTCAACGTGTAGGCGGCCAGGTAGCTTTCACTCGACAGCACGAGGAACGCGATCAGCATGGCCATCGCCGTCGCCGGGTGCAGCAGCCCGCTCCAGGCAAGCCCGCACATCAGCGCCACCGATCCCAAGACGTCCACGATGTGGTCGACATAGAACCCGTAGCGCGGCCGCTCCTGCCGGCGCACGCGGGCCAGCGTCCCATCCAGGCTGTCACCCAGCCAGTTCAACGCCAGGCACGCAATCACCGCGAGCAAAAAACTGCGGTCGTATCGCGACAACGCGAAGCAAACACCCGCTCCAATCTGCGCGCACAAGCCCAGCACCGTGAGCTGGTCGGAACTCACCCACATGGGCGCGCGTTCGGCCATCCACTGCAAAGCGCGCTTCTCCATCCGCGCCGTCAACGCCTCATTCACTCGCCGCGCGTTCTCAAATGCCCCCTCATTCTTCGCTGCCAGAATCGGTGTGCTCATCTATGTCTCCTTTCCACGTCGCCTTCGCTAAGACCCTACTTTTTCAGCGCATCCCGCGTCGCCCGCAGCGTAAACTCCAGCGATTCCCTCGGCACGCTCTCTACAAACGGCCCAATCATCCACCCCAGCCCCGTCGGAATGGAGCGCGTAAGCGAGACCGACTCGATCTGGATGTACAACCCGCCGTCCCGTTCCTCATAACTCCAGTAGGTGTTTAGCCGCCACAGGAATCCGTGATCTTCATCCGCGCTCAAGGCACGTTCCTTCGTTGTGCCCGGCGAGTCAATTTCGGAGATCTTCGTGCTGCGCGATGCGCTGAACCCATGCTGCACATCCAGTCGTCCAAAAGTGATGTCGTACGTTGTATCCATGACTACCGTCAGAATGTGCTGCTGCCGCACGCGCATCGTCGCTTGGTAATGATCGCCCTGCTCGATCAACACTCTGGCTCTCAGCACTTGCGGTGAATAAAAGCGCGGGTAGCTCTCGAAATTTCGCATCACTCGTTCAAAATCGGCACCGGTGGCTCCCGGAACAAATGCCGTCCCGCGCCAGTCGTGCATCAGCGCTCCCGGCAGCTCCGCGCCTGTCGCCGGTGTCAGGTGTTCAATCACCACCTCGCCGCTCCTGAGTCGTGCTCCATCCACTGGAGCCAGAAAACCCTCCCCATTCGACCGATGCTGTTCGGCAAGCCGCGCCTCCAGGCGTCCAACATAGTCATTGAATCCGGCGACGGCGGCGGGCGTCGGCTGCTCCGCAGATAATGCTGCTGCCAGAAGAAGCATCGCCGGCCCGATGAAAGCCGATCTGCGTAACTGGTCGTGCGTCATATCGTGCACCTTACCTCTTCGACGGCTGACGGACAATGCAGGCCACATCACTCGCGAGTGAATGATTCTCACGGCGCAAGGCGCTCCAGCCGTTGGACTTCTGCGGATTTGTCATTTGCCCCACACTGGCTCCGGCCCAAATCTCCATCGGCCGCGCGGTCGGCTACACTTGTCGAAAGCCATGGCGGACATGAAGAGCGACCTTCGGCCAGACCGGCGCTATCGCTTTGGAGTCTTTGAAGCGGACGCCGCAACCGGCGAGTTGCGCAGGCAGGGATTACGCGTCAAGCTCAACGCTCAGCCCTTCCAGATTCTTCTCATGCTGCTCGATCGGCCCGGTCAGCTCGTCACGCGCGATGAAATCTCTCGCGTGCTATGGCCCGATGGGACCTTCGTCGACTACGAGCACGGCGTCAACTCGGCGGTCAATCGCATTCGCGAGGCTCTCGGGGACACGGCCGGCAGCCCCCGATTCGTCGAAACCCTCGCCCGCCGCGGCTATCGCTTCCTGGCTCCGGTTGAACGGATCCCCGACAAAGTCTTTGACCGCATCGATTCCGGCCAGGCCCAGCAGCCTGCGTCCAACGAGTCCACCGCTTCCGCGTCAGGTGAAACCGCCGCGCCACACTCTCATCCCGATGCTCAGCCGCGCACTCGGATTCTCGCTACGCCGGAGGATCTCCCCAGAACATCCTTCCGCGTGGTGCAAACGCTTTTCATTCTCTTTCAGATCATGTATCTGGGTTTCTATGTGGGAGCGTTGGCCAATCTCGCGGAGATCGACGGGCTCCTCTCGCTGCTGCCAAGGGCAACAACCGTGTTCCACTTACTCATCGTCTGTGCCGCCACCCTCATTCCCGCACGCGCGTTTGTCCTTTGCGCCGCTCTCTTTCACGCGCCGGGATTCCATGGCAAATTTCTCAAGCTCTGGCCGTATCTGCTTGTCTTCGACGAGCTTTGGTCGCTCTCGCCTTTCCTGCTTCTCCACCACATTCAATTCGGGTTGGCGCTTGCCTGCACCACCCTACTCGTCTATTCGCCTTTTGCACAACGCTCTCTCGTCCTCATGGGGGCGGGAAAACGATCCGGCGAACCCCGCTAAATCCGATAGCTTGCTCGCCTCGTTCCCTTGGTCTCTCGGTCCCTTGGTCCCTGTCTTTTTTCAGAAGTCCGTGTGGAATCGAAACGCTGAAACCGCAACGGGTCCGCGCGCCTGGTTATAGCCGGGGTCGTTGATGTGCTGGAAATCGTAGGAAACAAAAAAACCGCGCCAAAGGTGAGCTGTATAAAAAGTCTCGACAATCTTCTCCGGGCCGTAAGTCAACCCGCCGTCGCCGAGCAGGAAACCCACCCCGCCCAACGCAAGATACTGCTGATGCGATGCAACGATCCCGTTCGCAACAAACGCCAAACCGGCTCGATCACTGCTGCGCCGCCACGCGTCGCCCATGGCCAGCCCGCCGATTTGCACGGTCCGGTCGTCTTCGGTGTAGCAATAAGTTTCGTTGTGCCCATCGCTCCAGCCCAGGCGCGCAAAGACTCCCACATCTTTCCGAACCTCCTGCTCCATGTTCAAGCCGAAGCCGTAGCGGTGCCGTCCCTCACGGCGCGTGGCAATAATATCCGGCGTCGCAGTCTCGCCGGCGAGGAACTCCGCGTTGGCCTCGCGGTAGTTTCCCATGTTGCCGTGATTCAAATAGCCCAGCAGCCGCACCGTGCCGTCGCGATGGAGAATATGCTGCCCGGTCGCCTGAAGCTCGAGGTTCTCCGCGCGCGATCGCGCCAGGTCGGCATCCAGGAATGCACTGTTCGCAACCTTCGGCATCAGCGCTTCAGCAAAGCGCGCGGCTCGCGAGGGATCGTCGTACTCCACGATTACGGCCTCGGTGTAACCCCGCGTATTCGAGGCCACGTCGTAGGCGCCGTTGTCGTCGATTGTCCAGTTCAGGAACTGAAGGTTGCTGTCGGAGCCATAATCGTTCACGTCGAAGAAATCCGTCAGGTCCATCTTTCCTGCGCGCAACTCCAGCCGGCGAGCCGGAACCGAAGTCGCAAGATCCAGCTCGTCACGGGAAACTGAGACTCGCTCGTTGGTCAGCGGGATAATCTGGCGCAGCATCAGTTGCGCGAGGTATGGGTCGTTCTTCTCCGGCACGTCCTCCCTGACTCGCACCGCATCAAGGTTTACAAATCCCGCCAACCCGACTGTGTCGCTGATGCCGTTGCCTGTCGCGTCTTCGATGTCGGCAAAAACTTCGGTGGTCTGCGACAACTCGTATCCGGTATAAAGCGTCAGCAAATGTGTTGTTGCGTTCTGCGCCCAGTTCGTCAGGCTGTTGGGTCCGTTGTACCTGGCCCTGAACGCGCCGTGTCCCTGCAGAATCACGTTTGCTTGCCCTGAGATCCAGTACCGCTCTGTCAATGTGTGCGGAAATACTGTCTCGGAGTCGCCGCCAGTCGTGTCCTCTGCGCTCGATTCCCCGCTCGAGTTTTTGCTCGCGTCCTGACCCGTGCTCGCTTCATCTTTCGCCTGAGCTGGCCCCGCCGACTGCGCAATCGATCGCAAAGGGCAGCAGAGCGCCACGACCGCCGATCCACATAGAATCTGCATGGCAATTTGCTTCAGGAGGCGCTGCATTGCTTGCCGAGCAGCGCGCTTGTTCGAGCTACCGGTCACAAACCTAGTAGATCATCCGTTGCCGCACTCGTCGCCTTGCGGATCGTTCTACTTCCGCCCCTGGCATACTTTCTGCCAACGCCGCTCAGCCCCAACGCTGTTCAATCCCCTGTCGGCCTCTATTTAGGCGGGCTATTGGGCGCAGGCGCAGGCGATTGACCGCCGTTGGGAACTTCCTGCCCGTTATAAAAGACCTTGCTCGATGACCCAAAGCGCTTGTAATCGGTGTATTTGATTGTTTCGCGGATATGCACGTCCTGCGCCATGTAGCCGTAGCCGCCGGAGAAGTGCAGAATCCCTTCGCCCTTTGTATAAACCGGGAACCAGTAATTGCCGTCGATCTGCTGCCGCCAGGTCATGAACGGCGCATGCAGGTCCTCACTATTCTTGCGCGTGTCGTCAGGCACCATCCGCCCATTGGTCACCACGATCTGCAGATCCGTTGCGTCCACCCAGATGCGCCCATCCAGATACCTTTTGCCCTTCGCGATCGTCTTCGGACTTACGTCGAAGACGTAGCAGTCCACTTCATCCACTTTCTGCCGACCCACGTACTTGACGTCGTACGCCGGAACATCTGCCGTAGTGAGCACAAACGGATAGCCGTGCTGCAAGTCCTGGAGATCGGATGGCGACAACATAATCTGTTTCAGCGTGTTTGGCGGCGCAAAGTCCACTCGCTCCGTGCGCCTTCCTGTCGGGTCGAAGATCACATCGTCAACTTCATACCACTCGCCACTCACCTTGTCGTCGTCGCCAATCTCGTCCACGCGCGCCGTGCGGCGGAAGGTGTAGTGGTCCAGCGCATCCTGGAACTCCGTTTCCTTCGCCGAAAACTCTTTGATGATCTGCTCCGCTGGAATCGGCGGATCGGAGATGTCCATGCGCCCGAAACCTGAATCGAGCGGCATCGGCGTAAAGGTGTCCTTGTCCTGCGCCGCAGCGATCAAGGCACAACCGGCAACCGCGATTGCCGCAACTAATTGTCGAATTGCCACTCCAGTTCGCCTCCTGGCGCGATTCCCTCAAGCGTTCCTGGGGACAGGGAATCTCTTGCCCAATACTCTCACCCCGTTGCAACTTTAGACGCATGTACTTTGCCCTTGGGAGGCCTCGATACTAGCCACTGAACGCCTTATACGGCGCGTCAGGCGGACGTGCATCCTCGCCATTTGAGGTTCGCAGGCGAGAACCGGGCCTGGATCCGCAAGTTTCGAAGGATCTGCACTTTCCGGCGATAGGGAAGGAGATTCGCGGCTTCCATGCCCGACTATTATCATTTCCCGGCCCTCATCCTGACGGCGCTGTTCCTTCCCGCCTTCGGCTACCTCTATCTCCGCTTTCGCGACGCGCGCTCCCTGCTCTGGTTCCAGGGCTTCTTATGTTCCATCGTTGCCATGGTTCTGCTCTACACCATGAATGGCTATCCGGGCGGAGGTTCCCCATGGCTGGTGGCTTCGGGTCAAACCTTCATTCAGCTGAGTGCGGCGATGTTTCTGGGCTCGCTGTCTCCGCTTCGTTTCCGAGTCGGCCGTTTTCAAGTCCTCTTTGTCGTTCCTTATGCCGCATTTCTTGTCCTCTATTCCGTCCTTCTCTACGGAGTTTTTGGCGGAGTCCAGCCTCGTGGCCCGCTCTTTCTCATCTTTCCAGCTCTCGTCGGCATGAGCTTTGGCGTCGGCGTTTTCTGGGGCATGACTAAGGGTTCCGTGCCTCTCTGGGTGGGAGTTTCGTTCAGCGCCGTCCTGGGCACCTTTGCCATCTGGGTCTGTTGCCTGCTGGGAGCTGCAGCCGGACTGACCTTTGTCGAATGTGTCAACCTGCAGATGGCTGCAGTCCTGATCATCTTCGTCTCTCGCCGATTTTCTCCGGGAGTCTTCCTCAGCGTCCTCGGCTTCCTTGTCTGGTCGCTTGCCTCCGTGCATGTTCTTCTCGAAGTTGGCCCTTATTTTCCGATCAACATCAACCTGACCCGCATGATTGTCATGGGCAAGGTAGTGGCTGCTGTGGGCATGATCGTGCTCGCCCTTGAAGATGAGCTAAGCAGCAACAAAGCAGCGCAGCGGCGCGAGCGAAGTGCCCGACGCCAGCTTGAGGCGTACGCCAATCTCATGCTTACTCGCCGCAGGGTCGAAGACTTTGACCGCCAGGGCGCCGACATCTGCGACACCGTCGTAAAGAACAGCTGCTTCACCCAGGCCGCGTTGCTGCTTGAACGTGGGGGGCGCTACCGGCTGGCCGGATGCGCGGGGTTGGAAGTTGCCATCGCCAGGCCGCTTGGGCAATTGGCCAACCGAATACCCGTTGACAGCTTTCTGGCGCCAGGCTCGGTCCCGCTAGCCGTCGCCCACAGCAAGACAGTCCGCCTTGATCTCTCGCCATGGCTCATCCCCGGTGATGACCTCGAGCGCCTTTGTTTCACCTCCGTGTTGGCGGTTCCCATGGTCGGCCGCTCCGGCATCGACGGGGTTCTTCTGCTCAAAGGGATGCGCTCTGAAGATGGCTCCGGCGTGAGCGCACTCGCCGATACGCCTCGCCTTGACGACCTTCTGCCCATAGAGATGCTTGTTTCCCGCGTTCAGGCCACGCGCAGTCAAACCATGCTCTTTGAAAAGCTCATTGACTCGGAGCGGTACGCCGGTCTCGGCCAGTTGGCAGGCAACGTTACACAGCAGTTGAA
>Ga0181520_10004594_pt1 | contig 22927 bp, 16 predicted proteins | sample PEATcosm2014_Bin_29_FD_132451 | JGI IMG/M metagenome (GOLD analysis project Ga0181520, IMG submission 132451) | Peatland microbial communities from MTU Mesocosm Facility, Houghton, MI, USA - PEATcosm2014_Bin02_30_metaG | ecosystem: Environmental > Terrestrial > Soil > Wetlands > Peat | place...
GTGTCAGAGGTCCTGCCCGCTGCCTGACTGGGTTGTCCGTTAGGGCCAGTAACAGTATCCGTCGCGGCCGATCTGAGGCCTGTGGATGCACTTCATCGAGATCGGCGCGCGGCGTCCCTACTCCGCGCCCTTCACTGCCTCCCACAGCAAGAACGCCACCCCGCCCCTTGTGACTTGATCGGGCTGTCGCAACTCCGGCGGGAGGTCGGACAGCTTCCCCGCTGAGTTCGGGTACGCTCGCTCGACCCACGTCCGCAAGGTCGCCTCGGTGATCGTCCGGGTGTCGAAGGTCGCCAGTTCCGGCTCGGTGATGATCCGGCGCTCGGCAAGGTCTTGCAGGCTGTCCACCCACCACAGGCCCTTCAGCTTCGCCGGCATCGCTACATCGATCAAGTCGCGCCGGGGCTCCAATTCCGTGGCCCGCAAGGCCCGCCACAGCACCTGCACGACCTGGCAGGTGTCGGCGATCCCGTCCGCGTCGAATGAGCCGTCGGGGTTGCCGGAGAAGACCCCTAACTTCGCCAGTTCGATCGCCGCCTCGCGCGCGGGATGCCCGACGGGAAGGTCGGTGAAGCCGCCCTCCGGCACGGCGGCGTTGTTGCGCCGGTACTCCAACTGCCGCCGCCGCCACTCGTCGTACAGCCCCACCCGTCGGGCTGCGTCCGCGCCAAGGTCCGCTCCCTGCTTGATGAGCGCCGCCTGGAGGTTTTGCACCTGCGGCTCCATGTCCCACGGGCCGATGCCGGCGCGCGAGCATATCGCTGCCGCAGTACCTGCGGCCTGGCCGAGGGCGAAGCACGTCGGCTGGATGCGCAATGACGATTCGGCGACGTGGTCGGCGGAGATCGGCCTGCCGGCGATGAGCAGGTTGTCCACGCCGCGCGGGATCAGGCAGCGGAACGGGATGTCGTAGGGCTGCTTGAGGCGGATGATCTGCGCCCCGGCGCCGGTCGGGTTGTGGATATCGACATCATATTTGCAGCGGGCGATGACGTCGCCGCGCTGCATCCCCGCGAGGACCTGCTCGCCGGTGAGGACAGTCGCCCCCATCACGCGGCGGCTCTCGCGCACGCCGATCTGCGTCGGGAGCGCGAGCAGGTACGAGTGCTCGAAGCCGGGCACGTACTCCTTGAGCAGCCGGAACATCTTGAGCACCTCGCGCCGGCCCAGGATCGTCGCCTCGCTGAGGCTCTCCCCGTCGGTGCCCAGGTGGTTGAGGATGCGGGTGGCGTTGAAGGTGACCTCGCCGGGGTTCGGACCGAAGCCGGTGCTCGCCTAGTATTGCTTCAGATCGGGGTGGTACTTGCCGAGGTCGCCGCCCTCCCAGGTGCAGCCGCCGACGCGGAAGATCATCGTCATCGGCATCGGCTTGCCATCCTCGGGCCGGCCGATCTCGAAGGGCGCGCCGGCGAAGGCGGCAAGGTCGGCGTCGCCCGAGCAGTCGATGTAAGTCTTCGCCCGCGCGATTTGCACCCCCGACTTGTTCTGGATGACGAGGCCGGTTACATGCCTCGTAGGCTGGCCATTGTGAGGCTTGCCCGCGGCGGTGGTGACGCCGATGCCGCGCGTGTAGTACAAGACCTTCACCCCGGCCTCCCCGACCATGTCGTCGAGGATCATCTGCATCGTCGGGATGTCGTAGACCGAGGTGTTGCGCGCGTTGAGGGCGGACAGCCGCTGCAGGACTTCCTGGAAGATGCCGCCGGTATAGGCCCAGTTCATGAACACGTTGACCTCAGCCGCCGTGCCCATCCCGCCCAGGAACGAATACTGCTCGATGAGCAGCACCTTGGCCCCGCTGCGGGCCGCAGCGATAGCGGCCCCAACTCCCGACGGCCCCCCGCCGAGGACGATCACATCGGTATCGTACTTCACCGGCACATTGTCCCAGATCGGTCCGGGCGCCGCCAGCACTCCGGCGGTGGTGGATGTCAGAATAGCCATGATGAAAATGCCTCGTAACACGTCGCTTGCCTCACTTGGGGTGGAGCTTGGGAAGGCAGATGCACCAAACGAGGTTCGACGTGGGAGGGGGGATGGCCTGCGTGGGGGCAGTCATGACAGAAACAGGCGACCTCGGCCCCGGTGGCCAGGGTGGCGATCTGCTTGTATGTGGCGAGTACCATTCCCCTGCGTGCGTTTCCCGACCTTCTATGGCGACTGCTAGCGGAGATGAGGGGGGTGAGGGGGCCGCGCCGACGCGGTCACTTCGTCGGGAAGTCGTGACCGCTGATGTGCTCGCACGCGCCCGACTTCGGGTCGAATCGGATCATCACCTTCTGGGGACTCAGGGGGGTGACGGCTGGCAGCTCGAGCCTCACCAGGTAAGTGGCGTTGTCGAGGTGAGCCTCTACGACGGCTGAAGTCCCGACATAGGGGGCGCAACTAGGCCAGAAATGCCTAACGAGTTCTCTCGCCCCCGAGATAGCCTCGTCCCGCGTGAGTGCCGTGGTATGGGACAGGGGCACGACGGGGTGCCGTATCCACCCCGCCGGGCTGTCAGCGGTGTAGCTTGTGAGCACCGATCTGTACGTGAAGACAACTGCAGCAGAGGCACCCGGATCGCCGCCAGCGACGACGCACCAGATGCGCCCCGGCTTCAGTCCCTTGTCAGGATTCTCGATTTCGAACTTAAGAAGGTCGGGCGCGATCCCGAGCAGAGCGGCAATAGATACACGCTCCTCATCCCTGGATAGGGGCGGGTGACCCACACAGCCCACCACTAGCAGGGCCCCGGCCCAGAGAACTGCCCATAGCGCGGCGACTCTCACGGAAGTGTACCTCCGAAGGCGGGCGGACCTGCTGCGTGCGGTGTGATATCTCGCCCCGTCATGGCGTCAATAGCGACGACGGTTGGGGGCAAACTGGCCTGCGGGTTCTCGGGCTCGTAGCCAAGCTGCCACACTGGCCCCTGGTCGGGAGCAAGGAGGCTGCTAAGGATCAGCAGTACCGTCTTCAGACGATACTGGCCGCGCGACGCGACGGCATCAGCCCCGGCGACCATCGCCTGGGCCTTGGTTATCTTGACATCCTTGAGCGCCGTGCGTCTCGGCGGCTGCCGCTCTGAATAACATCGCACAAGCCCGCTCACCGCATCCACAAACGCCATCGCCACGTCTCCGGTTGCTGTCTCGGCGTCAAGCTCTCGCCGCCACACGAAGCAGTAGAGCCCGCTAGGGGTCAGGGCACCTGTGACCGAGTGCATCTGCGGGGCACTTGCCCCGAACCTGCGCTGAACCATGGCGAGGGCCTGCTTGCGCGCCGCTTCCAGCGATATGCTGGAGCCAGAGGATCGGCGCGCCTCTCCCGCCCAGACTACAGTCACTCTTCCTAACTGTTGCGAAAGTGCGACATCGGCTTTGCGGCCCGCAACAACGCAGGGAACAGCCCAACCCGTGCGGAGGGCGGGAGTCGGAGGTCCCGTCAGAGCGACTTGGTCAGGACGGACCCCCATGAGCGACGCGAGCACTCCGGCAGCAGACACCTGCCTGTCCTCGGGGTCTTCTGCGCGAGCGGCCAGCCGTGGGACCACAGTTGTGACGATTGCCACCAGGCACAACGCAACCCGTCCGGACAGGTGCGTGCGTGAAGGGAGGACTGCGAACGGTCGCATGTCATTGCCCTCCCCATCGCGCAGGCTTGAGCTTGAGCCCCCAGTCGGTGCAGTCGAAGTTCTGCACATTCCCCATCCAGAGCCAGTCTAGCGTCGTGGCGGTGCAGGCCCACTCATAGGCTGTTGCAATGTCGTCCCCGAGTGACATCATCCGCGACATGAAGACGGCGTCGAAGTCGTCGCGCATAGGATCGTAGATGAGCCCCTTGAACCCCGCGCATGCCCCAGCCCCCTTTGCCTTTGCCGCCATGATCAACCCGTCCGCCGGCGGGTCAGTGTCCTGCGCGTTGCACCACGTGTCGCACCCACTGAAGAATATGAGAAGCGCGCGGTTCAGACTGAAGGGGAACAGAGGGATGCTGTAGAGGTCGTCCGCCGGGGCGTTCGCCCCAGTCTGGCTCACTATGCCGTTGACGTCCGTGGCGGTTCCGATTCCCCACGGGTTTCCATGGCCTTGGAGTAGCACAACTGCCGCCGTGCGCATGTTGTCGCGGGTTGCCAGCCCTGTGGCGCAACCTTCGTAGGCATTGTAGTGGGTGTTTGTCGCTGTATCGGTAGCCCCCATATCTGCCACAGTAGTGCCAAACGGGTAGGGGACATACTGGGTCCACGCCACCCCCAACGCTTGCGGCCATATCTGGAGCGCGTTCCCCCCCTGCAGGATAGGTTTGGCCTGCCCATCGCGATTGGCCGCCCCAGCCGTCGGGGTCTGAATTGCGGAGAGCACCGCGGTGAACGTGCCGACCTCGGTAGGCGCGATCGTGAAGAAAGGGTCTGCGTACCCAAGCGTTGGGTTACTCGCCGTATCTCCCAGACTGACCGTCGCCTTCGATGCGCCGAGCGCTGGCCCATAGACAGTGAGGGTACAGCCTGAAGCTGCCCCGTCCACTTCCCATGGAGTGCAGAATTCGACGCTGAGCGATGGCACGTCCAGGTTATAGGTAAATAGCTGTCCTTCGCGAGAGGCGATGGTCATGGTCGGCGCAGTGGCCTTGTCTTGGTCGTTACACATCGGATTGGCGCTGTCGGTGGCCTTGACCAGATACGCGTAGATGCCCTTCGTCGCGGTTCCACCCATCAGCCCGTCGAGGCTACCGTCCCAGTCTATCTCGCCGTGGCCGATATCTGACTGATGCTTCGTCAGTGTCTTGATGGTCCCGCCGCTCAAGGAATGTATCTCGACCGTCACGTCCCAGCCCGCGGCATTGCCGGACTTGTGGTCGATATCCCACGCAATCGTCACGTCTTGGCCCGGTGTGAACTTGACGATGTCAGTTCCGGAGGTGACCACCGTGTTGTGCGGAGAGAAGGTGAGCGTGTTGGTCCAGGCGTACTCCCCTCCAGGCATTAGCACCAACGCTTGCCAGGACCACGGGACATGGTTGTGGACGCTCATCGTCCCCAGTGTCCGCGTCCACCTGTGGTTGATGTTGTCCCAGCCCCATTCGCCTTGCCCCTGTTCCTCAACCCAGTCCCCGTCTCCAACTCGCTGGTAGGTCTCGACTACGCCGCCCTGAGCGGGGACAGACGGTGTGATCCACAGGTTCACCCAATCGGCCACTTCACCGCCATTCGCGCCATCGACCGATAGCACTGCGCGCGAGTCGCCCGCCCCGCCCGGCCCTACGATGCCCCCCCCGCCCGCGCCACCGCCATCTCCGTCGCCACCGTTTCCGCCGCCTGCGACATCTGCATTGATGGTGGCGTAGTTCTGCAGGCCATTGTAGGTCGCGGTCACCGTCACCAGGAACGTGCCTGCGTCCTGATACGTGTGCGTCGTGGGGTTGGTGGTGGAGTCGTCGCTGCCGTCCCCAAAGTTCCAGTCCCATGTTACCGTGCCGTCGTCGAGTTCAACGCCATCGAGGCAAGCAACGGCCTCGAAGCTTTGCTCATCTCCGGCGAAGAACATGTACGGGTCTGTAGGCGGGTCGATGATCTGGACGGTAAGCGTTTGCGCCCAGAGGGGGCATGACGATGCTGCCAGCGCACACAGCACGATGAGCGCGATCGGCAAGAGCTTGATGAAACGCACGGCGATGGGGGTGCGGCGGGGGGCAACGAGGGCGACTGTCTGCATAGCGATCCCTCCCGGATTGATTCGCTTGTACGCCAAGTTGTCACCGCGACTATACAACCACGGCGGGAGAAGAGTGTCAAGTCACATATACTGAAGAAAATATGTCCATAATGCACATATTTTCGGCAGGTCGGCGCAGGCGGGCGCGCTGCCACGCGAACTCTGCAGGTCCCCCCACAATCTGCAGCGAAACGCCCCCTCATTCGACCCCATTGGAGGCGTCCTTACATGCGCAAGAGCCTTGCATGCGCGATACTGGTGCTGACCGTGACCGGATTCTGCCACGCCGCTCCCGTCGCCCGCGATTACGCTTCCTTCGTGCGCGAGCTGATCGACCTCGATGGGCTGCCCTATCTGCAAGATGGCGTCACCTGCCGCGAGTGGACCAGCTTCGACCGCGCCAAGTATAAGGACCCTTATGCGAACGGCGACTGCGGGCAGTACATTCGCACCGAGCCGAATGGCGAAGCGGTCATGGCCGAGATGAAAGGCCCCGGTTGCATTGTGCGTCTTTGGTCGGCGAATCCGCAGGGCAAGATCCGTTTTTACCTCGACGGCGCGAAGACCCCGCAGTATGAATTCGACTTCGAGAAACTCTTCCGGGGTGAAATCCCGCCGTTCAAAGCTCCGATCACCTATAAGCAGGGAGATCGACAGTCGGCCTCTGACTGCTATCTGCCGATTCCGTATGCAGTGAGCTGCAAGGTCACGGCGGACAAGGCCTGGGGGCAGTATTACCACATCTGGGCGCGCACTTTCCCCAAAGACTGGAGGGTGCCCACTTTCCGGCTGCCGCTGACGGCCGCGGAGCAGGCTGCCGTGGACGAGGTCTGCGCCACCTGGAGCCGAACCGGCCAAAGGCCCCAGGCCGTCCTCCCGCAGGCGCGCATCCTGCAGCGCCACGCGGAACTGCAGCCGGGGCAGTCGTATGCGCTCGACATGGATCGCGGCCCGGGGATCATCCAGGCGCTGAAGATCAAGGTCGACGCCTCGGAGCGGTATGCGCTGCGCAAGGTGTGGCTGGAGGCGCGATGGGATGACGAAGCCATCCCCAGCGTAGCCGCCCCTCTCGACGGGCTGTTCGGTACCGGCTTCCAGGCCAACGACTTCAGGTCCCTGCCGGCGGGGATCATCGACGGGCAGGGGTACTTGTATTTCCAGATGCCCTTCCGCAAGAGCGCCGGCCTGAAGCTCGTGAACCAGGGCGAGAAACCGATGCGGATCGCTCTGGAGCTGACCTGGACGAGGGTGCAAGACCTCCCCGCCAACACTTCCTACTTCCACGCCAAGTGGCGGCGGGAGCCGGCGGCGACGACCTACGACTACCCGTTCCTGGAGGCCACGGGCCGGGGCCGCGTCGTCGGCGTGTCCCTGAACGTCGATAGCCCGATGGAGGGCTGGTGGGGCGAGGGCAACGAGAAGATGTGGGTCGATGGTCGCAACTGGGACGAGATCATCGGCACCGGGACGGAGGACTATTTCGGCGACGCCTGGGGACTGCACCAATTCCAGCAGCCCTTCTTCGGGGCGAGCTACATCCAGGGAACGCGCACTTGCGCCTACCGGTGGCACATCGTCGACAACGTGCCCTTCGAAAAGAGCATGAAATTCACGATTGAGAACTACCCGCCCTTCCGGCCCGACTACACCAGCACGTGCTTTTGGTATGCGATGCCCGGCGCGACCGACTTCTTCACCCCGGACGCAGCCCAGTACGCGACCCGCAGGCCCTGGGGGCGGTCGCTGTACAACACCGTCGAGGCCGAGGACATCCCGGGCGTCGCCGGCAAGATCATCTCCGATGTGGACCTGCCCACCGAATTCAGCCACGGCCTGGCGGTGGATTTCGGCCCTCGTACGGCAGGGGCCACCATTGGACCGCTGAAGTTCACGGTTCCGGCGGATGACGCATACTACCCCGCCGTGTATGTCGGCACGGCACAGAAGCCTGCGCCGTTCGATCTGACCGTCGACGGCCAGACACTCGGGCACGAACCCGGCGACCTGGCGGCGTCGGGCATCGCGAGATTCTCCGGCGTCTGGCTGACGAAAGGCGAGCACGTGTTCGCCCTGCGCTACACCGGCGAGGGGGCGGGGGTCCTGGACTGCCTGCAGTTCCCCGGTAGCCCGAAGCCGTGGGATGTCGCCGAAGCGGAGAACTCGAAAATCATCGGCACCTCGGGCCCGCAGACCCGGATTGAGCGCGCTCGGCTGCAGTGGGGCCACGGGCAGCAGCTTGCCTTCGACGCCACGAAACCGGATGACGAGATGACGCTGGAGATGGCGACCGGCCCGCGAGGGAAGGTTGGGCTTGGCGCGGTCATCACCCAGCAGAGCGATTATGGCGATTTCCAGGTGCTCGTGGGCGACAAGCCGATCAGCAAGGTCATCTCCGGCTATAGCCCCCAGCCGATGACGACGCGAGTGGGCCTCGGGCAGATCGACACGAATGCAACCCGGCAGATCACCGTCAAGGTCGTGGGCAAGAGCGAGAAGTCAACCGGGTACGGCGTCGGCATCGACTACTTCACCTTCGCGCCGATCACGGTGGAGAACGCCATCGAGGCGGAGGACCTGCCGGTCCTGGCGCACGAGGGCGGCGGCGTCCAGCCGCAGGTGCTGGGCGGCAGCTTCAGCAACGGCACTCAACTCTGGTTCACGAACGCGAAGCCGGATGGATACGTGACCCTCGAACTCGACGTGCCGAAGGCGGGCAAGTACGAGCTGAACGTCTACTACTGCACGAGTTGGGACTACGCCATCGTGCAGGCGTACCTCGACGACCAGAAGATCGGCGAGCGGGTGGACAACTACTCCGCGGGCGTCGAATGGCGGGGGAAGCTGTCATACGGGGTGTTCGATCTGACCGCCGGGAAGCACCAGATCAAGTTCCAGTCGGCGGGGAGGAACGAGAAGTCCAAGGGGTACTTCATCGGGATCGATGCGCTGCAGTTGGTGCCGAGATGAAGCGGGCGCGCACGGAGACAGGCGCTATACAGAACGGCCGGAGGGTATTGCCGACCTTCGCTTCAGAGGAGGAGGAACTCCGGTTCTGGGACACCCACGATCCGTCCGACTACATTGAACGGCCGTCGGATGTTACTGTCCGCCTAAAGCACAACGAGGGGAAGCCTGTCACGATGGGGCATGGTGAAAGCGTCCGAGAAAGGCGCAAGACGACAGGCTGAGCAGCAAACGCTCGTTCCTCAGTCCAGCGGCACGCCCCCATCCCGCTCCTCCAGGCCCAGGACCCGCACCGCCAGGTTCGAGGTCGAGCCCTGGATGACGAGACTTAGGAAGACGACGCCGAAGGTGATGGTGATGAGCGTATCGCGGCCCGGCAGGTCGGGCGACACGCTGAGGGCGAGCGCCATCCCCAGGCCGCCCCTCAGGCCTGCCCACGTGAGCAGGTGACGCCACGAGCGCGGGAACGGCGACCGTGGCCGATGGATCAGCGCGCCCAGGCCGTGCGAGATCACTGCCCGCGCGATGAAGACGGCCAGATACGCGACAAAGACCTTTCCCACAGCGGCCTTCAGCCCGCCGTAGGTGGCTTCGATCCCCACGAGCAGGAACACCACCGAGTTGACGAGGAAGGCCCAGAACTCCCAGAAGTTCTCGACCGAAGCCCGTGTGCGCTCCGACATCGTGGTTGTGAAGCCGTAGTTGCCGATCACGATTGCCGCGCACGTCGTGGCCACCACGCCCGACAAATGCAGCGCTTCGGCCAACAAGTAGGCCCCGTATGCGACCACGGTCGTGACCAGAGTCTCGATCAGGTGGTCGTCTACCGGGCGCGTGATGAACGACGCGACATACCCCACGGCTACCCCCAACGCGATCCCCCCGCCCATGAGAAACACGAACCGTCCTGCGCCGATCCACAGTCCGGCCGGTCCCGCCGACGCGGCACTGGCGATGCCGAAGAGCACCACGGCGACGGAGTCGTTGAATAGCGCCTCCGCCTCGACGACGGTGACGAGCAGAGGATTCGCGGGCGTGCGGCGGAAGACGGCCACGACCGACACCGGATCGGTGGCCGAGATCAGTGCGCCGAACATCATCGCCATCTGCCACGGCAATCCGATCACGTAACAGGCGACAGTGGCGACGATGCCCGCGGAGATCACCGTGCCCAGGATCGCCAGCAGCGCAATCGGCAGGGCCCCGCGGCGCAACAGACCCATCTTCAGGTTGATCCCGGCCTCGAACAGCAGCGGCGGCAGCAGGATGAACAGGAGCGCCTCAGGCTCCAGCCGGACGTGGGGGAGGGCATGGACGATGCCGATCACGAACCCCACGATGACCAGAGCCACGGCATAGGGGAAGTTCAGTCGCCGGGCGACGATCCCCACGGCGCACGCGGCGAGTAGCAACAGAGTAAGCGTGTGGATGTCCGGCATGGTGCAATGCTCAAACTTTCTGCGAAAGACCGTGGCCTAATCTCATCGAAGATATTATACTGCCCGGCGGGTGTTTCCGCCATGTTGCGGATGCTGTGGCACTGCCACCCCGTTCCCGTCGCGCTTTGTCATTGTCGTTCTCCCCTCGCCACAACGTGGAGAGGGGTCGGGGGTGAGGTTGCCGTTCTCACTGCTTCACAGTGAGCGAAGCCAGGGAGCCGCACGATCACACAGAGAGGGCCTTCAACCCCATGAACCCCCGCGAGCGCTACATCAAGACCGTCCTGTTCGATGACCCTGACAGGGTGCCGTTTGCCCCCGGGGGACCGAGAGAATCGACCCTCGCGGCCTGGCATCGGCAGGGCCTGCCCGAAGAGGCGAACTGGTACGCCGCACTTCTCGATGAAGTCGGCATCCCGCCCGAGCAGACAAAGCCCCAGGTGCAGCCGGGTGTATCGTTCCAGATGATCCCGGCCTTCGAAGAGAAGGTTCTCGAGCATCGCGACGGCCACTACATCGTGCAGGACTGGATGGGCGCAATCACCGAGATCTCTGACGAGTTCGACTACACCTACATCCGCTCGGCGAGGGACTTCGTCACCCGCAAGTGGCACAAGTTCCCGGTCGAGACCCGCGACGATTGGGAGGCGATGAAGGAGCGGTTCGACCCCGACACGCCGGGGCGTTTTCCTGAGGACTTCGAGCAGCATTGCGCGGAGATGGCCGACCGCGACTACGTCGCCACGATCCACTTCAACGGGCCGTTCTGGCAGCTTCGCGAGTGGTGCGGGATGGAGGGCCTGTGCATGCTCATGGTCGAGCAGCCCGAGTTCGTGGCGGAGATGGCGGCGTTCTGGACAGACTTCATGGCCGAGTGCATGGGCCGCATCTTCGCCCGCACGACCCTCGACCGCGTGGGCATCTCCGAGGACATGGCCTATAAAGCGCACAGCATGATCTCGCCCGCCATGACGCGTCGCTTCCTGCAGCCCTCGTATGACCGCTGGGTAACGATGGCCAAGAGGGGCGGCTGTCCGGTAGTGGACATGGACTCCGACGGGTTCATCGGTGAGCTGATTCCCATCTGGATCGAGTCGGGCATCAACCTGTGTGACCCAATTGAGGTGGCGGCGCACAACGACATCCTGGAGTTTCGTCGTCAATTCGGCCGCAACATCGCCTACAGCGGGGGCATCGACAAGCGCGCTCTGGCGAAAGGCGGCAGCATCATGGAGGAGGAGCTGCGTCGGGTGCAGCCGGTCATCGAGGACGGCGGGTACATCCCCGGTTGCGACCACGGCGTCCCGCCGGACATCTCCTGGCCGAACTTCATCGAATATGCAAAGCTCCTGGCGAAGATGACGGGATGGGCGTGAGGGAAGCGATGAGCGCTGAATGATGAATGATGAGCGGACGGCGAACGGCAGCGACGGCAAACGGCCAACGGCGAGCAACGGCGAACGACGGACGGCGAATAAGGGGATATGTCTGGCGACACTTCTTTCAGACCATGTGGCAGCGCGATTCATCGCGCGGAGCACGTCGTATAGTTATCAACGCTTCGACTTCGACGGAGTGCTTGCTTGCAACTGACGGCGCAATGGGCGGAGGGCAGTTCGGCCCGCATTTGGCGCGATAAGCCGCGTTACCACATGGTCTGAGGAAACAGTCGATAGACAGGTACAATAAGGGCGAACGTGTAAGTGGCGGGGTGTTGGACTCTCCGCGATCCCATGTCGTTGGGGATCACGGAGAGGGCCGACAGGGACCCCGCCACCGGGCTGCCATCGACGGGGAGCCGGGCATTTCGCTGGCTGGCCCGCACGCGGTTCGTCCCCACTTGCACCGCCGAACGGTCTTACAACTGCCACACCGGCTGCAGCGCCCGGAAGGCGGCCACGTGGCGCTCCAATGCCTCGGCGTCCAGGCCGGGGCGGTCGGGGTGAGGCTCGAAGGCTTGGCCCAGTCTGACGCACGATGACGCTTCGGCGAGGGACGAATACACGCCTGCGCCGATCCCGGCGAGAAGCCCCGCGCCGCAGGCCGCTGCCTCGGTCGCCTGGGGCAGGATGACGGTCGCCCCGGTCGCGTCCGCCACCGCTTGCGCCCAGAAGGGGCTCTTGGCCCCGCCGCCAATCATCCTGATCTCCTCGGTGGCCGCCCCCATTTCCTTCATCGCCTGAACGTTCCACGCAGTCTCCAGAGCCACACCGCGCAGGAGCGCAAAGGCCACATCACCGCGAGTGTGCGCCAATGTCAGGCCCAGGAGCGATCCCTTCGCCTTCTCATCCCAGCCCGGCGTTACCGCGCCGTAGAAATGCGGCAGGAAGGTGAGCGGCGAGCGTCCGGAGTGATCCGCGAGCGACGAGCGCTCGGCCTCCGCCGCCTCGGCAACGATCGTGTCATACGACTGCCCCGGCATGAACTCGTCGCGGTACCAGCGCAGGAGCACCCCGCCCGCGTATGCCCCGATGATTGCCCACAGGTCGTGCGCGGCGTGGCAGTAGGTCTGCAGGCGCAGCAGGTCGTCGTGCAGCGGGGCGTCGATGGCTGCCAGGATGACCCAGGCGGTGCCGGAGGCGAGCATGAGGCTTCCCGGTCGGATCACCCCGCTGCCCACGGCTCCCACTACCTGATCGTGTCCGCCGAGCACCACGGCGACATCGGTCGAAAGCCCCAGCGTCTCCGCCGCGGCCGGCGTGAGAGCGCCGACCTTGGCGCCGGACTCGGCGGCCTTCGGCAGGCGGCTCTCCTCGATACCGACGACCTCCAGTAGCTTCGGCGACCACGCGCGGCTGCGGATGTCGTACAGCATCGTCCGCGAGGCGTTCGAAGCGGCGACGACATGCTCCCCGCAAAGCCGCCCGATGATGAAGTCCTCGACGAGACAGAACCGCGACGCGGCTCGGAAAGCGTCGGGCATCTCATCTTGCCACCACGCGAGGCTCAGCGCGGCGGCGAAGGTCCCCAGGCGCGACCCGGTGATCTGGTACCAGTCCTGGAGAGAGAACTTGCGCGTCAGCCGCTCGATCTGTGGCCCGGTGCGGGTGTCCATCCAGGTGCGCGCGGGGGCGAGCGGCTTGCCGTCGGCATCGACCGGGCACATCGTGTCGCCCTGGGTCGAAAGCGCGACGCCCTTGACCCCGCTCGCATCGAGGCCCGCCAGCGCCTCGCGAACGACGATCACGAGGTTCTCCCACCAAAGCTCCGCATCCTGTTGCACCCACCCCTCGCGCGGCGTGGACAGTACATACTCCCGCCCCGCCTCGCCGAGGACTCGCCCACCCTCGTCAATGACCAGCGCCTTCACCGCAGTTGTGCCAACGTCGATTCCAAGCAGCATACCGTTCTCTCCTGCGTCGTTGCTGTCACATTCCCGCTCCAGCCCTTCTGATGGACGAAGAGGGGTTTCGCGCGCCGCCGTAGTCGTTGCCGTTCGCCGTTTCGCCCCTCTCCGCTGTGCCGCACATAATGCGGCCCGGAGAGAGGCCGGGGGTGAGGCGCCGGTCCCACCTACCGGGCGGTCAACCACTGCGCTACCGTCAGCGCGTGTCTGGCCTTCGAGTCGAGCACCTCGTAAGGACAGCCGCGCTCGCCGGGGATCTCCAGGTTGAACGGGTATTGGTAGCCGATCTCCCCCAGCGCCGACATCAGCTTAGGCCAGTCGATTTTGCCGCTGTACGGGGTGCGGTGCTGGTCCCCTGAGCCATCGTTGTCGGAGACATGCAGGGCGATCAGCTTGCCGCCGGCTTCCAGGACTGCGGCGCGCATGTCGAGGCCTTGGACGTTTGCGTGGCTCGTGTCGAGGCAAATGCCCAGGAGCGGAGAGCCGACGGCTTCGATGAGGCTGAGCAGGTCGGCGATCACCGCGCCGAACTCCCGCCTCCGCCCGGCGCCGACGCCGATGCGGTCGGCCATGTTCTCGATGGCAATGCGCATCCGCGCCGCCTCGGCCCAACTCGCGATCTTTGTGAACCCGGCGATGCGGTTGCTGGTGAGGAAGTCTTCATCGGCCTGCGTGGCGGCGGTCTCGGCTCCGCCGGGGTGCAGCACTCCCACGGGGATGCCCATCTCGGCGCAGCAGAGCATCTCCCGGTGCACCGCGTCAAGGCACCGATCCCTCAGCGCGGCGTCGGAGGACGCGACATCCGCCATGATGAGCAAGTGCGCCTGCGCGAGGCTGATGCCCAGCCCGTCGGCAAGCTCGCGGAGCTTCCGAGCCCGCATGAGTGGGTTGTCGTCTATCGCGATCGCGCCGATGTGCTCGCAGGAAAGCTCGACGGCGGTCCAGCCGATGTCGGCGAGCCGCCGGAGGGCATCCTCGGGCGAGAGTTCGACGTAGATTGAGGTCCACAGGCATGGGGTCATCGACGGTACCTCCTTGGGGTGGTTTGGGCCGCACACCTCGCCCCCTTGGGATCGCGAGGTGTGCGGTTCGCGTAAACGCGCGTGGCAACCGCGCCTGCATCATCCTCCCCAGGAGAAGATGCGCCACAGTTCGACGAAGCCGACGGAATGCGCCAACCTGAGGGATGCAGTATTGCCCACATCGCAGACCCACAGGGCCGCGTCGCCATCCAACGCCAGATGATCTACCAGCACCGACACGGCCGCCTTGGCCATACCCCGTCGACGATAATCGGGGTGCGTCCAGACACCAACGGCGTGCAAACGATGATTATCCACGCTCAGGGATGGACGGTTGCACGCCAGAGCAACAACGGTGCCACCGTCTGTCACGGCGAAAGCATGCTCGGCCTTTGGCGGCACCGGGAGATCCGTGAGGCCAGGAGCATCGGGCGCAAGCATACTGACAGCGTGTGGCGACTTGACCGCGACCCCGGACACGATACCAGCGTACAACTCGACGTCCACTGAATCCCGCCTGGGGTCGGAAGCCTCGGAAATGCCAACGAGTTGCCGCAGAGTCGCAAGCAACTCTAGCCCATCACCTGTGCTTCTCGTTACTGCTGCCGCCAACTGTGCCCCCAGTTCCGCGTCGCGGCATGCCGCAAGGGCTCCCTCGGTCGTCCAGGTCAGCTTATTCGCGTCTGACCCAATCCACGAGACGCCAACCTGCAGTAGGGAGCCTATGGGCAGGCCCCAATGCTGTTCCAGTTCGTGAGCCACTGCGAACATATCACGGCGCGCCCGAATGTCGTTAACGGACTTCCTTGGGTCCATAGGGACCACCTCCAGTTGGGTGTGCACTGTACTCCGCTCATGGATGATCCCTCCTTTCTTGCGCAGCGCCCTTACGGTGCATCGAAGGGGGCTGCTATGGCTTTCTTTGCACTACGCATCCGATCCCCTTCGGGTCGAGATCGACGGAAATCAACGCGAACCCATCCCTCACCGTCGGTGACAGGACACCACCGTTCCACTCGTCCACGTATTTCGCCCCCGCCGTGTGCTTCGCGCGCAGCACTGTCCCGTGGACACTGCGCCCGTTAGCATTGTACAGGGTCCACACGGTCTCCTTCCCGGCGCGGAAGACATTCGCGAACACGCCCGGGGTCTCGGTCGGCACCAGCGGATCGACGTCCGATGAGGAGAAGGCCTCTCTATGAGCGCACAGGACCTGGATCGCCTTCCGCTGGAAAGCCATTGCCGGGGCATCATAGCCCGGCAGGTTCGGCTCGCCGAGGTCGTAGCTCTCCCCGTTGAAGAATGGGTATTTCAGCAGCCACCAGTTCCCTGCCCGGGGGCTGACATAGTAGATGATCTGGAACTGCTTGAACTTCGGGAAAGCAAAGCGCGGCAGGTCGATGAAATGCGGCGCGAGTGGCTCCTGGTCGACGCTCCACAGAGACTGGTAGCCGTACGAGCCGTCGATGTACTGGCGGGTGACTTCGGCCGGCGGGTACTCCGTGTACAGCGCTGTCTCCGGGCCGACAGCGGCGCGTATCCCCTTCAGCATCGCCACCTCACCCGCGTACGGGATTTCGTACCCGTTGTGGCCGTGGTCCTTCGCGCGGCAAATCCAGCGGCCATCGGTGGCCCCGTACTCGTCGATGTATAGGCCCTTGGTCGCGAAGTCGTGATGGAGACGGGCATAGACACTGGTCAGGTACTCCCGCCAGGGCTGTGAGTACGGGCACTCATTGTAGGCGTCATACTCTTTAATGTAGTTGGGCGTCTGGTCGGCGTTTTCCATCGCCCACTCCTTGGCGTGCGCGCCGCTGAACTGCCCCTTGTCGCAGTTGAGATACCCGTCCTGGTAGGTGCCGACCGCCACGCCCGCCGCCTGGGCCTTCGCGACGTTGCCCCGGAAATACTCCAGCCCCCCGACCGTCTCGTCGTAGTGGTCGTAGTCCCCCCACTCGCCATACTGCTTCGTCGCCCAGCAGCCGTACAGGTGCACGAAGTCGCAGACGCCGATGTACTTATTGCACGAGTCGATGGTCCGCTGGATGTTGCCGCGCTGCTTCGGGTCGGCGTATGTGTCGTAGTGCCCGCTGCCGGTGATGTAGGCGAAGGTGCGCTCCCACCAGGGCTTGGCTTGCGGGGCCTTGTACCAGGTCGCAAGCCACTGCCGATACGCGGCGAAGATCGCGCGCCAGTCGCCCGCCTGCAGGCTCAGGGACGCCTCAGTGGCCTCGAACTGCTCGCCGGGGGCGATGTCGCGCTCGACATACTCCGGCGACCACTCGCCGCCGCTGTCGGTCTTGGCGAGACGGATGAAATGGTGCTGAGCCTTCGTGTCATGTGTCATGCAGGCGAGGGCGTAGCCGGTCTTCGGATTGAAGAAGCCGTCGATCTGCAGCGGATGGCTCTCGCCGAGCGGGTCGCGGAAGCTCGCATTCGCCGAGTTGATGATGCCGCCGCGCTTCTCGTAGAGATACCACGTGTCTGCCGCCGAGCCGATCTGCACCCCGCGCAGGACGGGGAAGCGCAACGTCGCCGTGACCGGCGTCGGGCCGTCGTTGTGCAGGGACATGCGCATGAGAAGCTCATTGGCCTTGCCGGGGACGCACTCAACGACGGCGGAAAGGTTGGCCTTCGCATTGCGGACCGTAAAGTGCGTGCCGTCGGCGTTCGCAACTGCCCAGTCGGCCTCCGGCAAGAGCTTCCCGCCGATCTCGACCTCGAAGACCGGCCCTTCACCGCACCGCAGAGCGCCTGGCACCCCCGCGGCCTGGAGCTTCGACCATGTCAGCCCCGTCGTCTGCGCGAACGAGGCTTGCAGGCTGAGTTCTCCTGACGCCTTCGCGCCGCTACTCGTCCCGCGCGCCAGTTGCCCCCAATTCGGCTCCGCCACCTTCGGCGCGCCGGAGTTCACGGTCGCTCCGAGGATCGCGAAGCTCGCGGTCTGCATCCGGTCGTGCAGGAGAAGCTCCGTGGGGGTGCGCTTCGGATCGGGGTGTACGGCATGAACCCCAAAGCCGCGTTTCATCCCCCACTGGCCGGTGTCGACATTGAGCGGGAGGATGAAATCCGGCGGCCCGGTGGTGTAGCGAACTTCGCAGACGACCTTCTCCGGCTCGGAGAGCACCTCTTGCGGGCGTGGGTGCATACTGTCGATGCCCCAGGGCTCGGTCGCGGGGGCTGCGACAGCCGTGAGCAGGAACACTTCCTTCGCGTTCGCGGGAAGCGGGAGGCTGAGCGTGCCAAACTCGGCGGTGCCGGTCTGTGGGACCCTGCCCGGCGCGTCGGAGACCTCGAACGGAAGCTCTCCCACGGCGGTTTTCACGCTGATCTGCGTCTCGGCGAACCAGTCGGCGATCGCCAGGTGCCGTTGCAGCATATACGACGGCCGCCCGCCCGAGGGGGTGGGGGAGAGGACCGTCAGCCCTCCTTGTCCCGCCGGCCACGCCTCGGCGCGCGCCTGAAACGCGAGCACCTTCGCAATCGGCCACGCCGTGGGCGCGGATGAGAAAGTTAGCGTGTCGAGGGCCATCGTCGCCGTGTCGCCGGCGCAGTCGAGGCCGATGGCAAGCTCCCGCGCCTTGAACAGCTCGCCGAGGCGTATCGTGACATTGTGCCAGGCTCCGTCCGCGTTGAGATCGCCTGCGGAAAGCGGCACAGTGGAGTGCCCCGACGCGCCGGTCGGGTCGTCACCCAGCCAGATCGCATAGGTCCCAAGGCCAAGCTGTCCTGAAGCCTTGTACCGGACCGACAGATATGGGGTCGCCTGTAAGTCGATGGCCTCGGGCAGGAGGATCGGCCACCGCATCGCCTTGCCGGTTCCGCGGGTAGTGAACGTCATCGCGCTGCCGTCGAGGACCGCGCTGAAGTCGGTCGCGGGAGTGAGGGTCCATCCCGGCGCCTGCTTCACATCCGCCTTGGCCCAGTCGAAGGTGATGGACTTGGCCTCCGGGACCAGCGCCCGCGCGACCTTGGCATCGGCGGGCAGCTCATCGGCGAACCAGACCTTCTGCACGGTGAGCTTCCCCTTGCCGGTGTCGCCGACCACCAGCTTGAACGCGATGGCGGAAATCGGCTCCTGCGGGATGACCTTCGCCAAGTCCACCGCGAGCGTATGCCACTGGCCGTCGGAGACGACCTCGTCGCTCCACGCAAGCAGCCGCCCGCCCGGCGTGCCCTCGACCCCGTGCAGGAAGTAGTTGCCGCCGGTGGTCTGGTAGTCCTCAGCCTTATACCGCACGAGAAGATACCGCGAATCGCCCGAACTCTCGTCGTCTCGAAGCTGCAATATCCACGGCATCTGCTTGCCTTTGCCCTCGCCGGTGAACACGAGCGCACCGCCCTCGTTCGTCACCGAGTAGGGCTTGCATTGGGCCTCCGCAGGCACCCAGCCGATGCACGGTGTCCAGCGGGAGGCGCTGGAGCCGTCGATGGGCGTCTGCGCATAGAGGCGAACGGCGGAGCAACAAAGCAAAGCGATGACAGCGAGGCGTGCGGGTCTCATGGGTGGATTCCTTGGGTCGGCGGGAGATACCGGGACAATTCGCTGTGCCCCCGGCGCAAGTCCTCCACGGATTGTCACGCGAGCGAAAGGAATCGCGGGTCGTTGGGGGAATCACTCACGCGTCTGCCGATTTCACCCAAATCGAAAGGGGTCCTCTCAATGGCCGCTCTGAAGGTTGGTTTCGTCGGAAGTGGAGGCATGGCTCGCGCCCATGCTCCCGGAATTGCGAAGATGAAGAACGTCAAGATCGTGGGCTTCAGTGACCCTGTTCTCGATCGCGCCGAGGTCATCGCCGCCGAGTATGACGCGCAGGCCTTCGCCAAGCCCGAAGACATGATGGACGCCTTGAAGCCCGACGCCGTATACATGATGCTCCCGCCCTTCGCCCACGGCCCGGAGTTCGCGGCCATCGAGCGTAAGATTCCGTTCCTGGTCGAAAAGCCGATCAACCTCTATCTGAAGCAGGCCAATGAGATCGCCGCAGCGGTCGAGAAGGCCGGGCTCATCACCTGCGCCGGCTATATGAACCGCTATCGCAAGGGCATCCAGAAGGCGAAAAAGCTCCTGGAGAAGGACCCGGCGGTGCTCGTGACCGGCGGTTGGATCGGCGGCAAGCCGAGCGTCAATCCCGACGCGCCGATCAGCGTGTGGTGGGTGCAGAAGAAACTCTCCGGCGGCCAGTTCATCGAGCAGGTCACGCACACGGTAGACCTCGTCCGGTTTCTGTGCGGTGACGCCGTCGAGGTCTCGGCCTTTGCGGCAACCGGCTTCAACACCGGCATCCCGACCTACGACATTGAGGACGCAATGGCCGTGACGGTGAAGTTCGCCGGCGGCGCGGTCGCGAACCTGAACTCCTGCTGCGCATCCGGCGCGATGGGCGGCGTGGACCTCAACGTCTACGCCGGCAAGATCGGGTTCAAGTTCACCGGCTGGGAGCACACCGCGCAGGTCTACCGCCCCGGCAAGGACCCTGAGACCTGGCCCGGTGAGGGCGACATCTTCGCCATCGAGGACGCCGCCTTTCTCAAGGCGGTCCGGACCGGCGACCCCTCGGGCATCATGTCTACCTACAGCGACGCGGTGAAGACGCTCGCAATCAGCATCGCAGCGGATGAGTCGGTGAAGAAGGGGAAGGTTGTGAAGGTGTAGAGACGCCTTGGCAGGACCTTACATCAAGCCGTGGGGTGTCGTCGTCCGGTGGAAGACGCGAAGCGGCTGCCGCCGGACGATGACGGGGACCCCACGGCCTCCCGGCAGGGTGAAAAGTGATGGTGGTATTGCCCCGATGAACCGCCTGCATCGTGACGCCTATAGGGGTGTGGGCACAGCCCGGTTCACCCTCTGTACCGAAGGACGGATTCACCTGTTTGACAACGCCACCTCGTATGAGACCTGTCGCGCTGCGCTTGCTGTCGCACTCAAACGGTATCGGTGTCGGGTACCTGCCTTCTGTTTCATGCCTGACCACGTTCACTCCTGGTAGAAGGTACCTCTGACAGGGCCGATATGTGGCTTGCCGTGGTGCAGTTCAAGCAGGTCACTGGCGCGTGGTTCCGCGATATGGATCGCCGAGGACGATGGCAGAGAGGCTTCGACGCGCGCATCCTCGAAGATGGCGAGGGTTGCGAACAGGCGGCTCTTTACGTGTGGAATAATCCGGTCCGCGCCGGGCTGGTGACTTCGTGGCGGGACTATCCGTTCTCGGGGAGCGCCTGAGTGGTTGCCCGGTCGGCGCGGGGTCCCCGTCACGCCGTTGGCGTGACACCCCGCGCCTTGGGTGTTGCTGTCCATACCGAATCGTGGCGTGGCGTCGTTCACCCACAGCCCGCCAGCACAGGGGGCCGTGGGGTGTCTCCATCCGTGGGTGCGCGGGTTCCCCGTCACGCCGTTGGCGTGACACCCCACGCATTGGTGGGATCTGCCCTAACGGACCTGTTTCACCGCTACTCACACAAGGCGGGTGACATCACTTGGCCCAACCCAGACTCGGTCGCTTCCTCCTCGCTCTCGCGGCATCGCTGCTGCTCGCCTCGGCACTCCACGCCGCCCCGGTGGACATCAATGAGTGCGACAGCCGCGTCATCGTCAAGGGCGACGGGACGGCGCAGGTCGATTACACGATCGTGTTCACGGAACTCGAGCAGGGCCGCAACGTCATCAAGACCGTCGGCCCGCTGACACCCTCGCACAAGATCGTGAAAGCCTGGGGCTACAAGCACGCCTGGCCGCCGACCGATAACCCCACCGCGCCCGCTCCCACAGGCGCCGTCCCGTTCGACGTGAAGCTCGACCCCCTGGGCGGCGGCAAGTACAAGGTCAACCTCGGCCTCACCACCACGACCGGCGAGAAGTACGCGGTCACCATCCGCTATCAGACCACCGACTGGGTCGTCGACCGCACCAAGGTGAACGGACAGGACTACCTCGCCCTGTTCTGGTCGCCGCCTGAGTGGGCCTTTCCCATTGACCTACAGAAGATCGACCTGATCCTCCCGGTGACGCTCGACAGCTCGATCAAGCAGCCGGAGCAGGTCACCGACGCCGTCGTCAAGGCCACCGGCCTGCTCACCAGTAAGGACTCGTTCACTCACTACCCGCGCGTCGTCTACTACCCCACGCCCGACACCCAGAGCGGCAAGGTCTTCCTGAGCCTTCGGCTGGAGGCGAAGAACGTCCCGGCCCAAAGCAAGTCCGACTTCACGTTCTTCCTGCCCGAGAAACACTTTACCCTCGCCGCGGCGGGCAAGGCGGAGCGCGAGGCCCGCGCCCCTAAGGGGGCCGAAGCGCCCACGAAGGGTGGCCTCGCCCGCGCCCAGAAAGGCCCCTCGCACACAGGCCTGATCCTGGTGATCCTGCTCCTGTGCGCGGTCCTGGCCGTCGGCCTGTTCAAGCTCTACCAGTTCAGCAAGCCGCCGAAACTGAAGGAGGAGTACCAGGCCCCGGAGATCGAGATCGAGACCTACGAGACCCCCGGCCAGGTGCCGGACCTCAATGCCATCGAGGCGGCGCTGTACCTTGGCAACCAGTCGAAGGTGGTCATGCTGATCGTGCTCGCGATGGCACAGAAGGGCATCGTGAATATCGTCAACCGCCGCCCGCTGCAGCTTGAGGTCCTCGACAAGGACAAAGCCACCGAGAAGTACGAGAAGATTCTGCTGGAGGGCATCTCCGAGGACGGGACCGTCGCGAAGACGCACATCCCGTTCATCATCGACGAGGTCGCCAAGTCCCTGCAGGGCAAGGTCTGGAACGCCGACAAGGACGCCACCCGCAAGCACTACGAGGACATGGTCGATCAAAGGTGGCAGGAGGTTGAGCGGCGCGACGTGTGGACCCAGCAGCCGACGATGTGGGACTCCTACTGGCCCTGGCTGGTCCTCGACCGCCACTACGATCAGCGCTGGGAAACCACCGGCGCGGGCGGTATGGCCGGCGGCACGTTCATCCAGGATTCGGGCCTCATGCGCGGGGCCGAGAGCGTCACGAACGCCGTGACCGACTTCGCCGACGGCGTGTCGCAGAAGGTCGAAAGCGCCGCCGACCTCGTGAGCGCGAAGGTGGAGGACCTCGGCCAGTCGGTCGCGGGGGCGCTGGGGATCGACGCCTGCCACAGCGCCTGTCATTCGGCCTGCCACAGCGCCTGCGTCCACGATGCCTGTCACTCGGCCTGTGTCCACGACGCCTGCCATTCAGCCTGCCACAGCGCCTGCGACTGCCACAGCGCGTGCCATAGCGCGTGTCATAGTGCGTGCGTGAGTGACTTCTGAAAGGCAAGATGAACCACGAAGACTCGAAGACACGAAACGGCAACGACAGGTCACACACCTGCCACTCCCGACATCCCGCCGTTGCCTTGGCCGTTTAGTGCTACTATAGGAAACTATATCGCATTTTGGTAGCGTTAGAGTTGTGAGAGCCCAACGCTCTCAGGGCTTCGCGGCTCTATTGAGTTGTGCAAC